>JAEEGJ010014885.1_pt1 | contig 18307 bp, 18 predicted proteins | sample 8958761 | NCBI WGS metagenome assembly JAEEGJ01 (sample SAMN16246546, study PRJNA631951) | gut metagenome | biome: gut microbiome; feature: rumen; material: RS-attached | host: Bos | place: Iran: Karaj | collected 2018-10
CTGAGGACTATAGTAATTCAATGACTGGGTCCAATCACAGGGTTCAGGGTGTCGGTCGTGCTGAGCTCGCCGCACGTTACTTTCCGTTCATCCAACCGCAGTCAGCCTGGCAAAAACTCCGCTCGCTGCTCGCCGAAGATCCGGATCTCGCGCACCTTACAAAACTCAACCGGCGCACGTTTCTTCCAAAGGAAGTAAACAAAATTTACCAACGATTAGGGCAGCCATAACTGCCCTATTTTTCGCTCTATTTTCGCCTTTTGTGAAGGGTTATGGAAACCTTTATTTTCAAATATTGAAACCTCCATTTTCGTGCCATGAAAATCCGAGTCTCCAGAGGGTAATAATCCCCGCGATTTTGAATCATCTTCTTATGTAAATAAAAATGATACACTATGCAGACCTTCCCCGTACAGAAAGGTAACAGGTAACAGGTAACACGAATTAAAAATTGATTTTTTAGTCTATATACCTCTATATATTATATATATTATAATATATATAATATATAGGCTACCTGTTACTAGATTTTCGAATTTTACTTCATGTTACTTGTTACTTGTTACCGTCTCTGCATTTTCTGCATAAAATACTGTATTTGTTCTAAAATGATCTAATTTGTTAATTAATGATCTAATTGCCTTTTTCTCATTGTTTTTGTGTTACTTTGCAAGATGTATGACGAAGTACAGAGTGGAAATAATTGAGACATTGAGCCGCACGATTGAGACAGAGGCTGAAAGTGAAGGAGATGCCGTCGATCATGTGAGGCAGATGTATCGTGATTGTGACATCATTTTGGATGCTTCCGACTACGTAGGAATAGAAATCAGCGTAAAAAGTTGAAAAAGCACGAGCGGATGCTTGTTATGTCGAGATAATTGCTTAACTTTGCACCCGCTTATTGCTCACAACCTGAGCGCTGGCAAACTTTGTGGAATTAGATAGCAGTATCTAAGTTCTAAGAGACTTTTAACGAAAACAGTCCACCAAACTAACAGTAGTTACAGAGAGTCTCTGGGGATGAGGATACGCCTATGCTGTATAGGCGTACCCCTTCCTTTCACCTCTCTGTATGGGCTTCTGTGGTGGACGGCCTTCGTTAAGTGGTGAACTGGAGGAGGGTACGCTTTCTTTTGTCCGCAGCCAAACGACAAAAGAGCAATGAGCACAGAAGCAAAACCATTTTTGAAGTGGGCAGGCGGTAAAGGACAATTGTTAGGCCAGTTGTCAGAACATCTGCCAGAGAGAGTTAAAAATGAACCTTTCACTTACATTGAGCCGTTTGTTGGCGGTGGAGCGATGCTATTCTATATGTTGCAGCGTTTTGACAACATCAGGAAGGCCATCATCAACGATGTCAATGAAGATCTGATTCTTACCTATCGGATTATAAAGGATGATGTAGAGGCGTTGATCGCTAACCTCGACAACATGGAGAAAGATTATCTGGCAATATCAGACCAAGAGGGGCGTAGTCAGATATTCTATGAGGTTCGCGAGCGATACAACCAGCATATCGGTGACGATATTGAGCGGGCATCGCAACTGATATTCTTGAACAAGACATGTTTCAATGGCCTTTTCAGAGTGAACAGACGTGGCCAGTTTAATGTGCCCTTCGGCAAATACGCCAACCCTACCATCTGCAATGCAAAACTATTGAGAGCCGACAGCCAGTTGTTGCAGTCAGCGCAGGTAGAGATTTGTCAGGGGGATTATACTCAGACGATTCAGCATGTCGATGGCCTCACATTCGTATATCTTGATCCTCCTTATCGTCCTTTGGATGCTACATCGAGTTTTACTTCTTATGCCAAAGGCGATTTCAATGATGATGACCAGCGTGAATTGGCGACTTTTTGCCAACAGCTTTCTGAGAGAGGATGCTTTTGGATGGAGAGTAATGCAGACTGCTCAGCCAAGAATCCTGAGGACACATTTTTTGAAGATCTTTACAGGGAGTATAGGATTGAGCGTGTCTATGCATCTCGCTTTATCAATGCCAATCCCGAGAAAAGAGGAATACTAACAGAACTATTAATCAAGAACTATGGATAAGAATTTCAATCTTTTTATGTCTCAGCTTCAAGAGACAAACCAAACGCTGGATTTCTTTTGCGACTTTGACAAGATTTCTGCAAATGTAGCAGATGTGGAGATGAGTTTGAATACGCTCAATTATCTGATTGGCAAGGATGACTTGGCAAAGGGCGTGTCAGAAATATGGCAACGTGACCCTCAAGTGTTTGAAGTGCTTGGCATATTGATTGCTGTCAGAGACGAAGGTAGGAAACCCGTTGTAGACAGTAAGGGGAATGTGGTGCTACTGAAAAGCTATTTTGAATCGCAGAAGAAAGTTGTTGAATTCTTAAAGGGAACAGGCTTATCAGAGATCTTCCATTCCCGTCGAATTAAGAATCTCGTAGATTACGTCTTTGGTATCGAAACTGGCCTCGATACCAATGCTCGTAAGAACCGCAGTGGACATATTATGGAGAATACCGTAGCGAAGATATTCAAAGAAAGCGGCATCAGCTTCCGTCAAGAAGTCTATTCTTCCGAGTTTCCAGAATTGTCTGTACTCGGCACAGACGAGAAGCGTTTTGACTTCTTCATCAAGACTTCAAAGAAGAAATATCTTATCGAGGTGAACTTCTATAGTGGTGGCGGGTCAAAGCTCAATGAGGTGGCCCGTGCTTATACAGAGCTTGCGCCAAAAGTGAATTCGGTTAAGGGCTTTGAGTTTGTATGGATTACGGATGGTATTGGTTGGAGATCAGCACGAAATAAGTTGGAGGAAGCCTACAATACGATCTCAAGTGTTTATAACCTCACAAGCATTTCTTCATTCGTTGAGTTATTGCAGAAATGATAACGCCTTATTATAAGTCGGAAGATCGAGCCTTCACGATATTGAATGGCGATACGTTTGAGCTGCTTCCACAGTTCAATTTCAAATTCGACATGATATTCGCCGATCCACCCTATTTCCTGTCGAGTGGTGGCATTAGTGTGCAGAGTGGCAAGATTGTTTGTGTGGATAAAGGTGACTGGGACAAAAGCATGTCTCAGGAAGAAATCAATGCCTTTAATTTGAAATGGCTATCGCTATGCAGAGAAAAGCTAAAGGATAATGGTACGATTTGGATTAGCGGTACTTATCACAATATTTTCTCTGTTGCTAATTGCCTGACGAAGTTGGGTTATAAAATCCTGAATGTCATCACATGGGCTAAGACTAATCCGCCGCCAAACATTTCCTGTCGTTATTTCACTTATTCGACGGAATTCATCATCTGGGCTCGTAAGTCAGAGAAGGTCGCACATTATTATAATTATGACCTGATGAAGCATATTAACGGTGACAAGCAGATGACTGATGTGTGGCGTCTGCCAGCTATTGCCCCATGGGAGAAGTCATGTGGTAAGCATCCTACACAGAAGCCTTTATGCGTTTTGTCACGCATCATCATGGCATCGACGAAACCTGGTGCTTGGATACTTGATCCTTTTGCCGGAAGCAGTACTACCGGTATTGCTGCCAATCTGCTCGGGCGTAGGTTCCTTGGCATAGAGCGCGAAGAGGAGTATGCGGCAACAAGTAGGGCAAGAAGCATGGAAATAGACAAGATTGAAAATTATGTCAGCTTCAGGAAGAAAATTCCAGATATCATGAAAGCTGAGGATACTCAGACGGACTGCTTCGCATGTCAAGAGCCTCTACCTATTGAAATTCTTCCGTTCCTCGAAAAGGAGGTAAAGGATAACATTATTGAGCCTATCAGGTGGGTTTTCAATTGGCTAATAATGAAGTCGATAACAAAGAATGATGAATATAAAAACGTGGGACTCCCCCCTGTGATATACGACAACTCAGAGGTGCTCATTCTTGGATCGAAACTACTGAGGAATGAGAAACTGGAAACGGCTAAAACAAATCCTTTCTGGAAAGAAATAAGCAGAAGGTATAATGACGGCCACAAGTTCTATGATAAGATTGACAAGATCAGTTGCTTAAAGAGAAACCATCTTGCACTTTGGGACGTATTTCAGCCTGACGGAAAGAAGAATGATATTGACACATTCATTCTCCAACATCCGCAAATAAAGGAGGTCATCTTTTGGGGAAAAGGGGTTTCTCGATTCTATAAGCCAAGTGAAACAATCAAAAACAGTATAGGGAGGATTACGGATGGAATGTAAAAAGCGACACGACGAGATACAGGAGATAATGGCAAAACTGCCGCCAAGTCAAGGAGGCCCGGGAAGGCATAAATGTGCAGCATGCGCCTATGAAGAGGGATATCATGACGGATTATATGGAATCAAGCGCGATGTTGCAGTGGTGCTTAGATCTTTGCCGGAAAGTCAGGCGAGAAACCAGCGACATAAAAGTTGTGAGGTTGCTTATGAATGGGGGCTTAAAGCAGGCGAGCTGCAGAGATTGAATGGGAACGAGTCAACCATAGCAGATGGATTTGAGTACGATTTGTTTCAGTATCTTATTACTGAAAAGAATGAAAGCCCTCAGAAGAGCGTGCAATTAATCAAAAAGATAATGCATAATGAAGAGCAGACAATCGTAGATGAGTTCAAGAAGTCGGATTATCATAAAAGGATAAAGAATAGTATTATCTCACAAATCAAAACCATCAAAGTAAATCCCCAATTAGATAAGACTCAGAAGAAATCAATTATAATGGCAAGAATAGGACAAGGGTTGTTTCGAACTCAACTGATCAGTTTCTGGGGTGGTTGTGCCATTAGCAATTGCAAACAGAAAGCGGTCCTTATCGCCTCTCATATAAAACCATGGAAAGACTCAGATAATATAGAACGGTTGGATGTTTATAATGGTCTTCTCCTTCAGGCGAATTACGATCGACTATTCGATAATGGCTATATCTCCTTTTCTTCATCAGGAGAATTATTATATTCAAGTCTATTGCCTGTCAGCGAAAGAAAAGTATTACGCCTTACGAATGATCTGCATTTACGTAAGATAGAGGATGCCCATCTAAAGTATCTGGAATACCACAGAGAATATTGCTTTATGCCTTGAGAAGACTATATCCTCTTTCAAATTTTCGCAAAATTGTTTGGTCGTTTCATTTGAAATGACTAATTTTGCACCATCAATAATATAAAATCTTAAATTTTTAGACTATGGCGAACAAAACAAGTAAGGACAAAAGTCCAAGTAAAGGCAAGAAGAGCAAACCGGTCACAAAATGTGACCAGTCCGGTGAGGTTATCGCAAATTGCGACAACCTTGGAAATGGTGAAATTACTCTTAGCCAACATGATATCGAGAAACTTATCGTTACGGTTAGAGGAGAACAAGTGCTTATTGATCAAGATATTGCTAGGCTATATGGCGTGACTACTAGTAGACTGAATGAGCAAGCTAAACGCAACATCGCCCGATTCCCAGAGTCTTTCCGATTCCAGCTGACAAAAGAAGAACGTGATGAGGTTGTCGCAAAATGCGATCACCTCCGCTCTTTGAAATATTACCCATCATTACCTTATGCTTTTACAGAACAAGGAATTGGGCAATTGTCATCTGTAGTGCATAGTCCGGAGGCAATAGAAAGGAGCATTATAATTATGAATGCTTTCGTGGCCATGCGTCGTTTCATTGTTCAGAACGCTGGCATTTTGATGCGCATTGCACATCTTGAGCGCCATCAGATAGAGACAGATGAAAAGATAGACATTATTCTCGACAAAATGGAAGAGAATTCTCCCAAGATTCTACCAGAGCAGATATTCCAGACCGGTTGCGTATGGGATGCATGGTCGTATGTATCGAATTTAGTGAGAAGCGCAAAACAGAGGATCGTGTTGATTGACAACTTCGTGGATGACCGTGTGCTGTCATTGTTAGATAAGCGCGCAGATGGTGTAACGGCTACGATATACAGCCGCTATTATGAGCAGTTCCAGATAGATTTGAAGAAACACAACGAGCAATATCCTGCTATCGAATTTGTACAGCTGCCGCACAGGAATCACGACCGTTTCCTTATCATCGACGATAAGGTGTATCTCATGGGGGCCAGCCTGAAGGATATGGGCGCTGGTCTGTGTGCAGTTACTGAGATGCAAACATCACCGGAAACCATACTTGACATGCTAAAATGATCCCCAAAAGTTAAAGAAGATCAAAAGTGGATCCTCTTCGATCGGCCGGTCTTGTTGAGATCGGCTTTTTTTGTATCTTTGCACACCATGAAACAGATACAAAGAAAGATGACTCAAAAAGAAATAGTCAGGATGGTATTAGAAAAGTTGGGCGGACATGCTCATGTGACAGATATATGCATCCTGGCTAAGTATTACATCGGGAATAGCTCTCAGGCTAAAGATGTAAGAAATAACATCCGCAGAGAACTTAATTCAAACCCAGATTTATTCTGTCACATTGATGGTAAGCCCGATGGTTGGTGGCAACTAAAATCTTATATGGATGAAATCAGTAAGTTGAAAGAACTGTTAGCAGAGAAGGATGCAATCATTGATGAGCTAAGGAAGGTTCCCACAGAAGATGATTTTATTTGCAGACTCCTTGAGAAACTTAAGAATATCTGGGCAAATGATAAGAAGACAATTAACGAGATTCGCAAGATTTTGGATTCTTTGGGACGCACGGATGTTGTTGAGAAATTGGATGCCAGCTTGGAAGGGAAAGATAAGAAACCAAAAAAGAATAAGGAGAAGACTGCTCCCAAGATCGTCGTTCAGGGTGATTACGTTGTTGATAAGCATGTCGGCAATGAGGTAAATGGTGTAGCATCGGGGGCCACTGGTATTAACGTTAACAAAGAGGAGAAAGAAGATGAAACAAGAAAAACTACAGAAGACGCTTGAAGCGCTCGCCAAGAGTGGTATTACCGTTGCTGGCGATCTGGTATTGGAAAAGAACGTAGAATACGAGGTAAACAATGTTGAGAAAGGTGGAATAGGCATCCAGATTAACAATGACAGTAAGGAAACTCTTCTGACATTTTCTGACAAAGAAATCAAGACGACCTTAGGAAAGCTACAGGAGACAAAAGGTGAAGACGGAAAATACATAATGTACGACCACGACCAATGGTATGCCGTATTCCGTGTCTTGTCTCAGTTTTGTGGCTATCCGACGAAGCCCAAGGATTTTGAAACATCGATGAAGAATATCGGGTCAGATGAATTCCGCATACCATGCAAATATGACAATTACAGAAAAGTGACACTCAACAAACTACCTCAGAATGTTGCCTTGTGGAAACAGTACGTTAACTCCGCCGATCAGTATTCCTTGAAACAACTTAAGGTAGCATTGAAATTAATGGAATTGCTGAATATAGAGTAGTCCTGACGGGACGTATTCCCAATATCGTTCCCAATTTCCCAATCTTATTCCCAACTCGGATTATCTCTGAGTTGGGATTTTTTTTGTTCATAACTTTGCAGTGCGATCAGAGAAATCTGGAGCCGCGCAGAGGAAAATCCTCGCACGTACATTATTAAATAGAAATAAAAGTTATGGCAAAGAATTTTAAAAAGAACGCCGGTAAGAATGGCAAGAGAGTAAACAACAAAAGAAATCAGGCTCGCGAAGAGGCTAAGCTGATGCTTGGAAAAGGCGAGGTGTTTGGTGATGCAATCATCTGGAACATGTCGCTCTTTGCCCTTGATGCTAAGGGCATGGGCATCGCTACTATCGGACTGGCGAAGGCATTAGCCGCTCTGAAGAACGTCGCTGAGATTGCTGGCGTGGAGATTGGCGATTTGTTCGGGAGCGAGTTGGCGCATTTCGAAGGAGTGTATGACGAGCTAACTGAAGAAGAGGCGAACTAACATGTAGAATCCGAGGTTTGTGTGAGATGGTTTCCATGGAATAAGCGCTTACATCTCCACTCATCTCACAAAACATTCGGAACGATGAGAAAGATTGTATTGAAGATCGAAAATACTGCTTTTGAGCAGTTTATGGGAATTGTGGATCTCTGTCCTCAGGTTGAGGTGATAGACACAGACGGTGTGCTGGAATATGAGGACGATACGTCCAAGCCGATGATGATGGCCATTAAGGAGCTGCGTATGCGGAGGGTGCTGCGTATGCCCAAAGACTACACTTACGTCATGATGGCTCTGAATGAGGGGGTAATCGAGAAGATACCTTATTTCTATACACCAAAGGATTTTCTTAACTATCTGAGCGATATGGGATTTGACTTTCTTCCCGGTAAGTCAACACTCTACGACACCGCTAAGGCGACGCTGGGTAGATACCCAGAGTGGAAATTTGGCGACAAACCAAAGGAGACCGAGGCGTTGAGAAGAAACAACATCATTGTGCAGCTTTTGAGTGCTTATGGAAGGGCCAAAAGAAGAATGTTGGAACATTTTTCGGAAAAACAACAGTAATGTCGGAAGGTTTTTCGGAAACGACGAAATAATGTCAATCGGGTATAAAAAGAAAATGCGAATTTTGCAGTCAGAGAAGAACATGATAATTGTTTGCATACTTTTTTTGATTTTTTTCCTGTTTTGTAATTTACTGTTTCTTTCAGCAAAGCGTTGCTGACAACCAACTCGGTTCGGGAGAATAGAGTTGTTTTTAAAGTTGAGAATTTAGATTTTAGAGAAAATAACGATGAGTCGTCTAAAGGAGGCGACGTAAAATAAAAAATAAATATGAAAAAGAGAGAATCTCAATTAGGAACGTTAGTCCAGACTTGTACGAGTCTTGAGGACTTCATGGAGCAGATGGAGAGTGATGCCAGCATCGTCGGAAAGAAGGTCGGCAAGCTGTTGGAGGCTTTCAACCTACGGAACCCTTACGACCGGGAGGTGATGATGCTGATGATCATGAACGTCGCCGCAGCTGTAACCTCGGCAGTCGAGGAGTACAATGACGGTATCGAAGAATGGATGGATCATCTCTACCACTTCCATCTGGACTGCTACAGGGAAATGAAGAAGAAAGAAATTTAAGAAGGTAAGTAATTATGAAGAAAGTATCAGATATTTGCTTGAAAAAGCTGAAGGAGTTTGAAGGGCTAAGGGTTACTCCGTACAACTGCCCAGGTGGTAAACTGACGATTGGCTACGGTCATACTGGACCGGATGTAAGACCCGGGGATGTGATTAACGAGTACTGGGCAGACCATCTGCTGAAGGCTGACTTGTATGACATCGAGAAACAGGTGGACTCGTTGGGTGATTGGAACCAGCCGCAGTTCGATGCGCTTGTGAGCTTCGCGTTCAACCTTGGGTTCTACAAGCTGAAGACCTCGACACTGATGAAGAAGATCCAGGAGGGCGCTAACATGAGGGCCATCAAGCAGGAGTTCAATAAGTGGGTTTATGCGGGTGGTCAGAAACTCAAAGGGCTTGAGCGTCGTAGGGCTTGGGAGGCTAAGAGGTTCTTCGAGCCGGACGAGATGGAGCCGATGAAGGTTCGCGACTGGTCGGACTTCCACAAAGCGCAGAAGAAGTAAAGCCACAGATTAACACAGAGTTAAAGGATAATTTTTTGGCACGGATTTCACGGATTACACGGATTTTTTTGCCGCAGATTATTGCAGATAATTAAGATTAAATATTGCAGAAGTTTTTATTTATAAGTTATGGAAAAGTTAGTTAGAATTAAGAGCCAGGGGGCGCTGCAGCAGCGGAACTGGACGAAACAGAATGGTGAGACCGTAGTGATCTCGAGTGTTGAATTGACGATGACCGACGGCATTGACACGTTCGTCGGGGAGGTGACTGACCAGAAGGCGATGGCCATCAGTCAGCAGCCGCTCGACCCGAACAGGATGTACGGTGTGAGGTGCAAGTTGGAGGTCAGGGAGTGGAAGTCGGAGAAGTCCGGGGAGATGCTTCATGCCAACAGCATCAAGGTCGTCAACATCGAAGGGGTGTAGAGCCACAGATTATCACAGAGCTAGAGGATATTTTTGGCACGGATTACACGGATTACACGGATTTTTTTATTGCAGAAGATATGGGATTTTATTTATGGGAAAGATTGAATTTTACGGTGAGAGACCATCAGGGAAGCCTGACGAGAAGGTCGAAGGAAGGCTGCTGAAGTGGAAGGACTCGGACTATGTGGCGTTTGAACCGGTGCAAAAGCGGGATCAAGATCATCCGGCTCGCACGTACCTGAAGGAGACGAAGCACGTGTCGTTCTACAAGAACGAGGGGGAGAAGGAGAACTCCTATTCGCTTCACGTGAATGTGGACGGCAAGTCGACCGATGCGCCTGCGGAGTTGCTCCAGAAGGCTGCGGAGGCTCTGAAACCGCTGATGAAGAAGGAACCGCAGATTGCTGTGAACACGCTCTTTATCACGGACACGGACGAGCTGAAGGTGTGGCAGCGGAAGAAGCAGAAGCAGCTGGTGATTCAGTTTACGCTCGACACGGCCAAGCCGTTCCTCATGACGAGCAACATGCTCCGACTGGCTCAGGAGGCGAACAAGATCATCAATTCGCGGAAGTTTTAGCCACAGATTTTCACAGATTTAAAGGATAATTTTTGGCACGGATTACACGGATTTCACGGATTTTTTTTATTTCAGATGATAGAGAATTGATTTATGGGAAAGGATATTAAGATTAATATGAAACCCAGTCGGAAGTACGACGGGATGAAGTACAGGGTAAAGGAGATGTTGCATGGCCTCCAGACGGATGCTGACAAGCGCAAGAGTCTCATGGCGGTGTATGACGACATCAAGACCTTCCAGGACTGTATCGACGTGATGGCGGAGAATATCTGGCTCTGCTTCGTAGACGAGGAGTACTACCGTTATCATCCGTCGATGGTGGTCTTAGGATTCGCCTGGTACTACGGACTGAAGGAGGGTATCATCCCGAAGGACTGGCCTTACGACCAGGTGGTGTACCTCATCCGCAGGAAGGTGATCTTCCGTCTGGTGGAAGTGCAGGAGAGTTTCAAGTAATTTATGGCATTTTGTTTTCAGAAGAATTTCTTTAATCCTACGTTGCCCGTTGACGAAGCGCAGTTCTATGCGCTCGTCAGGGCCACGCAGTGGAACGAGAACATCGACAAGTATCGTGAGACGGGCGACCAAAGGTTGAAACGCGGACTCCCTGCGTTCATCTTCCAGGCGACATTCGACGAGACGGAATCGAAGAAGTGCAGGTCGGGCTGCTGGCGCAAGCAGGCAGCCACCCGCCTGACTGGCCTCGTGGTGATGGATGTGGATCATGTGGAGGATCCTCGTGCGGTGTATGATTCTTGGCACGGATTACACGGCTTTAATGAATTAAAGACACGGATTCTGTTGGTTTACATCACCCCCTCGGGCAAAGGTCTGAAGATTGTCTTTAAGGCTGATGCTGCGAAGGGTAACCTCATCGACAACCAGCACGCTATGGCCAAGTTGCTTGGCGTGGAGGTGGACGAGAGCTGCAAGGATGCCAGCCGTTTGAGCTTCATCTGCAAGGAATCGGACATTTTGTATATCGATAAGGAGTTGTTTACGTATGAGAACAAAGAGTTTGCTGAGAAGTATAATGCAATGTATCGGGATGGTCGTACTCAGCCCACCGTACATCGTGCTGATGCTGTTGCTGTGGGTGGTAGTGATACCGCTGATGGCGCTGGTGACGCTGCTGAGGTGCCTGATTACCATGGTGTGAAGCTGACGGCCATCATCGATAAGCTGTTGGGCGGTGTGGTGCCTGGACAGGGCGACCGTCATGATAAGATGCGGGACTTGGCTCATCAGCTGAGGTACGTGTGCGACAATAGCCCGAAGAAGGTCTTGGCGGCGCTGAAGACTCAGCCGTGGGTGAATGACCTGATAGCAGAGGGTGATCCCGTAGAGACAACCGTAGAAGGGGCTTGTAAGCTGAAGTATGGACGAAAGAAGCCGGAGGAACTGGTTTCAGCTCTCGAGGAGCTGGGAGCACAGGCTTCTCCCCCTGAGTCAGGGGGAGCCAGAGGGGGTCTGAACGAGGGAATGTCAGGCGCTTCTTCAGACCACCCCCAGACCCCTCCTAACTTAGGAGGGGAACTGATCACCTGGGGCGAGGAGATCGAGAAGCTGTTCGGGGTGTATCCTTGTCTGAAGGAGATCTGCGAGGGGCTGCACAGGGAAGCCTATCCTGCGGCGATGTTCACGGGCAGTGCGTTTATGGGTACGCTGCTGACGAGGACGTGGTACTACTTCTACCACCGGCCAGAGGAGGAGCGCAGGCTGAACTACTGCATCTACATCATCGGTGACCCGGCTTCAGGAAAGAGCTTTGCCACAAGGCTGTACAAGCTGCTCCTGGCGCCGATTATCGCGGCCGACAAGGTGGGCAACGATGCCATCAACCGCTATAAGAAGGAGTTGAAGGAGCGTGGCACATCAAGCAAGGAACAGAAGAAGGAGGCCTTGAAACAGCCCGACGTGATTATCCGCATCCATGGTGCCAGAACGGCTAACGGCGTGTTTATCGAGGATATGTGTAAGGCCATCGATGTGATAGGCAACAAGGAGATGCACCTGCATATGCTCACGTTCGACTCAGAGCTGGATTCCTCGACGGCTGCCTCGAAGGGTGGTCAGTGGATCGACAAATCGACAATGGAGCTGAAAGCCTTCCATAACGAGGAAGACAACCAGCAGTACCGCAATGTGGACTCTGTGACGGGACCGTTTAACGTCTACTGGAACTATGTTTACACGGGCACGCCTTTGTCTTTGCATCGGAAGGTGACGGAGAGAAATTTCGGATCTGGTCTCTCCACCCGTCTGGCGGTGATTCCTTTGCCACCGAGCGACTTTAAGATGATGGCGCTGATGCAGCCGCGCGCCACCTATCAGGAGGATGAGACACTGAGGACGTGGGCATACCGATTGGATGGCGTGAGTGGTGAACTGCCCGTATGGCCGCTGGTAGAGACCTGTTGGGAGTGGACTCGCGACCACATGGCCATCGCCGAGATCAATCAGGACAAGAGCGACGAGCTGTTGCTGAAGCGTGTGGCCTACTACGGTATCTCGATCTCCGTGCCCTTCATCCTGATGCGTCACTGGGACGAGTGGGAGAAGACGAAGACCTTCACCATCGACGAGCAGGACTTGGCGCTGTGTGAGCTGGTGTTGAACATCCAGTACCGCTGTCAGCACCACTGGTTCGGAGAGTATGCTCGCAAGTACTTCGATGACATGCAGGCCGACCCGACGATCAACCGCAACCGTAAGACGAAGACCAAGCTGAGCTATCAGATGCTGCCAGCGTTCTTCACCCTCGATGATATCGTGGAGAAGTTCGGTTGTGAACGCAGCAATGCCAAGATGATTGCTTCAAGGTTGAAGAAAGACGGATTCATAGAGGCGGAAGGAAAAGGACACTACCGGAAACTGAATGAGTTCATATAATTTGCTGTGCATACATAATCAGCAGGAGGTAACAAGTAACATTGTTACCTCTGATTTTTTGTAATATGGGAATTATTTCGTAATTTTGCAGCAGAATGATATAAGACGATGAATCATATGAGAACGACACCAGAACGTATTACGGAGCTGCGGCCGAACGAGATTTTTGTGTTCGGAAGCAATTTGGCGGGAATGCACGGCGGTGGTGCGGCTTATGTCGCCTACCGTAAGTTTGGAGCTATCATGGGGCAGGGCGTAGGTCTGCAAGGCCAGAGCTATGGGATCCCGACGATGCAAGGGGGCGTTGAGACGATTCGTCCGTATGTGGACGAGTTTATCGCGTTCGCTAAGGAGCATCAGGACTTGACGTTCCTCGTGACCCGTATCGGTTGCGGTATTGCTGGATTCACGGATGAAGAGATTGCTCCGCTGTTTGAACAGGCTCATGGCGTAGAGAATATCGTACTGCCACCGGGATGGTGATTAGAAGCCCAGAAAAAGAAAAACGCTAAGCGCTTTTGTAAGCTGCTTAGCGATTTCTCTGTTGGGGTACTCGGTTAGGTGACAATGAAATCTATTGACAACGAATGAAACCGTGTGAACTCTAAACTGCTGATTTTGCTGTTGCTGGACGTTTTTTATCAATCATCCGATTTCACTTGATTTCATTGTTTTTCATCTATCACGCCAAAATCACGCCAATTTCTTTCGAACCGACTATTAAAACATTCTAAGTCTCATTTGTGGCATATAGATGAACATTTCCACTTTTTTCTATCGAATTCTACCCGCAGATTCGCCCAATTTGTTTCCTAATAACTTGTAAATTCACTAAATAAACCTAACGCCGACACTTGCTCCTCAGAGTGTATTTACTTCACAATATATTTTTTCCCATTCTGGATGTAGAGTCCTGGGACGGTGGGTATTTTGACGCTATGGCCGTTCATGTCAAACCAACGGTTGTCTTCGGTTTTGACAGGTCGTATGGTATGAATGGTTGTAGGGGCGATTTCCTGCTCTTCATAGATACCACGTACATAGACGCGGTAGCCTTTGGCCTCGAGGCTGAACGTGTGAGTAGCGCTGAGTGATTCCTGATGACGGCTGGTACCCTGGGCGATGTTTTCGCTGTTGAGCCAGAGGCTCCATGGGCCTGAGGTGAGGCCTTCGAAGCTTGCCGTTGCCTGGCTGTTGCCCATGTTCAGCAAGACGAGTACTTCACTGTCTCCCAATGTGCGGGTATAAGCAAAGAGGCTGGTGTTGCCGGTGACGGTGAGAATGTTTGTCGTAGGGTTGCCGTCTGTCTGCTTTGAATCACTTAATGCGGGAATCTCATGCTTCAGAGCGAAAAGGGTGCGCAGGGTGTTGTGCATCTTGTCGTCTTTTGCTGTCCAGTCGATTTTGGTGTCGTTGAAATAGTCGAGGACTTGATTGCCGCCAGTTTCCTGCCCATTATATATCAGGGGCATACCATAGACTGTGTAGGCCAGGACGGTGAGGGCATAGCGGTTCTCGCCATACTTCTGTGTCAGCGTCTTTTTCGACTCGTTGAAATTCTGGTCGTGATTGGTGACATAGAGCATACGACCAAACGTGATATCGGATGATTTATCGAGTAGTGTGTTGGTAAAGGCTCTTAGACGGGCAGCTGTATTTCCGGCAGAGCCATAATTGGCCAGGCTGGACTGGAACTGCCAGGCATAGTCATAGTCGAAGCCGGCATTCTTCAGTCGCGTGGCATCTGAGGCGATATCTGCCTCTCCAAGAAATGTGATAGTCTTGCCTTCTTGATATGATTTAATCATAGGGATGGTAGCCTCCCAATAGGATGAGGGAATCCGCTGGCTGCTGATATAGTCACATCGATAGCCGTCGATGTCAGTCTCGTCGATCCAGAACTTCAGGCAGTCGTTCATGGCATTCACCAGATCGGCATTGCTATAGTCAAGTTGCCATACGTCTCCATAGTTATTGGGGTGGATCATCTGTCCGCCGCTTTTGGCATAGTACTCGGGATGAGATGTTACCCAGTCAGCATTGGTGGCGGTGTGGTTGGGCACCCAGTCGAGCCACACCTCCATTCCCAGACGATGTGCCTCTGCGACGAGGGCTTTCAGGTCGGCAATAGTACCATATTTGGGGTTGGTCTTTTGGAAGTTTGTGGCTGCATAGGGGCTGTTGATGCCTCCGCCACGGGGATAGACGGGCATGAGCCAGACGACGTCGATACCCAGAGTCCTGAGTTCCCGCAGTCGGGTCTGGGCTGCTGCGAAGGTGCCTTCGGGGGTGAACGAACCGACGCTCATCTCATAGACGACGCGCCTTCCTTCAGCCCGTTTCTCTGTCGAGCTGTTGATCTGATCGACGTAATCCGACGCTACGCTGAATGATAAATGACAAATGAGGAATGACAAGCTCAACAGAAGTCTTTTGGTAATCATCATGCTTTTAATTTTTAATCTTTTAATTTCATAGATAAAGTCGGGGCGGCCATTCTTCGCAGAGCGGCCAGCCCCTGTGAGTACTCAAATATCAGTAATACCTTGTGATGAAGCAGGTCATTACTGTTTAACATATACTGCATAGCCTTTCGCCTCTAAGCAGATAGAGGACGAAACATCAAGAGAGAGCGTCGTCATGCTTGGGCCATTGAAGATCGTCTGACTATTCAGCCACTGCTGGTATGTGCCTGCATCGAGACCCTCGATGACTGCTGCCGTGTCGTAGTCGGCAAAGTTGACCACAGCCACTACATTGCCCCGTCGCCAGGCGAGCACATTCTCATCGCTCGTGCTGAGGAATTCCACGGGAGCATTGTCTGCCAACGACGGCTGTTGGTGATGCAGGGCAATGAGCGTCCGGACGGTATGGAGCATCTTATGATCCACGCGCTGCCATTTTACCTTGGCATCCGTAAAATAGTTCAGCGTATCAGGGTCGCCGATCTCCTGTCCGTTATAGATGAGGGGCATACCGTAAAAGGTGAACTCCATGACAGTGAGGCCATAACGGTTTTCGCCATAGAACTTACGCAGGGTGTGACCACCGTCGTTATAGTTCTGGTCGTGGTTAGTCAGATAGACCATCCGACGGTTCTTGACCTTCGACGACTTGTCGAGGAAGCGCAGCCAGATCTGTTTCAGACTGTCGGCATGGAAGCCCCTTCGGCATAGGCGGGCGATGGAACCTTGCAGACTCCAGGCGTAATCGTAATCGAAGCCGCAGGAGTCGATGCGCTGGTTAGCCCGATCGGTGATATCGGTCTCGCTCATCATCTCAATCTTCTTGCCTGGCTTCAGGCTCTTTAACTGGGCAATGATGTCCTGCCAGTAACTGACGGGGATGGTGGGGCTGGACACGTAGTCACAGCGATAGCCGTCGATGTCGCATTCCTCTATCCAGAACTTCATGGCGGTATTGACTTCATTCACCAGACCTTTATCCTGATAATTGAGTTCAAGCACGTCGCCCCATCCATGGGGATGAATCATCTGGCCTTTTGCATCCTTTGTGAAATACTCGGGATGAGTCTCTGTCCAAGGATTCTCCTGCGCCACATGGTTGGGCACCCAGTCGAGCCACACCTTCATGCCCAGTTCATGGGCACGGGCAACGAACGTCTTTAGGTCTTCGACCGTGCCATATTTCGGGTTCACAGCCTTGTAGTCCATCACAGCGTAAGGACTGTTCATCGTGGTGCCCCGTGGATAGACAGGCATCAGCCAGATGATATCGACACCAAGCGTGTCGAGCCGGTCCAGTTGTCGCATAGCAGCCAGGAACGTACCTTCTGGCGTGAAGGCTCCCACGTTCATCTGGTAGATGATGCGGTTCTCGTCGCTGACAGGCTCTGTACCATCGACCTCAAGGCTTCGGGAAGCCCCGCCACAGGCTGCTATGAGCAGCACTGTGGCAAGGAACCAAACTGATAGATGTATCTTTCTCATATCCATGATTATTTCGCAGTGAACGAATAGCTCTGATCAGCCACAACCGTTGCAATATCCTGCTGTACGCCGTCACCCTCACCATTGAGAATGAGATTGTAGGTACCGCCATCATTAGGCAGCGGGAATACCAGTGTGCCGTTCTCATTGGTGGTAGGCTTAATGCCCCGCCAGCCGCCGTAGATCTCACCATCGCCCCAAGCATAGAGGCGTGGGTCGTTATAGCCCGCTTCATTCTGGATGGTAACGGTATTGGCAGATTCTGTCCACTCTGTGTTTACATCGAAGAAGTGACTACCGCTGGTGAATACTTCAGGTCCGTCAATCTGTGGACTGCCATTATCATTGAGGATGAGGTTGTAAGTGCCGTCGGCAGGCAGTTCAAACAACAGCCAACCGTTATCTGTCATCTTGACAGGAGCAGCACCAGGCCATCCGCCACAAGCCTCGCTGTCGCCCCATACATAGAGATGAGGATCTGCATAGCCTACTGAGTTCTTGACGGCAATCATCACAGTCTCACCTGTGGGCTGAGGTTCTGGATCAGGATCTGGTGCAGGGGTGTCGCCGCCAGGCTGGAATGTAGCAGGATCAACCTCGGTAACACCTGCGGTGGTGATGTGCAGATAGACGTTGTGGTCGATGGTATAAGCGAAGTCGGCCAACTGACTGGAGCCTGCATTGCTGAAGATAAGGTTCTCGCCCAAACCTGCATTTGCCTCACCCATATCGAAGTACTTATAGGTAATGCCATTGATGGTCTGTTCGCCAGTCACCTCCATACCTGGCCAGTCGCCATTAAGGTTGTTCACGTCGCCCCACATATAGAGGTTCAGTGCATCCCAGCCTGTCTCATCATATACGAATACAGCATAGCCGTCGTGCTTCACGCTGGGCTCAAGGCCGATTTCCTCCACTCCGTCGGCAGTGATTCGCAGGAAGACGTCACGGTCGATTGT
>JAEEGJ010014887.1_pt1 | contig 18307 bp, 18 predicted proteins | sample 8958761 | NCBI WGS metagenome assembly JAEEGJ01 (sample SAMN16246546, study PRJNA631951) | gut metagenome | biome: gut microbiome; feature: rumen; material: RS-attached | host: Bos | place: Iran: Karaj | collected 2018-10
TGAAGGTTAAGTGCTATGGCGCTGACGACGTACGTGAGGGTGTTGCCATCCTGTGGCACGAGAATGTTGACGTCAGCATCACGGGTAACTCTACCAACCCCACCCGCTTCCAGCACCCCGTAGCAGGTACCTACAAGAAGGAGCGCACGCTGGCTGGAAAGCCCTACTTCTCAGTAGCTTCCGGCGGTGGTACGGGTCGTACCCTGCACCCGGACAACATGGCAGCAGGTCCCGCTTCCTACGGCATGACCGACACCATGGGCCGCATGCACTCTGACGCTCAGTTCGCAGGTTCTTCTTCTGTTCCTGCTCACGTTGAGATGATGGGCTTCCTGGGTATCGGTAACAACCCGATGGTAGGTGCTACGGTAGCTATTGCCGTTGCCATCGACCTGGCCCTGAACAAGAAGTAAGAGACCCCTCCACCTCTCCTAACCTCCCCGAAGGGGAGGAATAAAGGAATAAAAAAAAGAGGATATGTTTTACGGCATATCCTCTTTTTTGCGTCCTACAGCAGCGGACGCACAAAGGCGTAGGTGAAGGTCAGCAGGAGCACCAGGAGCGACACGTAGGCCGTGCGGTACTCATAGCCCGAAGGGCTGAAACCACGCGAGGTATAGCGGCGGTTGCCCACCCAGCGCCCATTGGCGTAGCGGAAAAGGGAATAGACGGTCAGGGCAGTAATGGTACCCCAGAGCAGGCCTACCAGAATGTCGCCCGGATAATGGACGCCCAGGTACAGACGGGTCCAGCAGTTGACCAGCGAATAGGTCACCATGCCCACGGTAAACCAGCGGTGACGCACCAGCAGGCTGAAGAACAGGGCAATGCTGAACGTGTTGGAGGCATGGGCGGAGAAGAAGCCGTAGTTGCCGCCACGGTAATCATCGACCACATCGACGAGATGGCCTATCTGCGGGTCATGGGTAGGTCGCCAGCGGGCCACCAGGGGTTTGACTATCTCGTCGTCAATGGTGCCCGCCATGAGCACACACAGCCCGGCAGCTGCCAGGATGAGCACGATGGTACGCCAGTTGGCGTTGTTCTTGATGACCACGAACAATAGTGACAGGTAGAGCGGAATCCACGTCTTGGCATTGGTCAGCACAAGCACCACCTGGTCGAGGTAGTAGGAATCGCTTCCGTTGAGCATCAGCAACAGCTGCTTGTCAAGTTGTATCAGTTCTTCCATTTCAAAATATTATTTTAGGAAGTTAGAAGAAGTACTTCTTCTTACTTCTTCTATATAATCTCAATTGCTTCCGTCGCTATCCACCCCTCCTTACCGTCAGGCAGGCGAACCTCCTTCCAGTCCTTCATGGAGCCGTCGGTAATCTCCACACGCGTACCCTCATGGAGCCGGAAGAGGTCGGTGCCATTCTGGGCAGGTGTACTCTTCACGCTGGTTTCCGAAGCCACGACAATGGCTCCTGTACGATTGGTGAGCATGTGTTTCTGATGCCAGGCAAAGACATTGGACATGAGAAAGAGCAGCACCATGAGAACTGCCCCGAAGAAACCCAGTTTCTGCAATGCCACACGCCCGGAGAAAAGATAGACCAGGAACAGCACAATGGCCAGGAACAGCACGACGAGCGCTGTCCACCCCCAGGCATCGACACCCATCAGGTTGACCACGGAGCGATACCAGGTGACCAGAAAGAAGTCGGCGCTGGGCGACAGCTTGTCAACCGTCTTCTGGCGGGCCAGCTGCAGGTTGTGGCGTATGTCGCCGTCGCCTGGTTCCAGGAGCAGGGCACGCTCATAGTTCAGAATGGCCCGCGTATAGTTGTCGGAACGATAGTAGGCATTGCCCAGGTTATAGTAGATGTCGGCACTGACGCCCTGCTGCAACAGGGCTTCATACTGTTTGATGGCTTCCTGATAGTGCTGACGGGCATAGGCGCTGTCGGCCTCAGTCTTACTCACGGCATGGGCCGAGAAAGACACAAGGGACAAAAGGCAGCAAAGCCAAAAACGCGTCACCAGACCCTTTACGCTATTCATATGATGTTTCATTGGTTTCATGTCTTACCTTTTTACTTTTTTACCGTTCATGGTCTCGTCAATACGTGTGATGGCCGTCATGGCTGCGTTGAACGTCTTGTTCATGTTGCCCGTCGCATCGCCGGGGGCATAACGCTCAAACTCACACTCGTCGAGGGCTGTCAGGAAGAGCTGGATGGTCTCAGTATCCACCTGGCGCTCACTCAGGCGCAGGCTGATATTGTCGCGCGTCAGCTGTTCAACAGGAATGCTCAGTTTGTCGCCGACATAGCCCCAGAGGGCACGCAGTACCTCGTCGTAGAACGCATCGGAACGGCCCTGCTTCATCAGTTTGTCGGCCTTCTTCAGACGCTTCACAGCCACCTTGTTGGCCTTCTTGCCACGCATCTTGCTGATGTTGGCATTGTCGATGGCACGCTGGCGGAAGATGATGAAGAGCGAGAAGAACGCCAGAGCCAGCAGACCGAGGGCTATCCAGTAGCCTGCGGAACCGAAGAAGTAGTCGCCTTGCTGCTTCAGACGGCTGTCGCCTGTCTTGATGTAGTGGATGTCCTTGTTCAGTTCGTCAATATCCTGCTGGCTGACGCTTACGTTGCCGTTGCCGCTGCCCTTGGACACCTTCAGTTGGAAGGCATCGGTCTTCAGCGTCTTATAGGCATTGGACTGTGTGTCGTAGTACGTGAACGCTACCGGCGGAATGTCATAGACGCCCTGATGGCGCGGAACGGCAAGAAACTCCCACGTGATGCTGCCCTGCAGACCATTGCTGGTCAGGCGTGTCTGCTCGGTCTGCTTGGCATCGTACTTGTCGAAGTCCTGCGGGAAATTGACCACGGGTTCTTTGAGGAGTTTCATGTTACCAGAACCGCTGACGGTAATCTTCAGCGTGACAGGGTCGTTGGCCTTCACCTCCTGGTGGTCGAGCGTGGCCTTGATGCTGTACTGCCCCACTCCACCCGAGAAACCGGCAGGACGCTCAGGCAACGGCAGCACCTCAACAGACAGCCCGGGGGCCTGAATCTTCTTCTTCACCTCGACATAGCCGCTGCCCCCATTGAAGAACGCCTCAAAGGGGTCAACATTCTGATTGGCTTGTACCACAACACCCTCGAAGGTAATGGGCGGTATCTCCAGCTTGCCGGTCATCTGCGGGAACATGACATACTGACTCCACGTTACGGTACGGTAAGGACGGCCGTTGACATTCTCCATCGAAAACTTCTTCTGCTGCGGCAGAGGTATCTCCTGCGAATAGAAACTCTTGAGGTCAGGCATCTTACCATTGAGCGACGTCAGGTCAACCAACGTATATACCTTATAGGTCAAGAGAATAGGCTCTTGCTCGTGGACACGGCTCTTGTTGGCACTGACCTTGATGAAGAGGTCGCTGCCCGAGATGGCTGAACCGGCAGGACGAACGCCGCTGGGCTGGCGCTGCTGCGACTGACTGCCACCGGCATGGCTCTGGGCCTGTCCCGACACCTTGATATGCAGGCTGTTGGAGGTTACCTGTTTGCCGTTTACTGTGGCACGGGCGGGCGGAATGGTGAAGGTGCCGTTGGATGTAGCACAGAGAATATAGGTATAGGTGACGGATGACGAACTGCTGGTATGGCCGTTGACCATCTGGAAACTGGACTGCCTCGACGTGCTGGGACCCATCAGGACTTCCAGCTCAGCGGGTATATTGCCGGCACGGAAGCCTTCCACATCGTCGGTATTCACCTTGTAGGTCAGACGGAACTGCTCACCTGCAGCCACCTGCGACGGGGCGCTGGCGGTAATGCTCTGAGCTACGACATTGAGAGTGAAGAGTGAAGAGTGAAGAGTGAAGAATACAGCGCATAACAGCCATCTCCACCTTGTCTTCATTCCTGCTCTCATAATCATCTTTCCCATACCATATGCGGTAGCAAATTTTCCACTCTTCATTCTTCACTCTTCATTTATATTACCAGTTCTTTCTCAACCTCTTGCGACCCTGCTGCTGTTGCTGTTCCTGCATGCGCTTCTGGGTCTGACGTTCCTGCTGCAGGGCAGCATTCAGCAACTGTTCGGCATTCTCCTTGCTCATCTGGGGCTGCTGTTGCTGCTGCTCCTTCTTCTGCTCTTCTTCCTTTTTCTGCTGCTGTTTCTGCTGTTGTTGCTGCTGCTCCTTCTTGTCCTGGTCGTCTTTCTTGTCATCGTTACCGCCACCACCATTCTGCGGCTGGTTCTTCAGCTGGCGCTTGCAGAGTTCCAGGTTATAGCGTGTCTGGTCATCGTGGGGATTCAGACGGAGGGCTTCCTTGTAGGCAGCGATGGCATCCTTGAACATCTGACGGGTCTGGCAGACGACACCAATATTATGGTATGCCTGATACTTGCGCTGGGGGTTCTTCTCAAGCTTGGCTGCCGTCTGATACTGTACCACGGCAGCAGAGTCCTTCTTCTGAGCCAGCAGCGCATTGCCCAGGTTATAGGCTGCCTGCGGATTACGGCCGTTGGCCTCTACTGCCTTACGGTAAAGCACCTCGGCATCAGCATACTGACCGGCACGGAACTGCTGGTTTCCCTGACGAATCAGCTGGCGGTCGGCCTGGGCAGCAGCACTTAATGGCAAAAGGGCCAAAAGACATATAGGCATGAACCGTTTGCCCTTAAACAGCTGTACGTTCTTGAACAACGGATTCTTACGCTCCAACAGGATGACCTCGAACACCAGCAGCAACAGGGCTGCCAGGGCAAACCAGACGAAATACTCGTTATAGCTGTTATACACCTCGGCAGATATCTCTTTCTTCGAGAGTTTGTCAAGCTCATCGTTCAGCTGCTGCTGGGCGGCATAGCCGTTCTCCACGTGGATATAGGTGCCTCCGCCTGCCTGCGCTATCTGCTTACACATGTCTTCGTTCAGAGCCGACATGACGGTATTGCCCGTCTCGTCAAACATGTACTTACCCGTAGAGGGATCTGGTATGGGAGCACCTCCTGTGGAGCCCACACCCAGCACATAGACGCGCATGCCACGCTTCTTGGCAGCCTCGGCAGCCTCGACGGCACCGCCCTCATGGTCCTCACCATCGGTAATGACGATGATGGCCTTGCCTACCTGGTCGTCCTGGCTGAAGCTGTGCTCCGCCATCTCAATGGCAGCGGCAATATCTGTGCCTTGTGTGCCAATCATCGAGGGGTCAATACTGCTCAGGAACATCTTGGCCGACACATAGTCGCTGGTCATGGGCAGCTGTACAAAGGCATCGCCGGCAAAGACAATCAATCCTATCTTGTCGTTCGAGAACTTGTCAACAAGGTTCTCCACCATCATCTTGGAACGTTCCAGACGACTGGGGGTGACATCCTGGGCTCGCATGGAGTTGGAGATGTCCATCGCTATGATGGTCTCTATGCCCTTACGCTTCTCTGTCTTCGTTCCTGCTCCCCAATGCGGACGGGCAAAAGCCACGATAAGCAGGGTAAGCGAGCCTAACAGCAGGCCGTATTTGGCCATGGAACGCCAGCGAGACACGTCTGGCATGAGCTGACGCACCAGTTCGGGGTCGCCAAACTTGCGCAGCTTGCTCTTCTGGCGCCAGCGCACCAGGAACCAGATAGCTGCCAGTACGGGAATCAGCACCAACAGCCAAAGATAAGCGGGGTCTTCAAAATATCTGTTCATGACGGAATCCTCCTGAATATAGTTACACGAAGCAGCAACTCCAACAGCAAGACGAGGATGGCGGCCAGCGCAAACGGCTGGTAAGCCTCGTAGCGTTTGCTGAACTGCTTGACGTTGAGCTTCGTTTTCTCCAACTGGTCAATCTCCTTGTATATCTGCTGCAACTCACGGGTGTTGGTGGCACGGAAGAACTTGCCGTCCGTAGCATTGGCAATATCGCCCAGCGTCTTGGTGTCAATCTCTACGGGCAGGTTCACATACTGCACGCCATTGCCGACCGGCATCGGGTAACGTGCTGTACCATTGGTACCTGCACCAATGGTATAGACACGGATTCCCAGGCTCTTGGCTATCTCGGCTGCCGTCATGGGCGAAATGTCACCCATATTGTTCGAACCGTCAGTCAACAGGATAACCACCTTGCTCTTGGCCTTGGAATCCTTCAGACGGGCTACGGCATTTGCCAGTCCCATACCAATGGCGGTACCGTCCTGAATGAGTCCGCGGGCGGCAATGTCAGCACGTACGTTATGCAACAGGTTCAGCAGCGAAGCATGGTCGATGGTCATGGGGCACTGCGTGAACGACTCACCGGCAAAAATGGTCAGGCCGATGTTGTCGTTGGGACGGTCGGCTATAAACTCTGCAGCCACCTTCTTGGCGGCCTCAATACGGTTAGGACTCAGGTCTTCTGCCAGCATGGAGGTTGAAACGTCCATGGCCAGCATGATGTCAATGCCCTCTACGGTACGGTCCTTCCACGAGTTACTGGTCTGAGGACGTGCCAGTACGATGACGATGAGCACAAAGGCTGCCATGCGCAACAGCATCTGCAGGGGCATCAGCGTCACCTTCCAGCTACGCGGAGCATAGCGATAGGCATTGGTATCGCTCATCCGCATGGTTGGCTCGCTCTTCTTCCTGAACATCAGATACCAGATGATGTACGGTATCAGCAACAGGAGCAACAGGAAAAAACCTTTATTTACGAATTCCATATCTTCTATTGTATTAATTGCCAGGTGCCGTAGGCTACATAGGCCAACAAGGCCACGCAAGCCACAGCAACGATGCCAATGACAATCTTCAGCACACGGCGCGTCTTAACCGAACGCTGGTCTTCCTCCGACAACTGCGGACGAATCACCTCCTCGGTAGGCAGGTTCTCGGCCTTGGTGCTATTGATGAACTCTACGGCATTCACCAGATTCATGTCGTTCTCATTAAGCATGGTGGAATACTTGGCGAACTTCACCAGGTCAGCAGTCTGGAAGAGACCGCGTAACTCGTCGAGGGCCTTTTGGTCGCCCTGCTGCATCAGACGGTCGATAATCTCTGAGCTGGTCATCTCCATGGCCGAGAAGCCATAGCGCTCCTCAATATAACGGCGGATGGTGTCAGTCAGCTTCGTGTAGTACTCCTTCTGATTCTCAGATGTCGGCATCTTGTCGGCCTTAATCTGTTCGATCTCCTTCATCGCCTTTTGGTGCGGCAGCAGCTTCTTCACCACCCTGACGTAGGTAATGATAGGCTTGTTGTCGCGCAACCGCAGATACAGGTAGAAGCCCAAAGCCAGCAACACCAACATGAGTACGGAGAGCCAGAATAAAGGTGCCCATTCGCTCCAGAGGAACGGATTGTCCTGCACGTCCTTCGGTCCGTAGAACTTCTCAAAGTGAGTGGTATCTACATCAATACCAATCACTTTCAGCGCCAGGCTCTTGCTTTTTACGGTGTCACCGTTGACCAATACGGCAAAGGGTGGCAGGTAGTACAGGTTCTCGTCGAACGAGGTCAGCGTCAACACCTGCACACGGTCTCCCTCATTGCGTGTCTCAATGACCTCAACACCTGGGGTCAGCTGCTGCGTACGCTCATATTTCGGGAAACTGACGGTGGCTCCTTCCGGGGCTGTTACGGTCAGCGTTACGTGGGCCTGCTCGCCCATCAGTATCTCGATGGAGTCAATACGTGCCTCGACACTTTGTGCCACTACTTGACTGTATGACAAATGATAAATGATAAATGACAAACCTATCACCATCATCCATCTGCTATGGTATATTTGCTTTATTCTATTTCTCATTTTTCATTTAAGAAGGGAGGCACAGCCCCTTATCATTTCTCACTATGGCCGGCCGCTTAGCTTCGTTGTTTGAAGAGCAGCAGCAGGGCCTTGACAAAGTCTTCGTTGGTAGCCACACTGACATGGTCAACATTACTTTTGTTGAACGCATCGTTCAGCTTGGCCTGGCGCAGCAGGAAATACTGTGTATGGGCCTGACGCAACCGTCGGCTGGAAGTGTCGATATACTGCTCATGCCCCGTCTCAGCATCCACCACACGCATCAGCCCCACGTCGGGAAGGGTCTTGGCACGCTGGTCATAGACCTGTATGGCCACCACGTCGTGCTTGCGGTTACAGATGGTGAGAGGCTGCAGGAAGTCCTGCTGGTCAAAGAAGTCGCTCAGCACGAAAGCCGTACAGCGACGCTTGGCCACGCTGGTCATGAACTCCAAAGCCCCGCGAATGTCCGTACGACGGCTCTCAGGTTTGAAGTCCAGCAATTCACGGATGATGTAGAGAATGTGCTTGCGGCCTTTCTTCGGCGGAATGTACTTCTCTATGCGGTCAGAGAAAAACACCACACCTATCTTATCGTTGTTCTGGATGGCAGAGAAAGCCAGCGTAGCGGCTATCTCCGTCACCATGTCACGCTTCATCTGCCGCTGGGTACCGAAGTCCAGGCTTCCGCTGACATCAATAAGCAGCATGACGGTCAGCTCGCGTTCTTCCTCAAACACCTTTACATAGGGGCGGTGGAAGCGGGCGGTCACATTCCAGTCAATGTCGCGCACATCGTCGCCAAACTGATACTCGCGCACCTCCGAGAATGCCATACCGCGTCCCTTGAACGCCGAATGGTATTGTCCTGCAAAGATGTTCGAGCTCAGACCACGCGTCTTGATCTCTATCTTCCTGACTTTCTTAATGATTTCAGATGTCTCCATCAATGATCCGTTATCTGTTGTCAATCATCAATTCATCAAGGCACTTCCACCTTATTGATAATCTTGGATACTATTTCCTCGCTGGTTACGTTGGATGCCTCTGCCTCGTAGGTCAGACCAATACGATGACGCAGCACGTCGTGAGCTACGGCACGCACATCCTCAGGAACCACATAGCCGCGACGCTTGATGAAGGCGTAAGCGCGGGCTGCCTTGGCCAGGTTGATGGAGGCACGGGGGGAACCGCCGAAGGAAATCATGTCCTTCATATCCTTCAGACCATAGCGGTCTGGATAACGGGTGGCAAAGACGATGTCGGCAATATACTGCTCTATCTTCTCGTCAATATAGACCTCACGCACCACGGCGCGGGCACGGAGAATATCATCGGCTGTTGTCACGGGGGTTACCGTAGGCAGACCACCACCAATATTCTCACGGATAATCTTCTTCTCCTCCTCCAGCGTGGGATAGTCAATGACCACCTTCATCATGAAACGGTCGGTCTGTGCCTCAGGCAGCGGGTAGGTTCCCTCCTGCTCTATGGGGTTCTGCGTGGCCATCACCAGGAAGGGGCTGGGCAACTGGAATGTCTCGCTACCAATGGTCACCTGCTTCTCCTGCATGGCTTCGAGCAGTGCGCTCTGTACCTTGGCCGGGGCACGGTTTATCTCATCGGCCAACACGAAATTGGCAAACACGGGACCTTTCTTCACCTGGAAGTTCTCGTCCTTCTGGGAATAAATCATCGTACCGATGACGTCTGCCGGCAACAGGTCGGGGGTGAACTGTATGCGCTGGTACTTTGCATCAATCAGCTGTGAAAGCGTCTTGATGGCCAGCGTCTTGGCCAGTCCAGGCACACCTTCCAGGAGGATATGTCCGTCACTCAGCAACGAGATAAGTAAGGTGTCAACTAAATGTTTCTGACCCACGATGACACGGTCCATGCCCGTTGTCAGATTGGTTACGAATGCGCTTTGCTGCTCAATTCGCATGTTCAGTTCTCTGATGTCAATAGCTTCTGCCATAGTTTTATTTCGTTTCGTTTTATGTTTTGCAGCTGCAAAAGTACTCAATTCCCTTGGTATAACAGCAATTTTGGCGTCTAATAATTATTAAATCATCTAAAAGACGTTAAAGCAAACGTCCCACACAATGGCGGGACGTTTACTCTTTTTTCTTGTCGGAGGATTATTTCTTTCGTTTCTTCTTCAGTTCCAACTTGGGAATCTTGACCGTCTGGCCTTCCTTGAGGTCTGCATTCGACTTGATGCCATTGAAGGCCTCAATGTAGCATTCCATACCGGAGCCTAAGGTTCGCTTGGCCATACGGGCTGTTGTTTCTCCGGGACGTACCTTGATTGTAAAGTCTTCACCCACAATACGATAGGCTCCATAACGCAGACGCGGGTCGGCCTTCTCCCACTTGTCTTCTACCACCTTGGGAGCCGGTTTTTCTTCCTGAACTGCAGGCTTCTCTTCCCGGACTGCAGGTTTCTCTTCCTGGACTTCAGGCTTTGCCTCGGCAACTGATTGCAGCTCAGGCTGAGGTGCCGCCTGGACAGTATCGGCAGCTGCCGTTGTTGCGGTGCTGTCAACTGACACCGTATCGTTGGCCGTAGTGTCAACAGGAACAACAGCCGGAATTGCCACCTCACACTCCTGTACGTATTGCTTACCTTTCTGATAGCCAAAGTAATAGCCTCCGGCAGCTGCTGCAACCAGCAGCAACAAAACACCCAGCACTTTCAAAACTGTATTCCAGGTGTTCGGTTCCGGCTTCACTTCTTCCTGTGGTACATAAACCGTATGAACCACGACCTTCTCACGGGAAGCCTCTTCATTCTCACCTAAAGGAGACTCTGGCTCGGGTTCTGGCTCGGGTTCTGGCTCGGGTTCTGGCTCGGGTTCTGGCTCGGGTTCTGGCTCCTGTTCGGGTTCCTGTTCAGGCTCCTGTTCGGGTTCGGATTCCTGTTCAGGTTCGGATTCCTGTTCAGGCTCAGACTCAAGTTCAGGCTCAGGCTCGGGGTCTGGCTCAGGCTCGGGTTCGGGTTCGGAGACAGTTTCAACCATCTGTTCTGTCTCAGGCTCGGCTACGGGTTCTCTATCAGTGTCTGCTTCGGGTTTGGCCTCTGCCTCGATGGGTGCTTCTTCGGTTTCGGCTTCAACTTCTGCTTCTTCCTCTGCCTCAGCTGTCTCCCTTTGGGTGGACAGGAGGGGGGATGCCATATCGTCGAAGTTCACCCCTTCGTTCAGCGGTACAGTCTCAAACTGTGAAAACGGCTTGTTGACCAGCTCCTTCATAGTGGCATCAGGCGTAAACGTCACCTTGGCATGTCCCTGTATCAGCACACGCTCACCCGTTGAGACGCTGACACTCTCACGGTCACCAACCTCCACGATCTTGAAAGTACCCAATCCGCGTACCTTGACCTGACCGTCACGCTCCAAACCCTCGCTGATGACGGCAAAAAAGGCTTGTGCGAACTGCTCCGCAGAACGCTTTTCCAACCCGTTCTTCTCGACGAGAACGGCAGCAATATCCTGTATCGTCCGCTTCTCCATCACTCTTGCCCTCCCTTCTTCAGCCGGTCTTTCCAGGTAGTGCTGGGTTTGAATCCCAATACGAGCTTGGGGGGAACCAGCATACGCTGTCCGGTAGATGGATTCACCATGATACGCTCCATCTTCTTTTTCACTTCAAACGTGCCGAAAGAGGGCACAAAGACTGTAGCGTCCTCCAGGAAGCTGTCGCTCATGGCATTCACCAAGTTCGTCACCAACCGCTGGGTGTCGGCTGTGCTGTACCCCATCCGGGTTGACAATTCGCTTATAAACTCTTTGTTATTCATATCTTCTATTTTCCTCCTTTCTCATGCCTCCAGCGTTGTACCATAGAGGTCAAGCGCTTCGGCATCGGTTATCTTCACATCGTAGAAACAACCTATCTCCAGCCCTTCTGAAGCAGGTATCAGCACTTCCGGATCTACCTCTGGCGAGCTGAACTCCGTGCGTCCCACAAAAAAATCACCCTCCTGACGGTCTATTATCGTACGCAGCACCTGTCCGACGCTCTCAGCATCCATCGACGTGGCAATGGTCTGCTGCAAGCGCATCAGCCGGTCCAACCGCCGCTGCTTCACGTCCTCTGGAACGTCGTCCTTGTAGAGTTTTGCCGAGGGGGTCCCGTCTTCCTCGGAATAGGCAAAGGCTCCCATGCGCTCAAAACGGGCCCAGCGAACAAAGTCGAGTAGTTCCTGGAAGTCCTCATCGGTTTCGCCGGGGAAACCCACCATCAGCGTGGTACGCAGACAGATGCCCGGAACCTCGCGGCGCATGGTTTCTATGAGGTCGTAGGTTTCTTGCTTGGTGATGTGTCGCTGCATACGCGTCAGCACAGGGTCGCTGATGTGTTGCAGGGCTATGTCCAGATACTTGCAGACGTTCTTCTTCTCACGCATTACCCGCAACAGGTCCATGGGAAAGTGCGACGGATAGGCATAGTGCAGACGTATCCACTCCAAACCCTCTATGTCGGCCATCTTCTCCACCAGTTCGGCAATGTGCTGCCGTCCGTCAATGTCTATGCCATAATAGGTCAGCTCCTGGGCAATGACTTGCAACTCCTTGACGCCCTGGCTCACCAGCCAGCGCACCTCATCAAGTATCTCCTCCATCGGACGACTCCGATGGCGGCCGGTAATAATAGGAATGGCACAATAGGCACAATGGCGGTCACAGCCTTCCGAAATCTTCAGGTAGGCATAGTGACGGGGGGTGGTCAATTTTCTAAGCGAAGAGTGACTCTCCTCTCTTAACTCTTCACTTAATTCAGCAAGTAACTGGCTGTAGTTGAACTTGCCATACCAACCATCAACTTCGGGAATCTCGGTTTCGAGTTCTGCAAGATAGCGCTCCGACAGGCAGCCCATGACATAGACTCGCTGTACACGGCCTTCTGACTTGGCCTGCACGAACTCCAGGATGGTATTGATGCTCTCCTCCTTGGCATCGGCTATGAAACCGCAGGTGTTGATGACCACAATGTCGCCCTGAGGGTCATCGCTGTCATGCGTACAGTGGAAACCATGTGCCTCGCACATGGCCATCAGCCGTTCTGAATCAACCAGGTTCTTGGAACAGCCCAGCGTGATAAAGTCTATCGTCACTTTATTCATTGGATGGCGGTAGCAAATCATTCATTCTTCACGCTTCACTTAAACAGCGAATCCACGAATTGCTGACGGTCAAAGAGCTGGAGGTCTTCCATGCCCTCTCCCAGACCGATGTACTTCACAGGCACCTTCAGCTGGTCGGAGATTCCAATGACCACGCCACCCTTGGCGGTGCCGTCGAGCTTGGTGATGGCCAGGCTGGTAATCTGCGTGACGGCAGAGAACTGCTTTGCCTGTTCAAAAGCATTCTGTCCCGTTGAGCCGTCAAGTACGAGCATTACCTCGTCGGGAGCCTCGGGCAGTACCTTCTTCATCACGTCCTTGATTTTCTTCAGCTCGTTCATCAGGCCTACCTTGTTGTGCAGACGTCCTGCCGTATCAATAAGTACCACGTCGGCACCATTGGCCTTGGCGCTCTGCAACGTGTCGAAAGCCACCGAGGCAGGGTCGCTGCCCATCTGCTGCTTCACCACGGGAACACCCACTCGCTCACCCCAGATGCACAACTGCTCAACGGCAGCTGCACGGAACGTGTCGGCAGCACCCAGATAGACTTTCTTTCCTGCTTGCTTGAACTGCCAGGCAAGCTTGCCGATGGTGGTGGTCTTGCCTACGCCGTTCACGCCTACAACAAGTATCACATAGGGTTTGTGGCTGCTGGGCAGGTCCCAGTCGGCATTGTCGGCTGAATTGTTCTCAGCCAGCAGGGCGGCAATCTCCTGACGCAGGATTCCGTTCAGTTCTGAAGTCGATACGTATTTGTCGCGAGCCACACGCTCTTCGATGCGACGGATGACCTTCAGCGTCGTGTCAACACCTACATCGCTGGTGATGAGCACCTCTTCCAGGTTGTCGAGTACGTCATCATCAACCTTCGATTTACCGGCGATGGCACGGGTCAGCTTATCAAATACGCTGGTCTTTGTCTTCTCCAGTCCCTTGTCCAGCGTCTCTTTCTTGTTCTTTGTAAAAAATCCGAATAATCCCATAATGCATTATTTATCGGCCACAAAGGTACAAAAAAAAGCTGAAACCACAAAAGATTCCAGCTTTTCTATTGAGTAAAAATAAATTCTTAGTTCTTGAAGAAGTCCTTAACGGCCTCGTTAGGAACCATCTGCTCGTCAAAGATGTAAGCACCCGTCTTGGGGCTCTTTACCATCTTGATAACCTTTGTGTAAGCGCGACCATCCTTTGAGCCTTCGTGGAGGGTAGCGACGGTTTTCTTTGCCATGCTTTAAGTCTTTTTTACTTAATCTCCTTGTGAAGAGTCATCTTCTTCAGGATGGGGTTATACTTCATGAGTTCCATTCTCTCAGGAGTGTTCTTGCGGTTCTTGGTCGTGATGTAACGACTTGTTCCGGGCAGACCAGAATTCTTCTGCTCTGTGCACTCCAAGATGACCTGTACGCGGTTACCCTTTGCTTTCTTACCTGCCATAGTTATTAATCTCCTATCACTTTAATGTCCTTCCAATCTACATAACCTTTAGCAACAGCCTGCTTCAGGGCAGCATCCAGACCAACTTTATTAATCATACGCAGACCAGCGGCGCTGATCTTCAACTGAATCCAGCAGTTCTCCTCCACATAGTAGAACTTCTTGCTGAACAGGTTTACGTCAAACACGCGCTTTGTGCGGTGCTTTGAGTGCGACACGTTGTTACCACGCTGTGCCGTCTTTCCCGTGATTTGACAAATCTTAGACATTTCTATCTACTTTTTTACGTGCTTTTTTACTAACTTATTCCAAACAGGGTGCAAAGGTAATAAATATTTTACGAATCGGCAATTTACTATTTACAATTTCCCGCAATCTTAATATTTTTTAACTCATATCATTCCTCCACAGGCTCCTGTGACTTCAAAAAGTCCAGAAAAAGCTGCATTGCCTTGTTGGTTGCGATGGCCAGGTTGATGTCGCGCCCATGGTCCTCCTCGACCTTGCAAGTGACCACCTTGTCAGGCGTTCCACAAGCCAGCCAAATGGTGCCGACAGGAATATCCTTCGTACCGCCTGTAGGACCGGCAATACCCGTAGCGGCTACGGCGTAGGTGGTGTTCAGGGTACGGCAGGCACCCTTCACCAACTCAATGGCGACCTCCTCGCAAACTGAGGTTTTCTCGTCCAGCAACTGTTGACTGACACCCAGCAGGTTCATCTTCACTTCATCGACGTAGCAGATGATTCCTCCCTTGAAATACTTGGATGCTCCTGGCACCGACATAATGGCTTCGGCAATACGACCGCCAGTGCAACTCTCTGCCGTTGAGACTGTTTCTTCTCTTTCCCACAGCAGCTGACTGATGTCTCGGCTGATTATCTTTCCTTCAAAATCCATTACTATTATTTTTGATTTACAAATTTACGATTTTCGATTTATTACTGCGGCGACAGCAAATTGACTTTCCTCCTTCATGCCGCCGTACTATGCATTCTTCACTTAAACGTGACTTTCGAGAATGCCGGCGCATCAATCGGGCAGAATTCCTTGTCCAGGAACTTGTAGTAGCCCACGATGCCTATCATGGCGGCATTGTCGGTGGTATAGCTGAACTTCGGGATATACACCGTCCATCCGAAGCGTTTTGCATGGTCGTGGAAGGCATTGCGCAGGCCGTTATTGGCACTCACGCCACCAGCTACTGCCACGTGTTTGATGCCAGTCTGCTTGACGGCCAGCCGCAGTTTCTTCATCAGGATGTCAACAATGGTCCACTCCAGCGAGGCAGCCAGGTCTTCCTTATGGTGCTCCACAAAGTCGGGATCATCCTTCACCCACTTCTGCAGCGAATACAGGAATGACGTCTTCAAACCTGAGAAGCTATAGTCCAATCCCGGTATGTGCGGCTCCGAGAACTGGTAGGCCTTGGGGTTGCCTTGACGTGCCAGACGGTCGATAATCGGACCTCCGGGATAACCGAGCCCCATCACCTTCGAGCACTTGTCGATGGCCTCGCCTGCCGCGTCGTCAATGGTCTGTCCAAGCACCTCCATGTCGTTGTAGGCACTCACCTTGACAATCTGTGAGTTACCGCCGCTGACCAGCAGGCAGAGGAAGGGAAACGGCGGAGCGACCTCGTCGCCATCGGGCGTCTTTATGAAGTGTGCCATCACATGTCCCTGCAAGTGGTTCACGTCGATGAGGGGGATGCCCAACGAACGGGCAAAGCCCTTGGCAAAGTTCACGCCGACGAGCAAGGAACCCATGAGCCCCGGCCCTCGTGTAAAGGCCACGGCCGACAGCTGTTCCTTCTGGATGCCTGCTCGCTTGATGGCCTCATGCACCACAGGCACTACGTTCTGCTGGTGGGCACGCGACGCCAGTTCGGGCACCACACCACCATACGACTCATGCACGGCCTGCGATGCCGTCACGTTCGACAGTAATATGCCGTCCCTGAGAACTGCCGCCGACGTATCGTCGCAGCTCGACTCTATACCTAATATATATATAGGGCTCTGTTCCATCTTTTCCATTTTGCTCGTTTTGCGACTGCAAAGGTACGAATAAGTGAGTACAAAACAAAATAAATCATTATTTTTTATTTGGTTTTCTGCTAAACATTCTAAACCTTTGCAGATGAATATTACTGCCAGTACGGCAGACCCCTTAAAACAGAAAAGACCTATCAAGAAGGGTTATGCTCCCGCTTCCCCGGCACTATCTCCCCGTACCCCTACCCTTTCCCCTTGTTTCCAGGGCAGTTTGTCTCTTTATACCTGTCATAACGTTCCGTTAATGTAGTTGTTTTGAAACGTTTTTTGCCTTTCTCAACACTTTTTTAGACAAAAAGTAGTTCATTAACAAAAAATATTTATATCTTTGTAGCCGTTATTAACTTTACGCTTAAAAACTTACCTCAAAAGAGGCTATGCTATATTTGCAATTAAAACAACTAAACGATAAGCAAGATGAAAAGAAAGAACCTCATGGGATGGGCAATGGTACTCTGCGCCGCAACAGGACTTACAGCGTGTGGAATAGAGGAGCCCAAAATGACAAATTCATCGTTCGAGACGATGACAGTGAAAAAATCAGACATTGAAGTACCTTACAAGTTCAGTGCCAGAATGAAAGGCCAGAACGACGTTACCATTACGCCGCAGGTGAGCGGTCAGCTGATGAGAATTGCCGTCAGTGAGGGACAGTTGGTGAAGAAGGGACAGGTCCTCTTTGCCATTGACTCCCGTAATGCCCAGCTGGAGCTGGAGGCTGCCCAGGCCAACCTGCAGGCAGCATTGGCATCGGAGAGCAGTGCAAAGCTGGAGTACGAGTCGAACAAGAACCTGTTTGACAAGAAAATCGTCAGCAGCTACATGCTCAGCAACAGCCAGAACTCCTACAAGCAGGCACAGGCTGCTGTGGCTCAGGCCCGCGCATCGGTAAACCGTGCCAAGGTGAACCTCGGTTTCTGCACCATCACGGCTCCCGTATCAGGCGTGATAGGTGAGATTCCCGTCCGTGTCGGCGACCAGGTATCACCCATGACGGAGCTGACCATATTGAGCGGCAACACCACGATGTTTGCTGAGTTCTCCGTTACGGAGGCGATTGTCGAGGCGATGGTTCAGAACAACATGAGTGCCGGTGAGGTGGACAAGTATATCGCCAGCCTGCCCGAGGCTACGTTTGTCATGAAGAACGGTACAGAATATCCGCACAAGGGTCGCGTGGTCAGCCTGACGGGCGTCGTGAACGCCGCTACGGGTTCGCTGACCTGCAAGGTGACGTTCCCCAACCCCGAGGGCCATCTGTACTCGGGCATTCAGGGCACCATCGTCATGCCGTTCGCTGAAAAGAGCGTAATCGTCGTACCTCAGTTTGCTGTGGTCCGCTTGCAGGACAAGGCTCTGGTTTACAAGGTTAAGTCCGACAGCACGGCAACGGCTATCGATGTGACCACAGAAGACACAGGCAACGGCAAGGACTTTATCGTGACCAGTGGCTTGAATGAGGGCGACCAGATTGTGACTACTGGTGCAAATAATGTAACAGAGGGACAAAAGGTGCTGTTTTCTGAAGAAGAAATAAAAGGTGAATAATACGCTTCCGCATTATGAAAAATAATATATTCATCAACAAATATGTGATGGCGTGTGCCATCTCGATAGTGATAGCGCTGGTGGGCTACATCTCGATGAGCACGCTGCCAGTAGAGCAATACCCCGACATTGCACCGCCTACGGTGTCGGTCACCACCAGTTATTCGGGTGCTGACGAGAACACGGTTATGAAGTCAGTCATTCAGCCCTTGGAAGAGGCCATCAACGGTGTGCCGGACATGACCTATATGACCTCGAAGGCATCCTCCAATGGTGACGCAGAAATAACGGTCTATTTCAAGCAGGGCACCGACCCCGACATGGCGACGGTGAACGTGCAGAACCGCGTGACCCGTACACAGGCCCTATTGCCTGCCGACGTGAATAAGATTGGCGTAACGGTACA
>JAEEGJ010014889.1_pt1 | contig 18306 bp, 10 predicted proteins | sample 8958761 | NCBI WGS metagenome assembly JAEEGJ01 (sample SAMN16246546, study PRJNA631951) | gut metagenome | biome: gut microbiome; feature: rumen; material: RS-attached | host: Bos | place: Iran: Karaj | collected 2018-10
TTGGAATAGTCAATGGGAACCCTCCACAAAAACACAAGATGCTTCTGTAATTTATCAAAAAAGATTTGGCGTAGAAGGGCATTCTAATGTTGATATCGCGACTGTTCCTGTAGACGATATTAAACCAGGCCATCTTCTTGTTGGCGGCTTTCCGTGCCAGGACTATTCAGTCGCTTCAACATTGAAACGCTCTGGTGGTATTGAAGGTAAGAAGGGCGTTCTTTGGTGGCAAATTCACCGCATTCTTCGTGATAGTGTGAATCCGCCGAAGTATTTGTTCCTTGAAAATGTTGATCGTCTTTTGAAATCTCCCGTTAAGCAGCGTGGACGTGACTTTGCAATCATATTAGCTTCGCTCTCTGATCTTGGCTATTCTGTAGAATGGCGTGTCATTAATGCAGCCGATTATGGCATGCCTCAAAGACGCCGCAGAACCTACATTGTCGCGTACAAAGAAGGAACGAAACTTGCAAAGACGAGTATAAAGTTTGAAGCTGACAGATGGATTTTGAATGATGGAATCCTTGCTCAGGCGCTAAAGTGCAAACTTTCTGAAAAAGCAAAGAAAAAAGAATTTAAAATCGAAGGCAATTTGGTCAAAGTCACAGAAGAATTCAATAAGGGACAGAAAAACTCTCCGTTCTTTACCGCCGGATTCATGTCAAATCGCAACGTTTGCACGTTCGATGTCGATGCCGATTACGACGGGAAAAAATTAACTCTTGGCGAATTACTGATTGATGAAAAAGATGTTCCTGAGGAATTTTTTATCGACGAAAAAGAATTGCCAAAATGGGAGTATTTGAAGGGCGGCAAATCCGAAAAAAGAAAAACCGCTGAAGGCTTTGAATACAATTACAGCGAAGGCCCAATGGCATTTCCAGATTATTTAGACAAGCCTTCCCGTACGATTATTACTGGAGAAGGCGGAAAAAGCCCCTCTCGATTCAAACACGTTATCAAGACAAAATCAGGACGTTACCGCAGGCTTACCCCAATTGAATTAGAGCGTTTAAACATGTTTCCTGACAATCATACAGAAGGCGCCAGCAATTTGCGCCGAGCCTTCTTGATGGGCAACGCGCTAGTAACAGGAATCGTAGAAAATGTCGGACGCATTTTAGAAAAATGGATTTGATATGGACGAACCAATTTTGCCATACGACAAAACTTCCAAGGAGTCTATTCTTGAGCATGCGAGGAAAATGCTTGGAAAAACCTTGTGGCAAGTGTATGGCGATGCTCAATTGGTTCAATCTGGAAAAGGCGGCTTGGGTAACGCTGTCGAGAAATACCATTTTCAATATGAGCCGAACTCTAAATCGGAGCCTGATTTTAAAGAAGCTGGCGTTGAACTAAAATGCACACCTTTGAAAACTGCGTCTGATGGAAGCATGCTTTCAAAGGAACGCCTCGTTCTCAACATGATTGATTATGTTGAGGAAGCCGCTAAGACATTCTACACTAGCAGTTTCTGGAAAAAGAATGAATTGCTGTTGCTGATGTTCTATCTGCATGAAGAAGGCAAACTTCCGTTTGATGTAATATTCAAAATTGTCCGCTATTGGAAATTCCCTGAAACGGACTTGAAGATTATCAAAGACGATTGGGCCATAATCCATAATAAGATTCTCGCTGGAAAGGCTCATGAAATTTCGGAAGGAGACACTCTTTACCTTGCTGCTTGCACAAAGGGATCTAGAGCCGGCGCCGAAATGCGACAGCAGCCAAAATCCAAAGAACTTGCGCCTCAACGTGCATATTCAATCAAATCAAGATACGTTAATACAATTATTCTGGATTCGCTAAAGCATCCGGAGATGTACCATGACCTTTTTGTAAGCGATCCGCAGAAGAAGAAAATTCTGAAGGCTCAAAAAACCGCCGAAAGCGTAGTTCGCGACATATCTGATTATCACGCATCGGAAACTTTTGAGCAACTGATTGAAAGAAAATTTTCTCCATATTACGGCAAGACGATTGAAGAAATAGAGAAAATCTTGGGCGTAGGATTCGGCCAAAGCAAATCCATGGCGTACAATGTGTGCCGAGCCATTCTTGGCATCAAGTCAAAAAAGATTGCTGAATTTGAAAAGGCTGAAATCGCTATCAAAACAATCCGACTCGAAGCCAACGGGAACTTGAAAGAGGCGATGTCGTTCCCGAACGTGAATTACAAAGAAATCGTCCATGAGCATTTCTGGGAAGATTCTGCACTTTATGAAATGTTCACGCAGCGGTTTATGTTTATCATTTTCAGGAAAACCGCCGTGAAAAACGACAAGCAGGTTCGCCTAGAGAAAGTGATGTTCTGGACGATGCCTTTTGCAGATTTAAAGTACGGAGAGATTCTTTGGAACGACACCCGCACAAAGGTTGTGAACGGTAATTACGAACATTTTATAAAATCTTCCGAAAACCCCATTTGCCATATTCGCCCTAAAGCGCAGAACGCTGCCGATACAACTGAAGGAGCGCAAGGGTTCCAAGTGAAAAAGATGTGCTACTGGTTGAATAGGGAATATGTGCTGAAGCAGATTCAATTATGATAAACAAAATTAAGATTGATTCTTTATGCGTCTTATTATTATTGGCAATGGTTTTGATTTACATCATGGTTTAAAATCGGGGTACAAGGATTATTGTTTATTTTTAAAAGCGCATAATCCCGATACAATGGAAAGTATTCGCAATTCTCCTTATTTCGATGGGGCGTGTACAGATATTTTTGATGAGGATGATTTTTTTTGGACCGATGTTGAAGGTAATTTGAAATTTAATTTTGATGCTATGTTAGAGGAATCCGTTGGCGGCTATTATCCTGATTTAATGGAGAAAAGTGACGCTAGATGGCATAAAATTGAATTCGACTCTGAAGCTAAAGTTAGAATGATTGATACCGCATTCACTACCTATGCTCTTGTTAACTGGCTTAATACGATTGATGTTTCAAAAGCAGACGAAACTCATAGGGTGAAATTTCTGTCTGATGATTTGTTTATCAGTTTTAATTACACTGAAACATTAGAAATTTTTTATGGCATTCCGGCAGAACGAATTTTACATATTCATGGATGCATATCCAATCCTGAATCATTACAATTTGGGAACCCAGAGCAAACGCCCACAATAGTAAAAAAGAAATTTGAAGATGTCTATGGTAGTGATGAATTTTATGGTATGTCAATTGAACCTGCAGCAAACAATTATGTCAATTTAGCGGCGTTTTTTTCTAAGGACATTAATTCGAATGTCCCTACATTAACAAATTTCATCACTGATAAAGAAATTAACGAAATTATAATTATGGGACACTCGTATTTGGGCGTAGATAAAGTGTACTATGAAAATGTGTTAATTCCAAGGTTTCAGAAGGCTCGGTGGGCAATTTATTGCTATAAAGAAAAAGATTTTGTCATTGCGCAAAAGTATATTTCTGATAAAAAATTAAATGGAATTGCCAAATATTGGAATGAATGAAGAACTTTGCTCAAAGTGGAATCGTATAATCATTTGATGTGATTTATCAGATAAATGAATGAGCCTGCTGAAGTTTCATTAATTTTTGAGTATTCTTTCCAATCCATTCGATACGTTCCTTCTAGAACAATTTTCTCTTCGCGTCCTTTTTTTGTTCCCTCGCTTGCTTCACTTGACCAATCTAAAGTCCCCTTTCGGATTATCCCTTGTTCTAGTGAAAATTCTTTATATACACAGTCTGTTTTTTGGGGCTTCTTTGAATAAGTTGGGTCATTAGTTAGGAATATGGCAAATCCTTCCTGAAATTTAGCAACATTTTTTTTCACGCTTTCAATTCTTTGAATATCCCTTAAATAGAGATAACTATTTGAGTCTTTTGCTAGTTGATTCTTTAGATTATACTGAATTTCGTCAATATTGAAAGAACTTTTTTTTGTTTTATATTTTAACTCTATGGGAATCCATTTCCCCTCTTGAATGACGAGAATATCAATATGCATATTGGAATCAAATTTTGGTGAGAACTCTGGATAAACTTTTACATCGGGATATAGTTCTTTTATAACCCAACCCATTTCTAGTTGGAAGTCTGCTTCAGAAAAGAAAATTTTTCGTCTTGTTTTGAGTTCGTCAATTACGTGTTCAATGTCAAAATCAGCCATAAGAATCTATCTTTAAAAGTTTTTTTATTTCAAATATACGTAAAATTTTTGTAGAATAATTCAGATTCAAATTAAACTGTTATAGGCAAAAGTTTTCCTTCCCTGCATATGTGTTGTGATTAGAAATTTCTTTAACACGACCCGGCTGTATGCCAGAGAACGACTGGAGGCACCCGTTCTCAATACTAATATATAGTAGTACAGCATTCTCCCTCACCATACAATGTACGTTCCGCTGAAAAAAATTTTTCACGCCCCTTTCTTTTTGCCAGATTATTCGTTATATTTAATTAACGTGAGATATTTGTATGGTCAACAAAGACCGGTGCATACCATATAGATATCGTTATCAACAAGAACATGTACTGGCGAAAACAAAATGAAAACGAACTCTATTCAGGTTCGCGATTCTTTTATCGTGAACGCACTTCGTAACTGCGGTTACAACAATTACGCCGCTATTGCTGACATCATTGACAATTCGGTAGAACCCGAGGTCGATGCAACCACAGTAAAAATTCAATTCTCTACAGATTCCGGAAAAGGCGGGCCCATAAAATCCATTAACATTATTGATAATGGATGTGGGATGGATTTTGACACAATGAAAGAAGCCATGTGTCTTGGATCCATGACTGGAAAAACCGGCGAAACTAACCTCGGAATGTATGGAGCAGGTCTTAAAACAGCGGCTCTTAGTCTTGGAAAAAAACTTACCGTAATTTCTCGCACGCAGGGAAGTGATTACATTTCTAAGGCAGTTCTTGATATTACCGAAGCTTGCAAGAATGGAGGACCTATTGAACTTTCTATTGACAAAGTTCCACTGGACGAAATTCTCTCGAATCCCGAGAATCTGGTGAATTTTGCCGAAGAACACGGAACACTCGTTTCTATTACTGAAATTGATCGTCTTTCCAATAAAGACCGCAAGAGCTTTGGTGGGCAACTCCGTAACAAAATCGGTGAAATTTTCAATAAATTTATAACTTCCAATATTTGCAAATTCTTCGTTGATGGGACTCTGGCAGAACCAGTCAACCTTATGCTGAATGCTCTCGAACAAAATGAATTGTTGGGCAGCGATGAATTTGAAGTTGATGGTACGCAATTTTCATTTAACGCATACTATCTACCGAAAGAGGATACATCTGATTCTGTTGGAGAAGGTGCATCAAGAAATTTGCGAAATCAAGGATTATATATCTATCGCCAGAACCGTCTTATAGGCCGAGGGTTGACGCTTGGACTTTGGACTCGTCATCCGCAATACAACGGCCTTCGAATAGAACTTTTTACAAACGGAACATGTGACGAATTGCTTGGCTCCACGTTTACCAAAATGGTATCAGAACAATCAAAAGAGACCATGAGTCAGTCGTTCCATGACGTTCTTATCCAAAAGATTGGAGTTTTCATCAATGAGGCGAAAAACCGAGGACAGCGAGAGTCTGCCGCAGCGAAAGGCGAAACGGACCCGGAAACGCAAAAGATGTACGATCATGTCACCAAAGAGATGAACGACAATCTGCTCCTTAAGATAAATCGTCGTGGAGAAAATAAACCTAACGAAGAACCGAAAGAACACGAACATCGTGGTCCACAAAAAAATCCTGCCCTTTTCCGTGAACGTAAAAATAAATGGCTTGATGGAATCAAGGAGGTCAGCCTTGGACGAAATGAAGAGATGTTCATGTTTGAAATGTCTAACAACAAGCGAGTTGTGCTCATTAACACGGATCATCCGTTCTATAATGAGTTTTATAGACAATTGCCGATTAATCTAAAACACCAGATGGCAAAGGTCATTACGTGCCATGAAATTGCGAAGCAAAATGTCAATTATTATGGCAGCGACGACATTCAGCAACTTATCGATACGTATAACGAGACCATTTCTTCTGAAGTAGGAAAATCGTTGTCTAAGTAATAGAAAGGCGTATCGGATTACATATCCGATACGCCTTTTCTTATAAAATTTTATCAATCACTTTTTTATGGATTCTTGATTAGAGGCGGGGCCATTGAACTCAAGAACTCTTTCCTATACCCAACATACATGTTTACTAACTTTTCAAAGTTCAATTCGATTAACCCAGACATTTGTGAAGATGAATTATGCGGATTCATCGACATCAACGAAAACAATCAAATGATTTACAGAGAACGCGACGATTACAGTCAAGTATTTGTGCCATCATCGGCAGTTACTAGCTATTGCCAAGCTAACTCTCAATCTTATCCCATTGGCCATTATATCTATCTTGGGCTTGAATCTCCTCACATTCAAGAATACAAAATAGCCCCTATACGAAATTATGTGACGGGCAATCTAGTAACGTGTCGTCCCGCAGTAGGATCCACAGGAACTCTTATAAGGGACAAAATTATTAGAAAAATAGGCCATCTTTTGAGAGTGGATGGTCCACTATGTCTTCCTGTTATCAAATTTAACATGATACAAATTCAGTGTTCTTGTGGATTTTCGACAAAAAAGTATCGCGATGAAAACTTTATAAAAGCACTTTTTGACAACACAAATACAAGACATTACACATCTCTTATGCGTCGGTTAAATTCGGCATTTCCAGGGTATTTTTTTAATTGTTGCACAAAGGGGGATTCTGCTGTTATAAGGCAAGCTTTGGCTGCTCTAAATCATTCGAATAATGATAAATGTGAATTAAGAAAACTTGTTGAAAATGTAGTAAGGAGTAATTTGCCTCAGGAAATGCTGTACTATTGCCTTAATCAGCACCCTAGTCAATGGTGGAAATAATGGAAAAAAGTAGGGCAATCCTTATTTAAATACAGAAAAAATAATGTTTCTGCGTTAGGGATAGTGACCCCTTGGGGCGGAGACGCGCTTGCGCGGCTCCGTTTTAACAGTGCTGCGGGCGAGCCGCCAGGGCCGACCGGAGCGCGTTAAAATATAGTCCGACCCGGCCTAGATCCTTCGACTTCGTTACACTTCGCTCAGGATGACACATTGCGATGGTTAGGCCGGGGGAACGCCTTGTAAAATTTTCTTGCACCCATGGCGCAAGCGCCAAATGCTAGGCTCGGTCATATCCATGCAAGCATGGCTGCGACACTCGCCTTACGCATTTGTGCCAACATTTTCAAGTTTAGGTACATTAATGCAGCACGTGATTCTCTGTCAAATGGAGAATCGCGTTTTGCGTTTTTAGAACGCTAACGCATTCGCCTCGGCAATGAAAATAAGCAAGCTTATTTTCGCTGCTCTCGGCTTAGTGCGTTTTTTTTATTCCGTGATTTTGGAATAAGGGGACGCCTCTAACATAAGCCAATCACAAATTCAGACCTCATGGAGACTATATGACTAAAAATAAAGAGAACGTCCCTGCAAAAGCGGTGGAATCACTGTTCAATAAGGTTTCGAACTTGATTGAGCAAGCTCGTACTCGTGTGGCCACGGCAATGAATGTTGCTGAAGTCTACACAAAATACAAAATCGGACAATTAATCGTAGAAGATGAGCAAAAAGGTAAATATAGAGCGGAATATGGCAAGCAGATCCTATCGAAATTATCTGAACGATTGATATCAACCTATGAAAATGGGTGGACCGTTGATACGCTCAAGCGCTGTCGCTTCTTTTACCGTATTTATTGTCCTCAGCAAATTGGGGCAACAGTGTTGCCCCAATCTGAAGTTTTACCCGAATTCACACTTTCTTGGTCGCATTACCTGGTGCTCATGCGCATCAAGAATGCCGACGAGCGTCGCTTTTACGAGATAGAGGCTACTTCCGGAAATTGGTCGATTCGCGAGTTGCAGCGGCAATATGGTTGAAAAGTCGGAGGATATCATCAAGAACCCAGTGACGCTTGAATTTGTTGGTTTGAAACCGGATGCATCGTATTCGGAATCGAACCTGGAATCCGCAATCATCGGCAAGTTGCAGGAATTTCTGTTGGAACTGGGGAAAGGATTCTTGTTCGAAGCGCGTCAGAAGCGTTTCTCCTTTGACGAAGACGATTACTATGTGGACTTGGTCTTGTACAATCGTCTGCTGCAGTGCTATGTGCTCGTTGACTTGAAGGTTGACAAGTTGACGCACCAGGATCTCGGCCAGATGCAGATGTACGTAAACTATTACGACCGCTATGTAAAGCAAGATTTCGAAAAACCGACTATCGGTATTTTGCTTTGCAAGGAGAAGAAGGATACCCTTGTGAAGCTGACTTTGCCCGAGGATGCGAATATTTACGCCTCCGCCTATGAGCTGTACCTGCCGGACAAGAAGCTATTGCAGGCGAAGGTCAAGGAATGGGTAAATGAATTCGAAACGCAAGATGGTAGGGAGGTCTCGTAATGGATCTTGCAAAATTCGAGAACGTCATTAACCGCTGAACGAAAACTATTCGTTTGATGCAGAGATTGCAAATGGAATGGGTGGTCAGAATGGTGGTCATTGGGAGGTGAATAACGAAATCAACTCCGACATCACCGCAGCCAAAAGCGGAAACTAAAAAAATAGCCCGCTTTCGCGGGCGCTTCTCTCGAAATGTTTTACTTCTTCTTCGCGGTGCTCTTTTTCGGGGCGGTGAAGTAGTTCTTCATGAATTCGTCGAATTCTTCGTCTTCGATTTTGTGCATCACGGAGAGTTTGTCGAAAATCCAGCAGAGTTGTTCGTCGGTCTGGATGGCGATATAGCCGTCTTTGCGGAATACCTTGAGCTTCAGGAGGCCGCTATCCCAGCGGTTCGAAAGTTTGAAGTCTTCGAGGAGTCGAGCATGTTCCTTGCAAATTGCAAGTTTGTCTGCAAACGAATAGATTGCCGGGTAGATGTTCGGGTTGCAGAGGTGCAAAAGGCCGTTGCGTGCGTTTGCCGGGTTCTTGGCGAACTTCTTGGAGGCGAAGTCTTCGAGCTGTTCCTTGATTTCGGAGACTGTCTTGCCGCGGGTTGCTGCCGGGAGTGTCGAGAACTGGTTCAGGATTCCCTGCAAAAAGCTGAGGTCCCAATTCTTGGAAGATGTGCCGGTGCCTGCTTTCCAGAGGCCTGCGTTGCCTTTGGCTGTGTTGGCGATGGCGTAGAGTGCGACTGCCTGTGGTGCGAATTCGCCGCCGTTGGCTGGGGCGGCGGGGATTGCTTCGACGGTTTCACCGAGGAAGTTTTCTGCGAGGAACTGGTCGAATGCGTCGTAGATTGCTTCTTTGCCCGGGACTTTAAAACGGGGGGCGCCATTTGCTTTGAGTTCTTTAATTGTTGCCATTTTTCGTCCTTTGTTTACTTATTTACTATTTAAATATACACAGAAAAGAGGGCGTAGGTACAAAAGAATTCAAAACTATAGCGAAATTCCCGTGTTGCGCTCGCTGACGGTGGTGACTGCGGCTTTGAATGTGTCGTCGTTTGCGATTATGGTGACGCTTTCCTTGGCGCGGGTGATTCCTGTATACAGAATTTGGTTCGTGAGCAGGGGGTGCCCGATTTTTGTCGGGAGGAACATGGTAACGTGTTTGTATTCGGATCCTTGCGATTTGTGGATGGTGATGGCGAATGCGGTTGTGAGCGAATCTTCGGGGAGGATCGAGAGCGGATAAAAGACAAAGTCATCGCGCGTTTTCCCGGTGAGTTCGCTGTTTTGCAGGGGCGCCTTTTTGAGCATGAGGCAGGGGGTGTTGCCGTCGAATACGACGATGCCTGTGTCGCCGTTGTAGAGCTTGAACATTTCCTGGTTCTTGGTGATGATGAGAAGTTGTCCGGGGAAATAGCCGGAGTCGTCCCATTGGACTGTTTCGCCTTGCTTTTTCTTTTGCGCGCGCCAAAGGCTCTTGATTTTACTACAAACTTTTTTGTTGATGTTTTCGATGCCGCGGAGTCCTCGGCGTTCGGCGCAGAGGATGCGCTTTGTCAGCGAGAGTTGCCAGATTTCGTTGCGGCGCTTGGTTTCGCTGTGGTCGGTGTCGCTTGTTTCGGTGCCTGTGCGTTCGGGGTGGATGTGTTCTGCAAGGGCGGGGAGTTGTGCGAAGTCGCGGGACCATTCGGCGATGAAGTTTTCGATGCGCTTGTCTTCTTCTTTTTTCGAAAGCGGTGTGGATGCGTTTTCGAGTTGCTTGTAGAAAACGTGGTCCTTGAATTGCGTGGTTGCTGCGTTGTCGCTTGCAGTGTCGGGGTTGCGCGTGGAATCGTTGGAAACTGCGCCAGAGGATGTGAATTTGTGCGGAACAAACTTTGTGTTGTCTTTTGTTTCTGCAACGGTTTTGATTTCGGCAGCGAGTTTTCCGATGTTGGAACGGTCGTCGAATCGGTTGGATTCGTTGAGCTTGACAGAAAAGTTGCTGCCGCTGTCGTTCACTTTGAGGATTTCGCCGAGGACGGCTCCTGAGTCAACGGAGGGGAGCTGGAACGGGTCGCCGAGAATGAATATTCGTGCGCCTTCGGGGATGGCTTCGAGGAGGGCGGCGAACATTTCGATGTCGATCATGCTCGCTTCGTCAATGACGAAGATGGAGTTTTTGGGGAATTGTTCTTCGTGGTTAAACGAAAAGCCGCCTTTGCTTTTGGAGAATCGGAGCAGGCGGTGTATGGTGCTGCTTTCGAGTTCATTTAGTTTGCGGAATATGCGTTCGTTTGTACCGGTTTTCTTTTCGTCGCAGATTCTAGCGAGGCCGTCGATGAGGCTTTCGCGCATGCGGTCGGCTGCTTTGCCGCTTGGTGCTGCGAGGTAGATGTTCCAATCGAGCATTTCGCTGTGGCTTTCGAGCAAATTCCACAGGATGTAAAGAACGACGGTTGTTTTGCCTGTGCCGGGGCCGCCTGTGATGACGAGGTTTTCGGTTTGCCCGCGGATGATGGCTTCGGCTTGGCGTTTTTTGATGAGGAATTGTTTGCCGTTGCCGAATGGCTTACATATGCTCGCGATTTTTTGCGTGCAGTTTTCGATTTCGTCGTCGGTGGGTGTATTGCCGTTTTTAAATAAGATTTTTGCGGATTGCTCGATGATGCATTTGGCATCGAAGTGCTTGGTAAAGTAGAGGTGCGCTCCGCTTTCGCGTTTAGAGAGGACGAACGGGCAACTTAAAGCATCTTCGATGGAGGTGGTGTCGGTTTCGCGGCTTTCCATAATGGCAGAAAAGTCGTTTGTCAGAATGTCTTGAATACCTTCGCTAACGATGTTTGCAAAATCGCCTGCGCTTGCGAAATTGCTTTCGTCAATGTCTTCTTCGGCGGTGCTGATGCGGAGCGTAACGAGGCCGTTCCATTTGCGGGCCCACATGTCGGAAAATTGCTGGGCGTTCAGTGGTACGCGCGTGTTGCCATCGTCAAGGAGCGATAGGCAGAGCGTCAAGAATTTTTGTGTTTGCAGCGGAACGTCGTTTTTGATTTCGAAAAGCAAATGGAGTAAATGTTTGTCGAGCGCAATGAGGCCACGCATTTCTGCGAGCGCGTCGATGAATTCGTCAAGCGATTCGGTGGCAAGTAATTTATTATCCATTTTAATTTTCCTCCTTGATGTGGGAGGGCTTTACCATAAGGTCTTTAATTTTCTGGTAGGCGCGTTCGAGGTCTGCAAAGCTGTTCCATGTTTGCGCGTAAATGCCTTTGGGCGTGTTGCCTTCGGTGCCGCGAATGAAGGCATAATAGATGCCGCCGAAATGTTGTTCGAAAATTTCGGAATCGCTCAAGTTTTCGGCCGTGCCTTCGCCATAGAATTGCTTGAGCCATTGGATAAGGCAATAGCTGTAAAGAACTCGTTGGATGGAATAATCGTTGTCGACTTTTTCTTTGAGCGCTTCGGGCGTGTAGGTGTTGTTTTCGAGCAGGTCCGATTTCCAGTCGAGAATGGAGTAGCGCTTTTTGCCGTTGATGCTGCGGACGAACAGCAAGTCGATAAAGCCTTTGCAGAATCGCTTGAGAATGTCGGTGTCGATGCGGTTTTTGCTGCATTCGTTACTTTCAATGCTTTCGTTGGATGCGCGCATTTCGTCGCTGGCGTTTTGGTTGAATTGTACTTCGGGCTTGTGGTCGCTTTCTGGAATATCTATAAGCGCGAATGTATCAGTTGTTTTAGAACTGCCCGCGATTTCTGGCAACCTTGCGTTTAGTGTGTTCCAAGTATAGCGTGTGGCAATGTCGATCCAAGAGTCGCGATGATTCCAGATGGGGAGCGATTCGCGTTTGAATTCTTCTTCGATGATGTTCTTTGTTTGTGGGTTGGCAAGTGCGTTTTCGAGCATCTTGTTTTCCAAACCGAATTGATGGAACTTTATGCGTTCGAAAATGCGGTGGAGCGCGTTACCGGCGTGCGAACCGCGCGGGAATCTTTGTGCGGTTTCGTTGAGGTGCGTTTGGTAATCGAGCGATTCGTCGAATGCAATAGTGCAATCGTGCGCTTCGGTGTCGATATCGCGAATTTGTAAAATCGGTGTACGCGCTGTTGCGATTTCGGCACCTTCTGGATTTAAGCGGTCGCCTTCGTCTGTATCGACTATGGAATCGGCTTTGCCAGAAAGCGAACTGTAGGAATACTGCATGATGCTTGCATCGGCGAGCTTTTGCTGCAAGCGGACCATTTCGCTTTTTTGATTTATAATGTTGTTCTTAATTTCATCTGCGGTCAGGGCGTTCCCAATTCCTGAAATCGCATTGAACGGCTTGAGGATACGTTCCTTGACAGTCTCGCTTAGCTGTTGTGGATTCCAATTTTCGATTTTAGGTAAATGTGTTGTCAATTGCGGCGCTGTTTCGTGTAGCGCTCTGATGGAACTTTCGAGGAATCTGTATTCTTCCTTGACGCCTTTGGTGTTTTTCCATTTCTCGTAGCGCGGCAAGAGCAATACGGATGAGGCTCGCGTGAAGTCAACGTAGAAAAGCCGTTTCCATTCTTCGAGTTCTTCGCGCTCGCGGGTTTTCTTGGCATGGTCGCTAAATCCAAGGCGGATTTCATCGTTGTCATGATAAAGGAACGGGCCTGTTCCCGGTCTTTTGCCTTTGAACCCTGCAACAGAAATCACAACCGGAAATTCGAGGCCTTTGGACGCATGGATGGTCATGACTTGTACGGCGTCATAGTCGCTGCTTTTTTCTACAAGGTTGCCATCTTCATCATCGGCGTTGTCGCTGTAGTTTGCAAGCGCTTCTAGATGGCGGACAAGGTCTTCAATAGAGCAATTGTGATTGTAAAGGTATTCGATGGCGTAATTTCCGATTTGGCGGAGCCTTGCCAAGTTTTGCAATCTGGAAATTTCTGTGAGGCGTTCTTCGACTTGCGTATCACCGTAAATGCGTTCGAGCATTTCGGCGTAGCGGCGTCTTTGTGCGAGTTCTCGCCAGGCGTTCAATTGCTGGCGCACGGGATTGTTCGGGTCGTCAAACGCACTGCTTTCGGCATAGTGAATGTCTTGCTTTGCGATTCTGAAAAAGTCCGTGATGAGCGCTTCGCTTAAAAGTCGCCTATTCCATGCAGAAAAATCGGGAGCATCGATTGCTTTGAAAATGGCAATCCATTCGGCACATTCGCGGCAACTGAAAAGGTTGCTGTCTTTGTAACGGCTGAAGGGTACGCCTGCAGAGCGCATGGCATCTTCGATGGCTTCCATTTCGGTGCGGCTGCGTGCAAGTACTGCAAAATCTTTGAAGGTAACGTTCCTGTATTTAGTGCAGTCTTTTTTGTCGAATACTTGCAAGGCTGTTTTTTTGTCATCGACAAAAGTACACCAGTCTACGATTTTTTGGACAGCGGCGCGTGCAAAATCGACTTCGTTGATGTCTTCTTCGCTAATCCAAATCGGGGCGATTTCTTCGCCTTTGATTTTTGGCGGAGCCTTGACTTGCGAGCTATTTTGCGGTGGCAGCGAGGGCTCAAAATCTACAAGTTTTGTAGCGCCTTCGTTGGGCGTGAAAAAGTCGCCTTTAAAAAGTTCGTTGCAGCCGTTGATGATTCCTGTAGTGGATCTGAAGTTTGTTTGCAACGACATGCCGTTGTTGATTTCGTGAATCGCTTTTTGATAGACGTTCACGTCGGCGCTTTGAAAACTGTAAATGGATTGCTTGGGGTCGCCAACGACAAAAATCTTGTCGAAAACAGCGCTGAAAATATCCCATTGCAATTGGTTGGTGTCTTGGAATTCGTCGATGATGGCGTAAGCGTATTGCGCGCGGAGCCTTGTTTTTAAAAGGGATTCGCCTTTGCTTGTGTCGAGTGCGGCGCGATGAACCGATAGAATCATATCGTTGAATGACTGGTATTTCATTTCGGTTTTATACGCTTGCCATTCATCAAAAACGCTCGCGGCTTGCGATATCAAGAATTGGTTCAGCAAAATGCTATTGATAGAACCGAGTAAATCCTTGAGATTCTTAAATGCGATAAAGGCATCGTATGCATCTGCCGGCCAAGTTGTTTTGATGAATTCACTATCCTTGAACGAAACTGCAGAAAATAGCGAACTTCCTTTTTGCCATTGTTTGAGAATGTTCAGAAAATCGCTGATGCAATTTTTTGAAGTCTTGCCGAACTTTTCGGACGGATGTTTTTCGAGAGTTTCGTATGCATCGCGGAAAGCGGGAATATCAAGGATGTCGTCAAATGTGCTGACTGCTGCGAGAGCTTGCAAATCTTCGGTGCTTAAAATCGTTTCGCCAATTGCAATTTCTTCGGGCTTGTCCAGCGGAATAATTTCGCGGTTGCCTTCGCTCCCTTTGTAAATGTTCGTGATGCTCTTGAGGCCTTCAGTGATTTTTCTTGTAATCGCTTGCGCAGAATCGTGCTTAATCAAGAACTGAAAATCTGAATTGTCGCACCAACGGTCTCGAATAAATTGCTCGATGAGATTTTCGACTTCGGCATCGTCAATCATCGACATGTCAAAGGGCCTGCCCGCATCGTAGGCGTATTCTTTTAGCGCTTTTTGGCAGAAAGAATGAATCGTGAAAATGGCAGCGTTATCGACGTCTTGATATGCTTTGGAAAAAAGTGCAAGTGTCGCGTTGTCGAGTTCTTTTTCGCTTTCGTTGGTCTTATCCAGTTTTTTGCTGATAAGAACTTCGTCAATTTTTTTGCGGATGCGGTCTTTTAATTCGCCCGCCGCTTTTTCGGTGTAGGTGACGATGAGAATTTTTTTGAGCGGTGTCCCGAGGCTAATGAGTTTTGCCACCATCAATTGGATGGTGTATGTTTTGCCTGTTCCTGCAGAAGCTTCGATAAAAAGGCTTTTGGAAGGATCGAATTTTTGGAGACTGAAATTTTCCATGATTAAGCCTTCCTTTTCTTAGCGGTTTTTCCCGATTCGCTTTCGTCTATCGTAAATTGCATAAGACCGCGCATTTTTTGTGTAGCTTCTTTCCACTGATTTGTAAAGTCGCTTGCGTCAAACCCTACATCTGTGATGGGGTCGAAAAGCGTTTTCTTGTCGAAATATTTCCAGGATTCGCTGAGGAGTTTTTCTTTAAATGCGCGAATGTTGGTGATTCCCGATGCATCGAGCATGCTTGCGGGAACCGCCTTGGAATACGGAAGTTGCGATTCGTCGCCAAATGCGGCGGTGTAAATGTCCTGCAGAATTTCGTTTGCTTTTCGCGGCGTCATGGCAACGGTGGCGCTTGTCGCCTCTTTTGAAATGTCGCCGTTGTAGATTGCAATTTTAATAGTTTGTTCTTTTTCTGCGGTGCTTTCGTTACTTGCTCTTTGTGCAATAATGGCGAGCGCCTTGATGTAAGAAGGCAAGAACTTGGACAAGTTTGGACTCTTGTCGGACGAAGAAACCGAAACCATCTTGGTGATTTTATCAAGGTCATCGTTGTCGCTCCAGTCAAGCGTTCCCGAAAGCGTCCATTTGCTGGTGTCGTTTTTGCGGTTGAGCAGGATGTCCTGAATTTTGGCTTTGTAGCTCCAAGAATCCTTGATTTCATTGATGAGCGAGTCGCCCATTTGCTTTAGAATTTGCGACTTGCTCGATTCTATTTCGGCAAGCAATTTTGTTCCGAAAATGCCGTCTGGCATGTTGCCTTGGAGCGCCGATTCCTTTTTGAATTTTTCGAGTTCATCGGACTTGTGCGAAAGTTCTGCAGCGACCATCATTTTGAGGAGTTCGCTTTTTTGCAATGCATCGAAATGGATGGGTTCGAACATTTCCTTTTCGGGATCATCGGAATTGGAAGCGGCTAGCATTTGGCTGATGCGGAACTCGAACGGATCTTTCAAGAATTCGCTGAGCATGTATAGCGGAACGCGTTCGGGGCATTTGAAGTTGACGTTCTCTGTCGCGGTTTGCATGGCGCCCGTTTTTGGATTCACGTGTGCAAATCCGTCTTGCATCATGTTGAGGAATGCGCGCTTGTTGCGAAGGCTTTTTTGCGTGAAAAGTTCATCGAAATTGCGGGTTTCGTCAAGCGAAATTTTGTTTTCGGGCCATGCTTCTGACGGGCTGATTTTCGCGGCTGTCCCATTTTGGCGCTTCTCGGAATCGGCGATTTCATTTGTTGCACTTCCGGCGGCATCTCCCACGGCGTTTGTCAAAAACTTCCGTATATCGTTTACAACCGAAGTCGGGTAAAGTTCGGCATCCTTGCGGATGTCTTGATTCACGTAGCTCACGTGGAAACTTTCGCTTGTGCTCATGAGTTGGCAAAGGAATGCGTAACGGCGTTTTGCAATGGGCGAATCATCGCCTGGCCACGGGCGGCAAGATTTGCGGAGGTCGAGCGTGTTGTGCTGTTTTGCTCCCGGGAAGTTCATGGAATCTCCGCCGATAAAGAACAAATGCTTTACGGGGATAATTCTGTTCGGAATAAAGTTCATAAAGGTAATGCCGTTCACGAACAATGTGCCGCAACTATAAGCAGATGATTGCGCTGCCGTGAGAAGCGTTTGCTTGATGATTTTCCACGAGATGCTTTCGAGGCCTGCATCGATTTGGTTGCGGAGTCCTTCAATCGCTTGCATCACGTTGCTGACGATAATCGTCTCACTTGCAAATCCTTCCGGTGCGCCTGACATCGAAATCCATTCGTTGAGAAAATCGGTGAGCTTGTCGAGGTCCGTGACTTGTCCGGCTGCTCCGAAATCCATCCACTTTTTGAGCGTGTCGATGCAATCGACAAATTTGCAAAGAGAGCGGTTGTCGCTTGTTGCCATGTCGGAATACGGCATGAGAATATCGCCCGATGTCATGACGGGATTCTTCGTCATTTTTGCAAGGAGCAGTCGGCGAACGCCGCCGAGCCAGTCTTCTTTTTTGTGCTCGCGATCGCGGTAGACGTTTGTGCCTTCGATCCAGCTTTCCCACTTGCCAACGTCTTCTTCGCTGATGTGGCGTGTTTGCTGCACGACCGGATTGCGCAATAGTGCAAAGAATGTCGGGCGTGTGATTGTCCCTTGTTCTAGAATCGTAAACAGGTTGTCTAGAACGTTCTCGGTTTGCGAACTTCTGGCGGGCGAATCGACAATGGCAAACGGAATGTGCAAAAAGCTGTCTTTATCGTTTTCGCTGGCGTATTTTTTCTTTTCGGGCGTTTGGTCGAAAATCGTTTTGATCGCGGTGCGGTAACCGTCCAAATCTGGCGATACTACGAGAATATCATTCACGCGCGCACCTTGCTGCATGAGCTTGCAAATAGAAGTGTGCAATGCTTCGACTTCACGAATTTTTGTCGGCGCAGCAGTCACATCTAGGCTCGGGTCTTTCGATTTGCAATCGTCTGCGCTAAAGTCGGGCAATGTGTTGATGCGGTTTGCAATCGCGTATTGCATTTTGTGCAAAAGCGTGTCGTGCGGGAGTTCGCTTGCATCGCTGATGGTGTCGTCAGCACGAAAATCAAAATCGTAATTGGCGGCTTGGCACCAAAGCTTGATATTGTCGCGCCCAGAGCGTCCCCAATTGCAAAGCAGCGTGTTTTCGGATTCCGCTTCATCGTGGGTGTATTCGGGAATGTCATCCACATCATTGCTGTCGCCCGCTTCAGGAATATCAACGGACATCTTTTCGCGAACTTTATCTATGCTTCCTGTGCTATCGCTCCATTGCCCGTCACGCGAAACCCAATTCCTATGGACAATTGCGCTTTGATTGTGAACTGTCGAAGTGTCTTCCCAAAATTCCATGCAGGGGTTTTGAATGTAGGCATAGACATCGTGCGTCTCGGCGTATTTTTGCAATATGACGCGATAGAATTGCCCCATGCCGCCAAGCCCG
>JAEEGJ010014892.1_pt1 | contig 18304 bp, 12 predicted proteins | sample 8958761 | NCBI WGS metagenome assembly JAEEGJ01 (sample SAMN16246546, study PRJNA631951) | gut metagenome | biome: gut microbiome; feature: rumen; material: RS-attached | host: Bos | place: Iran: Karaj | collected 2018-10
TCCTTGCCAAGCAGTCCTTTTACAGAACCACTGCGTTGCAATGTCACAGAGCGTCCTAGGTCATCTGTAAACGAGCCTGTCAACAGGTGATAGACCTTCATATCCCAGTCCCATCCCAATAGACGCCCCGTATGAGCCGTCATTGCATACAGCGGTTTGCCTTGTGGAGAGCGACACACAAGCGTCAGTTCGTCTTCCACCCATTTCAGTTCCCACGTATTGCCTGTGCTCTTCTCCTTATACCGGTTCTGGCCAGCAGGTATCAGCGCGATCGTAGCCTGCAATTCCTCCGTGGGCCAAGTCTTACGTTCGAAGACAATGGACGAATCGTCCTGATGATCATTATCCTGCTTGACAAGTAAGGTTCCCATATCAGCAAACTCACCATAGACACTCAAGTCGATAGGCTGGGTAGCCAACCATTCCAATCCCTTGGTCCTTGCCACTTTCGACAGATATTTAACGACATTGTTCAGCCCCTCCTTTCCGTCTTCAGGTTCCTCCCCCTCACTATCACTGATAATAGTAGCGTCAGCGAATTCTGCCACTAAGTTCCAAGCTGGGTAAGCATAGGCATCCACGAAATATGTCTTCCCATAATGGGTGTCAAGTTCGAAAAGCCTGGCGTCTGCTATAATCCTGTAAAGTGAGTCAAACACCTCTTCACCAACATTTATCGGCTGAGGAATCTCCATGCCCGCTACCAAGGGGCTTTCGTCACCTTCCAAAGTCAGTAGTCCCTGGTTCGTCGAGTCGTCATGCCAAACATGAACATCCATCAGGACAGTACTATTCAACCGAGAAGACATACGATACCTATAGCTCTGCAACGGACCTTCCGGCATCTCTGTCATCTGAGGAGTGTGCGATGAACTTGTAGTACACCCCGTCACTAGTGCAGCAATCAAAGCCACAAAACATAGCATCCTCAAGTTTGTTTCTTTTACCATAAGCTCTAAGTTCTCAAGTTTTCGGCAAAGATACGAAAAAAAACGTCACCATACAACAATCCTTTCAAAAATCGTTATTCTGAAATAAAAAGTGTATCTTTGCAGGCGAATATTTATACATCAGCACCATTGTATCATGAATACTGAAACAAATATGGCACAAAGCATTAGGAACATCGCCTTCGATTTAGGAGGTGTAGTGATTGAGCTAAACATGGAACAAGCCATAAAGGCTTTTGAACGTATCGGCATGAAAGATGCCCGCCAGCAGTTGGATGCTTATACACAGAAAGGACTATTTGCCGATCTGGAATCCGGAAAGATAGATACAGAGACGTTCCGTGAAGGACTGAGCAGAATCGTAGGCCGAGAGTTAAGTATGGAAGATTGCTACGAGGCAGTCCATGCCTACGTAGGGCGCGTCCAGAAACAGGGATTGGAACGGATCATGGAGCTACGCAAGAAAGGATACAAGGTGTGTCTGCTATCGAATACGAACCCACTGATGATGCAGTGGGTGGACAGCAATGACTTCGATGGCGAGGGCCATCCCATCAGCCACTACTTCGACAAGCTTTATCTAAGCTATGAGTGTAAAGCGATGAAGCCATCACCAGAAATATTCAAGATGATGCTCGATGGTCAAGAGGCACGACCAGAAGAGACGCTCTTTATCGACGACAGCCAAAAGAATGTAGAGACAGCAGCCAACCTTGGCATACATACAGTCTGTCCCGAAAACGGACAGGACTGGACATGCCTCCCAGAAATTGTCTGTCTATAAAAAGGACCCGATTCGCTTGTTAATTAGAACTGCCAACGGCTGGGTATCTGCCGCTCAGGCCACAGATGCTTAGCATAAATATATCCATAGCGATCGAAAAGGGCAGTAAAGCGTGTAAGACGCTGGCGGAAGGCATCATAGTCTTTCCGTGTTGGCTCGGTCCACTGCACTTCGGCAAGAGCAGACATACGAGGTAATGCCTGATACTCGACAGTACTTTCCGTTGTCATGTACTCAGACCAAAGGTTGGCCTGAACACCAAGGATATGGCTGCGGGCCGCATTGCTAAGACTATCAGGTGCTGGATCCAGAGCATAGACACGATCTATAGGAATAAAACCTCCGCAGCGGCTTGGCTCGAACAACACATCCTCTACTTGCTGATAGTCGAAATAGCAATGGGTTGTCGGCGACATCACGACATCATGACCAGCCTCAGCAGCCTTAGCTCCTGGTGCCGTACCACGCCACGACATAATCATAGCATCTTGTGGTGCATGGTTTTCGAGCAATTCATCCCAACCAAGGGCACGACGGCCATGTGCCGTCAGGAATTCAAATACACGTTGCGTGAAATAGCCTTGAAGTGTATTTCCTTGTAGGTCCAAGGCCTGACACTTCGGACACTGTTCCCATTTCTCCGTGGGAGTCTCGTCGCCACCGATATGAATCACCTCAGAAGGGAAGAGATCAAGAATCTCCGTAAGCACATCTTCAACGAACTCATAGACGCGGGGGTTGCCCACACAAAGCACATCCTTATAGACGCCCCAATAATGGCCTACCTGATAAGGGCCACCCGTGCAACCCAGTTCTGGATAGCTGGCAAGAGCAGCCAACATATGACCGGGCATGTCGATCTCTGGCACGACGGTGATGTGTCGCTCTGCAGCATAGGCCACAATCTCACGGACTTCAGCCTTGGTGTAATAGCCACCATAGGGTGTCTGGTCGTCAAGGTCAGAGTTGGTGCCGATAATCGTACCACTACGATTAGAACCGATTGTGATGAGCTTGGGCCACTTTGGGATCTCGACTCGCCAGCCCTGATCATCGGTGATGTGCCAATGGAAAGTGTTCATATTGTGCATAGCAAGCAGATCGATGAACTTCTTAACAAAGGCAACAGAGAAGAAATGACGGGCACAATCCAGATGCATGCCTCGCCAAGAAAAACGAGGCGCATCAGTGATAACAACAGGCGGTAACTCCAGTGAAACCAAGCTATCTGCTATTCCCAAAGATTTGCGAAGGGTCTGAATACCATAGAAGACACCTGCGGGAGAACCGCCAAGAATAGTGGTTCCTCCCTTGCCGACCACAAGTCGGTAACCTTCAGAAGCAGCCACAGACGGTGAGACGGCAAGTGCTATAGTGCGTATCTTACGATTATGCTTACTGGTGATGGCAAGTTCCAGTCCTGTCTGTTCTTTGATATAATCACGTAAGAATAATGCCTCACGCTGCAGATTCTCAGCAGCAAGAATCTGTACTGTACCGTCGAGCACGAAAGGCTGTCCTTTCTGAAGCTGCACATCTTGCGGCTGAGGTACAACATGATAGGTTTCAATTGCCTGCAGCGTAACACTCAGAAGCAGGGCAAGAATAGTCATTGTTAGTTTTCTCATATCGTTAGTCTGTTAGAATTTGTACTCTACAAAAGCTTCCATGGCTTCATAGCAAGCCAATCCAAGTTCGTCGTAACGACGGGCAGTCTCACGGTTACGGTCTTCGGCACGCTGCCAGAAGAGGCGTTCGTCATTACCAAGGAAAGGGGCGCTCTCCATCTGGCTCTGATGACGTAGGATTGCATTACGCTTCTCGCGAAGTTCCTCCGGACTCATGGGAACGCACATCTCAATGTCAGCAACATCCCACTCTGCCCAGGCACCACGATACATCCACACACGACAGTCGCTCAACCACTCTGCCCCACTCTTCTTGAGTTCATCGACAGCGGCAAGCACGGCATCAGTACATTTCCGATGGGTGCCGTGGGGGTCTGCAAGGTCTGCGGCAACATATATCTGATGCGGTTCAATCTCTGAAAGCAAGGCCATAATGGGCTCTACATCACGCTCCGACATGGGTAGTTTCTCGATTTTACCACTCTCGTAGAAAGGCAGGTCGAGAAAATGGATATGATCCTTCTTTATCCCATTATAGCCACAGGCATTGCGAGCCTCGCCACGCCGAATCAGTCCCTTGACAGTAAGGATCGCACGGTTGTCTAAATCACCTGCGCTCTTTTCCTTTAGGAAGTGCATTATCTCGCGATAGCGAATCTTGATGACTTCATCGGAGCCATTGGCAAAGAGCTGATTGAAACCATTGATAAAATGCATATAGAGACGCACTTCCTCATCGGCAACAGCGATATTTCCACTGGTCTCATAGGCTACATGGACGTCATGATCCTGTTGCATGAGGCGACGGATAGTGCCTCCCATGGAAATGACATCATCATCAGGATGGGGCGAGAATACGACAACCCGTTTCGGATAAGGCAGGGCACGCTCAGGACGAGTGCTGTCATCAGCATTTGGTTTACCTCCCGGCCAACCTGTAATCGTATGCTGAAGTTCATTGAACACTTCAATATTGACGAGACCTGCCTGTCCTTTGAATTGTTCGACGAGATGGCCCAGGCCATTATCAATATAGTCTTTGGTGGAGAGTTTCAGAAGGGGCTTACCCACTTTTTTACATAGTTCGATGACCTGACGACGTAATTCGTGGTCAGGCATCTTGATGGTGGATGTGAGGTTTAGATTCATCTTTATGAGGGTTAAGAGTTACTATTCTGAAGAAGGTAAGAGCACGACACCCTGTTGCTTCATGCCGTCCATCATGATACGAAGCGGATGGGAGAATCTCACATGTCGTACATACTCAGTCTCTTCGATGGCAGGCATGGCATCAAGCACCTCCTGACGGAAGATCCCGTCACCATTAGCGGTATTGATAGTGAAGTAGCCGACGCCAAACGAAGTGAGGTTCTGGAAGAAGTGAGTACCCTGTGAGGGATCCACGTGATAGTTCTTTAGCGCAGTCTCGACAATGACGCGGGCAGCAGAGATATGAGGCCATTTGACGGGAATGCCAAGCCAGTAGTCTGACGAACCCCAGCGTCCAGGACCAACTAGTACATAGTTCTTGTCATCAGCGAGGAACTTGCGGTTGATCTGTTCTATCTGATCAGCGATATAGGGATTGTTGGCTGCGGTGAAATCATCACCCGCCTTGACATACACAACATCGACGACATCCTCAGAGATTCCGTGCCCAAGAGAATTGGTGGTACGTAGCAAGCACTGTTCGTCGGGTATCTGCTCCAGATCCTCATCGAGCACTTGCTTGGAATCCACGATAGGACGTATCTGCAAGAGATAGAAGGTGCCGGTCTTATCATCATTGAGATTGCAGGCAAACTCTATCTCGACAGGGCGCTTCATTTCGTCGGCACCGAGTCGCTGTACCGTCTGAAGCAGTTCCGGCAAAGGGAATACACCATGCTGCAGGACACCACAGAAAGAGATGACCTTACGTCCACCTTCATAGATACCATCGCGGATAATCTGGTCCACGGGATCATAAGTGGATGCGATATAGGTAAGTGCCCCATCCTCTGCAGCCTGTTTCACACGCACCTTCTTGATATTAAAGCCGTCATCGACCTTGAAATCATCGCCGACATGGGCCATGTCCAGAGCATAGAACCGCGTTTGGGTCTGCGAGAGTGCAGTCTCCATCTCTGAGGTCTGGAGAACCTGTGTAGGATGGTATGGAGAGACACGAAGCGTCTGACCGCCATCAACGATATACTTGCCAAGACCAAGGGCAAGAGAGACGATACCTTCCTCTGCTGTCTCCTCACCTATTGGGTAATAGTTCAGGGAACGAAGCACACCAGAGAAGTTTGGATAATAGAGATCACCATAGCGTTTACCGACCACCTCCTGCAGAATGACAGCCATCTTCTCCTGGTCTATGACATTCTGAGTAGCTGTCATATAGGCCTTAGAGTCTTTGTAATAGACTGAGGCATAGACGGCCTTGATGGCACAGGCAAGCATACGAAGCATCTCGTATTTGTCCTCCAGATAAGGTATCATATAAGTAGAATAGATACCTGCAAAGGGCTGGTAGTGAGCATCCTCAAGAAGCGACGAAGAACGCACGGCAATAGGCGACTTCACGGCATCGAAGAAGGTGAAGAAGTCGGCAATCAGCGAATCGGGCAACTGAGCACGCATGAAATGTTTCAGGATCTCTTCATCGGGCGCATCACTGAGAGCGATGGGATAAAGATTGTTCTTCTCCATGAACTCATCGAAGAAGTCAGTACAAAGCACGACGGTCTTGGGAATCGTCACCTGGGCATTCTCATAGCGGTTAAGTTCCGGATGGCGCTTAATGATGTTGTCAAGGAACGCCAAGCCACGCCCTTTACCGCCGAGAGAGCCTTCGCCGATACGTGCGAAGTGACTATAAGCATCAAACTTCATACGATCGAACACGGCCACCACACCGATGTTCTTCATACGACGATATTGCACGATGGCATCGAAGATTATCTGGCGGTGGGCATCAACATCCTGGAGTTTATGCCACGTAACGTGCTTCAAGAAAGCAGAGACAGGGAAGATGGCACGGGCACAAAGCCAACGGCTCATATGGTTGCGCGACACATGGTAGAGCATCGAGTCACGGGGAATCTTGAAGATATTGTCCTGCAGTTCCTTCAGTGTACTGACACGCGCCACCTCCTGCTTGGTCGTCGGGTCACGGAAAACGAAGTCACCAAAGCCCATGTGCTCCTCGATAAGCTTATGCAGATCGACGTTAAGCTTGGTAGAGTTCTTGTCGATGAAATTAAATCCCTCAGCCTCAGCCTTCTCGCGGTTGGCTATCTCCGAGGAGTCAAGGATCAGCGGTACATATTCGTCACGACGGCGAATCTCCCGAAGGAGCTTCAGGCCGGCCTCGGGGTCGCCTTCCTCGACATGAGAGAGACGCCCGGGCACAGACTTCATCGGGAAGCGAGTATCGGAAATGACACCAAGGGTATTGTCGTGATACTTATTATATATCTCCATCGCCTCCTCATAGTTGGTAGCGAGCACCACCTTTGGACGTCCACGCTTTCGCTGAGCTGCAGCATGGGGATTAAGGGCCTCTGTAGAGAACCGCTTCGACTGGGCAAGGATGTAATTATAGAGATTAGGCAACACGGAAGAATAGAAACGGATGTTGTCTTCCACAAGCAGAATCATCTGCACACCAGCCTCCTTGATATCGTGCTCGATATTCATCTTATCCTCAAGCAACTTGATAATCGACATAATGAGGTTGGTATTGCCCAGCCAGCAGAACACGTAGTCGAAGACTGACATATCCTCGTTCTCGATACGTTTGGTGATACCATGAGAGAAAGGCGTGAGCACCACGCAGGGGATATTCGGATGGGCAGCCTTGACCTCACGGGCCACCGTGAAGGCATCATTGTCGGCATTACCCGGCATACAGATCACCAGATCGATATCCGTCGTGTGCAGCACCTCATTGGCCTCCTCAGTAGTAGACACCTGGGTGAAGGTAGGTGGATAGCGCATACCCAGTTCCATATACTCGTCGAAGATCTTCTCGTCGATACGACCATCATCCTCCAGCATGAAGGCATCATAGGGATTTGCCACAATGAGCACGTTGAAGATACGTCGCGTCATCAGGTTGACAAACGACACATCCTTCAAATAAAATTTGTTCCACTCCTGTGGAATCTTTATCTCTTCCATGACACTGTTTTAAGTTTTCGGCTACAAAAGTACGAAAAATCCCCGATACTCAGGCTAAGCTTCGGGGATTTTTTCATTTATCCGCAGTGGAAATACTTCGTAACCAATTTCAGTATCTCATCAGGATAGCTGCTGATGTCAGCCCGAAGCGTCTTATCGTCAAAGGCCTTTAACTGGGCGATGATGCCGTCAATCATAGCCGGCGAGAAGACACCATGCTCCTCAAAGACCTTACGCTGACGATCGAGGCAATCGGCAGAAGCCACGCAGGAGTCTGGAAGTTGTGCCAGCGTTGCCAGACGGTCTGCATTCTCTGCCGCGTGGATATTCACATTGACATAGGTCTTCTCTGCCACCTCAAGGGCGTCCTGCATCTCGAAACCGTGACGACAGGCTACGCAGAGACCTGCCAACAACTGATAAAGATCGGCGCTACCGTCAGGAGAACGCATCTCGACAGTCTGTTTGATGCTGGTATCGTAGTTTTTCTCCGGCTCCAGAGGATTGGCAAGGTGCGACATATCTACGTCGGCAGCCCAACCCAGCGGCACACGGACCAGTACAGAACGGTTGCGGTCACCCCAACAAACATTCGTCGGTGCCTCCTGATGGGGCACGAGACGGAAGTAGCTGGTAGGATTCTTATTGCCGAAAGCGGTAATGGCAGGAGCGAGGTCCATCATACCGGCAATCATACGACGGGCAGACTCAGAGAGCGCACCATTGGCAAGCATCTGGTTCTTGCCGTCCTTCATCATACGCATGTGGATATGGAGGCCTGAGCCTGCCTTGCCCGTTGTAATCTTCGGGGCGAAGGTGATGTCATAACCCAGTTCATAAGCAAGGTTGCGGATAATCCACTTGGCGAGCATCAACTGATCGGCAGCCTGCTCCACAGGCACTGGCAGGAACTCGATCTCGTTCTGTTCATAGTTCTTGCCATCCAGACAGAAATTACCCACTTCGGAGTGACCATACTTAATCTGTCCACCTGCCTGAGCGATATACTGCATACAGCGAGTGCGGAACTCATTGGCTTTCGCATAGGGAGCCGACTCATGGTAGCCGCGCTGGTCCTGGGCAGGGAACACCTCCTCGTCATCGCTGATGACATAGTATTCGAGCTCACCCATTGCCTGGAACTCCATCCCTGTCACCTCCGTAAAGGCGACAGCAGCCTTGTGGAGGGTATGCTCTGGTGAAGACTCCAGAGGATGACCGTCCTTATCGAAATAGGAACAAAGCATCGTCACAGTCGGAATCTCTGCAAAAGGATCGACAAAAGCCGTACGGAAGCGGGGCAGCACGTAGAGGTCGCTGCTACCAGCCTGGATAAACGAGAACAGGCTGGAACCATCGACACGCTCGCCACAGGTAAGAATCGTCTCAAGATAGTCCAGATCGTTGATGACAAAGTTAAGTGTCTTCAATTTGCCGTCACCACCAGGATACATGAAATTCACCATACGTATCTCGTTGCTAACGATGTAGTTAATGATGTCGGCCTTCGTAAATTCTGCCGACTGTTTTCCAAGGAACGTTACAATAGGGTTAGCGTTCATAATCAGATGATCATTGTTCATAAATAGTTCTGTTGTTTTAAAGTTTGCGTAATAATGAGCGCAAAGATACAAAATTTATGCAAGAAGAACAAATGATTTCGGGAAAAAGTTCGTAACTTTGTAGCCAGAAATCATCTATTCATACAAACCTATATGAAAACAAAGGCACTATCAATCGTTACTGCAGCAGCTTGCTGCGCCTTGCTGACTCTCTCATGTGCCAGCAAACCTGAAGCCGTCAAGAAGGAACTCACGACAGTCGGCAACCCCTATCTCCCACTCTGGGAGCACATACCCGATGGGGAACCCTATGTGTTTGAAGATCCAGACCAGCCTGGCAAACAGCGTGTGTATATCTATGGTTCGCACGACAGCCGCATCACCGACTACTGCGGGCGCGAACTCGTGGTGTGGTCTGCCGCAGTGGATAGCCTCAACAACTGGCGTTACGACGGTGAGATTCTGAAAGTAGATAAAAATGCCAACGGAGAGTTGCTGGACTCTGCCGGACTTGCCGACGTGCTGTTCGCGCCAGACGTGGCGGTGAAGACTGATGCCAATGGCAAAGAGACTTACTACCTCTATCCTAATGACCAGAACGGCGGCCGCAATGGTCTCATCGCAAAGAGCGACAGACCTGATGGTCCCTTCGAGGTATGCAACTGGAGCAAGACGAATCCCAACGAGGCAGACGGTGTGCTGAGATTCGACCCCGCCGTATTCGTCGATGACGATGGGAAGGTGTATGGCTACTGGGGGTTCGAGCACTCTTATGGTGCCGAACTCGACCCTGAGACGATGGCTACCGTCAAGCCTGGCACGAAGATTGTCGATGGTATGGTGTCTGGCCGCAACGAACCGGGTGAGTTCCGCTTCTTCGAGGCCTCCAGCATCCGCAAAATCAAAGACAAGTATGTGTTCATCTACAGTCGCTGGACGAAAAATGGCGAGTTCGGACTGCCAGAGACCAACTACACCCTCGCCTATGCCTACAGTGACAAGCCCTTAGGTCCTTGGACATATGGTGGAACCCTCATCGACGGACGTGGACGCGAGATCAACGAACAGGGCGACACCATCGCCTCTGCCACCGTAAACGGCAACACTCACGGTTCGATCTGTGAGGTCAACGGCCAGTGGTACGTGTTCTATCATCGTCAGTGCGGTCTCGACGAGTTCTCGCGTCAGGCTATGGTAGCCCCTATCACTGTCAAGGTAGAGGAAGGTGCTGGCGGCAAGGTGGAAATCTCAGAAGGTGAGTACAACTCAGAAGGTTTCGCGCTGGAGGGGCTCGATCCCTTCGAGCGCCACTCTGCTGGTATCGCCTGCTGGTATACTGGCCCCAAGCCTGCTGAGCACCAATGGCCTAAGAAGATCTTCTACGGCAGCTATGTCGCCACTTCTTATGGTACGCCTGACCGCGCCGTATCGAAAGAGGCACTGGAATCGAAAGAGAAATACGAGGCTCCCTACGACCTGCGCTACAACACCAACCACGTCGTGAACAACACCGATGGTTCTATCGTGGGCTATAAATACTTCAACTTCACGAAGAGCTACGACGGCGACTACCTGCAGTTGCTGCTGCGCCTGATACCCGCAGGTATCGACGGCACCATCACAGTGATGGCCGACAGACCTTGGGAATCGCAGGGCGGCAGGCCCCTCGGCACTTTCACACTGAAGGCCGACATGCCCCAAACCTCTACAGAGATGGCTCTCGAAGTACCGGCACTGGCAGACCTTACTGGGAAGCATGCTCTTTTCTTCGTCTTCTCATCCGACACCAAGGAGAAGTCACTCTGTACACTGGAGGACTTCGCATTCAGATATTAAACAGGTCAAACAAAAACAAACAAAGACATGAAAGATTTCAATTACTACACCCCGACGGAAGTCGTGTTCGGTGAACAATCGGAAGAGCAAGTAGCTTCCTTAGTGAAAAAGTATGATGGCACGAAAGTGCTGGTTCATTATGGCGGACAGAGTGCCGTGCGCTCAGGTCTGCTCGACAAAATCTGCACATTGCTCCGTGAAGGTGGCGTAGATTTCATCACCCTGGGTGGCGTTGTGCCCAACCCCCGTCTGTCGTTAGTACATAAGGGCATTGAACTCTGCCGGGAGGCCGGTGTGGATTTCATCCTTGCCGTCGGCGGCGGAAGCGTTATCGATTCCGGCAAGGCCATCTCCATGGGACTTGCCAACCCTGATGCAGAGGTGTGGGACTTCTATCTTGGCAAGGCAAAGCCCAAATGCGCTCTGCCTGTGGCCTCAGTACTGACCATCCCTGCTGCTGGCAGCGAGATGAGTGAGTCAACGGTTATCACCAACGAGGATGGTGATGTGAAGCTGGGTTACTCTGATGACATTCTCCGTCCGAAGTTTGCCATCATGAACCCGCGACGCACCTTCACCCTTCCTCCTTATCAGACAGCCGCAGGTGTTACCGACATGATGATGCACACGATGGAGCGCTACTTCACCAAAGACGATGACATGGACCTGACCACCGACTTGGCTGAAGCCATCCTACGAAGAATGAAGACGGCTGTGTTTGCCGTACTGAAGAATCCAGAAGACTACCGCAACCGCGCACAGATCATGTGGGGTGGCAGTGTGGCCCACAACGGACTGACGGGCTGTGGCGTGAGCGATGACTGGGCTACCCACCAGCTGGAACACGAACTGAGTGGCATGTTCGATGTGACTCACGGTGCTGGTCTTGCAGCCATCTGGCCTAGTTGGGCCCGCTATGTACTGAAGGAGAACGTGAGCAGGTTTGTGCGCTTTGCCGTCAACGTGATGGATGTACCCAACGACTTTACCGACCCTGAGGGAACAGCCCTGCGCGGTATTGAGGCTACAGAACGTTTCTATCATGCCATCGGTATGCCCATCAATATCCATGAACTGATCGGGCGTGAGATCACCGACGAAGAGATCCGCGAGATGACGCGTAAGTGCAGCCGCGACTTCACATCCACCTGTGGTGCGCTGAAAGTACTGAAAGCAGAGGATATGGAGGCCATCTACAAAATGGCACGCTAAGGCCGACATATGCCAAATATATGAACAGAATCCGCCTTTTTTCTTCAAGAAGGCGGATTTTTTTGTACTTTTGCTTAGGAAAACGGGATGTTCGATTGTATATAGAGTAAAAGACAAGCGACAAGATGATTGACAAGCAAGAATTCGAACAGATCTTCAGGCGTCACTACGACGGGATGTTCCGGCTGGCCAGACGGATGCTTGGCAGTGACGAGGAGAGCAAGGATGTGGTGAGCGACGTGTTCGCCCAACTGCTGAACAGCCATGCTGACCTACGGTCAGACACGCTGCAAGGCTTTCTGCTGACGAGTGTCCGTAACCGTTGCGTCAATCTGTTGGTACACAAGCAGAGGGAACAAGCCGTGCAAGTGGAACTGAGACCACTCCAGCAGGAAACCTCCCAAGAGCACAAAGAGCAGGAACAGCTCGATGCCCTCCACCACTACATCGACACAGAGCTACCCCCACTCTCGCAGCAGATTCTCCGCCTGCGCTACCAGCAGGGAATGAAGTACCGCGAGATTGCCGAGACGCTCAAGGTCAGCGAAGTCACCGTTCACAATCACCTGTCGCAGTCGCTCAAACAAATGAAAGAACATTTTAAAGCAAAAGGTTATGACATCTAACGACAAACTGGAGGATCTCCTCAAGCAGATGTATGCGCAAGAGGAAGAGACCATAGACACCTCGGACATCATCGACGAGGAATGGCAGAAATTTGAATCCGAGCATTTTGCTCCCAAGCGCCGTTCTTGGGACTGGATGCAGATAGCTGCTGCGTTCATCGGCCTGCTGATGCTCTCAGGTATCGCCTACGCTACTATACACATTGTCAGCAACAGCCACTCACAGCAGACTGAAGTACAGGATACAACTGCAATTACTAACAAGATCTCGGCCCCTGCTGTAAGACAGACAGCACATGAAGACCAAACACCTATCGAACCGAAGACCTTCGAGAACATCCCGCTCAAGGACATTGCTGCCGAGTTGGCAAAGGCCTACCATATATCTTTAGAAATCAGAAATGACGAGACGGCTGCCTTGCGGCTCTACTACCCATGGAATCCGCAAATGTCACTCCAGCAGGTCGTGGAAGAACTGAACCGTTTCGAAAAAGTACAACTGACACTCACCAACGATAAGCTAATCATCGAATAAGACATGAGACACACACTATACCTTATTATATTGTGCCTCGGCTTAATCGAAGCACATGCACAGAAACTGAGTAAGAGTTACAAAGAGACCTCGCTCTCTGACGTGCTCATCGACTTGAACCTTTCTCAGGCGGACAGCCGCATCAGTTTTATCTACAACGAGCTGGAGGATTTTACCGTCACCACCAGTTTCCGCAACCAGACGATTGGCAATGCTGTGCGCCAGGTGGTAGGTTTCTATCCGATGCAGATTACTGAGACTGATAGTCTCATCACCGTAGAGTGCATCCAGAAAGAGACTCAAAAGGTTATCGGACGCGTGATTAATGAGCAGGGACAGCCTGTGGAGTTTGCTAACGTGGCCCTGTTACTACCTGCCGATTCATCATTCATCAATGGTGGCGTGACAAATGCCAATGGCGACTTCGTAATTCCCTGCCGCCCAGGCCACATGCTTATCCGCGTGTCGTTCGTCGGCTACAAGACGCACTATCAGCCTTGCTCCGTCGGCGAAGTGGGCAACATACGCCTCCGTCGTGACGCCATCGTGCTGAAGAATGTCGTGGTGAAGGGCGAGATTCCGCAGTACAAAATGACACAAGGCGGCTTGACTGTAGATGTGCAGCACTCCATCCTGCACGACATTGGAACAGCCGACGACCTGCTGTCGATGATGCCGATGATGAAGGGCAAAGACGGTAAGTTTGAAGTGCTGGCCAAAGGCGAACCGGAGATCTATATCAATAATAAGAAAGTTCGGGATAAGAGCGAACTGAAGCAACTGAAGTCGGTAGATATCAAGAGTGTTGATGTCATCACTGCCCCTGGGGCCCAATACAACGCCGAGGTGAATGCCGTCATCCGTATCAAGACACTGAAGACACAAGGCGACGGACTGAGTCTGATGGTGACCAGCGATACATGGAAAAACAATAAGTGGAGCAGCTATAACGACCTGACCTTGAATTATCGTACAGGTGGACTGGAGGTTTCTGCTAATGTAGCGCTCGACAATGGTCACTACAGTGCTGACCAAGACATTGAGCAGGAGTTGCATATCAAAAAAGACTTCTTTAATGCTCATGCTACTCTACCCATCAGGAGTAGTTGGACTGAACTGTATTACAAGGCTGGTCTGAGTTACGATTTCAATGCTGACCATTCTCTTGGACTGAACTTCTCATCGCAGAAGAAATTCTATAACAGATTCAAGTCTGACATGACGCAGAACTATCTCAAGAATGGCGCCTTCTACGGTGATGTCCTTTTGAAGACAGATATCAACGAGCTTGATAAACCTGTATGGGAACTGAACACATATTATGTGGGAAAGGTAGGAAAACTGGACATCGACCTGAACGCCACGATTCTGCAACGCAAAACGGAGAGCCATCTCAACCAGCAGGAGTTTAGTAAAGAACTGGGCGACCGTACCATTACTACCCTTAACAACGAAAACCGTAAGATGATGGCAGGCAAGCTGGTGCTTTCTTATCCTGTCTGGAAAGGCGCATTGAGTGGCGGAACAGAAGCCACAAGCACGAAGAGCTATGGTCACAATGTCAATCAAGAAGGCATCATACCTGAGACTGACAACGAGATGAAAGAGCAGAATATTGCCGGTTTTGCTGAATACGAGTTACAGTTAGGACAGTGGCGACTGAATGCCGGTCTTCGCTTTGAGCATGTAAAAGCGGATTACTACTCGTTTGGCGAATGGCAGCATGAGCCCAGTCGCACCTATAACGACTGGTTCCCTAATCTTTCAGCTGCGTGGCAGAAGGGCAAGTGGAGCGCACAGTTGAGCTATGGCAAGCGTATCACTCGTCCGCCCTACCGCATGCTGGAATCAATGATTGTCTATGACAGCCGTATGTTCTATGAGGGCGGCAATCCACTATTGCGCCCATCAGTACGCCAGAGCATAGACCTTAATCTGACCTATTCTTGGCTGACTTTCGTAGCAGGGTTTACCCGTGAGAAAGATCTCTTCACCCATATTGGCAGAATATATGACGAAGAGAAAGAGATAGCCATCTTCCAGCCTGTCAACTTCGACCACCAGGATCGCATCTATGCCACTCTCGTCGCCTCGCCAAAACTTGGTTTCTGGCAACCTAATGTCACACTGCACTACTACCAGCAGATGTTTGACGCAGAGAAATATGGTGTACCAGAGAAACTGAACAAGCCCGAATTCAGCTTCGACTTGAAGAACTGGTTCATCATCAATCCCACGACGAAAGCATTGGTGCAAGTCAGCTATTCAGGCAGCAACCACTGGGCGTTTATGTATCGCGGCAGCAACTTTGCGGTTAACGCCCGACTACAGAAGACTTTCTGGAATGAACGGCTTTCGTGTACGCTTTATGCCAACGACATCTTCCGCACGTCAAAGAACAAGATGACCACATATTATGCCATCGGTCTGACAGACCAGGACGTGTTCACCTATACACAATGTGTAGGACTGACACTGAGCTACAATTTCAATGTCTCTCGTTCAAAGTATAGAGGCTCTGGTGCTGGTAACGACGAGAAGAACAGGTTATAAGAAAGTCTTATTAACCTAAAGATAACATTCAGATAACATAATGTTATCGCAACTTATCGTACCTTTGCAACGTCAAACAATAGAAGTTAAACAATTAAAAGCAAAATAATATGGAGTCAATCATCACTATCGCAACTGTTCTGACTATGTATTTCAACGCTGCCAACGACGTGAACGCCCCCTATCTGTACAATTCAGATTTCGAGGATGGTGTGATACACAAGATTGAAGTCTATGAGCAGAAGGCCGACAACCAGATGTGTGCCAAGATGGAGTATCGCTACAGCTACGATGAACAGGGACGACTGACTACTCGCGAGGTGGTACGTTGGGATGCCAACAAGCAGGAATGGGTCAACGACTTCCGTCATACCTATAAATATTATAAAAATGGCTACAATATGGAAACCAGCAAGTGGGATGCTGCCAAACAGGCTTATGACCTGCCTTCAGAGGTTACCCTTTGCCGTGAGATCGCTCCCAGCATGACTTCTATCAAGACCTTTAAGATGAATGCTGAAAAGAATGATATGTATCTGATTAACAGTCTGCTCTGCATGGAGTCTCTGGATGCTGTCAGCGACCGTCTTTTCGCCTGATCTCCTAAAAACACTTAAATTGGTAATACAATCCGTAATTTGGGTAACCTGATTACGGATTTTTCTTTGTACCTTTGCAACCGGATAATAAAACGAGACAATGGAACTTATTAAAGACAAGAAATTCGGAGGCGAGAGACCTCTGTTTGCCCAACACGATTTAAGACTTGAGAATGTAACAATCACTGACGGTGAGTCTGGTATCAAGCAGTGCCAGAATATGGAAGCATACGATTGCAAGTTTTATGGTAAATATCCTTGGTGGCATGTTGATGGCGCCTATATCGAGAACTGCTATTTTGCACTCGATTCGCGCTCAGCTATCTGGTACACCAACGATCTGGTGATGAAGAACTCACGTATCGACGGACCTAAGTTCTTCCGTGAGATGAAGAATCTGACGCTGGAGAATGTCGAGATCACCGATGCCGACGAGACGTTCTGGAAGGTGAACGGCATTAAGATTAAGAATGTAAAACTGCATGGTGGCACTTATCCGTTCATGTTCTCTGAGAATATCTATGTCGATGGATTGGAGAGTGACTCGAAGTATGTGTTCCAGTATTGCAAGAATGTGGAAGTTCACAATGCGAAGATTCTGACAAAAGACTCTTTCTGGGAGTGCGAGAATGTGACTATCTATGACTCTGTGCTCGATGGCGAGTATCTGGCTTGGCACTCTAAGAATGTGCGCCTCGTGAATTGTCATCTGGCTGGTGAGCAGCTGCTCTGCTATACAGAGAATCTGGTTTTGGAGAACTGTACCATCGATCCGATGTGCGATCGTATGTTCGAATACTCTACGGTTGAGGCTGATATCAAAGGTCATATCGAGAATATCAAAAACCCAACAAGCGGACACATTATTGCCGATTCCATCGGTAGTATCACCATTGATGAGAATGTCCGTCAACCTAATAATTGTGTGATAGAGACAAGAGGATGAAGTACAATTTCGATGAGTTGGTAGAGCGCAGAGGTACAGGCTGCGTGAAGTGGGATGAAAGTAAGTATCCCGACGTGATCCCCCTCTGGGTGGCTGACATGGACTTTAAGGCTGCTCCGGCTATTCTGGAGGCAGTCCGCAAACGTGCCGAGCACGGTGTGTTCGGCTATACGGTGGTGGAGGATGATTACTATGTAGCTGTGATCAACTGGTTCCGTCGTCGCCATCAATGGACCATCCGTCGTCAGGAGATACTCTATACCACAGGTGTGGTGCCAGCGATGTCTGTCGCCATCAAGGCACTCACGATGCCAGGTGAGAAAGTGCTGATCCTGTCGCCCGATTATAACTGTTTCTTCTCTTCTGTCCGTAATAACGGCTGTGAGGTGCTGGAGTCTCCTCTCAAGCGTGTAGGAGATACTTTCGAGGTGGATTGGGACGATTTCACCGCAAAATGTGCCGATGAAAAGACGACAGTCTTCCTGCTCTGCAACCCTCATAACCCTTGTGGCCGTGTCTGGACGAAAGACGAACTCTCACGGATGAATGACATCTGTATGAAATACGGCGTGAAGGTGGTGAGCGACGAGATTCATTGCGAACTCATCATGCCTGGCTACAAGTTCCAGCCCTTTGCTGCTGTCAGCGAAACTTGCCGACAGAACAGTGTGATTCTCAATTCACCCTCTAAGTCATTCAATATCGCAGGTCTGCAGGTGGCTAATATCATCTGTTCACAACCAGCATGGCGCCGCAGATTAGATCGGGCGATCAATATCAATGAGGTGTGCGATGTCAATCCCTTTGCGCCTGTTGCCCTGAAAGCAGCCTATAACGACAGTGAGGACTGGATTGACGAACTCAACCAGTATCTGTGGGGGAATTACATGTTTTTGTGCGATT
>JAEEGJ010014898.1_pt1 | contig 18301 bp, 15 predicted proteins | sample 8958761 | NCBI WGS metagenome assembly JAEEGJ01 (sample SAMN16246546, study PRJNA631951) | gut metagenome | biome: gut microbiome; feature: rumen; material: RS-attached | host: Bos | place: Iran: Karaj | collected 2018-10
TATACTGAATAAGATGCTTATCCTCTAAACCAAGAAACAACTTCTTTTTCAAAGTAAGCTTCTCAATACCTTTTCTATATAAATCTTTTGAAATTATATTTTTTAGTTCTGCATTCATAAGAATATGATAACATAAATACATGAGTATATTAATAAAAGATACAACAAAAGAAGAACGTGAAAGAATAGTTGCAGAATCTATCGGTAATATATCAGGTGGGTGTGATGGATGCGCGCCAGGTATTATTGAGATGTACCAGCCTTATATTGATGGAAAGATGGAACTTAAGGATGTGAACATGCAATTTCGTGCCAGCTATGTATCAGGTAAAGAGCAGCCTGAGAGACAGGGCTGTGGCATGTACTAAAAATCTCCGTATATTTTTCACATAATTTTAATAATCTAACGCTATAATTCGCTTATAGCGTTTTTTGTTACCTCTAGATAACATCTGGTGATTGCTACCATAAGATTTGTGTTATAATTCCTTTTGGAAGGAGACTGATATGACAAAAGGCGATATACAGAAAACTTTATTCTCTATGCAGGATAAGAAATATGCTGCCTTTCAGGCTAAACTTACTCCTAATCTTACTTTGGAAGACTTCATAGGTGTAAGGACACCAGATCTTAAGAAGTTTGCAAAGCAGCTATACAAAGAAGGGGATTATCAGGAATTTCTTAATGACCTTCCACATAAGTACTTTGATGAGAATCAGCTTCATGCATTTATTATTACAGAGATAAAGGACTATGATACCTGCATAAAGGAAGTTAATAACTTCTTACCGTATGTAAATAACTGGGCAACCTGCGATCAGTTGTCCCCAAAGGTATTTAAGAAGAATAAGGAAGGGCTCCTTAAAGAAGTAGGATGCTGGATAAAGTCTAAGGAAACATACAAAGTAAGATTTGCTATTGGAAATCTTATGAGACACTTCTTAGAAGAGGACTTTAATCCTAAATATCCAGAGATGGTGGCCAAGGTAAAATCAAAAGAGTACTACGTCAATATGATGATTGCCTGGTATTTTGCTACAGCTCTTGCTAAGCAGTACGAAACTATCCTTCCTTACATTGTAGAAAACAGGCTAGAAACCTGGACACACAATAAAACGATACAAAAATCTGTGGAAAGTGATAGAATAACTGCTGAGCAAAAGGAATATCTTAAATCATTTAAGAAAAAATAATAAATTAATTTTTTAATCTAATTTTAATCTTTCATAAATTAATTATTAAAGTCCAGTATGTACAATAGCATCATAAGCAAGTGGAAAACTAGTTAATTATGGAGGAAATGATTATGTTTACATTATTTATTATTATAATGATTTTAATATTTGGTAAGCTTGGAATATTTGCATTAAAGGCAGCTTGGGGCGTGACAAAACTTGTGTTTTTCTTCTTGTTCCTTCCAGTATTCATTATTGCAATGGTATTTGGAGGACTACTTTATTTGGCACTTCCTTTGCTTATTGTATTTGGACTTATATCCCTTATTGCAAGGGCTATAAGAGGAAGATAACGTGAATAAATCTAAAGATAAAAATAAAATAAATAATAATTTTGGAAAGGTGCTTTTTATTCTTATTACTACAAGTCTATTTATGGCATGTGGCAAGAATGAAAAGCCATCTTCTGTTTCTGAAGATAGCATGGTGACAGAAGATTCAGTAGTAACAGATAATATTTCAGATGGCTCAAATGGCATTAATATCGGCAATTATGAAGATATTAATGTTGATGCCTTAACTGAGGAGGAAAAACTATACTGGCAGTTCCTTTGTAATAAAGGGGTTCTTGTAGATGCTCCTTTGAGTGACAGATTAATATCATCTGAGGGTAGCTACGACCTAGAAGGTCTTCTTAATAATTTTGCAAAAAATAATGATAACTTTTCAGAGTGCCATATAGGTGATGTGGGATACGCTTTTATTGACTGTGGACTAGATGGAGTTAAGGAGCTGGCTATAGTTTGCAAGCTATATAATGATGCAGTGGCAAATGATTATATGCCCGCTATTTTGGTAGTTAAAGAATATGATGGAAAACTTCGTTTAATTGATATTGAAACTTCATACTTAAAATACAATACCGTTATGAATGAAGCAGGATATATAGTTTACGGCGGTGATGCAAATGAAAAAATCCACCACGAGACTATTAAATATATAGATAAAGATGGTGTAGTTAACCATGTATATACAAAAGATGCCAACACAGGGCTGAAAAATGCTGAGATTCCAGATGATTATCTGCCAGACGATATGTTAGACGGACAGGAATGGACTGATTCTGAGAAGTACTTCGAATGTGATGTATATAACTTTGAGGAATATTATTGGCATACCATCAAAGACTATGACGATGAATATAAAAAGTATATGGACAACTATAGAAAAGGTTATTTATTCTCATTCAAGAACCAGAGCGGTGAGAGCCAGATGCCGGATGAAGAAGAATGTAAGAAATACGATGAAAATGGTTTAAAATGTCTGGATGGTCAGGAACTTGATGATGTCCTTAAGTCAAGATATGAGGAACTTGGAATAACAGATGATATCGTTAATGCAGATGTGATAAAATGGTCTAGTCTTTAGACAAAACATAAATTGGGAGAGAGATATTAATGAAAAGATTAACAACAATTGCCCTTATGGCGATTGCTTCAGCAGCCTTAGTCACAGGCTGCGGCAAAAATCCAGAGAAAGAAAAGCAGGTGGAAAGTTTAGTCCTTCCTTCCAGCACTTCTTCAGTAGCAGAAGTTCCAGATACAGACAGCACAGGAACAGACCAGCAGACTGTAACAGCAGCAGCTGATTCTGAAACTTTATACATGAACTATATTAAGAATGGTGAAGGGCTGGTAACAGCTCCTGACAACAATCGAATCTACTCATCTGCAGGGGATTATTCCTTTGATGACCTTCTTGATATGGTTTCTAAAAATATAGAGTTATTTGATACATATCATATTGAAGGAATCAAGTATTCACTTATAGATTGCGGCCTTGATGGTAACAAGGAACTGGCTGTTACATGTGATGTCTGCTGCGATGATGATGGCAGGGATGAATATTTTCAGCCAACACTTATCATCAAAGACTTTGGTGGTCAGCTTAAGCTTATAGACGTAGAACTTACATATTACAGATTCTGGACTGATATTAATCAGGCCGGTTATGTTGTATATGCCGGTTCCGGCGGAGCTGCTCTCTTTGTTAATACAATAAAATATATAGATAAAGATGGCAATGTCAGCCATGTATATACTATGGACGGCAATAACGGCCTTCCAAGAGCAGAGATTCCTTCTTCATATTTGCCGGAAGACCTTCAGTATGATCAGGACTGGTCTGATGGTGATAGCTATTATGAATGTGATGCTTACAACTTTGAAGAATTTAGCTGGGATGATTCCAAAGGCTATGAAGCCGAATATGAAGCGTATTTAGAAGAATACAGAAATAAATATTTCTTCTCCTTTATCGATCCAAGTGAAAATTATGTGATACCTGATGATATTACTTGCGAAAAATATGATTCACATGATATAACATACTATGACGGTGATCAGCTTGATTCCGTATTAAAGTCCAGAGAAGCTGAGTTTGGTATAACAGATGAGATTAAGAATGCCGGCGAGATTGAATGGACCGAATTAAACTAGTCAGGGAGGCGAAGATGCTTTCAATCGTTATTCCAACATACAATGAAAAAGATAATATTGCTCCGCTTCTTGAAAGAATTCACGGGGCTCTTCCAGGAATAGAGCATGAAGTTATATTTGTAGATGACAGTAAGGATGAGACTCCGGCTGTTATCGAAGAGATAGCAAAGAGTGACAGTACAGTAGTACTTCATCATAGAGAGAACGAAAAGGGACTTGCAACAGCAGTTGTTAAGGGCTTCAGCCTTGCAAAGGGCGATTTTGTTGCCTGCATGGACGCTGACCTTCAGCATCCACCAGAGGTTTTACTTGATATGCATACAGCTATGCTTGCAGGAGCTGATATGGCTATACCAAGTAGATTCATACCAGGCGGTTCAGATGGCGGACTTAACTTATGGAGAAAGTTCGTATCAGGAACAGCAAGATACATAGGAAAGATTCTTCTTCCTTGCCTTAGAAAGATTACAGATCCTACCAGTGGACTGTTTATGGTTAAGAGAGAACTTCTTGAAGGAGCAGAGCTTAATCCAATAGGCTGGAAGATTATGATAGAAGTAATCGCTATGTGTCAGGTTAAGAAGGTTCTTGAAACACCTTACGTATTCCACGACAGGGAAAATGGCGAATCTAAGCTTTCTACAAAGGTAACAATCGAGTATCTGAAGCAGGTATGGCACCTAAGATTCCATGCTGCCAACAATGGTAAAGGCATGAAGATTATGAGATGGAGCCCTGAGAAACTTGCAGAACGAATAGAGGCTTCAAAACAAGCATGATCAGATAATTATGGGGACTGATAGATTTACTACAGTCCTCTTTTTATTCTTATAAATTCTAACGAACGTTAACAGCTCGTTACAGTGGAGGAAAATACAAATGCCTAAAATGAGCGTAAAGAAACCATTTACCGTGCTGGTTATGGTTGCGTCACTTATTTTACTTGGATATGTCAGTCTAACTAAGATGCAGATGGACCTGCTTCCTAAGATTAATCTGCCATACATACTTGTTGTTACTACATATCCCGGTGCTAGCCCTGAAAAAGTTGAGTCCACGGTGTGTGAACCGCTTGAGGCTAATCTTGGAACAATATCGGGCGTGAAGAATGTAATTAGTATCAGTAATGAAAACTATGGCCTGGTAGAACTTGAATTCGAGGACGGAACAGATTTGGACAGTGTTATGGTCAAGGTATCAACTGCCATCGATACTGTTGAAGCTACATTTCCGGAGGAGTGTGGCACGCCTTCAATTATGGAACTAAGTACTGATATGCTGGCAAATGAGTATATCGCGGTAAGTTATGAAGGAAAAGGCATAACTGAACTATCCGACTTTGTTAATGAGAATATCAAGCCTGAACTTGAAAGACAGGATGGTGTTGCAAGTATATCCACAACCGGTCTGATTGATGAAACGGTTTCCATAGAACTTGATCAAAAGAAAGTTGATGAGCTTAACGATAAGATTCTTATTAAAGCCAACGATGCTCTGGACGAGGCTATGGAACAGCTTGACGATGCCAAGAGCGAACTTGAAAAAGCCCAGAAGGAGCTTAATGACGGCAAGCAGGAGCTTAAGGACGGCGAGCAGGAGATAGCAGACAACGAGCAAAAAATAAAAGATGGTCAGAAGGAACTTGATGATGCTGAGAAAGAACTTGATGATGCCAAAGAAGAACTGAAGGATAAGCAGGAAGAAACCTACAAGGAGCTTGCAACAGCTTCTGAAAACCTTGAGGCGTTAAAGACATATGAGGCTCAGCTTGTTAGTCAGCAGGCTTCTCTTAAAGCTACAGAGATGGCACTTGATACCATAGATGAGAAGATGCCTTCTTCTGCTGAAAGACAGCAGATGGAAAGTGGTCTTACACAGATGTCAGAAGCTATAACCGGTATGAATACTGCTATAGATGGTCTTAACCAATGTAAGGATGGAATAAGTGGTGAGGATGAGGATCCTCTTGATACTATAGGCCAGAACTGCGTTGGCGGGGCGAGAACCACTGTAGAGACAATTAATTCAACACTTACAGCTGCAGGACAGCAGGGTATGCCAGTTTCTGATTCTGATACATCTGCTATGACTGTAGGCGAAGCAAAGGGTGAGATAGATGCCTATATTTCCGGAGTGAATTCCATAAAGTCAGGGCTTCAGACTAAGAAGTCCCAGCTTGAATCTGCAAAAAGCGGTCTTGAGAAAGCAGAAGACCTTAAGGATAGATACAAAACTGAGAAGGCATCCCTTGAACTTGAGATAAAGGTGACTGAAGAGATTATAAAGAAGTATGAATCAGCTCTTGAAGACCTGGGTGTTACTTATACTTCTATAGAAGAAGCCAAGATGAAGGCATCTTCAGAATTTGCATCTGCAGATGCTCAGATAAAAGATGGTGAGAATACTATAGAATCTAACAGAAAGCAGCTTGAAAGCGCTATGGATACTATAGATTCAGCCAGAGAACAGCTCACATCTGGCTGGGATCAGATAGATGATGGCCAGAAGCAGATAGATGACGGCTGGGAACAGTACTACGACGGACTTGAAGAATTTGAAAAGCAGAAGGAAAGTGCTTTAAAGAAGGCCAATGCAGACGCTCTTCTTACTCTTGATGCTTTGTCAGGACTTGTATATGCTCAGAATTTTGAGATGCCGGCAGGATATATTGATGATAAGAATTCAAAATCATGGCTTCTTAAAATTGGTGACAATTTTGACAGCTTAGACGAGATGGAGGACATGGTCCTTTGTAATATTGACGGAGTAGGAGATGTACATCTTAAAGACGTTGCCAATATTACTATTATAGACAATGCTGATACAACATATACAAAGCTTAATAACCAGGATACAGTTATACTTTCCATATTCAAGGCTTCGACTGCCGGAACCAATGACGTAAGTAAGGCATGTAACAAGGCGATAGAAAAGCTTGAAAAGAAATATCCAGGTCTTGATATCGTAGTTATGATGGACCAGGGCGATTATATAGAGATGATAGTAGGCAATGTTGTTAATAATATGGTTATTGGTGCAGCACTTGCTATCCTTATTCTGGCTATATTCCTTAAGGATATTATGCCTACTATAGTTGTTGCTATAAGTATTCCTCTCAGTGTACTTACCAGTCTTGTGTGTATGTATTTCTCCGGAATATCGCTTAACATGATGTCACTTTCTGGTATGGCTCTTGGTATAGGTATGCTGGTAGATAACTCTATAGTTGTTATAGAGAATATATATAGACTTCGAGGCCGAGGCATAGCTGCTCCGCGTGCGGCTGTACAGGGTACAAGACAGGTTGCAGGTTCAGTTATATCATCTACACTTACAACAGTATGTGTATTTGTACCTATGGTATTTACAACAGGACTTGTACGTGAACTCATGCTTCCTATGTCATTAACCATCATCTACTGTCTCCTTGCATCACTGTTTATAGCCATGACAGTAGTTCCTGCTTCATCATCTACTCTTCTTAAGAAGACCAAACCAAAGAGTCATCCTTTGTTTGATAAGATACAGGACGTATATGGAAAAATACTTGGATTCTTCCTTAAGGTCAAGATTATTCCTCTTGTGACTGCTTTTGGGTTACTGATAATGAGTGTTTGGCTTGTACTCAGGATGGGTATAGTTATGGTGCCTGAGATGGTATCTAATCAGATACAGGCTAATATTACTTTCGAAGATGAGGAAACCAGGGAAGATATATATGCTACCATGGACCTTATTATAGATGATATCAGCAAGGTGGACGGCGTTGGTTCTGTAGCTATTATGAGTGGTGATGGCTCTTCTCTGTTTGCCAATGTTGGCCAGGATGATTATCACTCTTTCTCTGTTATGATTAATACCGAAGATGAAAATGCTGGCGCAAAGGTTGTTGGTAATATCAACAAAGAGCTTGAAAATATCGGGGCAAAATATGGCGTAACTCTTGAGATTGAAGAGGCTATGTCTATGGATGCCATGCTTGGCTCAGGTCTTTCAATCTCTATATATGGTGAGGACCTTGATGAACTTCTTAGATTAAGTGAAGACGTTATGGATATAGTTGGTCAGGTTAAAGGATTCACAGATATATCCAATGGCCAGGAAACAGCTGATCAGGTTCTTCACCTTAACATAGATAAGGACTATGCTATGAGCAAAGGATTATCTGTAGCTCAGATATTCCAGGAACTGTCTGGTAAGATGACTACTTCAAAACAGTCCATAACTGTTACTATTAACGGCAAAGACCTGGAAGTTCAAATTGTCAATGACCTTGATCCTATCACTGTAGAGAATATACTTGATTATACCTTTAAGGTTGAGTCTACTGATTCTGAGGGAAAGACCACTGAAGATGAGATTAAGCTGAAAGAATTTGCAAAGATGGAAACACAGGATGGCTACAGTGCTATAAATCGAAAGAATCAGACCAGATATATTACTGTATCTGCTGCTGTAGAAGATGGTTATAACACAGCCCTTCTTTCGAGAAAGCTCCAGCCGCTTCTTGATAAATATGACATGCCAGATGGTTACTCTATGGAAGTAGGCGGTGAGACAGAATCTGTTAATGAGATGGTTACACAGATGGGACTTCTTATTGCTATGGGCATAGCATTTATCTACTTTGTTATGGTTGCACAGTTCCAGAGCCTGCTTAGTCCGTTTATCGTTATCTTTACACTTCCGCTGGCATTTACCGGAGGTATGTTAGTACTTTGGGCAACAGGTGAGCAGATATCAATTATCGCTATCATGGGCTTTATAGTCCTGCTAGGTACGGTTGTTAACAATGGTATCGTCTTCGTTGATTACACCAACCAGCTGAGAAAAGGCGGTATGGAAAGACACGCAGCCCTTATAGCTACAGGTAAGACTCGTATGCGTCCTATCTTGATGACAGCATTAACTACTATCCTTGCTGAATCAAGTATGATATTTGGCGATGATATGGGTAGTCAGATGGGACGAGGTATGGCACTTGTTATAGCAGGTGGTCTTGCTTATTCAACCTTGATGACCCTATTTATCATCCCTGTTATGTACGACATCCTCTTTAAGAGGGCACCACTTGATGTTGATCTTGGTAGTGAAAATCTTGATGATGTACCTGATGATGCTAAAGAGTTTATGGAACAACAGAAGGCAGCTATGGGCCTGCAACTGGCAGCTGTAGGAGGCGGAACTATTTCGGTAGAAGATGAGCCTCGAAAAGGAAAGGCTAAAAAGAAACGAAGAAAGCCTGCTAAGTCTACTTCGGAGGGAATAAGCTTAACCGATGCATATAATGCTTCTGAAACAGAAGATGTAAGCTTAGACTTAAGCGAAGAACAGAGTGATATCCAAGAACTGACTGACTCAGAAGATAATATGGAATAATATAACTAATCCCCTTAGGAAGAATATTTCTAAGGGGATTTTTATATCTTAATCCTATACTGAATAATATTAAAACAGGAAAGTTAAAAGAGGCAGGGTAAGTATACAGCTAAGTGTACTGACAAGTAATACGTTAGCTGCAAGCTTTTCCTCGCTGTGATGAATCTCTGCCAGATTAAGTATGATTGAAGCACAAGGTGTTCCGGCAAGAACAACCAGACTGGCTCTAAACGTTATAGGGAGGTTTATCCAAAGTGTTATGGCATATACAAATAGTGGGAATACCAGCTGCTTACAAAGGCATATAAGATATATAAAAGGGTTGGAGAATAAAACCGATGGTTTTATGGTTGCAAGCCTTATGCCAAGGATAAACATACAAACCGGAGTCGTCATCCTTCCTAGAAGAGATACTGAGTTGTGAGCTATAACAGGAATATGATTTTTTACACCTGTTGCAACAAGAATTAATACAAAGAAAAATGCTATAGTTGTAGGATTTAACAAAGCTGCCTTTGGTGTCATATACTTCTTATCCATAGTCAGACAGTATACCCCAAGAGTAAACACAATAAGGTTCATAGAAACCACGAATATTGAAGAGTAGCAGGCCACCTCAGGACTGGTTGGATATAAAGCCTTAACCAGAGGCATACCAAAGAATCCTACATTACCAAGTACTGAACCTATAGTTAACATTCTATATTTACTAATCTGAAACTTCTTCATGAGAACCAGATACATAAGCAAAACAAAAAGTATCTGTACTACAAGAGATGCAACTAAGAACATCCCAAGATAATATATCTTCCTGCCTGTATAATCCATATCGATAAATGCATTAATTATCATACAAGGCCCAAGTATATATATTAATATTGCTGAAAGTGTAGAAAGATGCTCTGCCTTGGCATGATGTGTCTTATACAAAGCATATCCTGGAAGCATATACATCAGCATCAAAAGAACATTACTAAGTGTAATCGAGAAACTCATCCGGTTCACCTCCACGGCCTTATTCGGCCCTCACCCGTGATTTATGCCCGTAATTATATGCCCAGCCTACGTTTTCAGTCAAGGTTCCTTTGAGCTTCAGACTACATTATGAGGGGCAGGAGGCAGCGGGATAGATTTGCGACATTTAATTGCCGCGGAGCAGAAATCCGTCCCGGATATCTTAGGCGCGAAGGCTTTCCTGAGCGTCTTAGATATACGTGGACTAGTTCAGCGGAGCGTTTGGCAATTAGGAGCAAATATATTTTGCTGTCTCCTGTCCCGCTCTCGTAAAGTGAACCGGGGAAAGAACGAGGGCAAATTTTGACACCTACATGCGAGTGTTATATAATAAACTTTGTGTGTACACCGAAAATCAACCACTATAATTTGTGGTAAAAAGGCGGCGTGCCAAGTTATGTAAATCACGTTGAAAGGTGAATATCTATGAAGGTTACAGCATTAATTATGGCTGGTGGTAAGGGCGAGAGATTCTGGCCTAGAAGCCGTAAAAACAATCCTAAACAGTTCCTTTGCCTAACAGGCGACGGTAAGACTATGATTCAGAAGACTGTAGAGAGAATTCTCCCTATAGTTGATATGGAAGATATATATATTGCAACAAATAAGGCTTATAAAGCATTAGTAAAAGAGCAGCTTCCAAAACTTCCAGAGGAGAATATCCTTTGCGAGCCAGTGGGAAGAAATACGGCTCCTTGTATCGGCCTTGGTGCTATCCATATAGCAAAGAAGTACGATGATGCAGTTATGCTTGTACTTCCAAGTGATCATATTATTAAGTTTGAGGATATCTTCGCAGGTATTTTAAAGAGTGCAGCTGCTATAGCTGAGCAGGATAATAACCTTGTAACTATTGGTATTACACCTAATGCACCTGAAACAGGATATGGCTATATTAAGTTTAATCCTGATACAAAGAATGGGGATGCATACGCAGTTGATAGATTTGTTGAGAAGCCAGACCTTGCTACAGCTAAAGACTATCTTGCTTCTAAGCAGTATATGTGGAACTCAGGTATGTTCGCATGGAAGATATCAACTATCCTCGGCTCTATGAAGACAAACCTTTCAGAGATATATAACCACCTTATGGCTATAAAGGATGCTATCGGTACTGCTGATGAGGAGAAGGTACTTAATGAACAGTTTGAGTCTATGCCTTCAGAATCAGTTGACTACGGTATCTTAGAGAAGGAAAGCAATATCTTCGTTGTACCTGGTGACTTTGGCTGGGACGATGTAGGTAGCTGGCTTTCAGTAGAAAGACTTAAACCTGTTAACGAAGAAGGCAATGTTCAGAACGGTAACACAGTAACTTATAACGTAGAAAACTGTATTATCGAAGGTTCTGATAAGCTTCTTGCAGTTGTAGGTGTTAAAGACCTTGTTATTGTAGATACAGAGGATGCAACACTTATCTGCGGTAAAGAATCAACAGGCGATATAAAGAAGATTACAGAGAAGCTTAGAAATAATAATCTTGATAAATATTTATAAATAATCCAGTAATGGAATTCCTTAAAGGGAATAAAGGAGTAAGAGATGAAAATTGCAGTAGCTGGTACTGGTTATGTTGGACTTGTTACAGGTACATGTCTCGCAGAAGTAGGTCATAGCGTAACTTGTGTAGACGTTGACGAGAAGAAGATTAAGATTATGGAGAGCGGTATCTCTCCAATCTATGAAGAAGGTCTTCAGGATCTTATGCAGAAGAACTATGCATCAGGTCACATTAGATATACAACAGATTATCAGTCTGCTTATAAGAATGCAGAGGTTATCTTTATTGGTGTAGGTACACCTGAGATGCCAGATGGAAGCTGTAACCTTTCATATGTGAAGGCTGTAGTTGAACAGATAGCTGCTTCTATTGAGAGAGACTGTCTTGTAGTAGTTAAATCAACAGTTCCAATCGGAACTAATGAGAAGATAGAGAAGATGCTTAAGGATAACCTTAAACATGATGTTCATGTAGAGGTTGCTTCTAACCCAGAGTTTTTAGCTCAGGGTACAGCAGTAAGAGATACTCTTAACGCATCAAGAATCGTAATTGGTACAGAGTCTAAGAAGGCAGAAGAAACACTTAAGAAGGTATATGCAAACTTCGGTGTTCCTATTGTATCAGTTAACAGACGTAGCGCTGAGATGATTAAGTATGCAAGTAACGACTTCCTTGCACTTAAGATTTCATATATGAACGATCTTGCTAACCTTTGTGAGCTTGTAGGAGCAGATGTTAAAGATGTTGCTCATGGTATGAGTTTTGATGCCCGTATCGGTGACAGATTCCTTAATCCTGGTATTGGATACGGCGGAAGCTGTTTCCCTAAGGATACTAAGGCTCTTAAGTCACTTGCAGCAGATCTTGGTTATGACCTTAAGACTGTATCAGCAGCCATCGAGGTCAATGCCCTTCAGCAGAAGAGATTATATACTAAAGCTAAGGCAGCAGGGGTAGACTTTAAGGGACTTAAGGTTGCTGTACTTGGACTTGCATTTAAGGCTGGAACAGATGACCTTAGAGAGGCTTCATCACTTAAGCATGTACCTCTTTTCTTAGAGGAAGGTGCTAACATAGTGGCATTTGACCCTGTAGCAAGAAAGAACTTTGAGAGATTCTATCCAGAAGGGGATAACCTAAATGGAAGTATCAAATATGTAGATACTGCAGTAGAGGCACTTAAAGATGCAGATATCTGCTTTATTATGACAGAGTGGAGCGAAATCAAGAAGCTCAAGGCTGAAGACTTTACTGGGAATATGAAGTCTGCAGTAGTATACGATGGTAGAAATCTTTACGAACCAGAAGATATGAAGAATGCAGGAATTGAATATTACTGCATAGGACGATAAGGAACAGTATTTTATATGGCAATTGCGCAGATAGTGGTATGTTTTATATTTTGGCTAGTTTTAGCACCATTTTGCGTAGGGATACTGCCAACTTTTTTTCTGGAAAAGAGACCAAGACATTTAGGGACAACTTATATGCTGGGATGGGTACTAACATGTGCCGTATTCCAGTTAATAGCTGTTCCTTTTATTATTAAAGGCTACTTTTTATCAGACCTTGTCAGGTCATTTATGATTTGCATGGGCATACTTTCTATATCTGGTCTTATAGTTCAGATTGTAGATATTGGTAATGGGGTATCTGATAAATGGATTGAACTTCCATCTCTTAAGAAGATGTCTAGGGCTGACATCGTTACCTGGATTATCTTTGGAGTCCTTATGATATTCCAGATGGTTATGTCATATATATATATGACTCCAGATGGGGATGATGCATATTATATAACCCATGCACAGATATCAACTCAGCTTGAAACTATGTATAGGATGGACGCTTATACAGGCATAATTGGTGCTCCTGATTACAGACATGCATTGGCACCATTTCCTATGTTTATTGCCTTTTTATCAAAGAGAAGCAGCCTTCATGCAGCTATAGTTGCACACAGTGTATTACCGCTGTTTTTAATACCACTTTCATATCTTGCATATTACAAAGTGGCCAGTCTTCTTTTTGAAGATAATAGAGAAAAGATAGGACCTTTTATGGTTATAATTGCTGCTGTTTCCATGTTTGGCGGCGCATCATTCTATACAAAGGAAACCTTCTTTTTAACCAGAATATGGCAGGGAAAGTCGCTGGTAATAAGCTTTATGATTCCAGTTGTAACCTACCTATTGCTGCTTTTAGCAAAGCATTCTGGCAAACAATACGTTAGTAAGCGAAGGATATTTGGCATATATTTCGTTATGTTTATTGCTAATATTGCCTGCGCTCTTATGAGCAGTTTGGGCCTCTTCCTTGTGCTTATGTATACATTTGTAATGATGGTTGTTATATCCATAAGAAACAAGAAGTTATGGGTTGTGCCTACAGGACTTATTACTATGATACCGGGCTTTATATACATGGGCCTGTATGTATTTATGTGAGGAAATCTTAAGTGACTCTATTAGGAAAGATATTTGGATATTATTCACAATATACTGGTATGAGTATACTTATGTCACTTTTCTTTGTGGCACTGGCTTATGTTGCCCTTAAAGATAAGAATAGAAACAATAAGACCATTATTCTTTATGGAACAGTTGGCATACTTTTACTTATCTTTAACCCGCTCTTATATTATGTGTACTCAACCTATGTTGATGCAGGTTCCTACTGGAGAGTATTCTGGATACTTCCTATGGCTATAGGCATAGCTTATGTTGGAGCAGAGCTGGTTAAGGATCATAGAATCACAGGCTTCCTTCTTTTAATATTTGCACTATTCCTTGGAGGAAAACTGGTTTATACCATTAGCCCAGAATTTACATTTGCTACCAATGAGTACCACATAAATCAAAGTACAGTAGATGTAGCTGATTACTTAGATACACTGGATCTGGACCATTACATGGTAGCCGTCCCTTATGAAATGCTTGCGGACATAAGACAGTACAACATCAACATCCGTATGCCATACGGCAGAGAACAGTATGATGAAAAATGGGGAATAAGAACAGGCTTCTTTGAACTTATGATTGCAGACAATGTAGATTTCTCACTTCTTGCAGACAAGTGCAGATTCAACAATACAAAATATCTAGTTATCAATGCTGGCAAACCTCAGCTTGATGACCCGGGAGAGAATGGATTTACTCTCCTAAAATCCGTAGGAGGATATGAAATATATGAGTACATGGGAATCTAATAAGGATTCTGATAAGAAAGCTAATAAAAAATCTAAAAAGAAGATTGGCATATTCTTCTTAATCTTTATGCAGCTTAGCGTTGTTGTTTATACTATGTCAGGAATATGCGGAAAACTTGCTTCCAAGTATCCAACACTTAGTTTTGAATTTATAGGTATGTATGCCCTAGATGTTTTTATTCTAGGTATATATGCCATCCTCTGGCAGCAGATTATAAAGAGAATTGATCTTTCTATAGCATATTGCAATAAGGGAACATCACTTCTTTGGTCCCTTGTATGGTCTATAGTTTTCTTTCATGAGAAACTTACTGTTGCCAATGCTATCGGCATAGTTGTTGTTATGATAGGTATCATGATTGTTAACATGGACGGAACCAGCGACAACAAGAAAAATAATAAAGAGGAGGCAGATGCGTAATGAATATTGGATATGTGCTTTCTCTTACATCTATTATTATCGCAGCATTTTCACAGATGCTTCTTAAGAAGGGGGCAAATAAGGAATACCCTAACTTTATAAGACAGTATCTGAATGTTTATGTTATATGTGGCTATGGAATGATGTTTACAGCCCTTCTCCTTACTATGATGGCTTACAAACATCTTGCATATAGAGTTGTACCTCTTCTTGAATCACTTGGCTTTATATTTGTTATGATTTTAAGTCGTATATTCTTTAAAGAAGAGATTACACTAAGAAAAGTTCTTGGAGTATGCATTATTATTGCCGGTATAGTCATTTATTACATATAAGACAGTACAGGCTTTAATCATGAAAGGATGCTTGCCTATGAAGAAGAATAAAGTAAAAGAAGAATATGAGGAAATGCTTGAGGAATACGACCAGGTAGCTGAAGGCAATATTTCCGAAGAAGAAATTTACGAAGATGAACCATCTGAAGACGAAGATGATCTTGAGATGATAGACATAGAAAACGAAGAAGATGACCGGGATGAAGAAGAAAAAAGTTCGGACAAATCCAAGTTCATCCATATTGGTTTTGCTATATTAGTGGTTCTTATCATCGGTATCATGATATTTGTTATTCATAGATGGGATCTTGGTAAGAAAATTAAATATACTGATGAAGATATAGAGAAACAAAAAAGTGGATACTGGGATAGCGAATCCCTTGACTTCCCAATCTACTTTAATCCAGCAGACAATGAAGGCTATGTAGATGATGGTCAGCTTAATATTATTATGCTGGGCGATGAAACTGTAGGTAATGTTGAAGATTCATCCAGTCTTGCTTATAAGGTTAAAGAAATTACAGGCGGCAATGTTATGTCTGCTCAGTATGAAGGTATGACATTCTCAATTAGTGAGAAGACATATAACATTCCAGAGGATGCATTTAGTACATATTATTTTGTAACCTGTCTTATTAATAACGACTTCTATCTTGCAGAGAATGCTCTTGAGTCTATGTCAGAAGATGTTAAGCAGAAGTACAGCGACTTCTTATACTGGGCAAGATATCTCGATTATTCAACAGCAGATATTATAGTTCTTTGCGCAGGTAGAAATGATTACTTACTTGGAAGACCTCTTGAAGGTGAAGACAAGTATTCAGAGCAGGAATTCGGTACACCAAACTCAATATCAGGTGGACTTGATTTAACTATTAAGATGCTTAGGACTACATATCCTAATGCGCAGATAATAGTTTGCTCTCCATCATTCTTCTTAACAGAGGATGAGAATGGACAGCTTGTTGGTGCCGATGTTAAGAATAACGGCAATGGCGGAGTTGGTGAATATGTAGTTAACATGGCAGGTGTGGCTTCGCAGGAAAGCGTAACATTTGTAGATAACTACTTTGGAATAAAGTTCAATGCTTCAAACTATGAAGAATATATAGATGAAAACGGCAATCCTAATGATAAGGCTAATCAGCTTATTGCCGAGCATCTGACTAACTATTTTTATTACAACTTGAAAAAAGGAGCTAAATAATACATGACTAGAAGAAACAATGACGAATTCGACATTATTAATCTTGATGAGACAGATACAATACCATCAAGTGAAATAAGAAACAGACTCGATGCTGATTACGGTAACGAATATGGTGAAGAGTATGGGGACGAATACGGAGAAGAGTACGCTGAGAATTCAGAAGCATATGGTGATGACTATGCTGATGAATCAGGTGAATATGTAGAGGAGAATTACAGCCAGGACTATGGCAGTGATTATACAGATGACAGCGTAGCAGGTGATGCTTATGAGCCAGCCCAGGTTGACGATATGCTTGATGGCAGAACAGGTATGATTCAGCTTAATGAAGAAGACCTTTCTAATCAGGTATATGAAGGTGAGATATCTACAGATACTGTAGATCTTCTTGACGTTATGAAAGAGACTCAGGCAGTTACTACAGCTAACTATCAGGACGAATATCCAGAAGTAACATATGAAGATGATGGATATGAAGAAGGCTATGAGGAAGACTACGCAGAGGACGATTATGTAGAGGAAGAAGCTTATGCTGCTCCTGTAAAACTTCATTCAAGAAAAGAATCTAAGAAGAGAAACAAGGCTATCGAGAAATATCAGGATGATTACGAAGATGGCAATTATGAAGAAGACTACGAAGATGATTACGAAGACGACTATGAAGAAGATTATAAAGAAACAAAGAAGTCTTCTAATAAGAATGCAAAGAAGGCTAAGTCTTCAGATAAGTCTAAGGCAGCTTCAAAAGATAATGGTTCAGTAAGACGCCACGGACGTAAGAAAGAAAATATCTTTACTATCTTACTTGCTAAGCTTAAGACTATGTCACCAGAAGATTATGCTATAGCAGGTGGTGCTGTACTTGTTCTTGTTATTGCAATAATCGTACTTGTAGTATTTGTAGGAAATAAGAAAACAGGTAATTCAGAAAAAGGTTTATATGATGCAGGAAGCCAGCTTTCTGCTATCGGTGTTCCTGGCGAGCAGGGACTTATTGCTATGGCTGATGCTAATAACCTTCCACAGCTTGAGGAAGAAGAGGAAGAGGTTCAGCCTGCAAGTAATGAAATCAAAGTAACATTCACATCAGTTGAGAAGGATATAAAGATTAAGTTTACTGATACAGGAAGCGGTAAGCTTATTACTGATGTTGTATTCGAAGTTGTTCTTACAGATAAGAAGAATAAAGAAACATCTCTTAAGGATGAAGATAAAGACGGTATCATCTACAAGAATAAGATGACACCTGGAGATTATGAAGTAAGTATCGTCCCTGTAGATGGCTATACATTCACAGGATATGACAAGTCTATAAATATCAAAGATACTATTTCATATCAGCAGATCGACGTAGTTGATGAGATTAAGAAGGAAAGTGAAATCAATGCAGCTCAGGAAGATACAGCTATCAATGTTAATGATGTAGTAGAAGAAGCTCCTACACTTACAGATACTGTAGAATTCGTAGAGTCTACTAAGACTGCTCTTGATGGCTCTGACAATGGCTATTCAAAGATAGAAAAAAGTTCAATTAATGAACCATCTTATTCTTCTATGAA
>JAEEGJ010014900.1_pt1 | contig 18300 bp, 20 predicted proteins | sample 8958761 | NCBI WGS metagenome assembly JAEEGJ01 (sample SAMN16246546, study PRJNA631951) | gut metagenome | biome: gut microbiome; feature: rumen; material: RS-attached | host: Bos | place: Iran: Karaj | collected 2018-10
TTTTTTTGCTTATTTTTAAGTTAAGCATTTCTTTTAGAGACAGATTATGATATATTATATATGTAAATATCCGTTATAGGAGAAGATTATGTATTATTTGATCAAGGATAAGCTTGAAGAAGCTACATATGAGGAATGTCTAAAAAGAAAATACATATACGTTGCTACTGTTGACAAGGAGGAGTTTAAAAGGAACTCAGAACTTTTTAACATGGGTATTGATATGGAATTTGACCCTTCAAATGCCCCTGTTTCCTGTGTCAAGGTAAACTATGATTCACTCACCGGCAGTTTTTCCATCCCTGACAGAGCCAGTATTTCCGATGCAAATCATGAGTTTTCGTTTGCTCTTGATGAACAGGGCATTGTTTTTATTAATGATGACGGTACTGCCGAAAAAATAATTGAGACGATCCGAAATACCAGAAAATGGAGAGCTCCGAGTCTGGAAAGATTTATTTATGATTTTCTGGAAGAAATAATAAGCAATGACATCAAGGTACTTGAAAAATACGACAAAAAACTTGATGATATGGAAGATAAAATCCTTGACGGTTACGAGGATGAAGTTATGGAAGACCTGGTTGAGATTAGAAGTGACATTATGGATCTAAAAACACATTATGAACAGCTGATCGATCTGGGTCAGGAGCTGGAAGAAAACGAGAATGGATTTTTCAGCTCAAAGAATCTGAGATATTTCAGAATGTTCACCGAGCGTGTAATGAGACTCAGAGATATAGTATCTTCACTTAGAGAGCATACTATGCAGGTAAGGGACTTGCATCATTCCCAGCTGGAGGTTAAGCAAAACAGGGTAATGACGATACTTACCGTTGTGTCCACCATTTTTATGCCTCTGACGCTGATAGTCGGATGGTACGGCATGAATTTTAAATATATGCCGGAGCTTGATGTACCGATAGCTTATCCGATAGTTATAGCCGTATGTGTGATAATTGTGATCGTAAGCATTATTTTCTTCAAGAAGAAAAAATTCTTCTGAAATCTGATGAAAATATCATTATTGAATTTAAAAAGGACCTCTTCAAACGAAGAAGTCCTTTTAAATCTGAAATTATTTGCTAAAAAGACCTGTAATCTTATCTGTGATGCCTGAAAGAGCTCCGCCTGCAAGTTTAGCCTTGATGCCTTCAATCACGGGATTGATCTGATCATCGGGAAGATCAACACCTGCAATGCCTTCAACAGTCTTTACCGGATCCTTTTGGAAATTGTCCATCATAGCAGGATCGCTTTTGATTTTTGCAACGATTTCATCGATTTTAGCCTTAATATCCATGGTAAATACCCTTCTTTCTATTAAATTTTTACATGCATATTTTATCATATTATTAAAATAATTACAATACTTTTTACAAGGCTTGAATTTTTTTGAAAATGGTGGTATTCTTTTAAAGAATATTGAGAGAATAAATATAGAATTATTTATGATATCAATATATTGTTATGAGAAAGGAAGTATGAACCGTGGAGAAAAAGATTGTTAGTTTTGTGTTGGCTTTTTGTGTTTTAGCGTTGGAGATTTATGCTATAGTGCCGTTTGTTTCGGTAGAAGCAAAAAAGGGTAAAGGAACATTAAATTATTCTTCTTTTGAATTAAAAGAAGGAGCGAAATTTAAGCTAAAACTTAAGGGTGCTGTTGCGGCATCTTATAAGTCTTCGGATAAAAGTGTAGCAACAGTAACAAAAAAAGGAAATGTTACAGGGAAAAAAATAGGTACTACCGTAATAACAGTAAAGGATACTTCAGGGAAAAAATATAAGTGTAATGTAAGTGTAGTATATAATGCAGACTTTCACACACATACCATAATATACAAGAAGGGGTATTCTGCAACTTGTACAGAAGAAGGTCTATCAACAGGTGAAGAGTGTGAAACATGCGGAGTAGTATTTACTCCACAGACTAAAATTCCTGCAAAAGGACATGATTATGGAAAAGATGGGAAGTGCAAGGTATGTGGAGAGATGGATCCTGATTATAAACCTCCGCATACCCATACTCTCGAATCGATTTCAAAAGAACCTACATGTACTGAAGCAGGATATACTGAGAAAGTTTATTGTAGTACTTGTGGGGAAGTATTTATGAAACCTAAAGAATTAAAAGCTTTAGGACATAATTTTATCGATGGATTTTGTACACGTTGTGAGATTCCGGAGATACATGACTATGTTTCAGTAAGTGGAAAAGAGCCAACATGTATTGACCCCGGTTATACTGAATATGTTTATTGTAAAATATGCGGAGAAGTATTAAAATTTGCTGAGACGATTGAACCTTTAGGGCATGATTATAACGGTGGCGTTACATGTGTAAGGTGTGGAGCTGATTTGAATGGACATGTTCATACATGGGTAATTGAGAAATATGTGGCACCCACTTGTCAGGAGCCTGGCTTAACAGAAGGAAAGTATTGCTCTTCATGTGCTTATAGACTTATAGCACAAGAGTTTATTCCAAGAATTCCTCACAAATATAAAGATGGCAAATGTACTATGTGTGGTGAAAGAGAAGAATAAAAAAAGTGCTTGCATATTTGAAATATCTGTGGTAGAATACTACTCTGTGATATATTTTTCCTTGCTTCCGTAAAATCGGAAGCCAGAGACCAAAAGGAGGTGCATGATACTATGAACAAGTACGAATTAGCATTAGTTGTCAGTGCAAAGCTTGAAGATGAAGCTAGAAACGCAGTCGTAGATTCTTGTAAGGAGATCGTAGCGAATGCAGGCGGACAGAACATCGAGATCATCGATGGAGGACGCAAGAAGCTGGCTTATGATATTCAGAAGATGTCTGAAGGCAACTACTATTTCATTCAGTTCGATGCTGAGCCTACCGCTCCTGCTGATATTGAACAGAGAGTTCGTATCAAGGACAATGTGCTTAGGTTCTTATGCGTTAGACGGGACGAGGAATAATAGGAGGTCCTAGATGAATAAGGTTATAATGATGGGTAGACTTACCCGTGACCCTGAGACCCGTTATGGACAGGGTGCAACAGGTGTAGCTGTTGGAAACTTCAGTATAGCTGTAGATCGCCGCTTTAAGCGTGAAGGCGAGCCGGATGCTGATTTCTTTGATTGTACAGTATTTGGCAAGCAGGCTGAGTTTGTAGAGAAGTACTTAAAGAAGGGTACTAAGGTTGTTCTGGACGGAAGACTTCAGAATGATAACTATACAAACAAGGAAGGCCAGAAAGTATATCGTAATCGTATATATGTTGAAAATATAGAATTTGCTGAAAGCAAGGCAGCAGCAGAAGGTTCCGGCGCCGCATATAACGGCGGTCAGTCATACCAGAACAGCCAGGCCGCTCCTGCTCCTTCAGGTGCTCCTGAGGGATTTATGGAGATTCCGAGCATGGATGGTGAAGGTTTACCCTTCGGTTAATGCATGGCTTAGGTACTAAGCCTCGCAGCGGTTCCGCGAGATTTGGCGCGGTATATTAAATAGGAGGTAATGGCAATGCCCTTTAATAAGACTAACGGCAAGGAGCAGAATGATAAGGATGCTTCAATGAAGAAGAAGATCGTGCGCAGAAGAAAAAAGGTTTGCGCATTCTGTACAGATAAGACTATCGGCAGCATCGATTACAAGGATGGCAACAAGCTTAAGAGATACATCTCAGAGCGTGGCAAGATTCTTCCTCGTAGAATCACCGGTACATGTGCAGAGCATCAGAGAGCAATCACTGTAGCTGTTAAGCGTGCTCGTCAGCTTGCAATTCTGCCTTACGTATGTGAATAATTAAGATTTATGATTCCCGGCTTTTTAGCCGGGATTTTTTTGCGTTTTAGAAATTATCGATTTTTATTGTAAGAAGCGAAAAGATGTGGTATTATATACTATGTATATTTATGTTCAGTTGCAGGCTTTCAGGCTTGTTTCATAGGCTAATTTGGAATAGAGAAAAAGTATAATGACAGAAAAATACAGAGAATATCTTTCAAACGGATTTGAATATGCCACAGCCTCCAAACCTGTAAAAGGGTCCGGCGAGTGCAGTAAATTAAAGATACGTCCCACAAAGGTCAAAGGTGCTGTTATGTACCAGGTTACCCGTACCGTAGGACCGAAAGAGTTTCACGAAAATCTTGACCTTGACGGAGCGGCAGATCTGTTAAATTCTGTAACAGGAAGTCAGTTCCTGGCTGTGGAGGCACAGGGGGGCAAAGGAAAACTGACAGTGCTTGTCAGCAAAAAGGGGCATATGACCGTTAAGGAGCATCCCGTAAAAAAGTTAGGAGCTGCAAGACCGGCCAATGACATGAGCTTTAATTTGGATATGGATTCGACCCCCGAGCATAACCGACGGAAGAAATATCTTCTTCAGGAAGGAACTCCGGTTCCGTTTCTTGTTGAACTGGGGGTTATGACTCAGAACGGGAAGGTAGTAGCTCAGAAATACGATAAATTCCGGCAGATTAACAGATATCTGGAGTTCGTAGATGATATATTTGACAATCTTCCCAAGGACAGGGAGATAAGGATCATTGATTTCGGGTGTGGGAAATCATACCTGACCTTTGCATTATATTACTATCTGAATGAGGTAAAGGGGTTAAGCACAAACATAGTAGGACTTGACTTAAAGGAAGATGTTATAGCAAATTGCAATAAACTGGCAGAAAAATTCGGATATGATAATCTGCATTTCTATGTAGGAGATATAGCCGGTTATAAAATGCAGAAGGATAATTCTCCGGATATGGTAGTAACCCTTCATGCGTGCGATACTGCAACAGATTATGCTTTAGAAAAAGCCGTAAAATGGGGAGCAAAGGTTATCCTGTGTGTACCCTGTTGTCAGCATGAACTAAACCGCCAGATAAAATGTGAGCCTTTAGCACCTATATTAAAATACGGGTTATTAAAGGAGCGCATGTCTGCACTGATCACAGACGGATTAAGGGCACAGATGCTCGAAGAGGCCGGGTATAGGACACAGATACTCGAGTTTATCGATATGGAGCATACCCCTAAAAACATACTTATACGTGCCGTAAGGCAGCCATTAAAAATCAAGAAACATACCGGATATGAGAAAACCGCAGAATTTCTGAATGTAAATCCTACCCTGCAAAAACTTTTATTCGGTGAAAACGGGAATAATAATGAAAAAGAAAAAAAGGAACGGGATTAAGCTGATATATAAAATCCTGCTGGTCCTGGCGGTTTTTATTGCTTCATGTCTCTTTTTCAGCAGCGATATAAAGGAGACCCTGTTTGAAGAGGAACTAAAGACTACCGCCATGAAGGAAGCAACATTTCCTCTTATATCATTTGAGGTAGAGGGAGAGGAAATGAACCTTCTGCGTGGCCATGCCGCCAATCTTGACGCACAGGTAATCAGAGAATGCATAACTCCGGTTACTTCGGAAAGAAGCATTACCATAAACATAAAAACCGGTGAAAGCGATGTCAAAAAACTGAAATATCAGATTTTTACTATCGAAGGAAGGGAAAAAGAATCCGATGATATCACAGTACTTGAGGATTCAAAGGGTAGAAAGAGGATCACGCTTTCACTGAGAGAAAACTATGAAGTAGGTGACGAGTATATACTGAAGCTTACTTTGATAACAAATACAAGTAAGAGAATATATTATTATACAAGACTCAAGTATTATGAGAATGATAAGCTTCATGAAAAAATAGATTTTGTCAACAATTTCCATAAATCACTGCTTGATAAAAACGGCAGGCACGGAGAGGATCTTTTAGGATGGCTGGAGCCTTCAAGAGACGGTGATAATACCAATTTTGCAAATGTTAATATCCGCTCGAGACTTTCTCTGGTTAATTATGGAGAGCTGAATCCCGATATCGTTTACGAACAGCCTCCGACTATTACTGAATTTTATGAAAACTATGCTTCATTCAGGATAGATTATGTAATAAGTGTGGACAGTGAGATTGGCAGGGAGTATTACAAGCTGGAGGAGGACTATAGGATCGGTCTTTCCGGTACAAAGATATACCTTTACAACTATGAGAGAAATATGGAGGAATTCTTTGATATCAGTAATTTCTCCAAGACCAGACGTGAATTTAAACTGGGTATTTGTGACGAGAATGCGGTTTCGGGTGCAGCCAGTCCCGACGGAAAATATCAGGCTTTTGTATACGGCGGTGAACTGATATTTTATGATACCGAAAATAATGCTGCCGTAAAGGCATTTTCTTTTGGCATGGCCGAAAGAAATTTTGAAAGAGAAATATTTAGGAATTATGATATAAAGATCCTGAATATCCGTGATGACGGGACGATGGATTTCTTCCTGGCCGGCTATATGAATGCGGGCGAGTACGAAGGCAGGACGGGCATAGTGCTTTACAGCTATGATTACAAGGAAAATCTCCGCGAAGAAAAAATGTACATGCCCATAAACAGCTCCTACCAGATACTGACGACTGACCTCGCAGATTTCGCGTACTATTCGGAGGATCAGGTATTTTATTTTTCAATATATAATAACCTGTATTCATATAAAATTGCATCAGGTGAACTTGAAATAATAGCAAAGGATATACCTGAGGGTGAGCTTTTCTTCTGCGAAGACGAGGCATATGTGGCTTGGAATGAAAAGAATCTGAAAAAAGGTCAGGAATATATCAGGATACTGCACTTGGACAGCGGTCTTGAATATAACGCGGCATCTCCCACAGGGCAGATGAAGCTGTTTGGATTGATAGGCAACAACATAATATACGGTGTCGGACAGGAAGAAGACGGCTTGAAAAAGCGTGATGGAAGTGTTGAACTGCCATATTACAAGCTTGTGATAGCAAACAATGCAAACAATATTTTAAAAACATATTCTGACCCGGGATATTATATAACCGGGTTAGAGATAGGTGAGAATATAATCACTCTGACCAGAGTAAAGAAAAATGAAGAAGGGACCGCTTACATAGCTGCAGAATCGGACACCATACTGAACAATCCTGAAAGACAAACACCTTCAATTAAGATAGTAAAGCATATAACAGACAGAATGCTTACCGAGTATTATATAGCCGTTCCTGAAAATACGGAAATAGACACCGTACCGTCATTTAAGAGTACCAGAAACATGGTACTCAATCATGAGACCATAGCCAGACTGCCTGAACCTGAGGAAAAAGAAGGTTGTTACTATGCGTACTCATTTGGAAAAGTTGTGGCATCATCAACAAATGCTGCAAGTGTTATAGCGGCAGCCAATAAAGAGACCGGTACAGTTATAAACCGTGACGGACTGCTTATCTGGGAAAGAGGTATCATGACTCCCAGAAATGAGCTGCAGGGAGTAGAAACGGTAAAAGCATCTGAAGAGGTATCATCGGTAAAGGCGGCAATGCAGATGATAGCCGGCTACAGGAAAGAGGAACTTGACACATCGGGCTTTAATTCATCCCAAACCAGCATCTTTGAGTTTATGAATGAAAATATGAAGCCATACATTGTTGATCTGACCGGTGCTGAACTTGATGAAGTGCTGTACTGCACATACAGAAAGCATCCCGTACTGGCTATCAGGGGAAATGGTGAAGCGTGTGTCCTTTTAGGTTATGATGCGGGTCATGTGATAATGTATGATCCCGTAAAGGGAGCAAAAGTAACTCTTTCAAAATCCGATGCCATAAAGGATTTCAAAAAGAGCGGAAACATATTTATAAGTTTCGTAGGATAATAGGTAGTGTAAACTAAAAAAAGAGGAGGTATATATGGGGAAACGCGTATTTCTTATAGTTATGGACAGTGTGGGAGTAGGGGAACTTCCGGATGCTGCAGATTTTGGGGATGAAGGCAGCAATACCGTAAAGGCGGCAGCCACAAGCGGATATTTGGATATGCCAAATATGAAGAAACTCGGTTTCTTTAACATAAAAGGCATAGACGACATGTATACAGATATACCCGAAAAGCCCATGTATGCGGTTTCCCGCCTTGCAGAGCGTTCAAAGGGCAAGGATACTACCACCGGACATTGGGAAATAGCCGGGCTTACATCATTAAAGCCCATGCCCACATTTTCTTCGGGATTCCCGGAAAGCTTTATACAAGAGTTTTCCAGAAGGACCGGTCGCGGCATGCTTTGCAATAAAGCATATTCCGGGACTGCAGTTATAAAGGACTACGGAAAAGAGCATGTGAAAACAGGAGATCTCATCGTTTATACATCCGCGGATTCTGTATTTCAGATAGCGGCACATGAAAAAATAGTCCCTATAGAGCAGCTATATGAATATTGCAGGATAGCCAGGGAACTGCTCCAGGGAGATCTGGGCGTAGGCCGTGTCATAGCGCGTCCTTTTGAAGGAGAATGGCCTTATGAGAGAACTCCCAGAAGGCATGACTTTTCATTGGTACCTCCGAAGGACACTATGCTGGATGTACTTTCCGGAAACGGTTTTGATGTTCTTTCAGTAGGAAAGATCATAGATATATTTGCTGAAAAAGGTATAACCGAATATGTCCGTACGGTGGATAACGAGGACGGCATTAACAAGACCTTGGAGTACATGGACAGGGACATCAACGGCCTTGTATTTACAAATCTTGTAGACTTTGATATGGTTTACGGACACAGAAATGATCCGGAGGGATATGCTAAGGCACTTTCATATTTTGATTCGAGACTCCCTGAGATCATAGATAAGTTAAATGACGATGATATCCTGATGATAACCGCGGATCATGGCTGTGATCCGGTGACTCCGTCAACGGACCACTCCAGAGAGTATATACCGCTCGTAGTATACGGAAAGAAATTAAAACATGGTGTAAACCTTGGAACAAGGGACACCTTTGCGGACATAGGAGCTACTATACTTGATTATTTCGGACTGGATATAACCATAGACGGAACATCGTTTTTGAAAGAGATTAAAGCATGAAACTAATAATTCAGAGAGTAACCCGTGCCTCTGTCACTATAGACGGCAATGTTTCCGGCAGCATCGGAAAAGGCTACATGGTACTGATAGGCATAGGCCGTGAAGATACGGAAGAGACGGTAAGGAAATATGCGGACAAGATGCTGAAGCTTCGCATATTTGAGGACGAGAACGGTAAGACAAATCTTTCGCTGGCTCAGGTCGACGGTGAACTGCTGCTGGTTTCACAATTTACGCTGTATGCCGATACGAGCTCAAACCGTCCGGGTTTCACATTGGCAGCGCCACCCGATATGGCAGAAAAACTCTATGACTATTTTGTGGAGTACTGTCAGGGAAAAGCCAAGAGTGTCCAAACCGGACAATTCGGAGCCGACATGAAGGTTGAGCTCGTAAATGACGGTCCGTTCACAATAATTCTTTAAAAAACAACAAAAGTGATGATGTTTTTTGTTTGTGTAAGTGATAATGTATCAAAGGAAAAAGGAGAAACAAAATGTACGAATATACAACAACAGGCACATGTGCCAGCAAGATATTATTTGATATTTATGAAGAAAACGGAGTAAAGAAAGTAAAGGATGTAAAATTTATCGGCGGTTGTAACGGAAACACACAGGGTGTTTCAAAGCTTGTGGAAGGCATGACAGTCGACGAGGTCGTGAACAGACTTAAAGGGATCAAATGCGGTTTTAAGCCCACTTCATGTCCGGACCAGTTAGCTACCGCACTCATGAATGTTAAATAATCAATTTATATAGTAAAGGTATGTATTATGAAAAAGATAGTGCTTACAGGCGGAGGAACTGCGGGACATGTTACTCCCAATATGGCTCTTATAGAAAAACTGAGACAGATGAACTATGACATCACGTATATCGGATCCCTTGACGGTATAGAAAAGGGACTGATAGAGGGCATGAAGGTGCCTTATTACGGTATATCCTCAGGAAAGCTGCGCAGGTATTTCAGCTGGAAAAACTTCTCAGATCCGTTCCGAGTAATAAAGGGATATTTCCAGGCTAAGAAGCTGTTAAAGGAAATCAACCCCGATGTTGTATTTTCAAAAGGCGGTTTTGTGGCTGTACCTGTAGTATACGCAGCTAAGAAAAGGGGCATCCCGGCAGTTATCCATGAGTCCGATATGACTCCCGGTCTTGCCAACAAACTCTGCATTAAAAAGGCTACTAAGGTATGCTGTAACTTTGCAGCTACGCTTTCACATCTGCCTGCAGGGAAAGCTGTACATACCGGTACTCCTTTAAGGAAAGAGCTGTTTACTGGAACAAGGGAAAGAGGTTTAGAGATCAACCATTTTACAAACGGTATGCCGGTATTACTCATAGTTGGAGGCTCTACCGGAGCACAGCGTGTAAATGAGGCAGTGAGAGGCATAATGCCCAAGCTTCTTGAGACCTTTCAGGTTATCCATATCTGCGGAAAGGGTAAAACCGATCCGGAGTTTGACCATATAAACGGTCTGCGCCAGTATGAGTATATAAGCGATGACTTAAAAGACATGTTTGCGGCAGCGGATATAGTCATCTCAAGAGCCGGAGCCAACGCGGTATCGGAGCTTCTGGCATTAAAGAAGCCCAACATCCTCATACCGCTTTCTATAGGCTCAAGAGGTGACCAGGTGCTCAATGCCGAGGCTTTTGAAAAGAGTGGATACAGTTATGTTCTCCATGAGGAAGAGCTGAGTGATGAAAAGCTGTTAAAAGCTATTGATATAGTAAACAATGACAGGGAAAAATACATCTCTGCAATGGAGACGGCAACCGAGCGTGATGCTACCGAGATCATCACTAAGATGCTGGACGAACTGGCTACCCAGAAAAACTAAAGAAAGGGAAGGTACGATAAATGAGAAGTTTTTTAGTGGCATTTACGATGTTTCTATGGTTGGTACTGACATTCCCGGTATATCTGGTAGCAGCACTCATAGGACTGTTTAATAAACATGCATGCGCTTCTTTTTCACAGAGCTTTGTAAATGCAGCATTTAGGTTGCTTATGTGGGAATGTGGAGCAAAAACTACTGTTATCGGCAGAGAACTTGTACCAACGGATAAGCCGGTTTTGTATGTATCAAACCACAGAAGCTATGCGGATACTCCGCTCGGATATATGAATGTTGTAGGAGTTACCGGTTTCATCGCAAAGAAGGAAGTTAAGAAATTCCCTATACTCTCTTTATGGATGAAAAACATGACCTGTCTTTTCCTTGACAGAGACGATATGAGACAGGGATTAAAGACCATCTTAACAGCAGTTGATAATGTAAAGGCAGGATATTCGGTATTTATCATGCCGGAGGGTACCAGAAATCATAATGAGGAGATGCTTCCGTTTAAGGAGGGCAGCTTCAAGGTGGCTGAAAAATCAGGCTGTCCTATAGTACCCATCGCATTTTCCAACACTGACGCACTTTACGAGCTTCATAAGCCCTGGATAAAGAAGGCTAAGGTAGTGGTTCATTTCGGAGAGCCCATCTATCTCGATAATATAACACGTGAAGAGAAAAAGGCTCTGGCAGGCAAGGTACAGGGCATTATCGCAGATATGCTGGCAGAGGACAAGAAGCTCATCGGTTAATTGTATCTGCATTTCAAATAGTGATTGAAATTCGAGGTTGCATTTTTTAAGAAAAGATGGTAGAATATTTTTCGCTGTTTTGATTTTATATTATTAGAAAGGAAGCCTTATATGGCGTGGTAATAAAATGCCTACTTGGGGAATAGTTGTTTTAATTGTAATGGGAGTGCTCTTAGCAGGACTTGTAGCTCTCTACTTTGTCGGCAGGAAACTCCAGAAAAAGCAGGACGCAGCACAGGAGCAGATGCAGGCCAATGCACAGACCACATCACTCTTCGTCATAAAGAAGGACAGGGTAAGGATTAAAGATGCGGGATTCCCGCAGATAGTCATAGACCAGACACCTAAGTATCTGAGACGTTCCAAGGTACCGACAGTAAAGGCTAAGATCGGTCCTAGGATCATGACTTTCATGTGTGATGAGAAGGCTTTTTCAGTACTTCCTGAAAAGCGTGAGGTTAAGTGTGTTATCAACGGTATCTACATCATGGAAGCTAAATGGGCCAGAGGAGGACTCCTGGTACCGGAAGGAAAGAAGACCTTCAGACAGAAGCTTGCCGATAAGTACGCTAATCTGAAAAAGAAGAGCGAGCCGGAGGATACCGGTAAGAAGGGTAAAAAAAATAAGGATGCAGCAGATAGCGCCGCACCCGCAAAAAAGAGCAAATAATCAGATGATTACAGCCTCGATCTTCAGATCAAATTCTGAAACGGGGCTGTTATTTATTTCCATGTTTCCGGACATGGTGCAGATAAAACTGTTATCGTTTTCTATTATCATGACTTTATCTGTATGGGTAGTGGTGTCAAGCCTGCCATAGGGTGTGGTATAAAAACCGGTGCCGCTGCTGCCTGAGATATACATCAGACTTGATGCAGGTGATGTTATAGTACCTTTACGTAATGTAGAGGTCTTTTTAATTTCATTTGTTTCCGGATTTATCTTGATCATGTTACTGACTGTGATTTCTTCTCCTTCCTTTGTTTCGTAAACGATATAGATGGAGCTGCCTCGCATACTTAAGAAACCGAAGGATTCCTCGACGGTCTCATCCGGAGCATCCGATAGAGTTGCATCTGTACTTCTGTGGATGCCGGTAATCTTTATTTTTACAGGGATTTTCTTGTCTGTTTCCATGGGTTTCCTTTCTGAGGGACGGTTGACCAGAGTATTGCCCCCTTATAAAACTCGGAATCGCTTAGCAGGGATATGCTATACGATTTCATCCGCATTTCCCCTGCGGACGCTTGCAACCGTGTGCCCGCTTGATACCGGGCACACTTGTGCTGCGGCTCAAAAATCGGTTTGGATAACCGATTTTTGCCTTGTGTAAATGCGTCTGAAACCGAAGCATATCCTCTGCACGCTTTATAGTTTTATAAGGGGGCAATGCTCCGGTCAACCTGCTGATCAGATAGATACAGGGCTTTCCTTGCGAATGGATGAAAGATGTTATCTATAGCAATAGTCTCTATAGAAATATAGTAATATATAGTATAAAAAATTGCAAGACCACTTGCAAGATTTGACAAAAGAGTGTAAAATATAATTTTAGAGGGTTTATAAGATTTTATACCCATAGAAAGATTTTTAAACAATAAACAGGAGGCTTGAAATATAATGGATAACTGTATTTTCTGTAAGATAATAGATGGAAGCATCCCTTCAACTGTGGTATATGAGGATGCTGATTTCAAGGCTATAATGGATATTTCACCCGCTGCAAAGGGGCATGTACTTATATTACCCAAGAAGCATTGTGCTGATCTGCTCTCGATAGATCCTGATGTGGCTTCTAAGGCATTGATTCTTGCTTCAAAGATTGCTAACGCACAGAAGAAAGCTTTTAACTGTGATGGTATCAATCTTTTACAAAACTCCGGAGAGGCTGCTTGGCAGTCAGTGTTCCATCTGCACATACATCTGATCCCCAGATACAAGGATGATAAGGTTATGGTTCCTTGGGAGCATCTTTCGTATGCAGACGGTGAGGCTGAGGAGTATGCAGCTAAGATTCGTGCATGTCTGTAATTATTTAATTATTATTTTGTAATGACTTAGCGATAAAATATAAGGAGTGTGAGTCATGTCATCATCGGCTCCTATAGGAGTATTTGATTCAGGTATCGGTGGCACTACGGTTGTAAAAGAACTGATGGCGAGCCTGCCTAATGAGAAAATTATATATTTTGGTGATACCGCCAGGGTGCCATATGGTAATAAATCAGCCGGTACTGTTATCATGTATTCCAGACAGATAGTGCGGTTCCTGCTCGAGAAAAAGGTAAAGGCCATAGTTATAGCCTGCAATACTGCGAGCGCGCTGGCTCTTGATGCTTTAAAGTCGGAGCTCGAGATCCCAATCATAGGTGTAGTAAAGCCCGGCGCTAAGGCAGCGGCAGAGGTCACTAAATGCAATAAGATCGGAGTAATTGGTACCCGTGCTACTATAAACAGCGGCATATATAAAGAGTTTTTACACAAGACAAATCCTGACATACAGGTTTTCGGAAAGGCCTGCCCGCTCTTTGTACCGTTGGTTGAAGAGGGGTGGATATCAGATGATATCACAAGACAGGTGATACACAGATATCTTGATGAGCTGGTAGAAAAGGAAATAGATGCACTTGTGCTCGGATGCACACATTATCCTATACTTGCAGGAGAGATAGGTAAAATCACGGGTGAGGGCATAACTCTTGTCAATCCGGCTTTTGAATGTGCAAAGGAATTCAGATATCTCTTAGAGGAAAATGATCTTTTATGTGAGGAAGAGAGAATACCAGAGCATGAATTTTATGTAAGCGACGGACCGAAGGCTTTTGCTGAGCTGGCGGAATCATTTCTCGGAGAAGGCATTGTAAAAAGGACTAATGTGGCTGTTCACAATTTTGAAAACGAAGACAGCGATATAAAAACTTATCAAATAAAACGGAGAGGTTAATGGGTTTGCAAAATGAAATTGACAGTTGATAACTACAAACCATTATATGAAGCAGATCCTGCTCATTGGGCGGAGATGTCCACGGATGCGAAATTTGACTATCTGACAGACGAGATAAAAAAGGGTAACAATGATGCCAGATTTCATCTTTCCCTGCAGGTTACAAAACAGAATATCAGGTCCATACCTTCTGATAAGATCATCTCATGGTGTCACAAGATGCCTTTTGCCAATCTGCCGATAGCCAATCTGTTTTTGGGCTTTTGCTATGAGCTCGGATATGGTGTGCAGCAGGACTATGTAAAGGCTCTGGCTTGTTATGAAAATGCGAACCAGAAGGGCAGCATCGACTCTCTGTATTATCTGGGAGAGATGTACCGCCTGGGCAGGGGTACAAAGGTTAATTACCAGAAGGCGGCGGCATATCTTACCGATACCGTAAAATATGATACAAGTAATGCCAAGGCTTTGGTTAGTCTCGGACTTTTATACATGGAAGGAAACGGTGTAGAGGAGAACCAGGATAAGGCTTTGGAGCTTATGACGGAAGCAAATATCCTTAACGATATTTCTTCCTATTACTATATGGGCATCCTGCGTGAGAGACGTGGGGAATGCTCGGAGGCTGTAAAGTATTATCGTAACGCTCATAAATTTTCCGATGATGCTGAGGAGCATGCAAAGGCTGCATACAGACTTGGCATAATATACGAAGAAGGCCAGGGCATCATCCATGATGATTCAAAGTCCTTTGTATATTACCTGGAGGCTGCTCAAAAGGGTATAGTTGCTGCACAGTACAGGGTTGCGGTATTCTTTGAAAACGGCAGAGGTACCGATACTGACAGGCGTAAGGCCAGGATGTGGTACTTAAAGGCTGCTCTTGGTGGAAATGCAAGGGCTCAGCGCTATGTGGGCGAGCTTTATGAGGACGGATTTAAAGAGGAGAACATCACACCTAATATAGAGGCGGCGTTTGAGTGGTATATGCGTGCGGCTCTCCAGGGAGACCAGGAGGCTTCGGAGAAGGCTGAATATATTCTTTCTCACGGTTACAATATCCATATGAATATCGGTGAGGCTCTGGACTGGCTGAGACGTTCGGCGGCTAACGGTAATCAGGGTGCTGTCGAGGAGCTTGACAGGTTAAAAGCTGAAAACGCTATCGATGAAAAGAGTGCTCTGCAGACCAATGATACCAGCCATTCTGCGATGGCAGACCTCGATGAGCTCATCGGTATGGAGACCATCAAGAAGGATGTAAGAGAGCTCATCAATCTGGTAAAGATGCAGAAGCTCCGTAAGGAAAAGGGTATGAAGTCCCTGCCTGTATCCTTACATATGGTATTTACCGGTAACCCCGGTACAGGTAAAACGACAGTAGCCAGGATCATGGCTGATATATACAAAGAAATAGGAGTACTTTCTAAGGGTCAGCTCGTAGAAGTTGACCGTGCCGGACTGGTAGCGGGATATGTCGGACAGACTGCTATCAAGACTCAGGAAAAGATCGACGAGGCAAATGGCGGTATCCTTTTCATAGACGAGGCATACACCCTCGCAAAGAAGGGAAATGATTACGGCCAGGAGGCTATCGACACTCTTATCAACCTCATGGAAAAGAGAAGGGATAACTTCATTGTCATAGTAGCCGGATATCCGGACCTTATGAAGGAGTTTATCAATTCCAACCCCGGACTCAAGTCCAGATTTAACAAATACATCCACTTCCCTGATTATTCTTCAGAGGAACTGGTACAGATATTCTCATCACTTTGCGACAAATACGAGTACAAGCTGAGCGATGAGGCAGCAAAGATCATCCGCCAGAAGATTGAGACTCATGTAGCGAACAAAAACGAACAGTTCTCCAATGCCCGTGACATAAGAAACATGTTTGAGACCATTATCTCTAATCAGGCATCACGTGTTATGACCGATGAAAACATAACCGATGAAGAACTTATGACTATCACGGAGACGGATATCGCGGACAAATAGAAAATACCTGATAATAAGCCTTCTATTTTAAGTGGAAAGTGTCAGCGAGGCTGACAAGTGAGGTGTATTCAATAATAGCAGAGAAGCTTGCAGGCAACTCTGCTATATTTATACATGTAGCGCAGGACTATTGGCGATGACGAATCAAAATGGACTGATGTTCCCTAAGAAATGGAGCTGACAAATGACAACATACTCGGATAATTTTAAAATTGACTCTATGGAAGAACTCATCAAACTGATAGATGAGGTAGGTTTTGTCCCGTTTTTTGTAAATGATATAAAGGGCTTTTCGTTGGAAGAGCATATAACCGACAGATGCTGGTATTTTGGCAGTGCCCCATGGGAAGCATGGGAATGGAAGGGACCGGTTATTAGAAAAAGTGGGTGCGCCTACGGAAAATTCCTGAAAAACAAAGCAATGTACATCAGTTCCAAATGGTTTCCTGACTTCGCAAATTTCCGTAGAGACGGTTATGATTTTGATGCCAGGTATGATGACGGACTGGCATCCCGCAATGAAAAAGAACTGTTCGAATTTGTAGATGAATATTCACCAATACTCTCAAAGCCTTTGAAGAAAATCGGAAACTATAGCAAAAACGGAAGAAAAGGATTTGACGGCACCATCACAAAATTGCAGAAACTGTGCTATGTAATAACAAGTGACTTTAAATATGCTACAGATAAAAACGGAGACAGATACGGCTGGGGCATAGCTGAATTCACTACTCCTGAAAAGCATTTTGGGACTAAATTTACCGATGCAGTATATAAACATAGTCCCGAAGAATCTTACGAAAAGGTAGTAAAGCATTTCAAAAAAATCCTGCCAGAGGCAACATTAGCGCAGATAGAGAAGATATTGAAGTAGTGATAAAAATGATAAAAGAAAAAGATAGGATTTGGGGTGATAATTATTTCAACATATGTGATATCTGATATCCATGGAGAATACGATAAGTTCGTGGAACTGCTTAAGAAGATCAAGTTTAAGGATGCTGACACTCTGTATGTTTTAGGAGATGTTGTCGATAGGGGGCCGCATCCAATAAAAACGCTTTTGATGCTTATGAATATGCCCAATGTTATATGTCTTGTGGGAAACCATGAGCTTATGGCATTAGAATGTTTAGAATTTCTAATAAAGGAAATAACAGATAAGTCCATAAATGAAATGGACGAAAACATGGTAAACAACCTGCTTACCTGGCAGTATAACGGCAGTGACACGACGCTTGAGGAGTTCTATAAACTAGATGCAGATTTAAAGCATGATGTTATAGATTTTATTAAGGATTTTTCGATATATGAGGAATTAACAGTTACAGGGCAAAAATACCTACTTGTACATGCAGGTTTAGGTAACTACTCTCCGGAGAAAGATATCGAGGATTATTCCTTAAATGACCTTGTATGGGAGAGACCGGATTACGATACACAGTATTTTGAAGATACATACGTAGTAACCGGGCATACTCCTACTCAAACCATAGAGGGTAACCCTAAGCCTGGGTATATTTATAAGAAAAATAATCATATTGCAATTGACTGTGGGGCACCATTCCCCAGTGGTAGGCTGGCTGCGATTTGTTTGGATACAGGGGAAGAGTTTTATTCATAAAGCAATGTAACTGGAGAGTAGAATTTTAAAGGAGAACATAGACCATGAGCAAACGACCGGAATGGCTTGATGATGCAGTATTTTACGAGATTTATCCGCAGAGTTTTAAGGATACCGATGGGGATGGTATAGGAGATATCAACGGTATCACAGAAAAACTGCCATATATAATGGAGCTTGGATGCAATGCCATATGGATTAATCCATGCTTTGATTCA
>JAEEGJ010014903.1_pt1 | contig 18297 bp, 20 predicted proteins | sample 8958761 | NCBI WGS metagenome assembly JAEEGJ01 (sample SAMN16246546, study PRJNA631951) | gut metagenome | biome: gut microbiome; feature: rumen; material: RS-attached | host: Bos | place: Iran: Karaj | collected 2018-10
AGGGAGGAAATCATCAAAACACTTCTTCTCATAACGTTATTTATTGACCTATATATTTTTCCATCCGAACCAATATACTTCCCGAGGTATCGTGACTCTTTTCAAGCCAGTTGCTGATGCCTATAAAGCCTCCTCTGTCCTATCTGCCTCCTCGCTCTTAATGAGCTGGATGTTGGTCTGCTCGATGATGTCCAGCTTGATGGCATTATTATCATTGCCTGGCTTATACCAGCCTATCTTACCGAAATATTCCTGCAGATCCTTCGACTGGAAACGGTAGCCGTGATAGGCCAGGATCTTATTGCGTAACAGGCGCAGTTCCTGCTTCGATGAGACCATACCATGCAGGTAGGCTCGGTTGAGCAATATGCTGTTCACGGCATTCCAAGGCTCCTCCTGCGTCATCATCATCTGCATCTCCTTACTTTCCTTCTCGTTGAGCCTAGTCAGCTTCATTGTCCACATCACGTCACCATTAGGCTTACGAACAGCAAGGAAGTTCTCACCTTCCTGCGTGATATGCTGTACCCTCCATCCGAACTCTGCACCGAAGGGACATTCTTCAGCCTGACGGCTGGGAATGAGCTTATACTCACCCTGCTTGCCTGCAATCTTCTCCAAGGTCAGTTCACCGTCATGCTTGGTGGTCATATACACGATGGTTCCTAACCTGATCTCCTTGACAGTATAAAGTTCATAGCCATCCCAGAATTTCTGGCCTACCTGAATTGACTGCGCCTGAACGTTCATCACGGCACAGAGCATCATCAACACAAAAAATAGTTTCTTCATATAGGGTTATAGTATATTACGCGGCAAAATTAGGAAAAAATTGCAAGAATAACAAGAAGATTATGAAATAATTTATCTCCATTGGGCAGCATCTACACTTAATTTTTCCTAATAGTCGCGGCAAAATAAGCAATAATTCAGCGGTTTTCACTATATTTGCAATTCTAAAACAGATACGATTATGAAAATACTGATTTTACAAGCTTCGCCACGTGCGAACGGCAACACCGCTTGGATGGCGGAAGAGTATAAGAAGGCTGCTGAAGCAGCAGGTCATGAAGTGACATTGGTAAATGTGTCGAAGAAAAAGATTGCTGGCTGTCTGGCCTGCGAGTATTGTCACACGAAGGGCAACGGGTCTTGCATCCAAAAAGATGACATGCAGGAGCTCTATCCTCTGATGAACGAGGCAGAAGTGTTGGTATTGGCCGCGCCCATCTACTATTTCACCCTCTGCGCCCAGATTCAGGCTCCAATCCAACGTATGTACTGCGTCAACAAGCCTGCCAAGGTGAAGAAGATGGCACTGCTGATGTCGTCTTATTCGCCTGGAGTCTATGAAGGTGCTACGTGTGAGTTCCGTGACATCTGCAACTACTGGAGCGTTGAGAACATGGGGGTTGTAACAGCCAAGATTGACGAGCAGAAGACTGAGGAGACCAAGCAGAAAGTGGCAGCTCTTGTCAGCAAGCTATAATGAATGAAGGTACGTATCACTTTGCCTGAAATGCAAAGAGCCCTCGCGAGGTTTCACCCTCGCGAGGGCATAACGTTTGTGGAGCTGGAGGGAGTCGAACCCTCGTCCAAACAGGGAAACCATACGCTTTCTACACGCTTATTCCAGACTTCGGTTTTCGAGTGTCAGCAAGACCTGGACCACCAACTGACACCTTAGCTCCAAAATCTTCATCCATGCATCGGAGCCTACATGGACTATTCCCGATTTAACCTGCGCCGCTGGATCCTCAGATTCGGAACAACATCCTTGGAGCGACGTCTCGTTCTCTCACCTAGTAAGAGAATAAAGCCAGTAATCTACTGTACTTCGATTAGGCAGCGAGAGCGTAACGTGTTTCGCCAATTAATTTTTCTCTGACTCAGATTATGGAGGGAACCAAAGAAGCCTCCGCGTGCTTACGTACCATCTCGACCCGCTGTCAAATCCAAACAACCCCATGTCGAAGAAAAAGTCGTAGCAAAAATACGTCCACCGACGATTTCAGGGGGCAAAGATACGAAAATTTTAGAATTCTGCAAAGTTTTTGGATTATTTTTCTTAATTTTGCACCCGTTTTCTATAATAATAAGGTGAATAATCCGTTTTTTATTAAGTATGAAGATAAAACATTTGATATTGGCGGTATGTGGGGCGATGATCATCACTTCATGTCTCACACCGAAGACCGTAGCCTATTTCCCGGAACTCGCTGACGGTGCATCGCTCGAGATGACCTACACGAAGGGTATCTTGCTGAAACCGACAGATAAGCTGTCGATTGTGGTAAACACGAAATCGGCAGAGCTGAACAATGTGCTGAACTTGCCTGTGACCTCACAGATCATCGGCTACTCTGAGTTGCAATCCACCAACCAGAGCCGAGGCACATCGGGCTACACCATCGACCCCGAGGGCTACATTGACTTCCCACTGATAGGCAAGGTGAAGGCTGCCGGACTGACACGTGCCGAACTGGCTGAGCACCTGAAGCGTACGATGGAAGAGAAGAGCGTGGCCAAGGATGCCGTTGTGACCATCGAGTACCTGAACCTGGGATTCTCTGTCATCGGTGAGGTAAAAGAGCCTGGATTCTACGAGATCAAGAGCGACCGCACCACCCTGATGCAAGCTCTGAGCCGCGCAGGCGACATGACTATCTACGGTGACAGAAACAAGGTGAAGGTGCTGCGTATCAACGACGAGGGCAAGCAAGACACCTATGTGCTGAGCATGATGGAACCTGAGGCACTGACGAAATCACCCGCCTACATCATCCAGCAGAACGATGTGGTATACGTGCAGCCCAACAACTACCGCAAGCGCCAGTCGGCTAACGCCAGCGACACCTCGAACGGTTCGTTCTGGGTCTCGGTGGTCTCTGTGCTGACAACGATTGCCGTGCTATTGTTTAAGTAATGATCGGAGAGAAGATAGGGATCCTTAGGGATGTGGCGATGGGAAATCTCATGAAACTGAAAGTGAGGTATGCCATCTATTGCAGGAGAAGGCTTGTGCTCTCGGAAAAGCAAGATCAGGACATCATCGTGACGCTGACCAGCTATGGAAAGCGTGTGAAGGGAAGCGCCGTTTATACCATTTTCTCGCTACTGAAACAGACAGTGCGCCCTAACCGAATCGTGCTGTGGCTCGACGAGAAGGAATATAGGAATGACAACCTGCCCAACGAACTGGTGTTCATGAAAAGATTCGGACTAGAAGTGCGCTTTGCCCACGATATCGGTCCTTATACGAAGATTATCCATGCACTGAAAGCCTTCCCTGACAAGCATCTCATCACTGTTGACGACGATATCTATTACTCGGAGTCTTTCATCGAGGAGCTGAAGATGGCACACAGCCTCCATCCGAAGGCAATCGTTTCGGGCTGGGCAAAAATGCCAGTGAAGGACAGCCACCAGAGACTGAAGCCTTACACGGAATGGCCAGAGTACCACCACGTGAGCGATGACTTTGAGTATGACTCCAAGACCCTTTTTCCACTGGGTTGGTCGGGTGTGCTCTATCCTGCCCACACGTTCGACGAAGAGGTGACGAATGAGGAAGTGTTCACCCGTCTCTGTCCTAAGGCCGATGACATCTGGCTCTACGTTATGGGGCTGCGGTGCAAGGCCGAGAAACGTATCCTCACACATTCGAGCATTGCCCGCTATCACACAGATCTGCTCAGGCAGCTCATGACCAAGGATCGACTGACGGCAACCAACCGCTTAGGAGGGGAGAACGATAAACAGTTAGCTGCTGTTCTTGAACACTATGATGAAGGAAGGAATGAACAATGAAATGTAAAAATGAAAGATAATATGAAGGAATCAATGACAATCGGCGAGTTCGTCAAGACTTGTCTCGCCAAATGGAAATGGTTTGCCGTTTCTGTCTGTACGATGCTATTGCTGGCCATCGCCTATCTGGTGGTAACTCCTCCAAAATACATTAAGAAGGCTCAGATACTCGTGAAAGATGAAAGCGCTATGGGAGCACTCATGGGGCAGCTGGGAGGACTTGCTGAACTCGGAGGCCTTATCGGATTCGGAGGTTCGTCGAACGTGTATAATGAACTTTACGCCATGCAAAGCCCTTGGCTGCTGCTCAACGTTGTCAACCAGATGCACCTCGATATGAGCTACACCATCAAGGGCATCCAGAACAAGGATCTTTATGGTGAGGATCTGCCCATAACAGTGACCTTCAAGAACATCACCGAAGAGGACGATGTGCGCATGAAGCTCGACCTCAACAAGAACGGTGACGTGAAGATATACAAACTGAAGAAGAACGACGACAAGTACGATGACGAACTGACGGGCAAGGTAGGTCAGACACTGAAGAGCTCAATCGGCGACATCGAAATCAAGGCCACACCTTATCTCTCGAAGATGAAGGACGACGAGGTGACCATCACCGTGAAGCGCACTGAGCCGATGGCACTGGTGGAGTATATCAAGAAGAAGCAACTGAACGTGGTTGTTGGCAGTCGCGACGCCTCGATCATCGACATCAAATACAAGGACTTCTCGAAACAGAGAGCCTCCGATGTGATCAACGCTATCATCGCAGAATATCGCAAGGAAAGCAATGAAGACAAGGATGCTCAGGCTGCCGTCTCAGAGCAATACGTGATAGAACGCATTGCACGATTGGAAACAGAACTGAAGACCCTCGACCAGCGAGTGGCTGACTACAAGAGCAAGACGATGATGCCCGACCTTGAGATGATGGCCAAGGCCTATGCCGAGGGCGCGATGGAGGTACAGAAGGCCGATATGGAGGTTAAGAGTAAGCTCTACCTCGTGGAGGCTATCCGAGACTATCTGCGCGACGAATCGAAGAAAGACCAGCTTCTGCCTGCCCTGCTGATTACAGAGAAGGAAAGTGGACTGGGCGAATCAGTGGCCCAATATAACACCCTGCAGATGCAGCGTCAGAAAATCATCGCCAGCTCAAGTAAGGAGAGTCCATTGGTGAAGGATCTTGATCAGCAGCTTGCCGCCATGCACGACGCTGTGCTGAGTTCGGCAGAGAATGCCATCAAACAGTTGAAGGTGCAGATGAAGAGCGTTGCCGAGAAGGATAAGGAGAGCAAGCAATGGCTGGCCTCAGCACCACAGAAAGCCATCGGCGGACTGGGAGACGAGCGTGACTGGCGCGTTATGAACGAGGTGTACATCTTCCTGCTACAGAAGCGTGAGGAGGCACAGATGATGAAAGCCATGAGAACCGACGTACGTGTGCTGACTCCACCACTGGGAGTGAAAAAACAGGCATCACCCAACGTTCCCATCGTCATTCTCGGATCGCTGCTGTTTGGATTATTCATCCCTTCATGCAGGATCTTTGTAAAAGGTACAAAGGTAAAAGGTTAAGAAGGTGGTCATTCTGTTCATAGCCATCACCATTGTCTTGCTAGTTCTTTCCTGGAAATATATGCTCAGGCTAGAACCAGCTGGGGTGTTTGCTGTGATTTGGCTTGTGTCGGCTGTTTCCGTGCTCCTACTCAGCAATTACATCGAGCTGCGCTACACAGGAGGAGTATTTATGCTCACAGGCGTCACAGTGTTCGTCATGGGTACCATCTTCAGCGATGCATTCTATCATCCCGAACCATCAGGCGCGAGCCTCGAACTCAAGAGGCAGTGGGTATGTCCAACGTTAATCGTCCTCATAGCCGGTGCCATGGTGAATCCGATATACTCTATCATCCTACATGGGTTCAGTCTGCAAGTGTTGCTAGACATGCGTGAGATTATGGAGATGAACAAGGGCATTGCTGGTGATCGCTATTCTGGGTCGGAAGTGAGCAACTTCGTAAACCAGTTCTTCCTTATCTTCTCGTATGCTGCACCAGTCATCGGCGGTTTCTGTTATAGGCTGGTGGGAAAGTGGAATAAGGCACTATGTATCATTACCTTAATTCCTGGTACCTTCATTGCACTCACTCAGTCGATGAAGATGGGTATGATCACGTCGTTTATGCTGTGGCTTGCCAGTTATCTTGTCTGTTCGTTCAGCTATGGACTCCCCATTAGAATGAAGGCGAAAGCCATCCTGAAGTTTGTACTCATCATCGTAGGATTCTTCCTCATTCTCTTTTTGTCAATGGTGCTACGTACTGGAGAAATCAGTGAGAAAACGATACTGGAGATTAGCGAGAAATTTGTAGCGTACTCTTTAGGTCACATGCACTGTGTCGACATGTGGTACACCTCATACACCCCCACAGATCTGGCTTGGGGCAGTAAGACATTTATGGGAATCTCCAATCTACTGGGTATTGAAGAACGTGTGCAGGGACTTTACCCTGAATACCTGAACATCGGAAAGAACGGATTCTATGGCATATCGAATATCTACACCTGCTTCAGACCGCTGGTGGAAGACTTCGGCGAGGTTGGAGCCATCATCATTATGTTTGGAATGGGAGTGGCTGCCAGTATGTCGTTCAGGGCATTGAAAGCCCACCATGCCGTCTTCTTCAATCAAATGATACTTGTGGCAATCTATGGTTATGTGATGTGGTCGTTTGCAGCCTCCTTCTATATGTACACCAGTTATCTGGCGATGTTTGTAGTGGTTTATGTCTTGTTCCACCTGCTACAAAAAGAAACAGAGCCATGCTGAAGTTAATCAAGGAAAAACTGAGTTCGGGAATGGGACGCGACGTGGTGTGGACATTCTCCATCCAACTGCTCATCATGCTCTGCTCATTTGCGATCAACAAGTTACTTGCCAGCCGATTGAGCATTGATGATTTTGGACAATACAACGTCATCAAACGCTCTGTACAGGTGCTCTCGTTCGTGATGCTCGCTGGTGTAGGCATCGCCCTTCCACGTTATATCCCACTCTACCGGAACAGCAAACCTCCACGCAGGATTGCACCTTTGATGAGTGCCTCTTTTATATATATAATAGGTGTATCATTTGTGATGTTTCTTGTCTGCTTGCTCTTCTCTGCGCAGATGGAGGATATCATCATCGGCCAAAGTGATAATCTGCAACTACTCATTATCGCCTTGACCTACGCTTTCATACTTGCAATGGCTCAATACGTGTTTGCCTACTATCGGGGTATTGGTGACTTCAAACGATATAACGGAACCCAACTGGCTATGCAACTGTTGACTATCATGCCACTGATTCTGCTACCGACACTCACTGTCAGACATGTGTTCATAGCTTGGCTTTTCATCACAACCATGCTCGTGGTTTGTCTGACAGGCAAGGAACTGAGAGGGAAGTGGCCATCATTATTCACACTTCAGCCCTCCATATTCATCACGCTCATCAAGTATTCTTCTGGACGACTGGTGGCAGACTTCTTCCAATTCTCGTTGGCTGCGTTCCCACTCATTTACATCAGTAATATACAAGGCTTGCAGACCACAGCTTATTTTTCGGTAGGCATATTCTTTGTGACGATGGTGACCCCTATCTTCTCCTTTATGGGCATCATTCTGTTGCCTTATGTATCAAAGGCCTTAGCACGCAGTGAGATGGCAACAGCCAATCGCTTGGTAAACCGTCTGGCTATAACATACATAGGGACGTCACTGCTGTTCATCAGCGTCATCTACATTTTCACTGAACTGCTGACGACCCTGCTCTTTTCCAGTGATTATATAGTGACTAAAGATCTGACAAGGATTATGATACTCTCCATCTTACCACAAGCTGTATATATGCTCTATCGAAACACTATTGATGCGGTGAGCGTCATACCGTACAACGCCATTTTTTTGGGGATATGCCTAGGGGTAATGGTCATAGGTTTTATGCTCTCCCCCACCCTCACCCTTTATGCATGGGTTTATCTTGCCGTCTCAACCCTCCAAGGCCTTCTCGCTTGGGGAGCATGGGCGTTACTCAGCAAGAAATAGCTTTAAATTCAATTATTAATAGTTTTTTTAGGGCAAATTACAAAAAAAAGTCGTACCTTTGCGCACTAATTACAGAAAAGTTGCGTTTTATAGTATAGAATGAACGTTCGAAAGGTATCAGTCATTTGTCCTGTCTTCAATGAAGAGAAATTCATTGAAGCATGTATTGTGTCTATTATCGAACAGGATTATCCACAGGATATGATGGAGGTCTTGTTTGTCGACGGACGCAGTACGGATAATACACGCGAGATTATCGAACGCTACATGACACAGTACCCGTTTATCAAACTGCTTGATAACCCTGAGCGCATTGTACCCTATGCCCTGAATCGCGGTCTGGAGGCTGCGAACGGAGAAGTGATCATGCGACTTGACGGACACTGTACCTACCCCACAAACTACATCTCGGAGCTCGTAAGATACCTCTACCTGTTGAATGCCGACAATGTGGGCGGTGTATGGAACACTCAGCCAGCCAAGGATACTCCCATTTGTCAAGCCATCGCCCAGGCTTCGAGCCATCCCTTCGGCGTAGGCGGTTCGATGCACAAGATTGGTGCCTCAAAGATCATAGAGACGGATACAGTGCCATTCGGCTGCTATAAGCGTGAGGTGTTTGATAAAACAGGACCTTTTGATACCGACTTGGTGAGAAATCAAGACGATGAGTTCAATGGTCGTCTGCTGAATCTGGGTGGTAAGATCTACCTGATTCCACAGGTGATTATCAACTACACAGCACGCGACACCCTCGGCAAGATGCGGAAGATGTATTACCAGTATGGACTCTACAAGCCACTGGTGAACAAGAAACTGGGTGCGCCTGCCACCGTCAGACAGTTCTTCCCGCTGATATTCCTCCTGGGACTGATTGTCGGAGGCGTCGCCAGCATCTTCTCGCCTTTCATCCTACATGCTTATACGACATTCCTGATGCTCTACCTCTTTATCGGCATCGTGGTGGGCAGCATGTGTGCCATCCGCATGCACCAACCCTTGCTGGCACTGCTGATGCCCTACGTATTCTTCAATATCCACATAAGCTATGGCATCGGCTACCTTGTGGGCATATACAATGTGCTCAGCCATAGGACATGTGAGGTCAAACCCAACAGATAAAGCGATGAAAATACCATTCTCACCACCAGATATTACAGAGCAGGAAGCTCAGGAAGTGACAGCAGCCCTGTTGTCAGGATGGATTACGACGGGACCACGCACGAAAAAACTGGAGTCGGAAATAGCCAACCTATGCGGTGTGGATAAAGCTGTCTGCCTCAGTTCAGCAACAGCTTGTCTGGAATCAATCCTACAGTTATTGGGTATCGGTCCTGGCGACGAGGTCATCACCTCTGCCTACACTTATACGGCTACAGCAAGTGTGGTATGCCACATCGGAGCTACCCTCAGATTTGTAGATACTCAGAAAGATTCGCTGGAGATGGACTACGACCAGATGGCAGATGCTATCAACGAACGGACGAAGGCTGTCATACCAGTAGACCTGGCAGGTATCCCCTGCAACTATGAGAAGGTGCTGGCTGCGGTGGAGAGTAAAAAACACTTATTCTGCCCTACCAACGACTTGCAAAGAAGTTTTGGAAGAGTTATCGTAGTGGCCGACGGTGCCCATGCACTTGGTGCCCAGTGGCGAGGACAGATGGTGGGTGCAATAGCCGACTTCACCTCATTCAGCTTCCACGCTGTGAAGAACTTCACCACAGGCGAAGGAGGTGCATTGACCTGGAGAAATCATCCTGGCATTGACAACGAGAAGATATATAAAGAGTTCCAGTTGCTGACTCTGCACGGACAAAGTAAGGATGCGCTGGAGAAAAGTCAATTGAACTCATGGGAGTATGACATCATTTTTCCAGGTTACAAACGCAACATGACAGATATCATAGCTGCTATCGGACTGGTACAGATGAAGCGCTTCCCGGCTCTATTGGCTCGCAGAAGGCAACTGATAGAGCGCTATAACGAGGCTCTGAAAGACGAAAACGTCAGCGTACTGGAACACTATACCGACGACTACACCTCGTCAGGACATCTCTATCTCGTCAGGCTCACTGATCGCGACAGTGTATGGCGTAATCAGGTGATCAACCAGATGGCAGAACGAGGCATCGCCACCAACGTACACTACAAGCCGCTGCCCATGATGACAGCCTACAAGCGACTGGGATTCGACATCAAGGACTATCCAAACGCCTTCCATTTCTTTGAAAACGAGATTACTCTCCCACTCTACACGAAACTGACTGACGAGCAAGTGGATTATATTTTGGAAAACTTCAAGGACATCATACATTGATCAGATTCTTCGACATCATATTCTCTGCATTGGGACTGATTGTTCTCTCACCCGTCTTTGCAGCCATCTGTCTGAAAATCAAGGCTGGCAGCAAAGGTGGCTGTTTCTACATTCAGGAACGCATCGGCAAAGACGGCAAACCCTTCGGACTATACAAATTCCGCACCATGCGCATAGGAGCCGACAGTGAGGGACTGCTCACCGTGGGAGAGCACGATGCCAGAATCACTCATGTAGGCTATTTCCTGCGAAAGACAAAGATGGACGAACTGCCCCAACTGTGGAACGTGTTGAAAGGCGACATGAGTCTTGTGGGACCAAGACCCGAGGTAAGAAAATATGTAGATCTCTACACTGACGAGCAGAGGAAGGTGCTCGGCGTGAGACCAGGCATCACTGACTATGCCTCGATAGAATACGTCAACGAGAACGAACTGCTGAGTAAGGCCGAGGATCCAGAGCGCACCTATATAGAAAAGGTGATGCTTGATAAAATCAAATTGAACATGCGCTACCTAGAGCACTACACAGTGGGCGAATACTTCAAGATTATCATCCTAACGTTTAAAAGTCTGATATCATGAAGCGTGCCTTTGATTTCTGCTGGTCACTCGTCTGCCTTCTCCTCTTCTCACCCCTCTTTCTGGTGTGCTATATAGCCATCCGTCTTGAGGACGGTGGGCCTGCCTTCTTCCGTCAGGAGCGTATTGGCAAGGGAGGAAAGCCTTTCAACATCCTGAAATTCAGAAGTATGACAACAAACGGCCATCGTGATGAGTATGCCCTCTTCAAACATGAGAAGAATGAGAACCTGACGCGAATAGGTCGATTCCTGAGAGACCACCACCTCGACGAACTGCCTCAGTTATGGAATGTTCTGAGGGGCGATATGTCATTCGTCGGACCACGCCCTGAGCGAAAATACTACATCGACCTGATAATGGAACAGGATCCCCGCTACGAAAGACTCTATCAGCTGCGCCCTGGGGTAACAAGCTATGCCACCCTGCACAACGGCTATACCGACACCATAGAAAAGATGCTGATCCGCCTGGAGATGGATCTTTACTATCTGGAACACCAGTCGCTGATGCTCGATGCAAAGATCCTTGCACAGACTTTCCTCTACATTGCCTTCGGCAAGAAATTCTAAACGCTACATTTTCTTAAACCACAAGCGTAACACGTTGTCCTTAAGCACCATATCGCTACTATTCAACGTCTCGACAGTAAAAATGTCATCCAAAGCATTAATACCCAACGGTGCAATGACCTTAACATCCTCCACAAGGATGTCACCCTCAGCACGCTCATGCTTATGGGCATTATAAAGACGAAGAGTCTGACCCTTATGCTCAAAATTGAACAGATAGCCATAGTGCCCCGTATCATGATCGTGGTCTACAGCTTGCATCAATCGCATCTCTACCCCCCAGAACACACGGGTTTCGGAAAGATCACTACTTACACCTGTGGCCAAGGTATCAACACGTACCAAGTGCCAATAGCCATCAAGATCACCATTATCGGAGGTCTCAATGTCGCAGCTTGTAAAAAGCAAGCCAATACCTATGATAAAAAAAAGGAAATGTTTCATCGTCGAGTGCTTATGATTCCTGTCTTACTAAGTGTCAGTTGTATGCCGTTATTATCACCTCGGATGGCTCCGAAGTCGGCTCCCCAGGCAGCAGTAGCTTTCCAACCCTTTGCGAAGGTCCAGCCTACCTCAGCCAGCAGACTTGTGTTATACTTACAATGAGTGTAGGGACTCTTATAACGGCCAAGCCCATCCTGCCAAGAAGCCAAGATACGATAGTAGAGACTGGGAAGTGGTTGTCCACTGATACCCAAGTGCCAAGCCTTGAATCGGTTATTTTTCACCTCTATCCTGCCATCGTCGTTATAGAGCGGAGAAAGATAGAGAGGATTGCCCGCTACCTGTCCCCAATGTTCCCATCCCATCAGGATATAATGGTTGTAGTTTTCATCGATGCCTCCGATGTGGTCTGGGAACGAAGGGGTACGATCGTGATAGACAGAACCACTCTGATATTTCGCATAGAGATACTCAATGACGATATTCTGCAACCAAGTGACCTTACGCAACTGTAACTCTGCACCTAGCATGATATCTTTGAAATCATAGAGCAGATAGCGGTTGTCCTTCTTTTCATTCCACTCGTCACCTGTTCCATAACCATCATAGTCGAGCATGAACATAGCAGACTGATCCTCAAAGAATTTGTCGGCATAGAGGCTCACACACCAATCGTTGAGATTATAGTTCAGACGAAGCAACCAACTGCCAAGATGGTTACCCTCGGAATTCTGATAGGTGGTCTCATTGACTTCACCACCACCCGGAATCAGCGCATGCAGGAAAGCTTTCAGGCCCGAATCGTTGTGATATATCTTGTCGCCGTTATCATCTTTCATATAGGAAGTGCCACCAAACTGGCAAGCCAACTCAACACCTAACTCTGCAGAAAAAGGTTTTCCCTTCTTACCGATCTTCAGATAGCCAGCCTTGCTATGATACAAAGCGTGCTCGGTATATCGATGTTTCTCACTGGTAAAGTCTTTCTGCCAATTATCGTCAGTATACATACCATAGGCGATATGTCCCTTGAGCGACAGCCATTTACGGGTACCGGGAATCGCCCAGTAGTCGGGAAGGGCAAGTCGCACCTGAGGCACCGGGCGGGCATTGATGCCAAGTGTCTGCGAACCTGTGCTCAGCTCTTGGTTCTTCAATTCCATCGGCTGTTCCTTGGCACCTACTGTGAGTACACCTTTCAGCCAGCGGCCTTCGACATACGCCTGCTGCACTACCAGCGTACTGGTAAAACCTGCAGCCACAGCCAGATCAGCACCATAGCCAATGCCCCACTTACGACCATCATCGAGGGAGAGCGGGCGCTGGAGAGCACCACGAAGATAACCATTCGAAGTCTTCAGCGAACTCAAACCGTACTTGTTGGCATTCAGCCACAAGGGGGTATGATCGCCACTGGAGAGTGTAGCCTGCATCTCCACACGATACTGCAGACTGTCGAATAGCGAACGATTCTCTGCACTGACAGTCTGATAGCTACACATTATTAATAATATAGAAGCGAAATATCTCATATCGGGTACAAAATTACAAAAAAAAACGAGAAAAGATACACTTATAGGGAAAATCCCCTCCCTGTTTAGGGAAAATCCTTTGCAAACCTGCCGATTTTGTCGTTTCTTTGCACTGTGAAACAGAAAAAGAATGTCGAACAAGCAAAAATGATACGATTATGAAGAAGATGTTTTTCGCACTGATGGTGATGCTGACCACAACGATGGCGGCAAGCGCAATGAGCTACGAGCAGGCCCGCAGCGAGGCTCTGTTCCTCACCGACAAGATGGCATACGAGCTGAATCTGACTGACGAGCAGTACGAGGCAGCTTACGAAATCAATCTCGACTACCTGATGGGGGTAACAGGACGTGCAGATGTTTTCGGCACCTACTGGGAGCGCAGGAATCTCGATCTCAGCTATATCCTGCTCGACTGGCAGTGGAGTGCCTATCTGGCAGCTAACTATTTCTATCGTCCGCTCTACTGGGAGGCAGGCTACTGGCACTTCGGTGTCTATCGCCGCTATCCGCACCGGGACTATTTCTACTTCGGGCGTCCGCACTTCTATGCTACCTATCGCGGCGGACATGCCTGGCATATTCACGGCGGACATGGCTACTACTACGGACGCAGGGAGCACTTCCGTTCATCCCCAAGAGCGCACTTCGGCATGCACGACCGTTGGAACCGTGGTGACTTCCGCGCACCTCACCACAGCTCTACACGCATCACAGCGGGGCCGAATCATGGCAGTCATGGAGGTAGGATCGGCAGCAATGCCTCAGGCTACAATCGTCCAATGAATCATGGAAACGGTAACGTGAATCGCAGACCAAGCAACAGCTTCGGTGGCTCATACGGCAACAGACCGAGTGGTGGTTCTTACAGCAGCAGTTCAAATGTGAACAGAGCGCCTTCACGCCTCACTGAGAATTCTCACATGAACAGCAGTTCGCGCCATGGAAGCTATATGGGACACGGCAGCAACCCCAGTCGTCCCTCTCACTCTTTCGGAGGCTCATTCTCAGGCGGCTCTCGTTCTAGCGGTTCGTTCTCTGGAAGCTCTCACTCTGGTGGTTCGTTCTCTGGTGGCTCTCACGGTGGAGGTTCTCACTCTGGCGGTTCACGAGGTGGTGGTGGCGGTCACTTCGGAGGCCACAGATAAACAAGGCTACAGTTCGAGCGTGCGGACCTCCGCATTCGACATCCTCTGAATATCGCTCATTGACTTTTTATAATATACTGCCTGGATGGCCTTGTTCATGATTCCATGGCCTACAGCCAGCACCTTCTTTCCCGGGAATGTCGCCCTGACATAAGCGATGAATTCGCCAGCCCTGAAAAGAAGGTTTTCTAATGTCTCGATGTCATCGGGCCACACCTCGCCCTTCAGTTCAGGGATAAAGCGTCCTGTAAAACTGCCCCAGTCGCGCTCACGCAGCAAAGGGGTCGTCTGCACCTCAAGTCCATGGGGCTCTGCGATTATCCTTGCTGTATCGACAGAACGTTTCAGGTCACTGGCAATAATGGCATCGAGCTGACGGTCTTTCCATGCCTCACTCAACTGCGTAGCCTGGAAAATACCGTTCTCATTGAGTTCCCCCTGTGTCTGTCCCTGCATGATCTGACGGGCATTATCCACCGTTTCTCCATGCCTGACTAAGTATAATGTGGTCATAATTATTTAAATTTCTTGCAAAAATACGAAAAAACTATAAACTATAAACTAAAAACTATAAACTTTTTGTAAATTTGCAGCGCAAAATCAAGATAATAACGTATATGAAGATATTACAAAGTTCTGTTTTCCGTGCCATCTGTGCCATCGCCGTCGGTATCCTGTTGATTAAATATCCAGATAATACTGTTACGTGGATCACTGTGGCCATCGGTGTCCTGTTCCTGCTTTCAGGACTGATTTCACTGATTGTCTATATAAACGCCCGCAAAAACGTGTCGGAGTATAAGATCATTGATGCCGAGGGACGCGTGGTGGCAGGCGAGAAACCCACCTTTCCCATCGTTGGTGTGGGTAGTCTGATTCTGGGATTCCTGCTTGCACTGACACCCAACATCTTTATCACTGCCCTGATGTATATCATCGGTGGCATTCTGATTCTGGGAGCTATCAACCAGTATATGAACCTGATCAATGCCCGTAGATTTGGTAAGGTAGGCTTCGGCTACTGGGTGTTCCCGTCTGTCATCTTGCTGATTGGTCTCTATGTCATCATCAAGCCCATGGTTCCTGCCAGTATGGCGATGCTCGTTCTGGGTTGGTGTTCGCTGCTCTATGGCGTGACAGAATTAATCAATTCCATCAAATTCCACACTGACAAGAAGAAATTCAGGGAGGCGCAGGAGATCCAAGTGGCAGAGGAGGTCGTAGAGAATACTGAGGAGCTGACGGCTGAAGAGGTCAAGAACGAAGCACCCGCTGATAATACTCAGCTTTCCGTTCCAACTTCATCGGATAAGCTCTAGAACTGCTGGGCATGCGATAGAGACGCAACTGACGGCCTTCGAATGCGAAGGCGGCATATTCACCCACCTTTGGAGGTTCAACACCAAACTGGCGACAGGCTATTTCTGTGGCCAGTTGACCTGCCGTAACGATACTTTCGCATAAGGGAAGGTCGTGCACCATCTGACGGAGATCTGTCTCCTCCACGATTTCCAGATCTTTGTCTGAGGCAGTACCCGTCGTGCGACGGATACGCGTAGCGGTATCAAAGAGGGCGATGCCATGAGCTTCGAGAAAAGGCACCAACAGCTCCAGACGGAAACACTTATGGGCAGCATCGACAAAATAATCCTTATCCTGAAAGAAGAGCAGTCCGAAGATGCGCCACATGTCGTTGATGAAATTCGGATAATAGAACTTCATCGACCATCGCTTCTCCGAAGGAGGAAAAGTGCCAAGCATCAGTAGCCTGGCACCTTTAGGGAGAAATGGTTGGAAAGGATGACGCTCTACCTCCATTACCTCTTGCCCAATTCCTCTATCACCTCTTCTGTGAACCCTTGGATATAGGTTCTCAGGATATCGATGCCACGCTTGTTCTCACGTCCCCAAGGAATGATCAGGTCGGCAAACTTCTTCGTGGGTTCAATAAACTGCTCGTGCATGGGTTTCACATCGTTTTCATAGTGGTCGAGCACCATTTCGACGGTACGTCCACGCTCCACGACATCACGACGGATATTACGGATCAGGCGCACGTCACTGTCGGTGTCTACATAAATCTTCAGATCCATCATATCACGGAGTTTCTTGTAATGAAGCGTCATGATACCTTCAAGAATGATGACGGGCTTCGGCTCTACATGGACGGTCTCTGGCAGACGATTGGAGATGACATAGGAATAGGTGGGCTGTTCGACGGCCTCACCGTTTTTCAGTTTCTTGATATGTTCTGTCAGCAGTTTCCAGTCGAAGGCATCAGGATGGTCGAAGTTAATCTGCTTCCGCTCCTCCGGTGTCAGGTCGGTAGTATCATTATAATACGAATCCAAAGGGATGACCGCTGCACAACGAGGAGGCAGCGCCTTGGCAATACGCTTTACGACGGTGGTCTTGCCTGAACCTGAACCGCCCGCGATTCCAATAATAATCATATACTTTTCACTTTTCACTATTCACTTTTCACTATTCACTTCTCACTTTTCACTTCTCCAAGTACACCACCGTCGGCAGATGGTCACTATAGCCATTGAGCCACTGGCCGCCAGCATGTGTACGCAGGGTATTACCCTTGTAAGGACCATCCTGCTGAATCAGATAAGGGCGACGAAACACTTGATAGTCAGTCAGTTTCAGACCTGTGTCTCCCAAGAGTGATGACGAGACGACAATCTGGTCGAACAGATTCCATGAACCTTGGAACTGCAGGGTGCCTTCACCCGCAGCCAACACGTTCCACCAAGGATTATAGAGGTCGCCCTCGCCTACCTCGGCCTTTTCGCGCTTGGCTCCCAGACACTTTGCCATCGAAGGGTCCTGAGGATCGTCGTTCATATCGCCCATAATCAGCAGCTTTACCTGCGGGTCATCCTTCAGCAACGAGTCTTTTACCACTCTGAGCTGCGAACCACCCTCCTCACGATAATAAGATGTGGCACCACGTGAGGGCAGATGGTTCACCACGATGGTGACATGCTCACCAGCCAGTGTACCACTCACAATCAGGAATCCACGACTGGCACGGTTGGCATCCTCTGGCAACCTATATATATAAGGTACGAGCTTCACGTTTCGCACACTGAAACGGGCAGGGTCATAGAGTAAGGCACAGTCCACACCACGCTGGTCTGGCCCCTCGATATGCACAAACTGATAATTGCGGGCTTTGAGCGGAGCCTCGTTGCAGAGATCCGTCAGACATCTGGCGTTTTCCACCTCAGCCACCCCGATGGCTGCGCAACCTTCCAGCAACTTGTCGGTACCCATCTCGGAAAGCACACGCGCCATGTTATGCAACTTGTTGACATATTTCTCCCCCGTCCATTTAAAGGTACCTTCAGCCAGGAACTCATAATCGTTCTTGCCTTCGTCATGACAGGTATCAAACAAGTTCTCCAGGTTATAAAAGCCAATCGCATAGTCGACCTTTCCGCCGTCTGGACGGGAGGCGCTGACTGTCGTTGTTGCCAAGAAAGCCCCTAAAATTAATAGTAATATTCTCATATATGATCATTTATGAGTGCAAATATACCACAAAAATCTGAGCAAACAAAGAAAAAGGGGCAAAAAAGTTTGTAGATTCCAAAAAAACTTCGTACCTTTGCACCCGCTTTATGCGAAAATTGTATTTAAACATTAATATTTAACTCAAAAATGAAAAAAGGTATTCATCCAGAAAACTATCGCCCCGTCGTATTCAAGGATATGTCCAACGGCGATATGTTCCTTTCGAGGTCTACAGCAAAGACGAATGATACAGTAGAATTCGAAGGCGAA
>JAEEGJ010014904.1_pt1 | contig 18296 bp, 15 predicted proteins | sample 8958761 | NCBI WGS metagenome assembly JAEEGJ01 (sample SAMN16246546, study PRJNA631951) | gut metagenome | biome: gut microbiome; feature: rumen; material: RS-attached | host: Bos | place: Iran: Karaj | collected 2018-10
CATTCTCTCGGAGAAGGTGTTGTAGTGCTGCTGAGCAAGGATGGTTGTGGGAACCAAAACCGCTACCTGCTTGCCGTCCTGAACCGCCTTGAAAGCTGCGCGGATAGCCACTTCTGTCTTTCCAAATCCAACATCTCCGCAGACAAGTCTGTCCATGATCCGGCTTGATTCCATATCTTTCTTGGTATCGTCGATGGCAGTGAGCTGATCCTCGGTCTCCTGATAAGGGAAGGCATCCTCAAACTCCTGCTGCCATACTGTGTCTTTTCCAAACTCAAAGCCCACAGCCTGCTGCCTCTTGGCATAGAGCTCCACAAGATCCTGAGCCACCTCTTCAACCGCAGCTCTTACCTTGTTCTTGGTGTGGCTCCAGTCGCCGCTTCCAAGCTTGTTGAGTCTTGGCTTGTGAGCGTTTTCATCATCGCCTCCGGATGCGTACTTCTGGATAACAGAAAGACCTGTAGCCAGAACGTAGAGATTTCCGCCACCGCCGTACTCAATCTTGATGTAATCCTTGACCACGTGGTCGGTCTCAATCTTCTCGATACCTCTGTAGATACCAAGACCGTGATCCTCGTGAACTACGTAGTCACCTATCTTAAGGTCAGCAAAGTCGGAGATCTTCTCGCCGCTGTACTGGCTCTTTTTCTTTTTCTTCTTCCTTGTGTGCTCGGTGAAGATATCACTTTCCGCAATGACCGCGAACTTGATGTCAGGATACTCAAAGCCCTTCATTATCCTGCCGTAATAGGTCATGATCTCGCCGGGCTGCAGAACCCTACCCGGATCCTCACTGTAGAAGGCACTGACAAGGTTGTCACGAAGGTCCTCTACTATTCTCTTTGCCCTTGTTCTAGAGCCTGAGAGAATGAGCACCTTGTAGCCTCTCTTTGCGTAATTCTTAAGATCGCTTACAAGAGAATCGAAGCTGTTGTTGTAGGCTGCGATACTTCTTGCCTTAATGTCCCAGCTCTTTTCCGGGGAAAAGAGATTTAGAGAAGCCGGCATTGCAAGAGCAGACACCAGGACTCTCCTGCCGTTACCCATTCTTGCTATGCAGTTGTCTATAGGGTAAAGAATGTCCATCTGTCCCGGAAGCACGTAACCCTTTTCTGCTCTGTGGGTCATGCTCTCACGGAACTCCGCTTCAACAGCCATGGCGTGTTCCTGAACGCGCTGTGGCTCGTCGATAAAGATACAGCTCTTACCCTTGGGGAACATCTCCTGGATGGTGACTGTATCTTCATAGAAATATCTGATATAGCTCTCGAGATTGACTGCTGCCTTTAGTTCAAAGAGCTGTTCCTTGAGCTCCTCAGTCTGCTTCTTAAGCTGATGGGCTTCTGCAGTCTTAAACTCATCTCTTAGAGCCTTTACGACTTTATCTGTATCTTCCTGAATCTTCTCAAAGCCCTTTTCAAGCTCCTCATCCTCAAGGATGATCTCGGAAGCCGGGTAGATATCCACGGACTCCAGCTTTTCAAGGGATCTCTGGGAGAGAATGTCAAAGCTTCTTATGGAGTCGATCTCATCGCCCCAGAGCTCGATTCTGAAAGGATTTTCCTCTGTCAGGTCAAAGACATCCACGATATCTCCGCGGATTGAGAACTCACCGGGAGCTTCTACCTGATAGTTTCTGGTATAGCCCATGGTGACAAGCTTTTTGCCGATCTCAACAACGTCTATTGCACTGTGTCTGTCCAGAGAAAGGATATGATTCTTGATGACTTCGGGCTTTATCTGCGGAGTCATCAGGGCAGCAAAAGTAGTGACCACCGTTACGGGTCTTCCCTCGATGAGCCTTCTCATGCACCTGATCCTCTGCCTTGCGATCTCGTTGCTGTGAACGTCGGCCTGGTAGAAGATCAGATCCTTGGCGGGATAGACTGTGACATTTCTGTCGTAAAACTTATAGTCCTCATAGATCTCTTTTGCCCGAAGGTCAGAGTAGGTCACGATGATCCTGTACTTGAAATCAGCGCCAAGTCCGTCGATGAAGTGGAGTTTCTGCGAGTCAACGCAGCCTGTTACTTCAGCGCAGGCAAAGGGCTTTTCAAGATACTCATTTATTTCATTAAATTCCTTCAGCTCAGAAAGGGGTGTGGTGATTGCTCTCATTTAACTTTTCCGTTGAATTTGTTCATGGCGCTGTCGGTGCCTTCTTCTATGATGCAGGCGACAGCTTCGGCTGCTCTTTCAATACTTTCCTTAATAAGAGTGGCGTCTTCTCCCTCAAAGTGTCCAAGGACCCAGTCCACCATATCCCACTGTTTGGGCTTTTTGCCAACTCCGATGCGGACTCTTGAGAATTCATCATGCCCAAGCTGAGCTATGATGTTCTTAAGTCCGTTGTGTCCTCCGGCGCTTCCCTTGGGGCGAACTCTGAGGTTCCCCACATCAAGCTCGACGTCGTCGGAGATCACGATAAGATTTGTCTTTGAATCTATTTTGAAATAATTACAGATAGGAGCCACTGCCTCACCACTGAGGTTCATGTAGGTCAGGGGCTTAACGAGGATAACTCTCTCGCTTCCTATTCTGCCCTTACCGTAGGCTGCCTTAAACTTGGTCTCTGTAAGACCTATGTTATATTTATCGGACAGGTGATCAATGGTATCAAAGCCCACGTTGTGCCTGGTTCCGAAATATTTTTTCTCCGGGTTTCCAAGTCCCACTATAACGAACATATTGCCGTCTTCCTCTTTATTCTTCCCTGAAAATAATGCCTTTAAAAATTCAAACATCCCATCCCCCAGCATAAATCAGGGGACCTAGTAATCTAAGTCCCCTGTTATTATACCCATTATTCACTTTAAGCTATTGTCTGTCAAGCCTCTGCAGGCGCTTCCTCGCCTTCGGGCTCCTCAAGAGATGCCTTGTCGTAAGCCTCAAGAATCTGGCTCTGAAGTACGCCTCTCATGTCTGAGTTGATGGGATGCGCGATGTCACGATACTCTCCATCAGCTGATTTCTTGCTGGGCATTGCAATAAAGAGTCCTCTCTCGCCCTCGATCACTTTGATGTCGTGTACAACGAACTCGTTGTCAAAAGTAACCGAAACCACTGCACGCATCTTGCCCTGCTTTGTAACCTTTCTAACACGAATATCTGTAATCTTCATAGTGTAACCCCCTCTTGATTACAACTCTGTTGCCGAATAACCTTAGATTACGTACCTCTCGTTATTCTCTACGACTACCTTTATTCCATTTTCTTCTTTATAATATGAGTTTGCCTGTATTGTGCCGTGGCTCTCTACAATGCAATTCTCAATATGTGAGTTGTCTCCAATGTATACATCATTCAGAATGATCGAATTCTTGATGTAACAGTTGTTTCCGATAAATGCACCCTTGAAGATAACCGAATCCTCAATGGTTCCGTTTATGATACAACCGCTGGAGATAAGGCCGTTCTTAACGCTTACCCCTACGTTATACTTAGCCGGCGGAAGGTCGGAAACCTTGGTGTAGATACCCGGATACTCACGGAAGAAGTACTGACGGATCTCAGGCTTTAAGAAGTCCATGTTGGTCCTGTAGTAATCTTCTACGGAAGCGATGTTGCTCCAGTAATCCTTGATCTTGTATCCGTATATTCTCTTCATATCCTTGTATCTTACAAGGATGTCTCTAACAAAGTCGTATCTCTCTTCCTCTTCGGCTCTCTCAATGAGCTCGATGAGCTGTCTTCTTCTGATGACATAGATACCACAGGAGATGGTGTTGGATCTTGATACAACGGGCTTCTCCTCGAACTCCTCGATACGGCTCTCCTCGTTCATGCGAACGGTTCCGAATCTCTCGGTGTCGATCGTTGCCGGCATATCCTTGCATACAACCGTGATGTCAGCCTGCTTCTGAATGTGGTACTCAAGAAGCTTGCCGTAGTCCATCTTGTATACGCAGTCTCCTGAAGTGATTACCACATACGGCTCGTGGCAGCTTCTAAGGAAATCAAGATTCTGTGCAATCGCATCAGCTGTACCTCTGTACCAGAGATTACCTGATGCCTTAACTGCGGGAGTGAATACGTAAAGTCCTCCCTGCTTACGTCCGAAGTCCCACCACTTTGATGAGCTTAAGTGTGTGTTAAGACTTCCTGCGTTGTACTGTGTAAATACGGCTACTGTCTGGATATGAGAGTTGGTCATGTTGCTGAGTGCAAAGTCGATACTTCTGTAAAAGCCAGCCACCGGCATTGCGCAAACCGCTCTTCTCTTGGACAGTTCCTGCATTCTGCTACTGCTGCCACCTGCTAAAATAATACCAATCGCCCTCATACTTTAATCACCTGCCTTATCTAATGTTCTTCCGCTGTCCAGGACTCCGTCCACGTAGTCGTCAGCAGTTGTAACTCCGGAGATCATAGTGTTCTTACCGACCTTTACACCGTCAGGTATAACTGATCTCTCTCCGATAGTGCAGAGACCTTCGCAATAAATTCCGGGCTTGGTCTCATTCTCTTTTTCCTCGAAGGTTCCCAGTATAACGCCGTTTCCGACCTGTGCTCTCTCAGCAATGATAGCTTTCTCAATGCTGCAGTTCTCACCGATCTGTGTCTCATTCATGATGATGGAATGGCTGACAACCGTTCCCTTACCAATCTTGACGCCGGGTCCTATAACTGAGTTGTAAACCTTACCTTCTATATCGCAGCCTTCGCCGACAATACTTCTCTCAATGGCACTCTCCGGGCCAAGGTACTGTGGCGGCTGAACTCCGCTTGATGTGTATATCTTCCAATACTCTTCATAGAGATTGAACTCAGGCACGATGTCGATGAGCTCCATATTGGCTTCCCAGTAAGATGTAAGAGTTCCTACATCCTTCCAGTATCCGTCGAACTCATAAGCAAATAATGACTGTCCCTGTTCCTTGCAGTAAGGAATGATATGCTTACCAAAGTCCAGTCCTGCCTGATCTTTATTCTTGATAAGCGCATCACGAAGGGCCTTCCATGAGAAGATATAGATACCCATCGAAGCAAGATTGCTGCGTGGATGCTCAGGCTTCTCCTCGAAGTCCACAATGCGCTTGTTCTCGTCTGTTATCATGATACCGAATCTGCTGGCCTCTTCCATAGGAACAGGCATAACAGCAATGGTAACGTCAGCACCGCTTGACTTATGGAAATCAAGCATTGTCTCGTAGTCCATCTTATAAATATGGTCACCGGAAAGAATCAGGACATAGTCCGGGTTATAGTTTTCCATGTACTCCATATTCTGATAGATTGCGTTTGCAGTTCCTGTGTACCACTCACTGTTCGCACTCTTTTCATACGGAGGAAGAACTGTAACTCCACCGAAGTTACGGTCCAGATCCCACGGTATTCCAATTCCGATATGGGAATTAAGTCTGAGCGGACGATACTGTGTCAGAACGCCGACAGTGTCCACTCCTGAATTGATGCAGTTACTGAGCGGAAAGTCGATGATTCGATATTTTCCCCCAAATGAAACTGCAGGCTTTGCCATCTTAGATGTCAGAACGCCCAGTCTGCTACCTTGCCCACCTGCTAAAAGCATGGCGATCATTTCTTTTTTTATCATGCTCCACCTCGTTGCTAAAAAGATCTTTGTGACTCACCAAATTGCCTTTTTTTCTATATTTTAGTATAGCACAAGAATGCAGTAAAAAAACACGAAAAAGTCTAAATATGATATATAATTAACGTAAACGTTTTCGAATTTTCTGATTTTTGACTTTGCATGAATAAGTGCTAGAATAAAGTAGTTTCTTATTTAATAAAGAAGAGGAAAACTATGTATAAAATTGATTTCAAAAATCCTGAACATATCTATTTTATCGGTATCGGCGGAATCTCAATGAGCGGTCTTGCACAGATCCTTGTGGAGGAAGGCTTTAAGATCTCCGGTTCCGACATGAAAGAGTCCGCTATGACAAGAGCTCTTGAGGACAAGGGCATCCGAATCTTCTACGGACAAAAGGCCGAGAACATCACATCTCTCGGAACCATAAACGCTGTTGTTTACACAGCAGCTGTTCGTCCCGATAACCCGGAATTCGTAGCTGCCAAGAACGCCGGCATTCCAATGCTTACAAGAGCCGAGCTCCTTGGACAGATCATGAAAGAGTATGATCTTCCCGTGGCTGTATCAGGAACTCATGGTAAGACCACAACAACTTCAATGCTCTCCAAGATCCTTTTGGAAGCAGAGACAGATCCCACCCTCTCCATCGGCGGAATCTTCAGTGACATAGGCGGAAACATCCGCGTTGGTAAGTCCGAGTACTTCGTAACCGAAGCCTGCGAATACACCAACAGCTTCCTTAGCTTCTTCCCCAAGATCAGCATCATTTCAAACATCGATGCCGATCATCTGGATTTCTTTAAAGACCTTGATGACATCAGACACTCTTTCAGAAAGTTTGCCGAGCTTCTTCCCGAGGACGGAACTCTTGTTATCAACGGCGAGATCGACAACGTTGAAGAGATCACAGGCGGCCTTAAGTGCGACATCATAACTTACGGCTCAACCAGTGCCTATGACTACTACCCGACAGATATTACCTATGACGATCACGGTAATCCATCCTTCACAGCTCATCTTCCGGGAGGAAAAGAGCTTGCGATCACCCTTTCTGTTCCGGGAATCCACAACGTTTACAACGCACTTTCAGCAATCGCAGTTGCAAACATTCTAAATATAGAAGAAAGCAAAATTGTGTCTGCGCTGGATGCATTTCACGGAACCGGCAGACGATTTGAATATAAGGGTGAGATCGGCGGGGTTACCATAATCGATGACTACGCTCACCATCCCACAGAGATCCGTGCCACACTTACCGCTGCACAGAATTACCCTCACAGCAAGATCTGGTGCGTATTCCAGCCTCATACCTACACCAGGACCAAGGCACTTATGAACGAATTTGCCGAGGCTCTTTCTCTAGCAGATCATGTCATCCTTGCCGACATTTATGCAGCAAGAGAAAAAGACAATCTTGGAATAAGCTCACGTACTCTGAGGGATAAGATTGTTGAACTCGGCCACGAATGCAATTATTTCCCTACTACGGAAAACTTTAATGAGATTGAAAAATTTCTTTTGCAAAATTGCACTAAGGGAGATTTGTTGATAACCATGGGAGCGGGAGATGTTGTAAAAATCGGCGATGAGCTCCTTGGAAGGTAAAACTTATCCACATTTCCACCCGGAAATATATTTTATGTAAACTTTATTCGGTGGATAAAGGTCTGGTCTAGAAACCCTATGCCAGACCTTTTTTAATTAGATTTGTAATAAATAATCCACGTTATCCACATTGTCCACAAAACTTCTTCAAATTAGAAACCCTTGATGTTTACTGGATTTCTTCGTCACTTTTTCCATATCATTTTAAAAATCCCCATGCTATAATCTGAATTGTTCCGAAGAACCAAACAATTCTTTTTCGGATATTTTATGAAGTAGGTGATGAAAGTTTATGATGGGGCGTGTGACGATCAGTTCTAATTGTGGGGAGGATTCTACTTATGTTTCCAACATCTTTATTGACGAATATATGCAGGACGCAAACGATGCGCAGATTAAGATCTACCTCTTTTTACTGCGTATGATGAGTGCGAATTTACCTACCAGTGTTGAGGCTCTGGCAGATAAATTCAACCATACGGAATCGGATGTTATCCGTGCACTTAAATATTGGGAGAAAAAGGGACTTATCAGTCTTGAATACGACACCTCCCAGAACCTTACCGGAATTCATATGGAAGATATCGTAGCTTCTCAGCACAGACGCTACGGCAGAAGAAGGGGCGACAGCGTTCAGAATCCTGTAGCACCACCTAAAGCTGTTAAGAAAGAAGCGACTGATGTTTCAAATCTCCTGTTCATTGCAGAGCAGTATTTCGGAAGGACACTTACAAGCACTGAGATGCAGACCATCTGCTACATTCACGATGATCTGGCTTTCTCAGACGACCTTTTGGACTATCTGATGCAGTATTGCGTCGATAATCATAAGAAAGATTTCAGGTACATGGAGAAGGTGGCCATCAACTGGAATCAGCAGGGCATCAAAACGCCAAAACAGGCCCGCGCGGAAATCTTTAAACATGACAGCGACTTCATCGCTATCATGAAGGCACTCGGTATGGAAAACTCACCTACTGAGAAGGAGACAAACTTCATTCTCAAGTGGCGTGGGGAGTTGGGATTTTCGATGGATATTATCCTGGAAGCCTGCGACCGCACTGTTATGGCGACACAAAAAGGACGTCTTAAATATTGCGACGCCATTTTACGCAGCTGGCACGAGAAAAAGGTTAAAACAAGGGAGGATATTGCCAAGCTTGATGCCAACTTTACCGCAGATCTCGCCAAGAAGAGATCTAAGGCTTCCATATCATCCATCGATACCAAACTTCGTCTAAGCGAATCATCTATTCGTTCAGGCGTATCCCAGAATCGCTTTAATCAGTTTCAGCAGAACACTTATGATTTTGCCGAGCTCGAGAAAAAGCTTCTGGACAACTAAAGCTCCGACAGATTGGGGAATCAGGTCGGACGACGGTTCATAAGCTCGGCCCTGTACCTTGGCCCGGCGGTGGCACTTAGCCTTCCCTGGAGCACGTACAGGGCCATACTTATGTGTAGTGTAAGGGCTGAAGAATTTACGGTGTTGGAAGAATACGGCTTCAGTTGTGTGGTTTATACCCTTTTCTCGGCAAACCGGGCAACTCCGATGAGCCCAGGGCATCAATATCAGCGTGCATTGGCACTCGATATTGATTGGTCTCATCTCCGTGGTTTGAAATCGAAAAGGGTATAAACCACACAGCTGAATCCTTACACATCGAATATATGTAAATATGATTCAGACATACATCATATTTGAATGCATATCAAATATGGATCAAGTATGGTATAAAGATATATCGAATTAGAGGGGATTGTGTATGGCGTTAACTAATGCGCAGTATGATGCGATAATGCATGAGTATGAGGAGAGACGGTATCTTCATAGGCAGGAGCAGGAAGAAAGGCTTCAGAGTGTTTATGAGGCTGTTCCTGGGTATAAGGAGCTTGACGATGAGACTGCTACTGCTTCTGCAGATTTTGGCAGAAGGATGCTTTCCGGGGAAAAACTTGACAGAAGTGATCTCAGAAGACAGCTTGATGAGATTGCAAGACAAAAGCAGCTTTTGCTCAGAGAGGCAGGTTACTCTCCTGATTTCCTGGATATGGGTTATACATGCCCTGACTGTAAGGACACAGGATATGTAGGCAATGAGAAGTGCCATTGCTTCAAGCAGAAGATCATTGATACTCTCTATGATAAATCCAACCTGAGAATGCTGGTAAAGAAGGCGAATTTCAGGAATATGAAGGATTCTTATTATAAGGGAGAGGATCTGGTCAAATTTCTGGGGGCGAAAAAAACTGCTGAAGAATTTGTGAATAATTTTGGCACCGACTACCAAAATTTATTTATTTATGGTACAGTTGGTACGGGTAAAAGCTTCTTGTCCATTTGTGTGGCAGATGAAGTACTGAAAAAAGGCTATTCTGTAATATACTTCAGTTCAATCGGACTGTTCGAGATGATCGCAGAAAACACCTTTGATTACAAGGCCAAGGATGAACTCAGAGCCCTTTATGATGATATCTATAACTGCGAACTTCTGGTTATAGACGATCTTGGCTCAGAGAGAATAACAAACCTTGTCACTTCAGAGCTCTTTGCACTTTTGAACGAGAGGGATAATCGCAAAAAATCAACTATAATTACATCTAATTTATCGCTAGAGGGATTACAACAAGCCTATCAGGATCGAATTTTTTCGAGGGTCACAAGCAATTTCAAATTGCTTAAATTATCAGGTCCTGATATTCGAAACCAAAAGAAGATTGCCCAAAAAGAAAGCGAGGATTTTCACTAATGCCAAGAAAAGAGGAGAAGCGTAATCTGGAGACCATTCCTGTAGGTTCCCTTGGAATGATACCCCTAAAAGGTACAAGGCCACTTGCAGAGAAGGTTGATTACTATCTCGTTAAGTGGAGAGCAGAAAGAGAGAATGAGCATAAAGGCAGCCTGGCATTTACCGGCTATGAGCGTCCTTCCTACATTCTTGAAGCTGAGATTCCCAGATTTGGAACCGGTGAGGCTAAGGGTGTTATCAAGACATCCGTACGTGGAGATGACCTGTATCTCCTGGTAGATGTATGTAACTATAACGAAACATACAAGTTATTCGGACAGGAAAATCACATGTCCCCTGATGATCACTATCAGGATCTTAAGAGAATCATTGCTGCCGTAGGTGGTAAGGCAAGAAGAATTACAGTTATCATGCCTTTCCTTTACGAGTCAAGACAGCACAAGAGAAGTTCCAGAGAGTCACTTGACTGTGCTATCGCACTTCAGGAACTTGTAAACATGGGTGTTGATAACATTATCACCTTTGATGCACATGATGCCCGTGTTCAGAATGCTATTCCTTTAAATGGTTTTGAAACTGTAAGAACAACATATCAGTTCATCAAGGCTCTGCTCAGAAGCGAGTGGGATCTCAAGATCGACTCCGAGCACATGATGGTAATAAGCCCGGATGAAGGTGGTATGAGCCGTGCAATTTATCTTGCCAGCGTCCTTGGTCTTGATGTTGGTATGTTCTATAAAAGACGTGACTACACTCAGGTTGTTGACGGAAGAAACCCTATCGTTTCTCACGAATTCCTGGGTACCAGCGTAGAAGGCAAGTCAGTTATCATCGTTGATGACATGATCTCCTCCGGCGAGAGCATGCTGGATGTAGCAAGAGCCCTCAAGGACAGAAAGGCTTCAAGAATCTATGCATTCTCAACCTTCGGTCTGTTCACATCAGGTCTTGATGCATTTGACAAGGCTCACGAGGAAGGCCTTATCGACAAGGTATTTACAACAAACCTCATCTATCAGTCACCTGAGCTTCTTTCAAGAGACTGGTATGTAAGCTGTGATATGAGTAAGTACATCGCATACCTCATTGATACACTTAACCATGACGCTTCAATCAGCGATCTTCTTAATCCTGTTGAGCGTATCAACAACATCATTGAGAGATATAACAGCGGAGAACTTATCGCTTCCATGAAAGCTGAAAAAGCTCAATAATAAAGTCAAAAGAAAAGCCTGATCGTCAGATCAGGCTTTTTATATCCAGTAATTTATCAACTTTTCTATAGAGCTTTTTGGAAAGCTCCTCATCGGGCTGGGTTAAGTCCGGAACCATTATGACCTTGCACCCTGCCAGGTATGCGCTGGTTACGCCGTTTGGAGAATCCTCAACCGCGAAGGTTTCAGACGGGTCAAGCGAAAGCTCCTTGCAGGCATATGCGTATATGTCAGGCGCCGGTTTTCCAAGCTTAACCATGTTGGAGCAGATGATCTTATCAAAGTAATCAAACAGATCTATCTTCTTTAAGTATCTCTCTGCCCTCGGATATTCATTGGCAGTTACAAGAGCTGTCAGGACTCCATGTTCCCGAAGCCAGGTCAGTATCTCTTTTGCCCCGGGCTTAAGTGGGATTCCGCCTTCCCTGATCATCTCTTCCACGATCCCTTTTCTGTATTCCCTTACCATCTGATAGTCGAAGTCCTCACCGAACCACTGCTTGAATCTCTCAGGAGCAAAGGGTCTTCCCAGGGAGCGAAGCTCAAGTGGCATCCAGTCCTCCGTCCTGTAGCCAAAATGCGCAAGAGCCTTTGGCCAGGCTATCTGATAGTATTTCTCTGTATCGGTAAGTGTTCCGTCCAGGTCAAAAAGAACGGCTTTTACAGTCTCTTTTCCCATGGCTTAGAATCCTACATTCTCTCCTACCAAGATTACCTGAATCCTTCCCTCGTGCTTGGAGAAACGAGTGATAAGGAACTGGCAGCAGATGGTATCCGGAGACTTGCAGTCCATGCATGCGCCGGTCTTGGCACACGGAGTAGAAAGGCCAAAGCGCTGAGCATTTACAGGTGCTGCCACATTTCTTGCTCTCTTCATGGCACTGTCGAGATCAGGACAGATCTTGTTCATGCTGATTATGAAAAGAACGTGCTTCGGACCCTGAGCGATCGCAGAAACTCTGTTGGCGTTACCATCGATGTTGACAAGGATTCCGTCATCAGTCATGGCATTGGCACTGGAGATAAAGAAGTCTGCGTCATAGGTATCGAGCATTGCCTTCCTCTTATCCTCCATGGCATCTCTGTCAATAAATCTGTAATCTCCTGCCTTAAGAGCATCAACCAGTCCGATCTCATGGGCACTCATTGCACCGCCCATTCCGACACTGCATCCTTCCGGAATAAGTTCCAGTGCCTTCTGAAGTGCTTCTCCCTTGGTCGCTGCATAATATGCCTTCATATTCCTTGACTCAAGTCCTTTGATGACTTTCTGAGCAAAGAGTTCATTTCTTTTCCTGATCATCTCGTGCATAAGAATTCCTCCGTCAGCTCTTTTTATTTAGAGCCATACTCGCCTTCAACACCATACTTCTTCATCAGCCTCTTGATAAAGAACGGCTGTAAAAAGAACACCAGAATATATCCCACAATAAATGTGACTACCAGAGAATGGAAAAACATCGGTCCAAACTCAAGGCCTGCCATTCCGTTACTCTGCTTCATAGCTACGCTGTAAGCAAGTGTTACCATAAGGAAAGTGATTATCGGAGTGTAGATCAGGTTTGAAACAAGGCTCTCAACAAGTCTTGCCTTCATGGTTCCGCGAATTAAGTTAAAGCTCTTGGAAACATCGCCGGCAACTTTTCCTACCGGGATCACAAAACCGATGATAAGGCTTATGATAAGGCTCACCACAAAACTCATGATCCACCCCGGAACAGTGAAGTGTCCTGAGGTTGCTGTTCCTACAATTGACAGGAAAAAGCTCATGGTAAATCCCATCAAAAGACTCATATCCCTGTAGATCTTTTTAATCTTATCTCGCATTGATCGTGCTCCTTAAACAGTATTTTTAATGGTTCACTTAAGAGAATTCTACCACGTAACCGTGTATACTAACAACAAAAATCCGCAGACAATAAGCTTTGTCTGCGGATTTGATGATTCATATTTTTTTATTTCTCAGCCACCGTTGCTGCCGCTCTGGCCGTTCTGACCGTTCTTGCCACCGGGTATTGCAGGCTGCTGGAATGTTCCGTCGTACTGATCAGAGGTCTCTCCCTCTTCACCGGCATTTGAATCCTGTCCGCCGTGAGCTGAAGCTGCGTGTCCGAGAGTTACGTCGTACTGCTCTTCCACATACTCTGCACCGTTCTGTCTCATTACCTTGATAGATACTGTTGTGCCTGCTGCGTAGAACTGAAGTCTTGTCTGAAGGTCATCCATTGATGTGATCTCTTCACCGTCAAACTCAGTGATAACATCACCCTTCTCAATTCCGGCTGCCTCAGCGCCGCCGTCTCTTGAAACCTCAGCTACATATACGCCGCGAGGGATTCCGTAAGCTGCCTCAACTTCTGCCGTAACACTGACACCTGAGATACCGATGTATCCTCTGTCCTCATCTGAAACCTTGATCTTGGTCTCTTCGTTCATGAGCTTATCAATGATGGGCTGCGCGTCTGAAATAGGAATAGCATATCCCATGTCATCTACGTACTGTCCGCCGAGCTTGTTGGAGTTGATACCGATAACCTCACCCTTAAGGTTGATAAGTGCTCCGCCTGAGTTACCGGGGTTGATGGCTGCATCTGTCTGGATGAATGTTCCTGTAACACCCTCTTCAACCTCAATCTCACGGTTGACCGCTGAGATTACACCGGTTGTAACTGACTGGCCATAGCCAAGTGCGTTACCGATTGCAATTGCCGGCTCGCCGAGCTTAAGTGAATTACTGTCACCAAGGGTTGCGATCTTGATCGCATCTTTTGTATCTGAGCTGATGTCTTCAAGCATTACTGCGATAACCGCAAGGTCCTTATCTGAATCGGTTCCTTTGACAACCGCCTCTACTGTGGAGTCATCAGCAAAGATAACTTCCAGGCTGTCTGCGCCTTCAATAACATGGTAGTTGGTTGCAATAAGAAGTTCTGTATCATTCTCACCAACTATGAATCCACTGCCTGATGCTGTAGCTTCTTCTGTCTGAACATATCCAAAATAATTCGCTGATGAAGTGTAGTTATTATGGATCATTACCATAGCAGGCATAACTTCTTCCACTACCGCTGTAACATCAGTCACAACACCAAGTGATGTCTCTGAAACAGTTGTGGTTGAAATAGAATTGTCACTGCCAGATGTTTCAGAAGCCTGATCTGTTTCAGACTCTTCCTCAGAAGCCTCTGCTACTTCCTCTTTTGTCTCCTCTTCAGTATTCTCTACCAAAGCCTCTCTTCCGGGAACAGGAAGTCCAAATCTGTCAGCGACTGCTGTGTAAGCAAAACCTACTCCGCCAACAACAAGTGCAAGTATGCAGATTGCTGCGATAACCTTGGCTGCTGTATGTTTCTTTTTGCCACCATTCTGTGGGGGCATTACAGGAGCCTGGGTATTGGCATTGTACTGATAAGTTCCATATGTCGGCTGACCGTTCTGGTTGTAGCTGTAAGTATTCTGTCCATAGGAGTAATTCTGGTTGTAACCACTGTATGGACCGTTGTTTGTAGTTCCGGATGTATTGGCATTCCACTGGCCATAACTCGTTCCACTAGTGGACTGTTGTGCATTCTTGTCATCTTCGTACATAGCAATGTACCTTCCTTTCATGTTGTTGGCTTTAGTATAGATTCAATCTGTGACAAAATTGTGTTTTAATTCTTATATAAAAATTAATAATCTTCTTCCAGAACCTGTATCTCCATATAGTCAAAAGACACTTCCTCTATAAAGGAATCCCCGGTAAATCTGCACTTGTCGTGTATCTGAAAGTCTTTGATGGTATTATCAAGCCAGATTGGTTTTGAGAGATCCATCTCATAGCAGGCCTTCTCCAGGCAGTTCATTACCTTGTGAGTTCTTGTGTCTGCAGTGTCATCACATATTGTTGTATCTCTTAAGAGATGATTGTCTTTAAAAAGCTTAACCCAAAGTCTAAACATGAATTACTCCTAAATGTCTTTTTCTATGATTATAAAAGCCGGCAGTCATTTTGACTACCGGCTCATTCATTATTATAGAAAATTATCAGTCCTCATATCCGTTAGGATTCTGGCTCTGCCATCTCCATGAATCAGCACACATCTCTTTGATGCCGTTTACTGCCTTCCAGCCAAGTTCCTTCTCAGCCTTCTCAGCCTTAGCGTAGCATGTTGCGATATCGCCGGGGCGTCTGTCTTTGATCTCGTAAGGGATCTTGACTCCTGTTGCCTCTTCGAAATTCTTGATGATATCAAGTACGCTGTAACCAACGCCTGTTCCAAGATTGTAGATGTTAAGTCCGCTTCCGGGAGCAAGCTTTGCAAGAGCCTTAACATGTCCGACAGCAAGATCAACTACGTGGATATAATCACGAACTCCTGTGCCGTCCGGTGTATCGTAGTCATTGCCGAATACGCCGAGCTTAGGAAGCTTGCCTACTGCAACCTGTGTGATATATGGCATGAGGTTGTTAGGAATTCCGTTAGGATTCTCACCGATTGTTCCGCTCTTGTGAGCTCCGATAGGATTGAAGTATCTGAGAAGAACTACATTCCACTCATTGTCTGCCTTCTGAATATCGGAAAGGATCTGCTCAAGCATTGACTTGGTCCATCCGTAAGGATTTGTGCACTGTCCCTTAGGGCAGTCCTCTGTGATTGGTACAAATGCCGGATTTCCATATACTGTAGCGGATGATGAGAAAATGATGTTCTTGCAGTTATGCTTCCTCATTACGTCTACAAGAGTAAGAGTTCCGGTAATGTTGTTATCATAGTATTCCCAAGGCTTCTGAACAGATTCGCCGACAGCCTTAAGTCCCGCGAAGTGGATTACGCTGTCAATCTTCTCATTGGAAAAGATCTTTTCAAGGGCTTCTCTGTCTCTGATATCAGCCTCATAAAAAGGAACCTTCTTGCCGGTGAGAGCTTCTACTCTCTCAAGACTCTTTCTGCTTGCATTGGCAAGGTTGTCCATTACTACAACATCATGTCCTGCATTCTGAAGTTCTACTACTGTGTGTGAACCGATATATCCAGCTCCGCCTGTTACAAGAATTGCCATACGTTACCTCTTTTCTATATGCTTATTTGTTAGCTTTAGGTGAATTGTAAAGCCATACACCCATTAAATCAATAAGCTTATGTTGTTATACTCAGTCGAAATGTTAACTATGATTAAAGTTCAATGCCGTTTAACTTGCAGAGCTCTCTTGCTGACTCAACTGAATCAACACCTTCTTTGTTCTTGATAGGAGCGAACTCTTTTTCTCTTACTACCTCGTAAGGAAGGCAGGTAGGAAGCTCATGGATCATATCAAGAACCAGCTGCTCGAACTTGCATCCGTTAGGAGCTTCAGGCTTAACAAGGTTTGCGTTCTCATCGATATAAGGAATCTTCTTCTCTACAACATGGAGAGGAAGTGTATTCTTGGCGATCTCATAGAGAGCCTTCTCATTGAACAGGTAGTTGAGGATAACGCCATAGTTGTAAGCTGGATCACCGTTCTCATCCTTGGCATCCATCATCTCCTGAGAAAGCTCGTAGTACTCAACGATTGAAGGCTTGCCATCCTCAAGACACATAACTCCAACCTTCTCATCGGGAGCGTTCTTGCGAACAACCTTGGCGCCGCAGGTAACACCTGACAAAAGAGTTGCACCAACAAAGCAAGGATCTGCGATTCTCTGAAGAACATTATCTACTGCAAAGATATCGATCCACTCAATTCCCTCTTTCTGGATGAGATCACGAAGACCTGCCTTGAGCATAGAAGCATACCATCCGGCATTTCCGTTAGGTGATGTTGAGATTCTGCCCTTGCCCTCCATGTATACCTTGCCGTTGTAATCAGATGCAGGAGCCATATCCTGCTTGAAGAATGTGATCTTCTCCTCAGGATATCCAAAGAAGTTATGCTCCTTGAGGAAGTTAATTGTTGCATCGTTGTTCTTTTCACTTGTCATGATAAAGAGTCTGATGTAAGAACCATCAGCCTGCTTAACAGTGTCAAGAAGGTTCTCAATGATTCTCTGGAAGATGAATACAGGCTTTGTAAGTCCGATATCATACATTCCCTTAGGGTTGTCGGAACCAAGTCTTGTTCCCATTCCACCTGCAAGGAGGCAGGCAGCAACCTTACCTTCCTTAAGTGCCTTGATACCGGCTGATGCGAACTCATCTTTTCTCTTCTCGATCTCTGAAACCTGCATAGCAGCAAGAGGACTAAACTCTCCTCTTCCCTCGCTCTTGCCAAGATTCTTGCAGTTCTCAAGCACAGCAAAATCTGTCTCATCGATCTGTGTGAGGAGTTCCTGCTTCTCAGCGTCTGTAAGCTCGTCATAATATTTAAGGACATGTTCCTGTCCAAATGTTTCCAGTTTCTTCTTAGCTTCTTCTAAATTCATATCTCACTCCTAATCCCTTTTCACTTAAGTTTCCATTAAATTGCATTTTTTGACCCCATATATAATACTACAAAACCGTATTACCTAAAAGCTATATTTCGCACAAAAAAGAGGGCTGTTTTCCCAGCCCTCTCATGCTTTTGCCTAATTATTTGCAGTCGGTGAGTCAGTCTGAAACGTCCCCGGTGACTCATCAGCCACCCTGTGCAGGTGCTTCAGGTGCTGCTGCAGGATCAGCAGGTGCTTCCGGTGCCGGAGCAGGAAGCGGAGTTCCCGGTGTCCAGCCTGCAGGATCTACAAGGAGTCCGTTCTTGTCAAAGGTGCAGTTTACGCCATCGAGAGGCACTGTAACCTTAACAAGCATCCTTCCGTTATTGCCGTCAAAGAATCTCCATCCGTCGGGCTGCTGTACCCAGCCTACAACCTGATGTCCGTCAGCAGGATCAAGGTAGTAAACACCATCCTTGAGAGAAGCCATACCAACTACCATCTTGCCGTCTGCGCCGAAGTAGTAGCTTGCTCCGTCAATAGCATTCCAGCCTGTAACCATCTTGCCGTCAGGTCCGAAGTAATATCTGTTTGCCACATCGCCTGACCATCCTGCGAACATTATTCCGTCAGGTCCAAACATATAGTTGGCATTATCGATTGCCTGAAGTCCGGTGACTGCTGCATTGCCGGGACCGAAGTAATATCTCTGTCCCTGTTCATTAGCCCACCAGCCACTTATTGCAATACCGTCTGCGCCAAACATGTAAAGTCCTGTCTCAAGCGCATGCATTCC
>JAEEGJ010014905.1_pt1 | contig 18296 bp, 15 predicted proteins | sample 8958761 | NCBI WGS metagenome assembly JAEEGJ01 (sample SAMN16246546, study PRJNA631951) | gut metagenome | biome: gut microbiome; feature: rumen; material: RS-attached | host: Bos | place: Iran: Karaj | collected 2018-10
TCAGCTTCTTTCTTAGCTTCAGTAGTTTTCTTCTTTTCTTCCTCAAGCTTTTTCTGCTCTTTTACAGCTTCTTTCTGAGCTTCCTTTGCCTTTTCAGAAGCAGCATCAGCTTCTCTTTCCTTAATGTCTACCATATCTTTACGGCTTTCAACATTCTTGTCATCATCTTCCTTCATTGAATCAACAACAGAAGAATCGCTGATTACAGAAGTATCAACAGTAGAAAGTCCGCCATTCTTTATATCATAAAGAGGGATAATGATTTCTGATTTTCCAGGCCAGTCTTTATAATTAACTGAAAGACCACAGTTATCAGCAGAAAGATTATCAATTACAACTTTCTTATATTTTGATTTGAAGGTATCAAGCTTGCCACGGTAAACGGCATTGTAAACAGTAATGAAAACGGCGAGTGTATCCGCATCTTTTTCACTGTAACCGTATGCAGAAGAAAGATATGCAGAAATAATTCTTCTAAGGTTTTTAATATGGTCAACTGCAGCATCTGGACCAATAAAAAGAATATCCGCATCAAACTTTCCGCTTTCATTTTCATCAACAGCATGAATAACATAGTATTTTTGATTTTTTACTGTTGAAGTAGCTTTAGAAGGATCTTTTGCGATCTGACTTCCCAGTCCGCTACCAATTGCCTTGATTGCTTCAATTGAATCTATTACTTTATGTGGTCCTGTATAGTTAATGAATTCGATTGTAGTATCACCTGTAGAATTAAGCTCATCCTTATCAACTTCAAGTGCAGAAAGACTTGCAGTAAGGATAAGTGAAACAAGCAGCAACATAAACTTCTTCATAATAAACCTCTATTAAATAGTTTAAATAATTTTATCACAGGATTTCTTTTTTTTCCAATAAATTATAATTCAAGGGCAATGATTTTTTTGAGGGTATCACGGGCATAGGTTCTTGTGTTAAAGCTGTAACCGGCACCCATAAAGGATTTTAATATCTGCTTTCCTTTTTTATTCCAGGTCGGACGCCCCATAAAGCGACAGATTGAATAAACTGCATCACAGATTGTATTCAGATAAGCAGAATCTTTATTACCGGCTTTAACTGCATTTCTTTCAATTGCATCCAGAAGTTTTCCATCTGGATCATAACCATAAATATTTGCAAGAAGGGTACGGCAATATAACTTGTTATTACTGTCAGAAAGGATTGCTGCTATTTCATTCTGAGTCTGGTCTGTGCACAATAGGGCAAGCTGAATAAGAATTGTTTCAAAGCCTGCAGTGTCTGTCTGGAAAACTGATTTTTCTGTACGGGTTCCAAAATCAGAAGAGAGGGCATCCATATGATAAAGCTTTGCAAGAGAAAGGGTTTGGGTAAGCCATTCTTCTTCATCAGTATTATAATTTCCTTCTTTTAATCTTGAAACGCGAGACGGGTCTTTAAGATAGGAAAGAAAATCACCCTGTAAAAAGTAATTGATTTCTGCAAGGTCAAGAGGAGTAAATGAAGAATAATCAGGATGTATCTTTTTTAAGACAGTTCCAGCATTTTTAGAGGAAGTTGTCTGTCTTGTGTGATAAGCAGCCATAGACCAGTTTTTTGAGCAGAATACAAGGTAATCGTCTTTTAGATATGCAAAATGATTTATTGAGCCATTGCGGAGATTTTCCGGCATTGAAGCAGACCATAGTTCTGTGAAATCTTCTGAAATTAAAAGGGCTTTATAAGTATCTGCGATAAAAAGTCCTGAATCTGTAAATGCAGTTTTTTTGAGGGAAGCTCCGTCTAAATCATTTATAGTTTTAGAAGCAAGAACAGACCCGTCTTTTGCATTAAGCTTATAAATTATAATCTGATTTTTATTAAGTGAAAGAAGTCTGAAATCCTGAAAGTCACTTGAAACTAAGAATAAGGAATTTCCGCTTTGAACTTTAGCAACCCACTGGCTTTCTGCAAGATCATTTTTTAAGGCAAAAAGACCTGCGCTGCCATTTGTAAAGTTTAGAAGAATTCCATCTTTACAGGTATTTGTTGATTTTATGCTTCCTGCAAAAGTAATGTTTTCAAGCATTTCTCCAAAAGGAGATATACGAAGACCTCTTGTTTTGCCGTCAATATCTGCAAGGAAAAGAATTATAGAACCATCAGGAAGCTCCTGCATGGAAAGCTCTTTCTGCATTTCAGTTTCAAGCCGCCATCTTTCAATTCCATTTATTCCATAACAAATAAGAGTTCTTTCACCATATACAAAAAAACGTCCATCGCGGCCGGCAAAAGGTTTTGCTGCCATAGTAAAATCAAGAGGCTTTGACCAGAGTTCAGTTCCACTTGGATTAAAAAGGCGGATTATATTCTGGTCTTTATCGTAAAATAAAATAAAATCATCCTGAAGAACTGTAAGACTGAGTTTTCTTACACGACCGACATTCTTTTCCCATAAAAGAACTCCGGAAGAAGAAAAGCCCATAATGTTTCTTGCGTCAGTTGCAAGGCAAAAGCCGTAAGAAGTTACTTCAGGTTCGCAAAGGGCAGTACCAGGCAAAACAGAGGTCCAGCTTGTATTATAATTTGAAAGAGTTTCCTGAGAAGAAAGCTGATTTGTAATAAGCAGAGAAATATATACTGTCAGGATTATCTTAATTTTATTAAATCTTTTTTTTGCCATTATTGATTAAGCTCCAGAAGGGCAAGACTTTCTATATGACTTGTATTAGGATAAAAATCCAGAAGATAAATCTGCTTTAAGCTGTATCCGGCAGAAATTAAGGCTGCACAGTCACGTGCATGGGTTGCAGGATCACAGGAAAGAGAAAGTATTAAAGGTACTTTAGAAGATGCCAGCCAGTTACGAACTTCTTTTTCCATTCCCGAACGAGGAGGGTCAATTGTAACTGCATCAAAAGATGGCAAAGTTGATGCACAGGTTTTGATAAAGTTTGCTCCGCTGAGGCCATAGCTTACATGCTTTTTTCCTGCAAGATTCTGTTCTGCAAAAACAAGTGCATCGCGGTTATGTTCTACAAGTACAACATTTTCATATTTTTCTGTAAGGAAGGTAGAAATGGAGCCGCAGCCTGCATACATATCAAGAATATTTTTTCCACCCGGCAGCAGGTCAGTGATAAGACGGCATACTTTTTCAAATACAAAAAGATTAGACTGAAAAAAGCCTCTTACATCAAAAGAAAGCTTGTGACCGCCAAGTTCAACTGTCATTGTATTTTCAGGAGATGCAAGGGTGCCTGCAAAATATTTATTTTCTTTTATTTTGAGTTTTTTGTTTTTCTGGCCACCACCGGTAATTTTTGTTTTAGCATTTCTAAAGTTTTCTTCAGCGGCAACCATGAGCTCCTGTGTAGAAAAGCTTGAACCAAAGAGATGACTACGACCTTTAGGGCGGGCATCAGGCTCTTCTGCTGTATTCTGCAGGTATTCATTTACCTTTTTTTCTGCACATAGACATTCTTCTATTTTAATTACTACATTTGATTTGCGCTGGGAAAGGCCTCCATCATTTAGCTGAAAGCGGCAGCGGTAATTAAAATCAGGGCCATCTACAATCTGTGTTTTGTTAGAAATATCAATTCCGTTCTGGCGGAAAATATCTGACAGTATACCTTTACGGAGTTCTTTTTGATAAGACGGTTCAATGTGCATCATGTTACAACCGCCGCACTTGCCGTAATAGTGGCAGGGCGGAATAATGCGGTGTGGTGAGTTTTCTACAATTGAAAGAACTTCTGCGTTATCATAATCTTTATTTTCTTCTGTTATATTAATTTCGATTTTTTCACCAGGAATGGTGTAGGGAACAAAAACATTTTTTCCATCGATTTTTCCTAAACTTTTTCCCCCAAATACCATTTTTTCTGTTATAATAGTCATACTATTAATACTAACAGAACAACCATATAGTTACAATAAAAAGGAGAAAACAATATGTTGATGAAGAGTTTTACGCTTAAAATGGATGACGGCTATGAGCTTTGCCTTAACCGATGGCAGCCTGATACAGAAGAAGAAATTAAAGGTGTAATCCAGCTTCATCACGGACTTGCAGAACATTCACTGCGCTACGACCGCTTTGGTTCAATTCTTGCAGAACATGGTTACGTTCTTAATGCTTATGATATGCGAGGCCACGGTCGTTCCGCAGAACTTGCAGATAAAAATGGAAACGGCATGTTTGGTAAACTTGCTGATAAAAAGGGCTTTGACCGAGCCGTTTTAGACCTTAAGGCAGTAACTGATAATCTTAAAAAAGACTTCCCTGAAAAAAAGACAATTCTTATGGGCCATTCATTTGGATCTTTTGTTTCACAGGGCTTTATTGAAGAGTATGGAAATGATATTGATGCCTGCATTCTCTGCGGTACAGCAGGTCCACAGAAAGCTCTTGTAGCTTTTGGTAAATTTGCAGCACATCTTATTACTTTCTTTACCGGAAAGAACAGCTGTCTCAAAATTATGGATACACTTTCATTTGGCAGTTATAACAAGAAAATTAATCCTGTAAGAACAAAGCTGGACTGGCTTTCTAAAAATAATCTGAATGTTGATATGTACATGATGGATAACTGGTGTGGTATTCCTCTTACAAACTCTTTCTTCTGCAGCATGACAGAAGGTCTTTCTAAAATCCATAAGAGTAAGAACATCAAAAAAATCCCGACTAATCTTCCTGTATTCTTTATCTGGGGAAGTGATGACCCGGTTGGCACCTACGGCAAGACAATCAAAAATCTCATAGAAATCTACAAGTCAAACGGCATGTCAAAAATAGATTTCAAAGAATACCAAGGCGACCGCCACGAAATCTTGAACGAAGAAGATAAAGAAACCGTAGAAAATGATATTATTAATTGGGTAGAAAAGATTTAATGGATTGCCACGGCCTTCGGCCTCGCAATGACGTTTTCCTGTTGGCTGCAGTATTTTTTTTATGGGAGTAACTTCAAAAATATGACATCATTATTTTTTCTATACTATTGACTAATAATCATAAATATAAATAATATCATTAATTGTGTTAATTAGATATGGTACCGATGGTCAAGGACGGCCAGTAAAAAAGGCTGTTGTTTATACACAAACGGAACACCTGATATCAAACAAAAACATAGATCCTGATGCACTGCAGATTATTAACAGATTAAGAGACGCCGGCTATACAGCCTATATCGTTGGCGGTGCAGTAAGAGATTTAATAGTTGGAAACAAACCAAAAGATTTTGATATTGTAACCGATGCCACACCATCTAAGATAAAAAGAATATTCAGAAATTCTCGCATAATAGGACGCCGCTTCCGTTTAGTTCATGTTGTTTTTGGAACTAAAATTTTTGAAGTAAGTACTTTCCGTTCAAACGCAGAAGGCTCTGTAGGTAACGACTTTGGAACAATAGAAGAAGATGTACAGCGCCGCGACTTTACAATGAATGCTCTTTATTATGATCCTCTTCAGGAGCAGGTAATAGATTATGTTGGCGGTATGCGCGATATCAAAAAGCATGTTCTTCGTCCTGTAATTTCAATTGACCGCATTTTTGTAGAAGATCCTGTACGCATGCTTCGTGCAATAAAATATTCTGCAACAACCCATGCAAAAATGTCTCATTCTCTGCGACATAAAATCCGTTCTTCTGCAAGCCTCTTGTCACAAGTTTCACCATCACGTCTTACAGAAGAGCTTTTGAAAATTATAAATAATGTTTATGCCTATGAAATTATACAGGAAGCGCTGGACACAGATTTATTTATTTATCTTCAGCCTTCTGCAACAGGTCTTATTTATGAAAGCCGCGATTTTGAAAAGAGTTATATGGAAAGCATAAAAAAACTTAGTGAGCTTAATCAGAATTCAGCAGAAGTAAGACTTGGTAAAAAGCTTTTTTATATGATTAAGGATTTTGTTGCAACTCTTACAGACTGGAAAAAAGAAACAGCAGATAAGTATTCATATACAGAACTTTATGGAAAGACCTGGGCAGAATGCCGTAACTTTGTACTTCCAATGAATCCGGTTAGAAAAGAACTTGAATTTGCCGTAAAAGCAGCTTTGAATGAATGTGGTGTAAAGGCTCATCAGCAAAAGAAACAGGCTGCTAAAGAACAAGGAAAAAAATCGCGTAACCAAAACAGTCGGCAGGCATAGCATACTAAGCTTATCTCATGCTTGCAGGCTTAGAAATCTTATCAATAATAATACTTACTTCTTCAATTAAGATTCCGGTAAAGGATTCTATCTTGTCTATTATATACTGTTGAAGTTTATGAACTTTTCCTGTGAGCTGGGTACCGAATGGAACATCAATAGTTACAATAAGACGGTAGCCGCGGTTATCAGTTTTAATGGAAATCTTTTTTATTTTTACATCCGGATCACATTCGCTGACACAATGCATAACCATCTGGGTGAGGGCAGCTTCTGAAATTTCTATGCGGCCTTTTTTAGAGAACTCCGGCTGAACAATAGATTTTTCAATCATTTTACCGGTAAGATTTTTTCCGGCCTTTTTGAAGAGCTTGCTCTTACTGAAAAAATCATGCATGGAAGCAGAAAAAATCTGTGAATAATTCTTTTTAACTTCAATTGATGGAACTGGAATTACATGCTTTCCTTCTACCTGGCGTGACTTAATAGCCTTTTCAATATCTTCCTTAGAGGCAATTTCTTCGATATGAATGATTTTCTGCGGCTGAGGAAGCTGAAGCCTCATAGCTATTTTACTAACCATTTTCTCTGAGGTTCCAAGCAGAAGAATTTTCTTGATATGCGTTTTTCTCAGTACCCTGGCAACAGAATCTCGGTGTTCCTTATCATCAAAAAGGGCAGCACGAACCGCGCCCATATAAGTTTTTTCTCTTTTTGCAGAACGACCGGCAACTATTTTTTCATCCTGAATTAAAAGTCCGTCATCTATAATTGCATGAATACCATATTCCTCGGCAAGAAGCTTTGAACGGAAGGATTTTCCGGTTCCGCTTTCACCAACCAGTGCGTAAACCTGTACATGCTTAAAAATGTTCAATAAATCAGAAAGCTTCTGTGCCATATATTTCCATTATAAACCAGGATTTTTAATTTCACAATATTCTAATATGCTTGAAAAATCGCTGGAAAGGTCCATTTTAATCTCTTCAGGCAGCTCCAGAGGATTATTTTCAGGGAATCTTAAAGAAAAGGCTTGAAGGTAATATTCCCGTTTCAAAGCAGAATCAACATGTCCACCATAGGCTTTGTCTCCCGCCAGAGGATGATTATGAAGCTGACTTTGTGCCCGGATCTGATGTTTTCTTCCGGTTTTAATTGAATATTCTACAAGAGTTACAGTTTTGCCGGAAAGATTTCCAAAAGCCAGAGGCTTTGCGCAGGTAATGGCTGCAGAACCTTCTGCATTTTCTTCTACAGTATAAAAACCGTTTTCCAGCATTTCTGAATCAGAAAGTTTATCTTCCCAATTCTCACTTTCATTAAGCTTTCCTTCCGCAAGCCCGTAATATTTTTTCTGAATTGTATGATTTTTTATACCCTCAGAAAACCATCTTGCACCTTCCAGACTTTTTGAAAAAACTAAAAGGCCGCTTGTATTCCGGTCCAGACGATGCAGAGGGCCTGGCCTGAAGGAAAGGGAATCAGAAAGTGTATTTTCAGCCTGGATATAGCTTAAAACTGCTTTATCAAGCCCCTGAGACTTATTATTTTCACTTCCATGAACAGAAATACCATAAGGCTTATCTATAATTAAAAGATGCTGGTTTTCAAAAATAATGTTTAGCGAGAAGGCAGGGGGAGTAATTTTGGTTTCTTTTGTATTTTCTGAGGTGCTATTGAATAGAAAATCTGCAATACAAATTACATCGCCGCATTTAATATGAGTTTCAGGACTTGTTTTTTTATGATTTACTTTAATCAGGCCTTTACGGATCAGTTTATATATTTCGCCAAGACTTTTATCCTTAAGAAAAATCCTTAAAATACGGTCCAGACGTCTTCCGTCATCATCTTTTCCTGCAGCAAATTCCTTGAATTCCATATATTTCAAGTATATCTATTTTTTTAAATTCTACTAGTAAATTTGCTCTTTCAATGGTAAAATATTATGTATATTGTAAAAATTATTCTGGTAGATTATGGCTGAAACTTATTCATTTGCAGAGCAGTTTATTCTTTTTTTACATAATCCAATTCTTTTATCCTGCATTTTCAGCTGGCTAGGCGCTCAATTTATAAAAACAGCCATTAAATTGATTTACGGTAAAATCCATTCTCTGCCTGAACTTCTTGAAGTAATGGTTTGGCGTACCGGCGGCATGCCTTCCAGCCATTCTGCAATTGTAACTTCTCTTTGTGTTACAATCGGCTTCCGTCATGGAATTAATTCAGACTTATTTATGTTTTCACTCTGTTTCTTTTTTGTTGTTATCCGCGATGCCTTTGGTGTTCGCCGTTCAAGCGGCATTCAGGCAAAAAAGCTGAATCAAATGGGAGCAGAATTAAACAGTAAAGATATCATTTCAAATTATAAACCATTAAAGGAAGTAGACGGTCATACTCCAATGGAAGTACTTTGTGGCTGCCTTGTAGGCTTTTTTATTGCCTTATCCTTTAGTTTATTAAAGTAGCTGGCCATGAATAAGTATGTAAAAATAATTTCACCACTAATCTGTCTTATATCACTTATTCTGATTCTCGCCTTTAAAACCGTACCTTCAGGCAAACTCTGGAAAGATTATTCAGTTATCAGTGTACCAGTTTCAGCTTCAGATGCTTCAGTTATGAGCGCAATTGAAAATGCAGGTATTGGGGAAGTAGTTTCTCTTTCAGGCCAGTATCTGCCAATTTCACTTTCAGAAAATTCAATTGAAATTTCTATGCTGAGACTTAATTATTCAAGTTCCCAGTATGCATATCTGAATAAAAGAAATGCAATGTTTTTTGATAAGTCTCAGGCTTACAGACTTTACTATATTCCTTCAAAATATAATGCAGAAACAACAGTCCTTGTTAGAAATCTTGAAAATGCAGGTATTGAATGTATAAAAGACAGCTCGGCAAATTATCCTTGGCTGCTACCTTTTATTGCGCTGCTGCTTGCAGGCATGCTCTTTCTTTTTTTAAGAAACAAATATGTATTTATTTCCGGCGCTATAATTCCTCTGGTTTTCCTCTACAGTAATCCATTTTATCCTGTTGCAACAGCAACCTGTCTTTCTCTTTTGTGTCTCTTTTATATTTCCAATGTATGGAGAAGAAAGGGGGCTCTTTCAATTCTTTTAAGCAGACATTCAGGGCCTGCAATGCTTGCAATTTCCTTTATCTGCGCCTTTTCAAGTTCTCTTTCAACAGGCTTTTTATTCCTTGCTGTAATTGCAGGAACAGGTGCTGCTTTATATTGCTGTATGCTTGTAGAAGACTATATAAGACAAAAAAAGTCTTTTGTTCCGGTTTATATCAGATCTGCAAAAAGAATATCTTTATTTGCAGGTAAAACTTTTATTACAATGAGCATAGTTACCGGAGTTGTTGCAATTTTTATTCTTTTAGTTTTCATTACTTCATCAACTTCAATTTCTACAAGCTCTGCAAAGCTTTTATTTCCTGGAAATTCTGCTAATAAAGATGAAGCTCTTCCTCAGTTCGAAGAGTATTATAAGTGGAACTGGAATGTAAAAACCTATCCGTATAAATCTCTTAATAATTCTTATTCTCCAGATGAAAATGTAATTTCTTTTTCAAGCTTTGTTGAAAATCCGGAAACTGGAATTATTAATGAAGAAATTACAACAATGACTTATGATGATTCCTTCCGTAAAGAAGTTTATGAAGGAATAGATAAACTTCAGTTTAATTCAATTGAAAAACTGATGAAATCTGAAGGGGAAAACTTTAGCGGCGGATATACAGCTACATCCTCATATCAGATTAATATATTTGGCATAATTATGTGCTTTATTTGTCTTTTTATATTACTTTTTATCTATTTTTCCATTATTATAAGAAAAGGTATACATAAATGAAATCGAATAATCCTGTAGTTTCATCAATTATTAAAGATTATAAAACTTCTCAAAAAGCCTTTCTTCCAAAGATTGTAAATATTCCTTTAGCACAGGAAAGCGAGTCCTGCTATAAATCAATTGTAAAAACCGGTGATATAGTAAAAGAAGGACAGGTTATTGCTCAGTCAGAAATTGCAAAAGGCTGTACCAGTTCTCTTCATTCATCTGTACCTGGAAAAGTTCTTGCTACAGAAGCCTGTTTTTCACCAAACGGCAGACAGGAATTTGCAATTAAAATTCAGTTTGGAGGAGCTCTTTCATATTTAGGAAAACTCCAGAATGAAAAAGATTTGTCTCAATTTTCTTCAAAAGATATTTCAAGAAATCTGATTCAAAGTGGAGTTATTAATACTTTTAAAACTTCAATCCCGGAAAACCTTGGACTTCAGATTGACAATCTTAATGAAGATAAAAATCAGCATAACCTTGTTGTACGCTTATTCGATGAAGATCCATACCGTGTAACAGATTCTCTGGTATCAAAATTTTACTTTAATGAAATAGTGAAGGGGGCAAGATTTGTTGCTAAGGCTATTAATGCAAAGGGCATAGTTTTTGCAATTGATCAGAAATCTGAAAATAAGGAATGGAGCAAAAATCCGGAATATAAAGATATTTTCCCTCTGGAAATGAAAATACAACGATATCCATGTGGAACTCCACGAGAAATTGTTTCTGCATTTACCCGTGGGCCATTAAGTAAAATCTGTAATTTTGAACTTTCCAAAACTGACCTCTTTACAGATTCTTCAACTATGTATGAAGTTTATAAGGCTGTAGTTTTGGGTATCCCTTGTGTAGACCGTCTTGTTCATTTTTCCGGCAACTGTCTCAAGGCTTCCTGCATGCTGGAAGTAAAGCTTGGAACAAATCTCAGGGATATCATTCCTCAAATAGGAGGCTTTGTAAAAGATCCTGCCCATATAATTATAAACGGCATGCTTTGCGGAACTTCTGTAAAGAGCCTTGATATTCCGGTTACAAAATATGTTAAATCTGTTGAATTCCTTTCAAAGAAAAAGAATTCAGATGAGCAGATTTATTCCTGCGTAAACTGTGGAAACTGCCGCTTTGCCTGTCCTGTAAAGCTTTCTCCAGATATACTTTATAACCATACGGTGAATTTTAAGCTTCTTAAAGAAACTTACGCTGCATCTGCACTTGCCTGCATAGAATGTGGTCTTTGTAATACTGTATGTCCGGCTCGTCTGCCTCTGTGTCAGACCATTAAAGTATTAAAGAATAAGATTACAGAATAAATGAGGATTTTATGACAGATAAAATAAAAGATAAAAAATTAAAGAATTCCAGGATTTCTGTAAAACCTTTTGTATACAGCATTCCTTCTATTTCCTCTGTTTCAATCAGATTTTTAGTACTGCTGAGCATTCAGGTTATTATGCTTCTTCTTACAGGAAGCTTTAATGCATTTTTAGTAGTAATGATAAGCCTTATCGGCTCTCTGGCTGCGGCTCTTGTAAACTACTATATAAAAAAAGAAGCCCTTTATAATATAATGAATATTGCAATTCAGGGACTTTTTATAGGACTACTTTTACCGGAAAATTATCCTCTTCCTATGGTATTTGTAATTTCCTTTACAACCATAGTTATTTCAAGAAGCCTGATTTTTAAGGGAGTAAACAGTTGGGTAAATGTTCCAGCTGTTGCAACTATTATTGCCTGGTATATCGGAAACAGATATTTTCCTCAGTTTGCAGTAAACTCTGAAATAATTACCTTACGTAATTCATCAGTATATCTTATTCAAAACGGTTATTTTCCAATCTATTCTTTTGATACTCCAGTTACTGCTTTTTTGAATAAAAATATATTCAGCCTTGCAAACGTTTCAATTCCGGAAGGCTTTGTTTCTCTTTTATGGGACAGTCATTCTATTATCCCAGCCTTTAGATTTAATCTGATTACAATAATTTCTTCTATCATTATTTTTTCTGATAATTCATTCTCTGTAATAATTCCTTCAGTTTTCCTTGCTGTTTATGGAATCCTTGTAAGACTTTTAGTTCCATATCTTTTTGGAGGAAATATTAATCAGGGAGATATTATTTTAGCCTTCCTTACTAGCGGTGTTCTTTTCTCAACAGTCTTTTTAATTCAATGGTATGGAACAACACCGGTATCAGTTGGAGGCAAGTTTGTTTTAGGTATTATTTCCGGTTTAATTGCCTTTGTAATAATAGGATGCGGTACTTCACCGGTTGGAATATCTTATACAATTCTTATTTCAAATATTGTTTCAATGATAATAAGAATTTTTGAAGAAAAACAGAATGAAATCGTTGCTGGAAAAGTTGTTGCAAAATATTCTGCTAAACTTGCAGCCGAATCAGGAGTTCAAAAATGAAGCAGATATCATATAAAAACTTTTTTTTGAATTACTCAATTTTTGTTTTAATTGCTGCAGTAATATTTGGCATTCTGATTTATACCGTAAAGGTATCTCAGAAATCCTGGGAAAGAAATTTAAAAACTACCATAGAATCTACATTTGCAGAGACAGAACCAGATACCTGGGAAATTGGAAAACCAATTAAAATTGATAATCCATTAACAACTAATGCAGCCTGTTATGATGCCCGTAATAAAAAAAGCGGAGAAAGTTATAAGGTTGTAATTATCAAACTTCAAACTTTTTATGGCCCTCATGCAGGCATTTATATCGTAGATAAAGACGCAAAAGTAACCTTTAAAGGCTATGCTTCTTTACACGGAAGAGTTGCTTCCCAGCTGACAAATTCCTTCAGCGGAAGAAGAGTTGAATACTGGACACTGCGAATTGCAGAGATGTTTAAATAGAAAAGGGGAGACGACTTTATGAAACAGAAAAAATCATTCATGTACATTGCGTCTTTTCTGGCGCTGACTATACCAACAACAGGCCGTTTCGTTTTTGGCTTTACTCTTGTTCTGGAACTCTTTATTCTTGAAATTGCCGGTGTATTATTAAACTCTCTTGTTACTAAACTGAAGCTTAATGAAATCAGAACCTATTTTGTAATGTTTTTTATGATTGCCATAACAATTCTTTACAGACAGATTCTGGTTATAACCTATACAGAAGTGGCTTTAGTTTTAGGCTTTTTAATCTATTTTCCTCCGGTTACAATTTTCCTTACATACACGCTTTTTACAGATATTGAAGAACCCCTCGCTTTAAGACTCAAAAATAATCTTACTTCAACTCTTGTTTTCTCTTTGTTTATTCTTGTATTCTTCATCTTCCGAGATATTGCAGGATACGGAACTTTTACTTTCTTTGGAAGCAGCCACAGAATCTATGAAAAGGTTTTGTTGAATCCGGATAAAGTGGGAATTTTTACTTTCTTTGCTTCAATTCCAGGAGCACTGGTGCTTACCAGCCTTACAATTTATCTTTTCTTATTCTTAAGAAATAAATATAGAATTATTTTAAGCAAGGGAGAGAAAAAATGATTTATTTTTATACTTTCTTATATTACTCATTATTCTCTTCTGTAGTTCTGATTTATGGAATTGGTCTTAATAAAATTGCAGAAATTGGAATTGTAAAATTTAAAGAAACAATATTTTATGTAAAATGTTCTGTTTCAATTGTTTCATCTGCAGTTATTTCCTGGCTTATAACTTATTATCTGCTGGTACCACTGAAAATAACTGAATTGTATCCTCTCATCAGTTTTATTGTATATGCAAGTATTTCTACCTTCCTTGGAGGAATTGTACGCCTTACAACAGGCCGCATAACTTCTGAGTTTGCTGTATCTTATCTTATAATACTTCTTTCTATCTCAGAAAGTTCATCTCTGCTTTTTACACTTTTTATAAGTCTTTGCAGTCTGCTTTCTATGCTTATTATCATTCCATTCAGCCTTACTTTCAGAAGAAGAGTCTGCAGTAATGGACGTCTGCTTGATGAAAAATATTACAGCCTTTATTTTTTCTTCCTGGCAATCTTAATTCTTATTCTTTCTGTCTGGGATATTGCCTGGCTTAATCCGGAGGTAATAAAGTGATTTTAAAAATCATTCTTCTTATACTTTTTCTGCTTGCATTAATATTACTCACTTATTTTACTTTATATATCCTCATTCCTTCTATTGCTAAATCAGAAAAGAACCAGGAAGATCCATTGGTTCCACTTTCTCTTTCTCCTGTAATTTTACCGGAAGAAAAGAAATATATTCCTTCTGATAAAAAAGCTTTTGTATTCTGCTCCTGCCATAAAGAATCAAAATTGAATCATACTTTATTCAACAGTGAATATACCTGCGTAATGGCAAAAACTGTATTCGGATCTTCTCTTGACTGTAAACACGCTTGTCTTGGTCTCGGCGACTGCGTAAAAATCTGTCCTCAGGAAGCAATCATAATTAAAAATCATACAGCTGTTATTACAAATAACTGCTGCGGTTGTGGCAAATGTGTTTCTATCTGCCCTCAGCATATCATAGATTTAATTCCAACTGATACAAAGAGAACTGTAATCTGCTTTAATGAATCAGATGAAATGACTTCCTGTTCAAAGCAAAAATCTGAAGAAAATATTTCATGGAATGACAAAAAAGACTTTAAAATATGGGAATATTGGTATAGAATAATTAAACGATTTAAATAACAATTTTTAAAATACCTTTGGGGAAGGGTATAAAAAAAACTTAATTTAAAAAGGAGAGAGTATCGGCTGTTTGGTGGGGCGCCGTATAAAGAATAATGGGTTCAATATACGTCAGCTTTATTATAAAGTCGGTATCAGTATGTACAGAAAGCACCGAGCTGCTGGACAAAAGTTTCCAGACAATTTATAAGCCGGTTATAAAATATCTGTATTCACATTCTTCTTTCCCTTTATCTTTTGCTTTTTCCGGGCCACAGATTCAATATTTCAAGAAAAGAAAAAACGAACTCATTACAATTTTACGTGAACTTGTAGACCGTAAGCAGGTTGAAATTCTTGGCGGTGCCTATAATGATCCTTTACTGCCACTCTTAAATTCAGCAGACAGAAACGGTCAGATAGATCTTCTTACTTCAGAAATCCGCCAGACCTTTGGTAAACGTCCTCGTGGTATGACTCTTTTCCAGGACTGCTGGGATTCTTCTCTTGTTAATAATATTCATACCTGTGGCATTGAATATGTAATTTTAAGCTCTTCACTTTTACCGGAAAACAAACGTTCATTCCTTCCGATTTTCATGAGTGACCTTGGAAAGAATGTAGATGTATTCCCATATTACAATGATCTGCAGCCGGATTCAGAAATGCTTGCAGAAGAGTTTATTTACAATGTGGAAAAAGCAGTTCTCAAAGTAGAAAAGAAAGACACACATATCCAGCTTGATGCAGACAGAATTGTAGCTATTACACTTACTCCAAAAGAGGCTGCAAAGCTGATTGAAACAAAATGGTTTGAACTTCTTGGTAAATATTTTGATGATAATAAAGAAAGCCGTGTAAAGCTTACAACGCTGAATTCTTACAGAACTAATGGAATCAAGATGAAAATCTCTTCTTTCATTCCTGTAGGAATCAGTGATGAAGTTGCATCACAAATTCAGCTTGCTTCATCAGATATTAAAAACAGATTCCCTTCTACAATTCATGATTACATGAATGTATATCCAAGCAGTAAGAAGCTTTATAACAGAATGATGTATACAAGCTTCCTTGTTAATCAGTATAAGTCTGATAAAATGCGCAAAAAGACTGCCCGGGAAAAATTATGGCAGGCTCAGAACGGCATGATGCTTTTGAGCACTTCCAGTGATCCGGTTAAGAATTCTTTCCATCGTCAACTGGCTTACAAATATTTGACTGAAGCAGAAAAAATGCTTAGAGGCGACAATTCATTTACAGAATCTGTTACCTGCTTTGATTATGATAATGATGGTATTGAAGAATATGTATGCCGCATGGAGCAATACTTTGCATATATCTCCCTTGCTGGCGGTAGTGTTCCTGAACTTGATGTAATTAAAGACTGCTTTAACTATTCAGATAACCTTAAACGAACTTTTGAGTTTGACGGCTATGATGATGATTATGACCGAGGCTTCTTTATTGATCATCTTTTTACACCTGCTCAGCTTGAGCTTTATATAAAAGGAGAACCTGCAGGGGATGGAGTTTTCTCCCGCATCCAGTATTCTCAGATTAAATATTCTCAGCGTCATCATGAAGTTCAGCTTGGAGCAAGGGCAGTCTGGAAGCCAACAGGACAGACTGTATATCTTCGAAAGAAATATGTAATTAATTCTACCGGCATGTATGTTCAATACATTATTAAAAATGAAAGCGACAAGCCTCTGCATGCAAAGTTTGCGGTTGAATCTAATATAAGTGATATTTCTTTTGTTTCAAATAAGAAATCAGGCTTCTATCTTGAAACTGTTGATAACGGTGAAGTTGTAAATATTGATACAGAAAAATCTACTCAGGAATTTTACAGGAAGGGTAAACTTTCTAATGTTCAGATAGTTCGTCTTTCAGATAAACCAAATGGAATCTCATTTGTATTTGAACCTAACGAAAAATGCTCTTACTGTTTTAATCCTATAAAATTTAACAGACCTGGCTTTGACCGGGAAAAGATAGACAGCGTAAACCTTACTTATGCTTCATCTCTGCTCTGGGATATCAATATTGAACCAGGCATGGAAACAGAAAAGAGCATTAACTTTACAATTATTCCTGTGAAGAAGATAAAAATGTAAATGTCATCCTCCGGCTTGACCGGAGGATCCAGCAATGACAGTCCTATCTAGATTGCCCGGTCAAGCCGGACAATGACACTATTAATTCTTTTAATTCATCCAGTTTTTTGTGAGTAATTCTTGGATTCAAAAGTGTAAACTTTAGGCAGACACGACCGTCGCTAACAGTCTGTCCGATAATAGTTCCGTATTTGTGAATGAGAGTTCGGCGTACTTTCTTATTGATTTCGTCGAGAGTTTCTCCAGAAATTGAATCATCATTTCCCTTATATCTGAATACAACAGAAGAGATTTCCGGCTCAGTAACTACGGCAAAGTTAGTGTCTGCCTTGAGCTGACTGTAAAAGTACTGGGCATTTTCCATGCTTGTTTCTATCAGCTTACTCCAGCCATCTTTTCCACGGGTCTGAAAGCTCATCCACACTTTAAGGGCATCAAAACGGCGGGTTGTCTGAAGTGATTTATCTACAAGGTTAGTGTAGCCGTCTTCTTCATCTTCCTCGCGGTTGAGGTAGTCTGCATGGATTGTGAGGGCATCAAAAGTTGAACCGTTTTTTACAAGTACTGCTGAGCAGGAAATTGGCATGAGGAACATCTTGTGAAAATCTACTGTTATTGAGTCGCAGAGTTTAAGGGCTGCAACTCGGTCTCGGTACTTTTCGCTCATGATAACGCCTGAGCCGTAAGCAGCATCTGCGTGCAGCCACATATTGTGCTGGCGGGCAAGGTCTGCCAGTTCTGTAAGCGGGTCAATGCTTCCAAAATCAGTTGTTCCAACAGTTCCAACAATGAGGAATGGAATATTACCGGCTTTGACGTCTGCATCTATTATAGAGCGAAGGGCTGTCAGGTCCATACGCTTGCGGCTGTCTACAGGAACTTTAACTACAGACTGATATCCAAGACCAAGTATGTGTGCTGATTTTTCCATAGAGAAGTGCGAAATCTCGCTTGTATACATACGAAGCTTAGAACACTTCTCATTCAGTCCATATTTTTTTACATCATATTTAAGTACTTCGTTACAGAACCAGTCGCGGGCAAGAATAATTGCAGTCTGGTTAGACTGGCTGCCGCCACTGGTAAAAACTCCGTCTGCATGTGCCGGGTCGTAGCCGTAAAGCTTACAGAGATGGTGGATTGTTTCAACTTCAATTTCTGTTGCAACCGGAGCCTGGTCCCAGCTGTCCATAGACTGATTAAATGTGGAGATAATCAGTTCTGAAGAGATTGTCTCTAAAAGTGATGGCCCGTGAAGGTGAGGCATGTACTCGGTTGAAGGAGTACGAAGGAGGTTAGGAAGAACCTTTTCTTTTGTAATTTCAAATACTTTATTAAAGCCAAGTCCGTGCTCAGGGAGAATTGAGTTCTGGCGGACAATTTCCTTGAGTTCATCTGGAGTTGGACCTGAATAGGCAGACTCGTTTACAAAGGCATCAGTAATTGCGGAGGCGGTTTGCTTAATGAGTTTTTTGTATTTCTTTTTGGTATTTTTTTCACAGGTTAAGAAAAGTTCTTCCATGTTTATTTCCTTTGATTTTTTA
>JAEEGJ010014906.1_pt1 | contig 18295 bp, 19 predicted proteins | sample 8958761 | NCBI WGS metagenome assembly JAEEGJ01 (sample SAMN16246546, study PRJNA631951) | gut metagenome | biome: gut microbiome; feature: rumen; material: RS-attached | host: Bos | place: Iran: Karaj | collected 2018-10
AGAAAAAAGAAAGAATATAAATATTGCAAATAGCCGCAGCAAGTTCAATCTGATTTTCATGCTCTTCTTTACGCTTTTGATGATGCTCCTGTCTGTGATAATGACTACAAAAAAGTTTTATACAGAGTCTGTTTCGGGAGTACTTGAAAATGCAGAAAACGAACTTTCTTCGACAACAGAGCATCTGGAAAATTATCTGGAAAATTCAGATGCCGTTCTGCAGCTTGTGTCAGATGAAAGCCTGAAGGAATTTTATGATCAGCAGCAGATTGTTGAGGCCAGAAAAGAAGTAAGCAGCATGCAGCTTGAAGACAATGCCTTTGCAATGTTTGTGAATAAAGAAGGCCTTATTCTTGCCCATAGTGATAAGGAAATCATAGGAAAAAATCTTGCAGAAATATACGGCAGTGAAATATTGGAAAAACTATCCAGGGCAGACGGACAATTTGTTGAAACAATAAATGAAACAGAATGCACGATTTTTGTTCAGTCTGTAAGAGGCCGCTGGTATAATCTTGTTATAGTAAATAACGAAATTCTTTTTGAAAATTTTTATTCGCTGCTTTTGCGAAAAATCATGATAGCAATCATAATTTTCTGTCTGGTGAATTTCTTTTACTATCTTGGTTATAAGAATGAGCAGACCTACAGCCGGAAGGTTGAAAAATTAAACCTTCAGGTGGTTCGTGCCCTTGCGGCCGCAATAGATGCGAAAGACAAATACACAAAGGGTCATTCTTCGCGTGTGGCTTATTATTCCAAGATGATAGCCAGTCGGGCCGGCCTTAGCAGCGATGAACAGGATGACATTTACATGATGGCCCTTTTGCATGATGTCGGAAAAATTGGTGTGCCGGATGAGGTTATCAATAAGCCTTCCCGACTGTCAGATGAAGAATTTGCTTTGATTAAAAAGCATCCGGTAATTGGTAATGATATTTTGAAAACAATTAAAGACAGCGCTAATCTCTGGGTTGGTGCAAGATGGCATCATGAACGCTTTGATGGCAAAGGATATCCGGACGGGCTGGCCGGAGAAAAAATTCCAAGGGCGGCCAGAATTATTGCCGTGGCCGATGCTTATGATGCCATGACCAGTACCAGAAGCTATCGTGCAGTTATTCCTCAGGAAAAGGTTAGGTACGAAATTGAAAGGGGAATGGGAAGCCAGTTTGATCCTCAGTTTGCAGAAGTTATGACTCAGATGATTGATGAGGACGTAAATTATACAATGCACGAGTAATTGAAAAAGCAACCGGTTGCCATAGAAATGGTGCCCGGTTAGTGTTATAATATATAGTAGCTTAGGGCGTGGAGCCCCTTTAGTTGCCGCTTGCGGCAATGAGCGTTAGCGAAGGTTCGATGAATCTCACACCCCCATTTATCGATGTTCCTAACCAACAGTCACGACGGACTGTTGGTTTTAACGGAACTTCGATTAAGGGTGGAAGGCCCGACCCGAGCGAAGCGAGGGGAAGCCCCAAAAAATAAGGAGTATTAAAGTGAAGACAGTTGCAGGAATTGACCTTGGTACACAGAGTATGAAGGTTGTAATTTACGACTACGAAAAGAAAGAGATTATCGAAAAAGCAAGCTGCCCTATGGAGCTCATTTCTGAGGCAGACGGAACACGCGAGCAGAAGGCCGAATGGTTCGACAAGGGACTTGAGGTTTGTTTAGGAAAGCTTTCTGCAGAAAATAAAAAGACTATCGAGGCAATCGGTGTTTCTGGTCAGCAGCATGGTTTTGTTCCGCTTGGAGCAGACGGCAAGGCTTTGTACAACATTAAGCTCTGGTGCGATACTGCAACTACTAAACAGTGTGCCGAGATTACTAAGAAGGCTGGCGGCGACAAGAAGGTTGTTAAGCTTCTCGGAAATCTGATGCTTCCTGGTTTTACTGCTCCAAAGATTCTCTGGCTTAAGGAAAACAAGCCTGAAGCTTTTAAGGCTTTGAAATATATTATGCTTCCACACGACTACTTGAACTGGAAGTTGACCGGCGAGTATGTAATGGAGTACGGTGATGCTTCTGGTACTGCTTTGTTTGATTCTGCTAACCGCTGCTGGTCTAAAAAGATTTGTGACATTATTGACGGCGGTCTGCTTGGTCTTTTGCCAAAGCTGATTGAGCCAAGCGCACCGGCCGGAAAGGTTTCTGCTGAGGCTGCTGCCGCTTATGGCATTCCTGAGGGTATCCCGGTAAGTGCCGGTGGTGGAGACAACATGATGGGTGCTGTTGGAACTGGTACTGTAGCTGATGGCTTCCTTACAATGTCTATGGGAACTTCTGGAACACTTTACGGATATTCTGATAAACCTATTAATGACCCTGCAAACGGACTTTCGGGCTTCTGTTCTTCAACAGGCGGATGGCTGCCACTTCTTTGTACTATGAACTGTACTGTTGCAACTGAGTTTGTTCGCGGACTTTTCCAGATGGATGTAAAAGAGCTGGATGGCGAAGCTGCTAAGGCTCCTTGCGGATCTGAAGGTGTTCTGGTTATGCCATTCTTCAATGGAGAGCGTACACCAAACCTTCCAAACGGACGCGCAAGCATCACAGGTTTGACTAGCGCAAATACTAACCGCGCAAACATTGCCCGCGCTTCGCTTGAGTCGGCTGTATTCGCAATGCGCGGTGGTTTGGATGCCTTCCGCAAACTTGGCTTTAAGCCTCGCGAAATCCGCCTTATTGGAGGTGGTTCAAAGTCTCCACTCTGGCGCCAGATTGCCGCAGACATCATGAACCTGCCAATCCGTGTTCCAGCATTGGACGAAGCTGCAGCCCTCGGTGGAGCAGTTCAAGCTCTCTGGTGTCTCAAGAACATGAACGGCAAGTGCGACATCGCCGAGCTCTGCGCAGAGCACATCACCCTCGACACTTCAAAGAGCGCCGACCCAATTCCTGAGAATGTTGCAGCTTACGACAAAGCATACGCAGAGTACAACAAGGTTCTCAACCAGGTTGCTCCACTTTACGTGTAATAAAAACCGGTGGTTGAGTAGGCCGAAGGCCGTATCGAAACCACCTTTCTGTAGGCTTCTCGCCGTCTGGCCTCGTGCCGGCCGACTTGAACTTCCACTCCGTAGAAGCTTAGCTCCGGGGTGATAATATATACCGTCCCGCGTGACATTTTGTTGCGCGGGATTTTTTTACCCGTGTCGTCATTATTTAAGTACTAGGGTTTGTTTATTCTGCAATTGAGATAGCAGAGGTTTATAAATAGAAGTATCGTCTATTTTTGTTATTGTTGTTACTTTTCGTCCGCCGTCTTTAGATGATGAACCACAATGATAAATCTGTTCATCGGGCGTATTGTAATCAAGTATTATATAGCGGTCATGAAAAATATTATCTGCTTTTCTTATCTCGATTTTTAGTCCAGAATATTCTTTACAAAAATCATCAAACTCGACTTTGTGAAGTCCGTTATTTATATTGTCAGTATAGATTGTTACTGAAACATTTTGATTAGCGTGTTTAAAAAGCACGAGAGTTTTGAGAGAAATATAATTATCAATGATTGCAATTGATTTGTTGGCTAGTGTATATATCTGCTGGTAGGCTAAATCACTTTCAACAGGTTGACCGTTTAAGATAAGCCATCCAGGAGGAATTTCTGGCTTTCCAAGATTCAACATTATAGGTGAAAGTTCAGATTTTCTTACCATATCTCCAAGATTGCTTACAACGGTTTCAACTTTATCATCTATTTCTGTGAGTTTTTTACGGAACTCAACCATATTCTGAGCATTTTCAGCAGTCTGTAAAGAGAGTCGCAGAAAATCCCGTTGATTTATCGTTTGCTGATTATCTACAATATAATCTTTCATCTGTTTAAAGAGACGGACAAGTGCTTTGCTCTGTTTTGTGGCGAGTTCTCCCTTGAGTACAGTCATAAGCATGTATACGCCTTGTTCGGTGAAGGCGTAAGGAGCGTATTGACGTCCTCCTCTCGTTTCTGTTTTTGAGGTCGAAAATTTCGACCTCAAAAAATCAGGATTTGGTTCCAAACTTGAAGTCAAAAATTTTGACTTCAAGTTAGAATCATCTTGTTTTGAGGTCAAAAATTTTGACCTCAAAAAGTCATTATTCAAGAGCATGTTTTTTGACCTTGAAAGCTCTTTAACTTCATCTTCAGATAATTGAAACATAAAATCTGCATCAAACTTTTCAATATTATTTTTTACCTGTTCATTTAAACGTTTTGTCGTATAGCCATAAATCTCAGCCAGATCTGAATCCAGCATAACCTGAACACCGCGGATAAGGTAAACCTTATCTTTGAGGATTTGTTCATCAATAATTATTTCAGTTTTTTCTTCCATATCTCAATCTCGCTCTTTAATAAAATAGAAAATTTCTACATACTTTATTTATGCAGAATCCAATGCAAATCGACTTTGAAGAAATAGATTCATATATCAAACATGAGTTTTGCTATGAAGCGTTTAAAACTGAGTTTGATATGAAAGAACCAACCCCCAATTACTCTTCAATTAATGACTTCATAAAACAGTCTGACGAAATTCTGCAGGATAACATTCGTAACCTTATTCTCTCAAAACAGCTGGATGAAGTTGAAGTCTATAAAAAGGCCGATGTAGACCGAAAGCTTTTTTCAAAAATCAGAACCCAACCTGATTATCATCCGAATAAAAACACCTTGCTTAAATTATGTCTCGCAATGAATCTGAACATGGATGAAACAGAAAATCTGCTAAAATCTGCCGGTTATTCTCTTTCAAAAAGCCTGCGGTCAGATCTGATTTTGCGTTATTGCTTTGGACATAAGATTTTTGATGTCATAACTGTAAATCAGATATTAGACCATTATGGAGAGAAGGTTATTTAGACTCTTTTTCTTTTAGAGCATAATCCTTAGACCTTTTTTCAATTTCTCCAAAGAAAGAAACTCGAGCAAATGGCTTACCATCTTTTTTAATAAAAAGAAAAGATTTTTCTTTCGAAACTTGAAGCAGGCTTTCTTGTGTGATTTCAGAAATATCTTTGATTTCAGAAAGAAAATCTTCAAGAAAGTGTTCTATTACGTAACTTACAGTACAATTATGTCTGTCAGCCGTTTTTCTCAGTTCTTTAAGGACATCTTCAGGTAGAGCAAGTAATTCACTTGAAAAATAAGGCAAGGGTGTAATTTCAACCTTTTTCAATTGTTCAAAGAATTCATATTGTTCTTTATTTTCGTATTTTTCTTGATTAGACATTGTATTCCTCCTTTGATAAAAGAATACAAGAGGTTGAATGGGAAGTGGTCGCTTTGAAAGCGACAAATGAAATATTTATAAGCGGGCAAGTAGTACTATAATTTCGGATTAAATTTTGTTTTTTTTGAAAAATGCATATAAAATCAATATAAACTGGTTTTTATATGCACGATTTCGGAAAATTCTGGGGTTTGCGTTTGAAATAAAGCAAGTTTTTAGCGGATTTTGGGGATGCGTACGGATAAAATGGACTCATTGCGTTGTTTTATCCGTATTTTTTTTGTTGAGAAGGGTGGTTATGAGTTTTTCGTGCATATAATTTGACGATTTTTTTGATTTTATATGCATATTGGACCAAAAATTCTGCGTTTGAGGCAAAATAACTGTAGCTGGCGGAGGGGTAACGAGAATTCTACGGATAAAATGCACTCAAAACAATTATTTATCCGTAGCCGGGGGCGTTACGGGGGCGGCGGGCGGGGAATTGGGAGATTTCGGGAAGCTGGGGCTGGTCTGGAAAGTGCCCCCGTTCAGGGGGTAGCGGAAAAGACCGGAGGGAGCGGAGCGAGTCGAAGACGAGTGGAGCGAGTGAGGACTTTGGAGCGCAGGGGGATTGCTCCCCCTCCTTGTAACTGAATTTCTTAGTAACAGAATTTTTTTGCAATTTATTTTATATTTCGGTAAACTAGGTTGCTAAGGATATTTAGATGGGAAATAATGAAATGAAGGGTGGAGCAGAAGGAATGGCGGCTGCGACTGCTCCAAAAGAAAACAAGATGGGCGTTATGCCTTTAGGAAAGCTTCTTGTACAGATGTCACTGCCGATGATGATTTCGATGTTCGTGCAGTCGCTCTACAACATTGTAGACAGTATTTTTGTTGCGCAGATTTCTGAAAATGCGCTTACTGCGGTTTCACTTGCATTCCCTATTCAGAACTTAATGTTTTCAGTAGTAATTGGTACAGGCGTTGGTATTAACTCACTGCTTTCGCGCCGTCTTGGTGAAAAGAATTTTGAAGAGGTTGATAAGGTTGCAAATAACGGTCTCTTCCTTACAATTTGCGGCGCAATTGTTTTTATGATTGTGGGATTCATTGTTCCACGCCCTTATTTTGAGAGTCAGACAAATAATCCGGAAATTGTTGAATACGGCGTTACTTACATGCGAATCTGTCTGATTGCCTGTGCCGGTGTTTTTGGCGGAATCACTTTTGAACGCCTCCTTATGTCTACAGGTAAGACCGGACTTTCTATGGTTTCACAGCTTACCGGAACTGTCTTCAATCTTGTATTTGATCCGCTGTTGATTTTTGGTCTTGCAGGCTTCCCTAAGATGGGAATTGCGGGTGCGGCTGTTGCAACTGTTCTTGGACAGTTTGCAGCTATGATTGTTTCCTTTACTTTGAATGTCCGCAAGAACAAAGAAATCCACCTTTCTTTCAAAGGCCTCAAGCCGGAAGGAAAAATCATCGGCAACATTTATGCGGTTGGTGTTCCTTCAATCATTGTCTGCTCAATCGGCTCTATTCTGGTTTACTTCCTTAACATCATTCTCGGCGCTTTTTCTACAACTGCCATTGCGGTTTACGGCGTTTACTTTAAGCTGCAGAGCTTTGTATTTATGCCTGTCTTCGGATTGAATAACGGTTCGGTTCCAATTGTTGCCTATAACTTTGGTGCGCGTAACCGCCGCCGTGTTGTAAAAACAATTATCTTAAGTGCTGCTGCGGCTTGTATGATTATGCTGGTTGGTGTGCTTGTATTTGAGATTTTCCCTGTACCGCTTTTGAAGCTTTTCAATGCGTCAGATGAAATGCTTTCGATTGGTGTAAAGGCGCTTCGCATTATTGCCATTCACTTCCCGTTGGCAGCAATCAGTATTATTCTTGGTTCTGTTTTCCAGGCTCTTGGTAAGGGAATTCAGTCTATGGTAATCAGCTTTGTCCGCCAGTTGATTTTCCTTTTGCCGGCTGCCTGGCTTTTGTCGCTTACCGGAAACATCAACAACATCTGGTGGGCCTTCCCGATTGCAGAGCTGCTTTCACTTGCAATCTGCTGCATTTTGTTTGCGGATACTTATAAGAAAGAGATTAAGAATCTTTAATAAAGTTTTTTTTGACAACTAACGGGTTCATAGGTTAAAATCTTTTTTACATAAAAATGGGGAGAAGATAAAAAATGAACCTGTTTCAAATTTACATGCTTTTTTTTGGGGTTAGTACCGTTATTGGTGTACCCCTGCTTTCGTCTTTCCAGGTAACTCAGATTAAGGGTTCTACCTGGCAGGATTGGGTAAGTGGTCTTGGAGCTTCGCTTGGACCGGCTGCCGGAATCTTTGTTGTTATTACAATCATCAGTTACATTATTATGAAGCCGCTTCTGGACTTAATCAAAAAAGCCGAAACTCAGGTAATTAGTCCGGAAGAACAGAAAAGTGTAGATAAAATCCTTAAAAAAATCAGAATTCTTTCTACTGTTGCACTTATGGCGGGTTATCCGGTTGGAAATGGTGCCACAATTATAATTAAAACTGCTGCCGGCAAAGTAAATTACAATATTACAGATCTGGTAATCATTATGATTTTGATTCTTTTGTATGGATTTACAGCTGTTCAGTATTCTACAAAATGTTTCGCAACTGTTTCCCGAAAAGAATTATATAAGCTTAAGCTTGTCTCCTGCGACGATTTTAAAAAATCCAAGGTTTCTATGAATCTGGGCGAGGCTATTATGATTGTATGCTTCACTATTGCCTGGCATGTATTCTGTTCGGGTTACAGTGCTGTGCGTAATGGCTGGTCTATGGATTTATTTTTTAATAAAGCCATTTTTGGAATTGTTCAAAGTATTATTTTCTGTGCGCCTCTTATTATTATAACTCTCATTCAGTTAAGACATCGTTTTAAAATTTCTATTAATCAGATTAAAAAGCTTAGAGTTGAAGGTGATTTGCAGAGTCGTATTTACGTTGGTACCTTTGATGACTTTGGAATCATTATGTCGGAAATGAATCTTTTGATGGATTCGCTGCGTAATTCAATTCTGCATCTTAAGAACGAAATTACTTCGGTAGACTCCAGTGCAGAAGAGCTGATGAGTCTTACGGAATCTTCTTCTGCAGATGTTGAGCAGATTGTAAACCGCTTTGAGGCTGTGAGTGCTGAATCTACAAATCAGGCAGAGCTGCTGGCTTCTGTTAATGATGGTGTTGCCAAGCTCAATGTGGACGCTGTTAAAGTGAGCGACTTTACTGGCTTCCAGTTTAAGTCTGAAAAAGAAAATGAGAACTCAATGTCCGAAATGGTAAACAACTTTAATTCTATTACATCGCTCATTGAACGGGCCCAGGCTCTTTCTAATCAGCTTACAAAAGAATCTGTTTCGGGTAGTGCCGAAGTTAAAAAGACTCAGGATGTAATTAACGGAATTACCGAAATGTCTAAGCGCATGATTGAAGTTATTAAAGTGATTCAGTCTGTTGCTTCTCAGACAAACCTTCTTGCCATGAACGCTGCGATTGAGGCGGCTCATGCGGGTGATGCCGGAAAGGGCTTTAGCGTTGTTGCTGACGAAATCCGTAAGCTTTCGGAATCTACTCAGAATTCTACCAAAGATATCAGTAATCTTATTAACGAAATTGCCAAGGCTATGGAATCTGGTTCTTCAAATATGGAGCTTACAAGTAATGCCTTCAACAAGATTCAGAAGGAAATTGAAGAGCAGAGTCAGGTTGTTGCTGAAATTTCGAAGACGGTTGGTGAGCAGTCTAAGGACGCAAACTCTATTCTTTCCAGCACAAATATTATTGTAAAGCAGATTGAAGATGTAAGCGGCCTTGCAAAAAATCAGGCTGATTCTACTTCTGAAATTATGAATAATTTGAGTGAGGTTGTAAATCTGGCGGGTCAGGTAAATGATTCGGTTGTTCAGTCTGAAAATGTTGTAAAGAACTTTTCGGAATCTTTCTCTACAGTCCGGGCAAAGGCAGAAGCAAACAAGCAGTCTGTTCTTGCAATTACCGCGGAGCTGGATAAGTTTAAGCTCTAGATTGTCGGGTCAAGCCCGACAATGACAAAATTACACAAACTCAATCTGGGTGCGGAGGTCGCCGCTTTTGCCGTAAATACAGCAGATGTGGCGGCCTTCAACATTTGCATATTTGCAGATGATTTCTTCGCCGGATTTTACCGCCAGCTTGTAGCTGATACGAAGCTTTTTGAAGTTGCGGTTTTCATAAATGTCGGCCGGCAGAACTTCAAGTGCATAATCAAGATAAGTAAGATTGTGAACGTGGTCGTTAAAGTCTATGTCGGCGCGGCGGATAGGCAGTTCAATTTCGTTTGAGAAGGCTTCAGGAGCGGCAAGGCGAGGCAGGCGGGCTTCTTCGAAGGTGTATTTGTCTTCCGGCTGATATTTTTCTATGATTTCCGGAGTTACCTTGCAGGGGCGGCCGGTATTAAGGTCCAGGCGGATCCATTTTGTTGTGCCTTTTACGGTGAGTTCTCCGTTGCAGTACATTTCAAAGTCGCGGGTGCAGACAAGAGGCTGCTTTACCGGCTCAGACCAGGTGCGGGCCAGAATCTTGTCGCCGTATTTAGGATATTTGATGAGCTCAAGCATCCAGTCGGTGAGGACCCAGGCAACTCCGCTGTTTGAGCCTTCCAGAATTGCGTCTCCGGCGCGGTCTGAATGTTTATTTCCCGAGTTCTCCAGAATCTTCAGAATAGAAGCAAGCTTCATGTCGCCGTTCTTTTTATAATCTTCCAGAACCGGCTGGTATTCAAAATCTATGATCATAGTATTTAAAATGACAAAAATAGCCACTTTTGTCAACCACCAGTAAAATTACCGCTTTGCTACGATAAGTAGCATAAATTTTCGCTTTTGTAATCTTCATTTGGTGTTAAAATAGAGCTACATAGCTTAGTCTGCTATTCAGGAGGATAACCAATATGGTGTTTGCAGAAAAACTGAAAACTCTTAGAAAAGAGAAAAACATTTCGCAAGAAGCCCTTGCAGAAAAAATCCATGTTAGCAGACAGGCAATTACCAAATGGGAAAGCGGAAACGGTATTCCGGATATCGAAAATCTGATTGCCATTTCTTCTCTTTTTAATGAATCTCTTGATTCACTTTTGAGCGAAGAAAAAAGCCTTATTGCAAAGCATGAATTTCTGTATGAAAGTCGTACCGAGTATGATCTGGACAGCGCGAAGAAAATCGACCTTAAGCTTGGTACAGCCCACGAAGTAATCATCGAAAAAACAAATGATGAAAAAATCCAGGTGATTGCAGCGTCTAACAAGCTTTCCTTCCTGGCACAGCAGGTGAAGGTTAAGATTGATGAGAACAAAAGACTTATGGACGTTATCGTAAAGCATTCGGCAGATTTGTCGGAAATTGCGGCTCTTGAAAATCTTTTTATTCTGGTGCGCATTCCGGTAAAGTTTGTTGCAGACATTGAGCTGAGCGGAGAGTTCGAAAATATTAAGGTTCGCGACATAAGCTTTGATACTATTGAATTTGACGGCAAGGCAAAAAATGTTTTTGTAACAAATGCCAGCGGACATCTGGAATTAAATACTAATTCTAATCTGAATGTCGAAGTAAATGGGGCTCATGGAAAAATCGATTTGAATCATTCCCATGCGGTTTCAAAACTGAAGTTTGCAGAGGGCCAGAATTTCTATCTGAAAAATGCAGGCCGCTTTACCCGCTTTGTGGATGCAAACGGAAAGGTTCTGGCTGGTAAGCGCGAGAAAGATGATCCCGCAGAGCCTGTAGATTTGATTGTAGAGCTGAACGGCTGGAAGGCCGAGGCTCAAGTGGTGACACAATGAAGTGTCATTGCCGGACTTGATCCGGCAATCTAGATTATCGGGTCAAGCCCGATAATGACATGTAATTATGGAGATTAATTTTATGGAACAAACAAAATACATTTATAAACCAAAAAGATTTTATATCATCACCTTTGCAACAACCTGGTTCTTCTGGCTTTTTGCAATTTTGTTTAATGATGGTCTTACCAATACTTTGGGAATGGTTCTTGGAGGCTTGTGTCCTGCTACTGTTGCAATCATCACAGTATTTTCTTCAAAAAGTGATGCACTTAAAAAAGACTTCCGACGCAAGATTTTCAACTTCTGGAAATTAAAGCCCCTCTATATTTTTGCTGCGGTTTTGATTTTTTCGGCTATTGTCTGCTGCTCAATTCTGCTTTCAACTGTCTTTGGCGAATCACTGGATCAGTTTTCGTTCACAAAGGATTTTTCTTTCACTGGTGTTGGAGTAATGTCTGCCTTTGCAACACTTTTCCTTGCGGCTGTCCTTGAAGAGGTTGGCTGGCGCGGTTATGGAGAAGATGCGATTGCTGAGTATCATTCCTGGTTCAAGGAATCAATTATCTTTGGCTTTGTATGGGCTGCCTGGCATATTCCTCTCTTCTGGATTCCTGGAACCTATCATTATGAAATCCGCGAGATGAATGTGCTTTACATGATTAACTTCCTGGTTTCTGTTGCACCTATGGGCTTCATCACTACCTGGGTTTATGTAAAGAACGGACGCAGTATGCTTTCAAGCATCATCTTCCATCTATTTGTCAATTTCATGCAGGAAAAGATTGCGATGACTCAGACTACAAAGTGTGTTGAAACTCTGGTTGTAGTTGTTGCGGCAACAATCATTGTTCTTACTAACCGCGATATGTTCTTCGAAAAGAGACATATCGGTCATATTCTTGAATAGTTATTCTTTAGATTTTTGATAGACTGAATAATCAATCTGGAACTGAGATGCATCCGGGAGTGTTAGCAGATAATAACCGTCCCCGGGTGCACCTTTTTTTAACAGAACTTTGTCGTAGCAGATTTCGAGGTTAGGAAAGCCGCTGTCTTTCGGAGCTGTCATTTTTACCTTGCCGGTGAAGGTTCCGTTCTGGGCCATATTTGAGTTTGTTATGATTTCGCCGTCAAAAATCCAGCCTTCTTCGTCGCAGTAATTTGTGTAGCGCAGGGTAACAAGGCCGCCGGCTCCCTTGATTTTTACATCATAAAAAACTGAGCCGGAAACCAGTCCATAAACGGTTTCTGTGCCCACCTTTGCCAGGGAACTTTTTTTGTTCATGTAGGTGAGCCGGGTTTGTGTTTCGTTCAGCTTCTTGAAAAAGGTGAGGGCATAATCTTCTGCCGCCTCGGAGTTTGCGGAGGTGGCCGGCTGAGCAAAAGCGGCAGAAGCAATCAAAAGAAAAAGGATGAGGGCAAAAAGTTTTTTCATATCTATCGGCTCATCTTATAAATTTCCAGCATGTCCTCTTCTTTGAGGAAACGTGCTGAGCCCTTACCGCCGTTTACGCCGACAGCACATTTGTGAGCCATGAGCTTGAGGTCATCATCACTTGCATTAACGCCAAGCTCGCGGAGGTTTGTAGGCATCTTGATTTCGCGGTAGAAAGCTTCCATTGCTTCAATTCCCTTGAGGGCAATTTCTTCGTCTGAGCCGGCGTCTGCTGGAACTCCCATAACATTAATTGCATAGCGCTTAAAGCGTGGCAGACAGTTTTTATAAACATAGCGGGCCCAGCTTCCCCAGAGAGCCGCAAGACCAGCTCCATGAGCTACGTCGTAAAGACCGCCCAGTTCGTGTTCAAGCTTGTGTGTCATCCAGTCGCCGCCGTCGTTGCCGCAGCCTGTGAGGCCGTTGTGAGAAAGGCTTCCGGCCCACATTACTTCGGCGCGGGCATCGTAATTCTTCGGGTCGCGGACCAGAATCTTTGCGTTTTCTTTTACGGTGCGGAGCAGGGCTTCTGCCATGGAGTCTGTGATTTCCATATTGCCGCCGTTTGTAAAATAGCGCTCCATTGTGTGCATCATAATATCAGTGCAGCCGCAGGCAGTCTGATAATCAGGCAGAGTCATAGTCAATTCAGGATTCAGAATTGCAAAACGAGGGCGGCAGAAATCACTCGAATAGCCTCGCTTTACAAGTCCCTCTTCTTTAGTGATTACAGATGAATCACTCATTTCACTTCCGGTTGCGGCAAGAGTCAAAATAACGCCAAGTGGAAGACAAGCCTTTGCCTGTTTTTTATAATCATATAAATCCCAGACATCTCCCTCGTTCATAACGCCGTAGCCGATTGCCTTTGCAGAATCAATTGCGGAACCGCCTCCGACTGCAAGAATAAAATCAATACCTTCTTTTTTTATAAGTTCGATTCCTTCATACACCAGACTCAGACGAGGGTTAGGAACAGCGCCGCCGAGTTTTACATAGGTGATGCCGGTAGCATCCAGCTTATCTGTAACGCGCTGCATAAGACCAGAACGGATTACACTTCCGCCGCCGTAATGAATCAGCACTTTTTTACCGCCAAACTCCTGAATCAGGTCGGCAACCTTATCTTCTGTATTCTTTCCGAATAAAACCTTTGTAGGTGTAAAATATTTAAAATCGAACATTATAACTCCTTGAGGTACGCGCCTGGGCTGCCGCCTCATATATTAATCTTAAACGAAAAATCAAAATTATCAAGGAATAAAATATCTTTATATATCTTTATAGAATAGGAACTTTTCTTCTTTTGAAATTCGTTTTTTGCCTTTATAATATAAAGGGTAGCAGGAAGAAATCTGAAATGAGATTTTTATTTATACGACACGGCGAACCAGATTATGTAAACGACTGCATTACCCCAAGGGGACAGCTGCAGGCGGCGGCTGCGGCAAGGCGGCTGGCTTGTGAAAATATCTGTGAAATTTATGCCTCGCCGCTGGGCAGAGCTCAGGAAACTGCAGACTACACAGCCAGAGCTCTTGGACTGAAAATTACTACCCTCGATTTTATGCGTGAGCTTTATTGGGGCGGAGAAGGTCTTCCGGATAATGGTCACATCTGGATGCTTTCTGACAGAATGATTAATGAAGAGAATTTTGATTTTTCTGCTCAGGACTGGCGCGAACATCCTTATTTCAAAAACAATATAGTTATGCCCCACTACGAAAAAGTTGTTGCGGGTATTGATGAATTTCTGGAAAGCCAGGGCTATCGTCATGAAGGCAGAAGATTTTTCTGCAGTCAGGAAAACACAAAGACAATAGCACTTTTTAGTCACGGCGGTTCGGGAGGCGCGGCACTGTCTCATATTTTGTCCCTGCCTTTTCCTTATACGCTCTGCGTTTTTCCATATACTTTTACTTCGGTGATTGTGGTTAATTTTCCTTCGGTGCCGGGGCAGTATGTGCATCCGCGGGTTGAGCTCTTTAACGATGCGGCTCACATCAAAGGGTTTGGAGATCATCTGAAACTTCAGAAAGAAAGTGACCCTGTATAAAAAAAGAATCAGAGGTATGTTGAAAGAGGAAATCAAAAATGAAAAGTGTTTATGAAGAATGTCCTAAGTTTGAAAACGAACGCTGGCTTCTGCGTCTGGTCGAAAAAACTGATGCGGAAGATTTGCTCAAGGTTTACAGCGACAAAAATGCGCTTCCATTTTTTAACAGCGATAACTGCGACGGCGACAATTTTTATTATCATAACAAAGAGCTCATGGATAAGGCTATGGATTTCTGGCTTTATTCTTACCGCGAAAAGTGGTTTGTTCGCTGGGCTATTATTGATAAAGCAAGCGGCAAGGCAATAGGCACCATTGAGTCTTTCAAGCGGCTTTCAGAAGATGATTTTAATGAGTCCGGAGTTTTGAGACTTGATGTCGGCAGCGCTTATGAAAAGGCTGAAGCCTTGAAGGATATCATGTCGCTTATTGTGCCTCCGATTTTTGAAATGTTTGACTGTAAGCAGGTTGTGACTAAGGTTCCGATTTATGCAGTGGAGCGTAAGGCAGCGGCAGAGGCCTTTGGTTTTGAAAAAACAGATTCTCTTCTTCTTGCAAAGGATGGAGTTGCCTTTAACGGGTATTGGATTTTCAAAAATAAATAAAAAAAAGTTAAGGTAAAATCATGCCATTAGTAAAAGTTAATATGCTTACAGGGAAAACTCCTGAATTTAAAAAGACTGTTTTTGATTGTATTCACGAAGGACTAATTGACGCTTTTGGAATTGCAGATTGGGACAGATTTCAGCGTATTGAAGAATATGAAAAGGACTCGTGGGAAGCTCCGGAAGGTAAGACTGAAAATTTTATGATTATCGAGCTTACGGTTTTTCCAGGAAGAAGTCGAGAGCAGAAAAAAACTGCAATTGAAAAAATTACCGGGCTGCTGTGCGAAAAACTTGGGATAGCAGCCACAGATGTTTTTATCGTGATGAACGAACCGCCTCTGGAAAACTGGGGTATGGGTGGAAATCAAAAATAATGGAGTAAAAATATGGAACTTTGGGATGCATATAATTCAAACTTTGAAAAAATCGAAGGACTCACTTTAGTACGTGAAGAGCAGGATAAGATTCCTTCTGGAGTTTATCATCTTGTCTGCGAAATTCTTGTACGTCATACAGACGGAACATATCTTTTGATGAAGAGAGATCCGACAAAGCCACTTTATCCAAATATGTGGGAAGCGACAGCGGGTGGCTCTGCCTTGCAGGGTGAAAGCGCAGTTGAGGGTGCTTTGCGGGAACTGCGCGAAGAAACTGGAATTGCCGCAGACTCGCTTGAGCAGCTGGACTGGTCTTTGGGCGGAAGCTGCATTCACTGTCGTTTTTTATGTGTAACAGATTGTGCCAAAGATTCTATAAAATTTCAGAAAGGCGAAACCTGTGATTACCGCTGGGTTAGTGCACAGGAGCTTCTGGCAATGAGTGAGTCGGAACTGGTCGGCTGGCAGATGAAGAAGTTTGTTGTCTGATTAAGGAGTGTATAATGACAGAAGCAACAATAAACAGAATAAGGAAATTTATTTCAGACCGCGACTGGGGCCAGTACCACAGTCCTGCAAATCTTGCAAAGTCAATTTCCATTGAAGCCAACGAGCTTCTTGAATGCTTTCAGTGGAGCGACACAGACTACGACCTTCAGCATGTAAAAGAAGAACTTGCCGACGTCCTTGTTTATTGCCGTGACCTTTTAGACGTGCTCGGCCTGGACGAAGACGAAATTGTAAATATGAAGATGGATTTGAACGAAAAAAAATACCCGGTGGAAAAAGCCCGTGGCAACAACAAGAAGTATACGGAGTTGTAGTTTGGATATCCAGATTAAAGCCGCCACAATCGAAGATGCCCAGGTTCTCGTTGATATTTACAACAAAGCCTTCTACGAGGATTTTGTAAAATATGGCGAATGTCCTGGGTACGGCAAATCAGTCAGCGACATGGAAAAATCAATTAATGAGACCTTAAAATATATAGCGTATGTCGGTGAAAATCCTGTTGGGGCTATATCTGTTTTGAAGAAGGATGATGGTCTTTATTATCTGGGAGCGCTTTGTGTAATTCCTGAATATCAGAGACAGGGAATCGGGTATAAATTACTTGAGTTTATTAAAGAGCAGAACAAAGACTGGAAAAAAATTGAATTAGTAACTCCGGCAGACAAAGAGAAAAACATCAGCTTTTATACAAAAAAGTGCGGATTTAATATTGATTACGAAGAGATAGATGGAAGCGTCAAACTTTATCACTTTAGTTTGTCTAGCGAAAGATAGTCTAGGTGAAGGAGAAAAGATGAAAACAAAAGAAGTAATTATCGAACAGCAGAAAGATTTTATTCAGGAAATGAAAGATAAAACATCTGTCTTTCTTAATTCAATTGATAAATCAGAAATTGAAACTATTCTTCTTTCTGGAAGCGTTTCCCGTGCAGACTATTTTCCGAAGATTAAAGAAGACGGCGATATAAATGGCATGGTCGATTTAATCGTCATGCGTAAAAAAGGGAGCAGTGTGACTGCCGAAGAAATTTTTGGCCCGGACCAGGATCCGCCGATTCCTTATCATTGTATAAAAATTGATGATGTCTGGTGGGCAATTTTGTTTACAGATTTTATCGACACCGAAAAGTTTAAGCAGTATGAAGAGCCAAGAAAATTTTCCATACTGGAAGCTCAGATTCTGTACGACCCGAATAAGTCATATAAAAACGAGCTTGAAAAAATAAATCAGTTTGTAAAAGAGGATTTAAAAAAGAATCTTGACGGTGCTCTCGGTTACATACATTATCTGATTTCTGATTACAAAAAAGACCGCTGGTATCGCCGTCAGGCATTTATCCAGATGCATGAAAATCTGAATACAGCAATTCGTGCCGGCGTTCGTGCATTGTTTTATCTGAATGGATTTTACTCCCCGGCAGAAGACCGTGCAATTTATTATTCTCACAGTCTGCCAAAACTCCCGGAAAACTATGCAGAGTTAATTTCGCAAGCCTGCAGTCAGATTACAGATTCAGAAGCAGATTATTTCCGACGTGAGAAAATCTTCATGGAGAAGATTGTTGGTTTTATAGAGAAACAGAGGTAACTAGTTTTGGCACTTTTTTATTTCGTAAGACACGGTGAAGCAGACTATTCTCAATTGCTGGAAAAAGGCTTTTTCGGATTCGGCCGGGATTTTGCGCCTCTTTCGAAAATTGGAATAGAGCAAGTTGAAAAGACGGCAAAAGAGTTTTATGAAAATAAAGGCCTGTATCCTAATGGTCAGCAGCTTCGATGGGAGACTTTGGAAGAAGTAAGAAAAAGAATGCAGTGCGTTGTTGAGAAATATGTCGGCTACGAGAAGGTGATTTTTGTAGGCCACAGTATGGCCTTTGAAACCCTTACCGGTATTAATGAAATGCAGCCTGCGGAAATTCTTGAGTGGGAAAATTGAAGAAAATGCATATAAAATCACAAAAAGTGTGAAATTATATTCATTTTGGGAATAAATTGGGGGTGTTGCGGGGGAAATCCCCCGCTGGAAGGGGCGTTGGAAAACGCCGAAGGCGGTTGGAGCGGCGGCTCAGGCACAGCCTTCGCCGAGACTCGCTAAAAACAGTCCACTGGACTGTTTTTGCCCTGCAATGCAGGGCCGCTCCCTAAGGGGTCGCCTTCCCCTCCTTTATGATTATTTACTCTTGCAATTCTTCTTGTGAGCTTTAATCTTTTTTATTGCCCAGTCATAATGACTT
>JAEEGJ010014907.1_pt1 | contig 18294 bp, 15 predicted proteins | sample 8958761 | NCBI WGS metagenome assembly JAEEGJ01 (sample SAMN16246546, study PRJNA631951) | gut metagenome | biome: gut microbiome; feature: rumen; material: RS-attached | host: Bos | place: Iran: Karaj | collected 2018-10
ATAGCTGGTGAATATACTGCTCCGCCGGCACATGGTCCCAGGATTACAGAAATCTGTGGGATTACACCGGAAGAAATAGTGTTGTTTCTGAAGAGTTTTCCATAACCGCCGAGGGCCAGGATACCTTCCTGGATTCTTGCTCCGCCGGAATCGTTAACCTGAACGAATGGTGTTCCGTTCTTAAGTGCAAGAGCCTGTGCAGCTGCAATGCGCTCTGCATGCATCTCTCCAAGGGATCCGCCAAGAACTGTGAAGTCCTGTGATGAAACGAATACCTGCTTTCCGTCAACTTTTCCGCAGCCAGTTACAACTCCGTCACCCAAGAATTTCTTCTTGTCGAGTCCGAACTTGTCGGCACGTCCTGTAATATAGGTGCCGTCCTCAATGAATGAACCCTCGTCGAAAAGAAGGTTGATTCTCTCTCTGGCAGTCAGCTTTCCTCTCTCATGCTGCTTAGCGATCTGATCTTCGCCGCCACCTGCAAGCATCTTGGAACGCATGTCCTTAAACTTCTGTAAGGCTTCTTTGTTACCCAACTTAATATCCTCCTGCTATATTTAATATAGTCGCAAAAAGTTTACTATATTATGGTTTTTTCTTCTACCTTTAGAATTTACCAACAGGCCGATTTTTGAGTATTTTTTTTCATAATTTCAATAACAAAAAGTTATTTTGCCGGGTGTTTTTTCTTGAAATCCTCGATCAGAGCCCTGCTTATGCTGGCAAAGGAAGGCAGATTCGGGAACTGGTCTGGGGTAAACCAGTCGGCCTTGTCTATCTCCACCCCGTCGGGCTTAAGCTCGCCGGAATCGTATTCGGCAGTGAATCCAAGCATGAAAGAATGGGGGAACGGCCAGCACTGGCTGCCGAAGTAGCGGATGTTCTTGACCTTGATGCCCACCTCCTCCATGATCTCGCGTTGTATAGCGTCCTCGGCACTCTCGCCACTCTCCACAAAGCCGGCTATTATGCTGTAGCGGCCGTCGGTAAAGCGGACGTTGTGGGCCAGAAGGAGCTTGTCGCCCTTGGTCACAGCGGTTATGACAGCAGGTGAAAGGACCGGGTAGTCGATGCGGCCGCATTTGGTACACACCTTGGCCCGCTCGGTCTTTGAGTCCTCCATAGGGGCACCGCAGGAGGGGCAGAACTTCCAGCTCTCGTGCCAGCGGCAAATGTGGAGGGCCCGGCCTACTATGGTGAACATCTCACGGCCAATCTTGGTGTAGAGCTCCCGGAGTCCCGAGTAGGTATGCTGGGCTACGCCGCAACAGTTGTAGCAGATTTCCTCCCCTTCAAAGACTTGGGCAGCAAAGGCGTTTTTGCCGTCTATAGTGCCAATGAACTGGGGTTCTGTGGTCTTGAGTCCCAGCTCGGAGGGAGAGATAAGCTCAGGGAACCTGATGTCATCATCCTGCCCGAAATAAAGGACCTTATCCTTTTTGAACAGAAACCAGAAACTCCGCTCATTCTCTTTTTTCTCGCAGAAAACACCAGGTACAAATGTCATACAAGCCTCCTCTACCGCTCGATTATAACAAAATTGCGCTCATCCTCCAGGAATGGAACATGGGCTGTCTTGATTATTGTCTTTTTTTGAATATCTGATGATAGGGATTGAATCTCCCTCTCTAGCTCTTCCTTCCTACCCTTGTAAGCAAAAAGGTGTCCTCCTGGGGATGCAAGCCTGTACAGTGTGGGGAAATACTGGGTGAACTGTCCCAGGGCCCGGAATAGAACCAGGTCGAACTGCTCCTTGACTAGGTCGGCGTCCTCAGCCCGCACCTCCACATTGGAGGCATGCATCATAACTGCTGTGTCGGCTAGGAACAGAGCCTTTTTGCCGGAGCGCTCTATCAAGGTGAACTTGCGGCCTGGGAATGCGATGGCCAGCACCAGGCCGGGGAAACCGCCGCCAGAGCCTACGTCGCAGGCTGTATCAAAGGGGATATCTTTTAGGATTGGAATTGCGGCCAGGGAATCGAGGAAATGCTTGACAACCAGCTCATCGCCAGAGGCGTTCACAAGGCCATACTTGCCATTCCACATGGCCAGTTCCGACCAGTAGGTCTCAAGCTGTTTCCGCTGTCCTGCAGAAAGAGAGATGCCAAGCTGTGAAAGCCCTTTATCCAGCAGTGCTTCCATTCTTTTTCCCCAAATGAATCATAAGGATTGCTATGTCGGATGTCCGCACTCCGGAGATGCGGGAGGCCTGTCCCAGGGTGGCAGGAAGAACCTGCTTGAACTTAAGGCGGGATTCGGCAGAAAGGCTCTCCACTGCATCGTAGTCAAAGCCCTCGGGAATCCTGAGTTTCTCCATCCGCTCTATACGGCTGTTCTGCCGCTCCTGGCGGGCTATGTAACCATCGTATTTTATATCAAGCTCTATCTGGTCTAGCCACTCTTTCCGCACTCCGTTTCCTATGGATGGATCCAGGGAAAGAAGCTGCTCCAGCCTTATTTCGGGGTCCCGGATTATCTGGTCGAAGCTCTTTCCGATGTGGTGGCTGAGAGTCTCTTTCAATTCTGTCATTTCGGCCTTCGCCAGCTCCTTCTCCCCAAGGTGCCGCTGGGAAAGAAGCTCCTTCACCTCGTCGATTCTGGTCCTTTTTTCCACAAACTGCTGATGGATCTCCGCCAGCACCAGACCGGCCTGATAGCCCTTATCCAGAAGGCGGAAATCGGCGGTGTCGTGCCGCAGGGAAAGGCGGTGCTCAGCCCTGGAGGTGAACATTCTGTAAGGCTCCTTGGTACCCAGTGTCACAAGGTCGTCGATAAGGACACCGATATAGGCTTCGGTCCGGGAGAGAACCAGAGGTGCCTTTCCCTGCAGGTACATGGCTGCGTTGATGCCTGCCATAAGCCCCTGGCATCCAGCCTCCTCGTAGCCGGAGGTACCGTTGGTCTGCCCGGCTATGAAAAGCCCCTTGAGCCGCTTGGTCATAAGGGAAGGATAAAGCTGCAGCGGATTAAGGTAGTCGTATTCTACTGCATATCCTGGGCGCACCACCTCCACATGCTCCAGGCCGGGCAGTGTGTGGAGGAACTGGTTCTGCACCTCCTCCGGCAGGGAGGATGAGATGCCGTTAAGGTACATCTCCTCGGAATCCAGCCCCTCCGGCTCAACAAAAATCTGATGTCTGGGCCGGTCTGGGAACCGTTTGACCTTATCCTCTATTGATGGGCAGTACCGGGGACCGGTGCCTACAATCATACCTGAGAACAGAGGGGAACGATGGAAGTTGTCCCTTATTATCTGGTGTGTTTTTTCGTTTGTATAAGTGATCCAGCAGGGCACCTTGGGGCGCACCACCTTCTCGCCGAAGAAGGAGAACTGGAGCACCTCCTCGTCCCCAGGCTGCATCTCCATCCTGTTGTAGTCAAGAGAGCTCTTCTTGACCCGGGCCGGGGTGCCGGTCTTAAGGCGGCCCACATCAAAGCCCATACGGCGGAGGCTTACTCCCAGCCCTTCCGCAGCAGGCTCCCCTATGCGGCCCGAGACCTTGGAATAAGGTCCTATGAAAATGCGCCCCTCCATGAAGGTGCCGGTGGTAAGGACCACGGCCCGGGCGGTGAAGCGCATGCTGCGTTCTGTTATGACTCCCTCGATGGCATGGCCGTCGGAGGATAGGATAAAATCGGTCACTGTGTCCTGGAACAGGTGGAGGTTCCTCTGGTGCTCCAGGGTGTATTTGGCCAGGGCGCTGTATGCAAACTTGTCGGCCTGTGCCCTGGGGGCCTGCACTGCAGGACCGCGGCTCTTGTTGAGCATCCGGAACTGTATCATGGTGTGGTCGATAAGGTGGGCCATCTCGCCCCCCAGGGCATCGATCTCCCGCACTATGTTGCCCTTTGACAGGCCTCCCACCGCCGGGTTGCAGGAGAGCTTACCGATGGTGTCTATATTCTGGGTTATAAGCAGGGTGCTGAAACCAAGCCGGGCCAAAGCCAGGGAAGCCTCTATTCCAGCGTGGCCGCCGCCTATGACTATCGCATCAAAATCCATATCACTTACCTACACAGAAACGGGAGAACATATTCTCCAGTATGTCGGAGCTGGTTATCTCGCCAGTCAGCTCCCCAAGGGCATTCACAGCCTCTTCCAGATCCACGGCCACCACATCCAGCGGCATCTGGGCAGCCATCCCTATCTTCACCTTCCCTATTGCATCCAAAGACCTGTCGATAAGATCCTTCTGCCGCTGGGAATCGATGACAGCCTCCCCTGTGTCCAGTCGGTGGCTTCCCATGGCTTTGGTATAAATCAATTCCTCAAGTCCATCGAACCCGGCCCCGGTGGCGGCGCTTATGGGTACAAAACCCTCCGGCGCAGCAGCATCAGTTTTGTCTATCTTGTTCCAGAGCGGAATACATGGATGTTCTTTTATAAAGGCCTCGTCCTCCGGTGTCAGCCCCTCGGAGCCATCCACCAGGTAGAGGATTATGTCGGCATTCTCTATAACCATGTTGCTGCGCCGTATCCCCTCCGCCTCCACCGGGTCGTCTGATGAGCGCAACCCTGCGGTGTCGATGAGTACAGCCGGGATACCCTTGACTGCAACAGAGGATTCTATGTAGTCCCTGGTTGTGCCTTTTATGTCTGACACAATGGAACGGTCTTCCTTGAGGAACAGGTTGAAAAGTTTGGATTTGCCTGCATTGGTCCGCCCGGCCAGGGCAATGCGGATACCCTCTTTATACAGTTTGCCCACCTGGTAGGTGGCGGCAAGGCGGCTCAAGATATCGGCAGCCTTGTCCAGCTTCTCCATATCAAAGCCGGCAGCAGGGTCGGCCTCGTCCTCAGCATAGTCCAGCTGTATCTCCACTGCAGCCAGAATGTCGGCAAGAAGGTGCTTGGCCTGGTCTATGGCATCAAAAATGCTGCCGGAGAGCCGGGCCAAAGCAAGGACCTGGGCCTGCCGGCTCTTGGATAGGATAAGTTCGTTCACAGCCTCGGCCTTGGTCAGGTCCACCTTGCCGTTCAGGAAACTGCGCATGGTGAACTCCCCTGGCTGGGCGTCCCTGAAGCCTGCCTTGTGGAGCAGCTCCATCACAGCCTGTATACCGGGCAGGCTTCCGTGGCAGAAAATCTCCACCATATCCTCCCCTGTGTAGCTTTTAGGAGCACGGTAAATGCCCAGCACCACCTGGTCCACAGCCTTCTCTCCATCAAGGAGCATGCCGAAAGCCAGTGAATAGCCTGGGAGTTTGGTTATATCTTTGTTTCCTTTAAATATCGGAGCTATTTTCTCAACAGAACCGGTGCCGGATGTACGGATGACAGCCAGAGCGCTCTCCCCCCAGGGGGTGGCCAGTGCGGCGATAAGCTCTTCTGTGTCATATCCGCTTCTCATAGTAAGAAAATAATATATTAAACTGTGGTGGTGGTCAATAAATCAGTTTTCTTCCTGCTGTGCCAAAGATGGATTAAAAATGCAACGCAGATTATGTTGGACAGGAGGGAGCCTGCCGGGGCGGCCAGTCCCATGGGGTACAGTGTCGCCGGCCAGAGTATGACTGCCAGATAGGTGCCTGGGATGCGTACCAGTATTACAGAAAGCACGTTGTGTATGAATGAGTAGAATGCCTTGTTGTAGGCGCAGAAATAGCCGCTGAAGCAGAAGTGGATGCAGGCCAGCATGCAGTCTATGGTGTAGGAGCGCAGGTACTGGCCGCCGTAGTGGACAACCCCTTCGTCACTTTTCACGAAGAGCCGCACTATAGGCTCTGCAAAGAACTGGCATATTGTAAAAATTACAGCCCCGAAGCAGACACATATCACAATGCCGTAGACAAGAACCTGGGTTGCCCGTCTGTCCTTTCCTGCCCCTGCATTCTGGGCGGCGATAGCCGATACCGACGACAGCATAGCTGACGGCACCAGGAAGAAGAAGCAGATAAGCTTCTCCACAATGCCTACGCTGGCCGCGATGGTGACACCTCTTGTGTTGGCTATTGCTGTGATGACCAGGAAGGATATCTGGATAAAGCCCTCCTGGATTGCAATAGGAACTCCTACCCTGAGAATGGCTGAGAAGACTGCCCTGTCTATTGCAAAATCCTTTTTGGAAACCGAGATGCCAGTATCGGTCTTCTTAAGCACCACAAAGGCCAGCATCACACTGAGCACCTGGGATGCCACTGTGGCCAGCGCAGCCCCGGCAGCCCCCATCCCCAGCGGGCCGATGAGTATGTAGTCCAGCACTATATTCACAATACCGGCCACAAGTACAAAGTACATGGGGGTCTTGGTGTCGCCGAAGCCCCTGAATATGCTGCTTATCACATTGTATGCGGTTATGAAGGGGATTCCTGCGAAGCAGATGATTATGTACTGCCGGGTCTCCGCCACAGCCTCGGGCGGAGTTGCTATGAGCCTTATGATTCCGTCAGCAAGGAATATGAGCAAAACCGAAGCCAGCACAGAGAATACCAGGAAGATAGTGGCAGTGTTTCCTACACTTTTTGCCGCCCCTTCCGAATCCTTGGCTCCCACTGCCCTTCCGATGGCAATGGTGCCACCCATGGAAAGGCCCACTATCACCACTGTGAGCATATGCATCACCTGGCTTCCCACTGCCACTGCTGTTATGGTGGAAGCTCCGTTGAACTGCCCTGTTATGAACAGGTCTGCAAGACCATAGAAGGTCTGGAGGAAGCAGGAGATGAGGAACGGCACAGAGAATGCTATGAGGATAGGAAGAATCTTCCCTTCGGTAAGCTCTTTTTTCATCTTGGCTTCAGTATATAAAAACCAAAGGCAAAAAAAAAGGGACTTTCAAAAAGAAAGTCCCCTAAAATTTAATTTTAGATCACTTCTTGGCAAATGTCAAATTGCCATCCTTGGCATCCACTGCGATTGTGGAACCTTCCGGGAATTCTCCTGCCAGAAGGTGCTTTGCCAGCTGGTTCTGCAGCATATTCTGGATTGTCCTCTTAAGAGGTCTTGCGCCAAACTGCGGCTGGTAACCTTCCTTGACAAACAGCTTCTTGGCTGCATCGGATACTGTTATGCCCAGCTTCCGGGCCTTAAGCCTGTTGGCAATATGCTCAAGCTCGATATCCACGATCTTGCTGATATGCTCCTCGCCAAGCCTGTTGAACATGATGATCTCGTCAATACGGTTCAGGAACTCAGGCTTGAAGGTCTGTCTCAGGAGGGCATCCACCTGGGGCCGTGCCTTTTCCGGGTCGTCCACCTGCAGGATATACTCACTTCCCAGGTTGCTGGTCATGATTATGATGGTGTTCTTGAAGTCCACCACCCGTCCCTGACCATCGGTAAGCCGGCCGTCATCCAGAAGCTGCAGCATGATGTTGAATACATCTGGATGTGCCTTCTCAATCTCATCAAACAGGATGACAGAATAAGGCCTTCTCCGCACTGCCTCGGTAAGCTGACCGCCCTGGTCGTAGCCCACATATCCCGGAGGAGCTCCAATAAGCCTTGAGACTGTATGCTTCTCCATGTATTCACTCATATCGATACGGGTAAGGGCATGCTCGTCATCAAAGAGGAAGTCTGCCAGTGTCTTGGCCAGCTCGGTCTTTCCAACACCGGTAGGTCCCAGGAAGATGAATGTTCCAAGAGGCTTGCCCTCCTCTGAAAGACCTGTCTTGTTACGTCTTATAGCATCGGATACAGCCTGGATAGCCTTCTCCTGTCCTACAACACGCTTGCTCAGGATAGACTCTAGGTTGATGTATTTCTCAATCTCGGAGGCCATCATCTTTGAGACTGGAATACCGGTCCAGGCTGATACAACCTTCGCAATATCCTCCTCTCCAACCTCCTCCTGGAGCATGCTGGTCTCTCCCTGGATCTTCTGGAGCTGCTCTGTCTTAGCCTTCCGCTGGGCCTCAATCTGCGGAATAAGTCCATACTTTATCTCGCCGGCCTTGGCCAGGTTGCCTTCCCTCTCGTACTTGGCCTCCTCGCTCTTAAGCTGCTCAAGCTTCTCCTTAAGACCACGGATCTCGTCGATGGCGCTCTTCTCGTTCTTCCACTGGAGCTTCATGGCATCCTGCTTGTTCTTAAGCTCGGCCAGCTCCTTCTCAATATTTGCAAGCCGCTCCTTGGAGGCATCGTCTGTCTCCCGTGTCAGAGCATGTTTCTCTATATTAAGCTGAAGTATCTTCCGCTCTATCTTATCCAGCTCGGTAGGCTGGCTCTCGATCTCCATCTTAAGCTTGCTGGCTGCCTCATCCATCAGGTCGATAGCCTTGTCAGGCAGGAACCTGGATGTGATGTATCGGTCAGAGAGCACTGCTGACGCAATGATAGCCTCGTCCTTTATCCGGACACCGTGATGAACCTCGTACCTGTCCTTAAGACCACGGAGAATAGCAATGGTATCCTCAACAGAAGGCTCTTTTGTATATACAGTCTGGAACCGCCGCTCGAAGGCTGCATCCTTCTCCACATATTTCCGATACTCATCCAATGTTGTGGCACCGATACACCGCAGCTCACCTCTTGCAAGGGCAGGCTTGAGCAGGTTGGATGCATCCATGGCACCCTCTGCAGCACCGGCACCCATAAGGGTATGGAGCTCATCTATAAAGAGGATGATGTTGCCGTTGCTCTCGGTAACCTCCTTGAGGACAGCCTTCAGCCGCTCCTCGAACTCGCCTCTGAACTTGGCACCTGCAACCAGGGCTCCCATATCCAATGCCAAAAGTTTTTTATTTTTAAGGGAATCTGGGACATCCCCTGCCACAATACGGCGGGCAAGCCCCTCTACAACTGCTGTCTTACCTACACCAGGCTCACCTATGAGCACAGGATTGTTCTTTGTACGCCTTGAGAGAACCTGCATGACACGGCGGATCTCCTCATCACGTCCGATGACAGGATCCAGCTTGTCACGCCTTGCCAGCTCGGTAAGGTCACGGCAATACTTCTCCAATGTCTGGAATTTGCCTTCAGGATTCTGGTCTGTGACCCGCTGATTGCCGCGGATAGCCACCAGTGTCTGAAGAATTGAGTCCTTGGTTATGCCATGTCCTTTAAGCATCCGGCCGCATTCGGTGTCCGACATGGCGATTGCCATGAAGATATGCTCTGTGCTTATGTACTCATCCTTAAGGTTGTCTGCCTCTTTCTCGGCTTCGTTCAGAATCTGATATGATGCGTTGCTGAGGCTCACCTGGGCAACTCCGCCGTAAGCACGGGCAAGACGCTGCAGAAGGCGCTCTGTGTCTGATATAAGTAAATCTTTTCCTGCTCCCAGTTTGTCCACCAGAGGGGGAATAATGCCATCCTGCTGGGTAAGGAGGGCAAGCAGCAGATGCTCGGGCTCCAGGACCGGATGATTGTATTTGGTCACAAGGCGCTGAGCTTCCATAATTGCTTCTTGGGTTTTGACTGTAAATTTCTCCTGATTCATTTTGTGCCTCTTGATTGTTCTGGTATACCTAAAAAATACTAATGATTTTGGTTGCAGACAATAGAAAATTTCGGTATCATAAAATCGGAGGGGAACATGGAGACATCTTTTGATCTCATCATCATAGGGGCTGGACCTGCAGGTCTTACAGCAGCCCAGTACGGAGCCCGGGCAAACTTAAGGACATTGCTTATCGAGGAAGCTTCTGTGGGAGGCCAGAGTCTGAACATAACAGATCTGGAGAACTACCCAGGCTTCGAAGAACCTATAAGCGGCGGGGAGCTCTGCAGCAGGATGAAGGTCCAGGCCGACAAGTTCGGTGCCAAGTTTCTGGCTGCCTCTGTCCAGGCCATCTCAAAACAGAATGATGTATTCACCATAACCACCGACAGCGGTGTCTTCACCACATATACAGTGATCCTGGCCACAGGAGCCAAGCACCGGAAGCTGGGTGCCAAAGGAGAGGATGATTTTACAGGCCGGGGTGTATCCTACTGCGCTGCCTGCGACGGAGCCTTCTTCAAGGGGAAGAAAATCATCGTAGTGGGAGGCGGCGACACAGCCTGCTCCGAAGCTCTTTTCCTGGCAAATCTAAGCGACAAGATTATCATGATCCACCGGAAGGATCGTTTCCGGGCCCAGAAAGCTCTGGCCGACCGGGTGCTGAACAACAAGAATATAGAGGTGCGCTTCAACACCACCTGCACCGAAATCAAAGGAAGCAGCAAGGTGGAGTCGGCTGTCCTTATGGAGAACGGAATCCAGTATGAGCAGGACACCGATGCAGTGTTCATCTTCACCGGTATACTGCCTGCAAACCAGCTGGCAGAAGGGGTCAACATGGACGAGGCCGGCTATATTGCAACCGACAGCCATATGGAGACCTCCCTCAAGGGGCTTTTTGCTGTAGGCGATGTCCGCACTTCCCCCTTCCGCCAGGTGGTGACCGCCTGCTCCGACGGCGCAGTTGCAGCCCACTATGCCGGCATTCTGGTGGATGAGCTCAAGGGAGAGGCCTACATCTGAAAAAGCTTCTTCTCTCTTTTCTCTTCTGTCTTATTATATGCTTCTCTCTCTGTGCCCAGAATGTTGATTTCTGGCAGGAAGATGAGAACGATACCCTGGGGCTGCAGCTGCTCCTGGCAATGTCTGATGAGGAGCTGGCAGGTCAGCTTTTCATGATAAGCTATCCCGGCGCCGACCCTGATGAAACCGCAATACAATGGATAGAAGAACGGAACCTGGGGGGCATCAAGATTTTCGGGAAGAATGTAGGCTCCCTGCCGAAGCTGGCAGAGAACATAGGAATAATGCAGGACAAGGCATCAAAGACCAGACTGCGTATTCCCCTAATTACAGCCACCGACCAGGAAGGGGGCTGGGTGCGGCACATCAAATTCAACACATCCGAGACTGCGGGCAACATGTCCCTGGGAGCCTCAGGCATACCCAGCGATTCCCTTATGTCCTCCCTCTATATCAACAGGCAGCTTAAGGTGCTGGGGATAAACATGAACTTTGCCCCCACTGTGGATATTTATTTCAATCCAGACAACATGGTGATAGGCCCCAGGGCCTTCAGTGCCGATCCCCAGCAGACTGCAGAGCTGGCAAAGGCATGGTACGAGGGGGCCGAGGAGGCCGGCATAATAGCCACAGCCAAACATTTCCCTGGACATGGCCGCACCGACAAGGATTCCCATGGGGCTCTTCCTATTATAAAGGCAACACTGGAAGAAATTGAAGAGAGCGACCTGGTTCCCTACAAGGCTCTTATTGAGGAAGGAATTCCGGCTGTGATGGCCGGGCACCTGGCCTTCCCCAATATTACTGGGGGCAACAGACCTGCCACCATATCCCGGGAACTGCTCAAGGGTGTGCTCCGGGACAAGCTTGGATTCCAGGGGATCATCATAACCGACGATATGATAATGGCAGGAGCAAGCTCTTATATCCAGAGCACGGCCCATGCCTGCCTGGAATCCATAAAGAGCGGCGCCGACATGGTGCTGGTCTCCACCGATTCCGAGACTTTCGATATGGCCCATAAGCTTATTATAGATGAGATGAGGAAAGACCCCGATTTCCGGCATCAGGTGCAGGAGAGCGTACTGAGAATCCTTGCCGTGAAACTGCATTATCTGAAGCCCCAGGGCGAACAGGCCATGATTCCCGACATGGCGGCAGTGCGCAGCTTCTTCCCCGACAGGCAGGCAGATAGTTTCTTCTACCGCCAATGCTGCCGCAGCGTCTCATTCATCAGGGATGCAGATGAAGAGTTTATATCCCTTGAGGGCAAGAATGTCCTTTTTGTGGGCCCCCGCTATTTTCTCTCCGAAGCACTCAGGCGCTATCCAAAGGCTGGAACCTACCAGATTGCCCCCTATTTCTATGACACCGACGACTGGCATCCATACGAGCTGGGACACCTTATCCCAAAGTATGACAAGGTGGTGTTCTGCGTGGCTGGCCCGGCCCATGCCTCAATGCTCTCTCGCCTAAGGATCTTCAAAGATGACATAGTGGTATTCTCGCTGCTGACTCCTGCTTTCATAAACGATATAACCTGGGCCAAAGGTATTGCAGTATACGGCAGAAACAGCTCTTCCATAGCAGCAGGGCTTGCAGCCATGGCCGGGGAATACACCCCGGCAGGAAAGGTGCCTATCCCTCTCAAGGAGGCAGAATGAACTGGCTCAGGATAGAGAATATTGACCAGTCCGGGTACCGGAACCAGCTGATCTCTCTGGTAAGGCCCCAGGAGATAAGCTGCATAGATGCGGTTCCAATAATCAACGGAACCCAAAAGAACTCAAAGCCTATAATCCTCCATACAGACGGAAGCACGGCAGATGCAGCCCTCTTCTTCACCGCCTATGGGAGGATAATGCCTGTCCTGGATTCAAGTTTCCTCTTCCGTCAGGAGGATGTGAATCATGTATCAAAGCTGGCCGGGAATGCAGTTTTCCTTCCCACATCTGTGTCTGGTAAATCAGAGGCGGTGGACATGTTCCTGGAGAGGTTCTCCTGCGGACAGCGGAAGCAGACTGTTGAACACTACATAATGGAACTGGAGCAGGCTGCCTTTAAAATGCCGCAGATACCAGACCAGCTTAAGATACGGATACTAAGGGGATCGGCCAGACAGCTGCTGCCCCTCTTCCCTCTCCAGAAAACCTACGAAAGGCAGGAAGTGCTTTTAAACCCTGATGCACAGGATCCATTCGAGACCCTCCTCTGGCTAAGGTCCATTCTCACAAAGGATATCTGCTTCTACGCGAAACGGGGCTTACGCTATGTCTCCAAGGCAAACACAAATGCAGAAGGCTTCGACCACATACAGATAGGAGGTGTCTTCACTGTGCCCCGCTTCCGAAACCAGGGCTATGCACTCCATACTGTGGCAGCTCTGTGCAGGTGCATCATTGATAAGGAGCACAAGAATCCTTCCCTCTTTGTCCGCTCCGGGAATAAGACTGCGATAAAGCTGTACAAAAGCCTGGGCTTTGAGATTAAAGATACTACAAAGACTGTGTACCTGGATTAATCACCAATGGTTGAATGAGACAACCTGGGATGTAGGCTTCCGGTCGGTATGTGTGGGCTCCTCATCCTTCTCCCCCACCGCAAGCATCATAACTACCCGCATGGAATAAGGAAGAGTCAGGATATCGTGCACCGAGCTTTCGTTGAACATGGTGACAATGCAGCTGCCATACCCCTCTTTCTCAGCCTGGAGCATCATAAAGGAGACAGCAAATGTTATATCAATAGGATATGATGGCTGGCCATTGGGCATCACATACTCAATATTGGTGGAACAGGCCACGATGACAGCACCTGCATCCTGCACATGCTGCTGGCCATAGGCTGCAGAAGATATTTTACTTTTGATCTCAGGGTCATCAACTACCAAAAAGCGCCATGGCTGCCGATTCTTTGCAGAAGGGGCCAGCCGTCCAGCCTCAAGTATGCGGCTGAGCTTTTCTGGATCCAAAGGCACATTTTTAAAGTGCCTCACGCTGAATCTGTTCTTTATCTCTGGCAATAATCCCATAATTTCATTATATGGTAAGGAAATATTCCTGTCAACATTAAATATTGTAACTGAACTGCCTTGGAGACACCAGTTCAGTGGCCGAATCTATGGCGAACTTGTCGGTCATGCCAGCTATGTAATCGGGGATCACATAGGAGAAATCTTCCTCAGCCTTATAGAAAGCCTCCATCTTCTGCAGATACCCGGCAAACTCGGTGGCCAGATTGGTCATCTCGCCCTCATACCTTCCATAATCAAAGCCATACCGGCCGAAAATCTCGGTCAGGTATTCCCACAGAGTATCTATAAGACGCTGGATCCGCTGGTCATATTTTATGAGCTCTGGGCTCTGGTATATGCGCTCGTAATTGAACTTCTTGAGGCAGCCCATAGCCTCGTAAACCGGGTCGGAAAACCCGATCTTGCCCACTTTCTCCGCACTCTCCACCGCATCGCAAACCATTGTGTTTATCATGCTGCTGTTGTCGCCGCCAAGGACGCGGGTAACCAGTGGGGGCACATCCTCCACCTCAACCACCCCAAGCCGCAGGGCATCCTCCAGATCCCGCCCCAAGTATGCTATCTTGTCGGACATGCGCACTGCAATCCCTTCCCAGGTGCATGGATAGAAGGAGCGGCTTTTAACCTCCTCGGGCACACAGGGCTCGGCTGCCGGTTCCAGGTATTGCTCAAACTTCTCGCCGCAGTGGTTTATTATGCCGTCCCGCACCGCATAGGTCAGGTTGAGTCCCTTGCCGCAATTGATCAGGTGATCCACCACCCTGAGGGAATAGACCTCGTGGCAGAAGCCTCCTTGCTTCTCCAGATATTTGGAGAGCATGCTCTCACCTGTGTGGCCGAAAGGAGTGTGCCCCAGATCGTGCCCTACGCTTATTGCCCAGGCCAGGTCTGTATCCAGTCCCAGAGCCTTGCAGATAGTCACCGCAATGGTGGCCACATGCATCACATGTTCCATCCGGGTGCAGATGTGGTCGTTATGGGGAGCAAAGAATACCTGTGTCTTGTGCTTGAGACGACGATAGGGATATGAGTGGATGATTGCCGTCATATCTCTGAAAAAATATCCCCGGATATCTTCTTTCCGGGGATACAATCGTTTACATAATGTCTCAGAATTTATATGATTCTGGACCTTCATCAGAATGCTACACCGCCGATTATACCGATACAGCTGTTGATCTTCTCGTCAAAGTACTGGGTATAAGGAATCTCAATATGAACTGGGCCCAGGGAGAATCCGATACCTACCATGAACTTCATCTTGAAGTTGTCATCATCGCCATCTGCGGAGAAGTGCATCTTTGACTTTGTAGGATCATCATTGCCTTCCAGTCTTACCTTTGCATCAGAATCTGCTGTGATCTCGTTATCTCCGCCGAACATGAAGTCTGCTCCCAGTCCTCCGAAGAGCTCAACGATTGTCAGCTTGACACCGGTAGTGATCTCTACAGGGATAATGTGTCTGGTGGTCTCGGACTTAACATTCAGGTCTGCATCATACTTGAAGTTATGGCCGCCAGCATTGATCCTGATGGTATCAAGCTTGTCAACAGTCCATTCCATAGTGGAACTGTAATAGGAATAACCTGCTCCTACATTAAGACCTCTCCACTTTACAAGATGCCCCCCCTTATCCTCGATAAGCTGGTAGTTCACCATGAATCCCAGGTTGTATGCATCAATATCAAATTCATCATACTTGAACTTTGTCAGACCGCCTTTGAGTGTCAGGTACAGAGCGTGGTCCCACTTGAAGAGCCTGCCAACATTGAAGCCTACAGTTGCGTTGATGATCTGGCCGCCAACACCGAAATAAACATCTCCCTCATCCTTGTAGTTGTCGATAAAGTCCTTTGCATCGGAAATTGATTCCACAGCGCCAGCAACCATTCCGCTGACAGCTACAGAGAACAAGTTATAGCCGTTGGCAGAATGCATATATCCTGAGCTTGAAGCCAAAGCGTTGGCATTGGACATAGCCCGGCCAACATCCTTGGCATCCTCATATTTTCCATATTTCTCGTTAACTTTATTTCTGATTTCTGTCTCTATCTCATCGGTCAGAGCTCCACCCCATGAAGCTGGAACATCGCCGAATTTGACATCGATAGCAGCCACATTTCCTATAACCATTGCAGCAAGAAGAACTGCAATCAGAACTTTTTTCATATAACCTCCCAAATGTACGCAAAGGTACAAATTTATAATTATTATATACCTTATAGCCTAAAAAAGAAAGAGAAAAATATAACAATTTGTTATCTTATTATAATACAAAGAGAAAAAGGCTGTTGTTTTTTTTCCTGTTCTGTTATATCTTGAAGCCATGGATTTTAATGCACTTATATCAGATACAGCTGGAAAGCTGGAAGAAAGCATCAGGAACAAGTATCACGTGGAGATCAACGATGAGCTTGGATTTACCGGACGCAAGGGGGTCTACGATATCCTGGACAACCTTCTTTCCATCCTCTTCCCTGGCTGTTACTGCGACGACAAGATAAGGGAAGCCGAGATGCTCTCATTCCTGAACGAACGGCTCAGATACGTAAGCTACATGTTCATGCGGTTCCTCAGGGACTGCCTCAAATACAACTGCACACTGGCAAACGGCTGCGACGGCTGCAGCTGCGACAAGCGTGCAGAGCAGGTCATGGAAGCCCTTTTCAAGGCCCTGCCCCAGATCCGTGCCACCCTGATCACCGATATCGAGGCTGCAAAAAAGGGCGACCCGGCAGCAGAATCGCTGGACGAGATTGTGTTCAGCTATCCGTTCCTGGAGGCCATTGCCACCCATAGAATAGCCCATGTGCTTTACAAGGAAAAGGTTCCTATAATCCCACGGATGATGAGCGAACGGGCCCATTCAAGAACCGGAATCGACATCCACCCGGGTGCCACTATTGGCGAGAGCTTCTTCATCGACCACGGTACTGGTGTAGTAATCGGCGAGACCACCACCATCGGAAACCGGGTCAAGATCTATCAGGGAGTGACTCTGGGAGCACTCTCCCCCTTCGACAGACAGGGAGCACCATTATCCGGCAAAAAGCGTCACCCCGACATCCAGGATGATGTGATCATCTACGCAAATGCCACAATCCTGGGCGGCGACACTGTCATAGGCAAGGGTTCAATCATAGGCGGTAACACATGGATCACCAAGTCGGTGCCGCCGAACAGCCTGATTTATAACACTAAAGATTGAATATCTGATTGATTTCAGATTCTGAAAGGCTCCGGTACTCCCCGGGGCCTAATTTTTTGTCCAGTTCCAGGCTGCCGATGGCCACCCTTTCCAGGGCGGTAACGTGGTTGCCCAGCACCTCCATCATACGGCGCACCTGGTGGAACTTGCCCTCCGATATGGTGAGGAGGCACTCGGTGCCACAGCTGGCACAGCCCAGTTCCGGCGGCAGCACGTTTAGCCATTCCAGGCGTGCTGGACCTGCGGTAAAGGCGGGCGATTTCTCACAGGGCGACAGGTAAAGTCCAGCGGCGCAACTATTGATGTACTCCTCCTGCTGGGCTGGAGAGACAGGGGCCTCAAGCCAGACGTGGTAGGTCTTGGATATGTGGCTTTCGGGGATTGTCAAGGTGTGGACAAACATGCCGTCGTCGGACAGCAGCAGGAGCCCGGAGGTATCCTTATCCAGCCGCCCCACTGCCGACAGCTTTGCGGGGACATCGGAACCCAGCAGCTGGAACACGGTGGTGCTCCGGTCGCTGACGCTGGAGCACACGGCGCCCAGGGGTTTGTTCATCATAATGTACGTAAAGCCACTGCGAGGAAACATACTAAACTTCTACACTTATACAGAAGAACTGTCAACAAAAGCCCAGCAATAAGGCACACCTGCTCGATAGAGTGCGCTCCCTTCGGGCCGCAATATCGACAGGCATCCCTTTTGCTGGGCTTTCATTTTTAATTTTTTTCTGCTAAAATTAATACATGAAGAAGATTTGTTATCTTTTCCTCGTAGGGGCTTTACTATGTGGGGTCGGGTGCAAGAAGGAGACCAAGCCGGTGCCCCAGGAAGCGCCTGTCATACTCTGGAGCCACTTCACCTATTCCGATTACAATGCACACATTTACTTAAAGCTTGAGAACAACAAAGCCGAGGCAATCTGCTGCGGCTCGGCCAATAGCATAGTAGGCCGCATAAAGCTGACCCACGACTGCACACAGGAACAATTCGACACCATACAGAAAAAACTTGTGGATCACGGTGCCGTGATGCAGGAGCCGGTGGCAGCCCCTGCCGTGGACGGCTACCCCGACATGACCGCATACCTTGGATTTTTCATGACCAAGGATAAGATGGAGGAGATATGGAAAGGGCTGGTGGGCGAATGAACCAGGGCTTCTTCCCTGAGCAGACACATTTTGTGGGAGTGCTCCTGCCATATGACCTTACACAGCGACTCCAGGGCTACAGGGATTACATGAACCAGGAGTATGGCTGCAGAAGCGGCTTTGGCACACCTATCCATGTTACGCTGGTACCACCATTCAAGCTTGCTGATAAGCTGACCACCAATGATATTGCCGAAGCCCTTGCACAGATGATTGTAGAAAAGAAATGGCATCCTTTCACTGCAAAGATAGAGGGCTTTGACGCATTCGGAGACCGCACACTGTTTGCAAAGGTGCTCCCTTCAACTGTATGGACCGCTTTCCGGGCCGCAGTTTACAGCACTGTGTCTGCCATATCTCCCGGCAGCCTGCGCAGGGACACACGCCCCTTCCAACCTCACATCACAGTTGCCAACCGGGATATTCCGGCAGGAGCAAGCGTTGAGGCATTGGAATCACTGAATCAGCTTGAGCTTAAAACAACCTTCCCA
>JAEEGJ010014911.1_pt1 | contig 18292 bp, 16 predicted proteins | sample 8958761 | NCBI WGS metagenome assembly JAEEGJ01 (sample SAMN16246546, study PRJNA631951) | gut metagenome | biome: gut microbiome; feature: rumen; material: RS-attached | host: Bos | place: Iran: Karaj | collected 2018-10
CACATCCGGTATGACTGTTATCCTCATAAGATGATTATAGCATGCTTTCTGCTTGTCGGATATAAGTTTACAGTTTATACTTCTGTCATGGCAGATATTTCAAAAGATGTTGAGAACCGTGACAGAGTGATTGTCCGGACAAGTGTTGTTGGCATTGTGGCAAACATTTTCCTTGCGGCGTTCAAGGCTGCTGTGGGAATAATCTCCAATTCCATCGCTGTGGTGCTGGATGCGGTGAACAACCTGTCGGATGCCCTTTCTTCCGTAATCACAATAGTGGGTACCAAACTGGCCGGGAAGCTCCCTGACAAGAAGCATCCTCTTGGCTATGGCCGCATCGAGTACTTAAGTGCCATGATAGTCTCTGCCATCGTGCTCTACGCCGGTATCACTGCCTTGGTGGAGTCTGTGAAGAAGATTATCCATCCCGAGAAGGCTGATTACTCTGCTGTGGCTTTGATAATCATCGCCTCTGCAGTTGTGGTCAAGCTGGCTCTGGGCCGCTATGTGAAGGCTAAGGGAAAAGCTGTCAATTCCAGTGCTCTGGTTGCTTCCGGTTCCGATGCCCTGTTTGATGCCATCCTCTCTGCATCGGTCCTTGCCTCTGCTGTCTTCTATCTGGTCACCGGAATTTCCCTGGAGGCCTATGTGGGTGTCCTGATTTCCTTCTTTATAATCAAGGCCGGCTATGAGATGATGACCGAGACTCTTGACGATATCCTGGGAAAGCGGGCTGACCAGGAGACCAGTATCCAGGTGAAGAAGCTTCTGGTGGAGGAACCCGAGGTGAGGGGTGCCTTCGACCTGATAATCAACAACTATGGACCAAATAAGAATTATGCCTCTGTCCATCTTGAGTTGCCTGACACCATGACTGTGGACCAGGTTGATGAGCTGACCCGCCGGGTGCAGGTGAAGGTGTACAAGGAGACTGGAATCATTCTGACCGGTGTAGGTGTTTATTCCTTCAATACAAAGGATGAGGAGGCGGCGAGGATCCGCAATACTATACTTGAGACTGTCATGTCCCACGACTGGGCACTGCAGCTCCATGGCTTCTATGTGGACACCAAGGTCAGGAAAATGCGGTTTGATGTGGTGATGAGCTTTGAGATAACCCCGAAGGAGGGGCTTAAGATCATATATGACGAGGTTGGCAAACTCTATCCAGAATACGCAGTGCAGATTGCTGCAGATGTGGATGTTTCAGACTGAAAGGAGGAAACTATGTTGGAGATAAATACAAAAGCGCCGGACTTCAAACTGCCGGACCAAGATGGGAAGATGCACACACTGTCTGAATATAAGGGGCAGAAAGTGATTCTTTATTTCTATCCCAAGGACAATACATCGGGATGCACCAAGCAGGCCTGCGGTTTCTCGGAGCTGTATCCTCAGTTCAGGGAGAAGGGGGCTGTTGTGCTGGGGGTGAGCAAGGACAGCGTGGAGAGCCACAAGAAGTTCCAGCAGAAATTCAACCTGAAGTTCACACTGCTTTCTGATACTGAACTTGAAGCTATCAAGGCCTATGATGTGTGGAAAGAGAAGAATATGTACGGCAAGAAGAGCTTCGGAGTGGTGCGCACCACCTACCTCATCGACGAGAAGGGCATTATCATAAAGGCTGCGGAGAAGGTGAAGGCTGCCGAAAACCCAGCGGAGACATTGGATCTGCTTTAAAAGGTCATTTTTTACATTTGTTGGTTGCTTTTGGGTCAGACTGTGATATAATAAGGTCAAATGTATCAGACCCCATTCAAAATCAAAGCTGAAGCTATCCAGCTTATCTCGGACATTGCCGAACTGCAGGCTCTCTGTGGCGGCAAAGGGGAGAAGTGCGCCTCTTACAGGTCGCTCCTCAGGGAATATCTGCCCGATAAGTTCAGGCAGGGGTACGGCACCGGCCGGCTCCCCTTCCTGATGCAGGATTTACTGGGCTGGCTGGACAAGGCCCCGGACCATATTCTGATCAAAGGGTGCGAGCTTTTATACGAGCTTGAGACAAACCAGCCCTTTGATGATGACAACGGGGAGATCGGCCGGCGGTGCCTGCTTTCTCTGCTGGGTACCTGGAACCCTGTGTTCCGGAGCCTGCCCCTGGAGGATGAGGTGGCAGCCAGCCAGAGCCAGTACCGCTATGCCCTGCGGACTGCGGGGGATGCCGGAGACTCCGGTGTGTTCATCACCTTTATGCTGCACCTGATACTGGCGGCGCTGGAGAAGTGCGGCAAGGGGGCCGGGGGAGCCCAGGCTGTGGCAGGAGTGAAGGCTGCCAGAATTAAAGGGTCAGGTGGTGACCTTATAAATGACCTTTTAAATGCACTTGCGGAGACACCGGCTGCCACCTACGACGAGCTGGCTGCCAAGCTGGGAGTGTCCCCGGCCACTGTTAAGCGGCGGCTGGCTGACCTGAAGAAGGCTGGAACCATAACCCGGGAAGGCTCAAAGAAAGCAGGCACCTGGAAAGTGAACTGAGGAGAGAACCATGAAATATACTGATGCGGAAAAATTGCTTAAGAAATATGTGAGCGGCGAGACACTGCTGCGTCACTGCAAGACTGTCTCTGTGGCTATGAAATACTTTGCCCAGAAAGCAGGGGATAGCGACCCGGAGTTCTGGGAGTGCGTGGGACTGCTCCACGACATTGACTTTGAGAAATACCCGGACCAGCACTGCATCAAATGCAAAGAAATCTTCGAGGATGAGAAAGCAAACTTCCCTGACATCACCGACGAGCTTGTCCACGCAGTGCAGAGCCACGGCTGGAAGCTGTGCTGCGATGTGGAGCCCACATCCTACATGGAAAAAGTGCTCTATACAGTGGACGAGCTGACCGGCCTTATCTTCGCCTGCGCCATGGCAAGGCCTTCCAAGAGCGTGACCGACATGGAGGTCAAGTCTGTGACCAAGAAGTTCAAGACTCTGGCTTTTGCCGCAGGCTGCAACCGTGAGGTTATAAAAGAAGGGGCTGCCATGATGGGTAAGGAACTGAACGATGTGATCCAGGACTGTATCCTGGCAATGAGGACAGAGCACGAGGCGTGCGGGTGCTGATATGGTAATAGATTTCAATCACATGAAAGAGGAGATTCTCCACCACTTCAAGGGGGGAGAAAAATATATGATGGCAAAGATGGTGGATGACGGCACAAACAAGATTCTGGTGAGTCGCCTGATTCCCGGGGCTACAATAGGAAAGCACACCCACGAGACCTCCAGCGAGATCATCTACATCCTTGAGGGACACGGCACTTCCTATGTTGATGACGAGGAGACCAAGGTGGGACCCGGCTGCTGCCAGTACTGCCCCAAGGGGCATTCCCACCAGCTTATAAATACCGGCACCAAGGACTTGATTTTCTTTGCCGTAGTGCCGGAACAATAATTCAGATCAGCTCCACTTCCAGTCCGCAACCTCTGGCAGGTCCACGCCGTACTTGGCTATGTACTGCTTGTGCTCCACCAGTTTGTCCTTCATCTGCTGGATCAGGTATGCGCCCCGATTACCCAGCTGAGGCAGGTTGTAGATGACAGTCTGCACCAGATTGAACCGGTCGATGCCGTTGAGCACTCTCATGTCGAACGGTGTGGTGATGGTTCCTTCCTCGATATAGCCCCGCACATGGAGATTCTTGTTGGTCCGCTTGTAGGTGAGCTCGTGGATCAAGGATGGATAGCCGTGGAATGCGAAGATGATAGGCTTGTCGGTGGTGAAGAGAGCATCGTACTCCCTCTGTGACAGGCCGTGTGGATGCTGGGTGTCGGACTGGAGCCGCATAAGGTCCACCACGTTGATGACCCTTATCTTGAGCTCGGGGAATGCATCCCGGAGTATAGTCACAGCCGCCAGTGTCTCCAGAGTCGGTGTGTCTCCTGCGCAGGCCATGATTACGTCGGGCTCTGCCCCCTGGTCGGTGGAAGCCCACTGCCAGATGCCGATTCCCTGATTGCAGTGCTTCACTGCCTGTTCCATGGTGAGCCACTGGGGCCGCGGATGCTTGGATGCAACCATGACGTTGACATAGTTGCGGCTCCGGATGCAGTGGTCGTAGCAGGAGAGGAGGCAGTTGGCGTCTGGCGGCAGGTAAAGCCGCACCACGTCGGCCTTCTTGTTGGCCACATGGTCCAGGAAGCCTGGGTCCTGATGGGTGAATCCGTTATGGTCCTGCTGCCATACATTGGAAGCAAGGATATAGGTGAGGGATGCAATCTTCTCTCTCCAAGGGAGCTGGTTGCAGACCTTGAGCCACTTTGCATGCTGGGAGAACATGGAGTCCACAATCCTGATGAATGCCTCGTAGCTTGTGAAGAAGCCGTGGCGGCCGGTGAGGAGGTAGCCTTCCAGCATTCCCTGGCACACATGCTCAGAGAGCATTGAGTCCATCACTCTTCCTTCAGGTGACAGGTGGTCGTCCTCCGGCAGGATCTCGCCGCACCATGAGCGGTTGTCCACGTCGAACAGAGGATTGAGTCGGTTGGATGAGGTCTCGTCCGGCCCGAAGGAGCGGAAGTTCCTGGCCTCTTTGTTCAGCTTGTAGATATCCCGGACAAAGGTGCCCAGCACTTTCATGTCCTGTGCCTCCACGCTGCCTGGGAACGGCAGGTCTACACCATATTCCCGGAAGTCCGGCATTCTCAGGTCCTTAAGGAGCTTGCCTCCGTTTGCATGGAGGTTTGCACCCATCCTCAGATTTCCCTTGGGAGGGAAGTCCTGCAGCGCCTTTACCGGCACACCGTTCTTGTCGAAAAGCTCCTGAGGCTTATAGCTCTTGAGCCACTTCTCGATAATCTTGATATGCTCAGGGCTGTCGGGCTGAACCGGCACCTGATGGGCTCTCCAGTAGTCCTCCACCTTGAGGCCGTCCACCTCTTTAGGGCCTGTCCATCCCTTGGGTGCCCGGAGTATGATCATAGGCCAACGTGGCCGTTTGGTCTCGCCCTTTTCTCTTGCTGCCTTCTGGAAGCCTTGAATCTGCTGGATGCAGAGATCCAGGGTGTCGGCAAACTTCCGGTGCATTTTGGCCGGGTCGCTTCCCTCCACAAAGTATGGAGTCCAGCCGCAGCCCTTGAAGAAGGCCTCAAGCTCGGCATGGGAAATGCGGGCCAGCACTGTGGGGTTTGCAATCTTGTATCCGTTCAGGTGCAGGATAGGAAGCACTGCTCCGTCGTTCTTCACGGAGAGGAACTTGTTGAGCTGCCAGCTTGTTGCAAGGGGTCCGGTTTCGGCCTCGCCATCGCCAACCACGCAGGCTGCGATAAGGGTAGGGTTGTCCAGAACAGCGCCGAAAGCGTGGGCCAGTGAATAGCCCAGCTCGCCACCCTCGTTGATGGAGCCCGGGGTCTCAGGTGCCACATGGCTCGGGATTCCCCCCGGGAAGCTGAACTGCTTGAAGAGGCGCTGCATTCCATCTTTATCTTGGGTTATGTTTGGATATACCTCCTGATAGCTGCCGTCCAGCCAGTCCTGGGCCACCATGGCGTTTCCGCCGTGTCCCGGGCCGGAGAGGTAGATCATGTCCAGCTCCTTCTCCCTGATCACCCGGTTCAGGTGGGAGTAGATGAAGTTCTGGCCGGGGCAGGTTCCCCAGTGTCCCACGATTTTTTTCTTTATATGCTCCGGCTTCAGAGGGCTCTCCAGAAGCGGGTTGTCCAAAAGGTAGAGCTGGCAGGCTGTCAGGTAGTTGCTGGCGCGCCACCAGGCATCGATCACTTTAAGCTCTTTGTCTGTTGCATGTTTGATTCTCATATAGTCTCCTGACTGAAAAGGGTACCATAAATAGGGGTGTCTGTCAAATTTTAAAGAAGATAAGACTATTCCTTGTCTGCCCCGATAAGACCGTCTCTGGTGTTGTATTTAAGGAGAATTATGGCGGCGGTCATGACAATAGTCTCGATGATGAGGGGTGCGAACCACAGGTTCTGGGGGCCCAGAATCACAGGAATCGAGAGGATTACGATTGTATCAGCTACAAAAGCCCTCAGCACATGGATTGTGAGCGCTGCCTTGCTCCGGGTGGTGGAGTAGAGGAAGGCGGAGATGGTCACAGTCACAGCCTCCAGGAGTATGGAGACCAGATACTTGGGCATGTGCTGGTTGAACAGGGCTATGGCAGAATCGTTGGCATTGAACAGCATGCAGATGGAGGGGCCTAAGAAGAAAAGGATGCTGTTTATGATTATTCCTCCTCCCAGGCAGACCTTGATTCCGGAATGGAGATAATAGCGCAGGTCACCCTCGTTCCCTTCGCCATAGCTGTTGCCGAAGAGGGGCTGCAGGCCCTGGCTGGCCCCGATGAATATTGAGGCGGAGAAGGTGGCGATATACATGAGGAGGGAATAGGCGTTGAGTGCGTTGTCCCCAAGATGCCGGGCCAGCATTATGTTGGTGAGCACCATGGTGATCGGAGTTCCGAAATGGGCCACGCATTCAGGCATTCCCCGTTTGATCATGGTAAGGGTCAGCTTCAGGTCGAAGTGGAAGGAACCGAGGTGCAGCTTTCCCCTTCTGAAAAGGAAATGGCATGAGACACAGAGGAAGGAGATGCTCTGGGAGAGACCGGTGGCAATGGCCGCCCCCTTTATACCCATGTGCATAGGGAAGATAAGGATATAATCTCCGATTATGTTGAGCACCGACGCAGAGATTGTGAATATGCTCACCAGCTCTGGAATGCCGTCGTTCCTGGCAAATCCCAGGAGAGTTCCGTTCAGGAAGCAGGGGATCATGAAAACGGAATACCAGAATATGTATTCCTTGACCAAAGGATAGAATGTATCGGTGGCCCCCAGCAGCCGGGCGATGAACCCTGCAAGGAGGGTTCCTGCCAGCAATAGGAAAAAGCTGATAGCTGTATTCAGGACCAAGACAAGGCGGAAAACCTGGTTTGCCCCCTCAAAATCTTTCCGTCCCACCCTGATGGCGGTGACAGTGAGCCCTCCGATGGTGGTGAGCATGATCACAGACTCAAAGAACATGATGAAGGGGAAGGAGATGTTGATGGCACCCACCGCGTTGATTCCCACTCCGTGGCCTACAAAGATGCCGTCCACAATGGAGAAGAGGAAAATGCTCACCATGCTGAGTATGGATGGGAGAGTGTAGCGTATGAGCTTGCGGGTCTGGTCTTTCATGCCTGGTCAGTATATCCCTATTGACAAATTTTGTAAAATCATTAAATTTATTATACTTGTATTAGAATCTGCCCAGACTGTGCAGCTATGAGTCCGTTACCTTCATACCTGCATGCTTCTAACAGACTGGTGCAGTGAAAATTTTATAAAGGACTATGAAATGAAAACTATCTTTGTTAAACCAAAAGATGTTGTCAGAAAATGGTACGTGCTGGACGCCGAGGGTGTTCCTCTGGGACGCGTGGCTGTAAAGGCTGCTAACCTTGCAAGAGGTAAGCACAAGGCATGCTATGTTCCTCATCAGGAGATCGGCGACTTCGTCATCATCATCAATGCTGAGAAAGCAATTGTAACTGGCGGCAAAGAAAATAAAAAGATTTACTACAACTACTCTGGATATCCAGGCGGAATGAGAGCAGAGACCTACAAGGCTGTCCTCGAGAAGAAGCCTACTTATCCGATGGAAAGAGCTGTAAAGGGAATGCTCCCTCACGGCGCTTTAGGAAACAAGCTTTTTGCAAACGTAAAGATTTACGCAGGACCTGATCATCCACATGCTGCACAGAATCCTGAAAAGCTGGAAATCTGAGGATAAGGAGAGTAAGAAGTGGCAAAAGTAACTAATCTTTCATTAGGAACCGGTAGAAGAAAAACTTCTGTTGCACGGGTTTATCTTAGAAGTGGAAATGGTGCCATCATGGTCAACGGAAAGAGCGTTGAGGCATATTTCGCAAACCCTGAGCATGTGTTCACTGTAAAGCAGCCTCTGGTAGCTACAGCTTCCGAGGGCAAGTTTGATATCCTTATCAATGTAAAGGGCGGCGGAGTCAGAGGACAGGCCGGTGCCTGCAGACACGGCATCGCAAGAGCTCTTGCAGCTAACGATGAGTCAAATATCAGCGTTCTCCACGCCAATGGATTCCTCACCAGAGACTCCAGAATGGTAGAGAGAAAGAAATATGGTAGACGCGGTGCGAGAAGAAGATTCCAGTTCTCAAAGCGTTAATATCTATATTACCGGAATTCAAACAAAGGAGGCATTCACCGAGGTGTCAATCTCGACTGGTGCCTCTTTTTTTATTTCCGATGCCGATTTCTTCTCTTTTCCTTTCGGCAAGGGGGATGAGATCTCTCCCGAAGTGGTGGAGCAGCTGGAGAGGGGACACAAGCTTATCCTGTGCCGCTCCAAGGCCTTATCCCTCCTGGATCTGGCAGAGCACTCTGCCTTCATGCTCCGCACCAAGCTGCGGCAACGGGGATTCGAGCCCCCTGTGGTGGAGACTGTAATTGCACAGCTTAAGGAAAAGAACTTCCTTGATGACAGCCGTTTTGCCCGGCTGTGGGTTGCCTCCCGGCTCAGGAGGAATCCGGCAGGAAAGAGCGTGCTGGTGTCGGGACTCAGGGCAAAAGGGGTGAGCGCTCGTGATGCGGAAGAGGCTGTGGCTGAGGTTCTGGACGAGGAGGCTCTTTTAGAAGGGGCCAGGAAAGTGTATAATAAGGCTGCCAGGAAAAAGAATTCCACGCCTGATAAGATAAAAGCGGCGATGCTGCAGAAGGGATATTCCCTCTCTGTCATAAGACTTATAACAAAGGAGGTCTTGGATGGAAAAGAAACGGAAGAGGATTAAGATTTATTCTGCCCTTGAAGTGGCCAACATCTGCGGAGTGGTGAACCAGACTGCCATAAACTGGATAAAGAACGGTTCCCTCAAGGCCTTCACAACCCCTGGCGGCCAGTACCGTATCTATGCCGAGCATCTGGTGGACTTCCTGAAAGAACGTGGTATGAAAGTGCCTGCCGAGGTGCTTGAGAGCCTGAACGACGGCTTTGTGAACGAGAAGAAAATACTTATAATCGACACCGACAGAATCGCTATGAAAGAGATGAGGGACGCCCTTGCCGACTCCCTGCCTGGTTATTCCTTCCTTTCGGCAGCCACCAGCTTTGACGCCGGGAGGCTCCTGATGGCAGAAAAGCCTGAGATAATCATACTGACCGAATCTTTCCCGGAGCTTACTGTGGAGAACCTGTACGACACCATATCAAGCCGGCGGGATTACGAGAAACCGGTCATCATCTTCATTGCCGACGAGAACTCAACAGCAAGGGAGAGCAAGAAGGCAGACCTGTTTCTGCATCAGCCTGTGGAACTGGAAAAGCTGTTGGAGGCTATAAATGGTATTCACTGATATTATAGAAAAGAAAAAGAATGGCCAGAAGCTTACTAAGGAGGAACTGGATTTTTTCATCGACGGCTATGTTAAAGGTGTCATCCCTGATTATCAGGTGTCGGCCCTTTTGATGGCTATTGTCCTCAAGGGGATGGATGATGAGGAGACAGCGGCGCTGACCACTGCCATGCTTAATTCAGGACCCCGGATGGATCTTTCCGGTATCAAGGGTTTCAAGGTGGACAAGCACTCCACCGGCGGTGTAGGGGATGACACCACACTGCTGGTTGCCCCTCTGGTTGCTGCCTGCGGATGCAAGGTGGCCAAGATGTCGGGCCGGGGTCTGGGCTTTACCGGGGGTACACTGGACAAGCTTGAGTCTATTCCCGGCTTCAATGTTTTCCTGGACAACGAGACCTTTGTGAAGAATGTCTCCAAGGTGGGACTTGCCATAATGGGGCAGACCCAGGATCTGGTCCCTGCCGACAAGAAGCTTTATGCCTTGAGGGATGTGACAGGCACTGTGCAGAGCCTGCCTCTCATCGCCTCCAGCATAATGAGCAAGAAGATTGCCATGGGCACCGATGCAGTTGTCCTGGATGTGAAAACCGGCAACGGAGCCCTTATGCCAGCCTTAAAGGATTCTATAAAATTGGCCGATATAATGGTAAGAATCGGCAAGGCCACAGGTCTTAAGACTACTGCTGTGGTCACCGACATGAACCAGCCCCTGGGCAACTGCATCGGGAATGCTCTGTCGGTGGAAGAGGCTATCCATGTGCTCAGGGACAACATCGAGTGCGACATCAAGACCATCTCCCTGACATTGGCAGCAAAGATGCTTATTCTGGGTGGAATCTGCGAGTCGGACAGCGAGGCCATGATGATGCTGGAGGAGAAGCTTGCTTCCGGTCAGGCACTGGTGAAGCTGGCTCAGATGATAAAGACCCAGGGCGGCGACCCTGCTGTGGTGGACGACACCTCCATCCTGCCACATGCCAAGGAGCAGATTCCTGTATGTGCCGATTCTGCCGGGTATGTGTCGGAGATAATCACACGTGATGTGGGCTCTGCCGCATCCCTTTTAGGGGCAGGCCGGATGACCAAAGAGGATGTGATTGATCCAGCTGTGGGCATTGTGATCAAGAAACGGCTTGGGGATTATGTGGAGAAGGGCGAGGAGCTTGCCATCTTCCATGTGAACGATAAAAAGAATTTTGAGGAAGCAGTGGCTAAGTTCAAGAAAGCATATACAATTTCCAAGGATCAGCCAGACGAGCTTCCCCTTATCTATACTGTGATTGAGGATTAGTGTTTCCCTTGAAGAAGCTGGTTTCCATAGTCTTACTGCTTTTGCTTGTTCTCCCTTCTTTATGCTTTGCAGAGCTCTCTTATGACCCGAATGACGAAGTCATGCTTGTTGATGTCCCTGTCTATATCGGAGAGGAGGCCTTTATCAAGAAGGCACAGGAGAGAGCGGCGGCGGCAGGACGTTCCCAGCCTTTAGGCCTTGTCCTTTCGGGCGGTGCAGCCCGGGCCATGGCTCATCTAGGTGTGCTTAAGAAGCTGGAGGAGGAGGGGATTGTCCCCGACTTCATGATAACCAACTCCATGGGTGCCATCATCGGACTCCTCTACAGCGCCGGCATCTCCTGTGACGATATCTACAATGTGATGACAGAGTTCACCCTGGGGGAGTTCTTCAAACCCCAGCTGCCGGTGAAGGGGGGTGTTCTTGATACATCCCGCTTTATTTCGGTGATCCACGGAATCCTGGGGGACAAGCGCATAGAGGAACTGGACATTCCAGTGGCTGTCATCTGCGAAGACCTTATAACCCGCCGGCAGATTATTTTCGAGGCCGGGGATATGTATGACATTATCGAGGGAAGCATTGTAATCCCTGTGGATTTTGCACCTAAGGAATATATGGGCTATCTCCTTATGGACGGCGGGTGCACCAACCTGGTTCCTGTGGACCATGCCTACCGCTATACCGACAAGGTTGCAGTCTCCTCAACCTTATACACTTTCAAGCAGAACCTGCGGAACTTTGTGACTGTGGTGAACCGCATGCAGGATGTGAGCAAGACAAGGAAGGGAGTGGAGGAGATAAAGAAGCACGAGAACCTGGTATGGCTCCGGAACCCGGTGGAGAAGTATTCATTCATGGGCTTCGACAAGAGCGATGAGATAATCCAGCTGGGATATGAGTGTGCTTCGGAGCACATGGCTGAGCTTAAGAGCCTGGCCGAGCTTTCGGACAAGACCGCTGCTGAGCAGGCATCTTTCCTTTCCAAGAGAGATAAAAACAGAGAAAAGATTGATGATTTCTGCAGCCGTTACCGGAAGACAGAAATGATTCCTCTCCGGGACCTGACTCCGCTGTTCACAGTAGGAATCTCCATGATGGGAGAAATTCCTAACGACTACTATCTTAACAACTACAACTATATCTACCTGGGGGAAGAGCTGGGATACAAGACTATGCGTATCAACCTGCGGGAGTACTGGTTCCCCAATAATTACGGCCTTGATTCTGCCCTTACCTTTGCCCTGGGAGACTTCTTCAAGTCCAAGACCAGGGGACTGGTGGACTTCAAGGACAACGATCTTCATAAATTCTATTATTATTCCAACAACGAGATAATCTACTTCTCCGGTGACAATGCCGGAATTGACCCGTTCTGCACCCTTGAGGGAACTATGGACAGGGATATGGATGAGATTGATTCCTTCCACCGTGCCGGACTTAAGGGATATATCGGCAGGGATAAGTTCATAAGATTCTCGGCTTTCGGATTCAAGGAGAACCGTGATACCGATGGCTGGGGTGCATCTGTAACCTTTGACCACAAGCTTATATGGCTGCTGCATCTGGAGGAGAAAGCCACCTTCAGGATGCCGCTGCCGGGCAATGACACAATCTGTCTGTATAAAAACGACGGCGTGCGGGGTAAGACCATAAGTGGAGATTTCGACCGGGTGCTGATGGCCCAGACCACTTTCTACCTTAAGCCTGATTTTACCCCCAGCCTGGCTGAAGCTTTCATCTTCAATGATGTGAGGCTGGGAGTGTTCGGCGACTTCTATTTCTTTGATGATGTCATATTCACAGCAGGTCTGTCACTGAAGTTTGACATAAGCTTTATCGGAGTGATGCCGGTCAAGTTCCTGTGCTATGGAGGCTGGGACTTTGACCAGAAGAAGATTTTCACCAAGTTTGCCATAGGTACGGAGTTCTGATTGAAGAGAGTCCTTTCTGTCCTTCTGCTGTTTGCAGTAATGCTCTTGACAAGCTGCGATACACTGCCCCAGATCTTCGACTGCCCTGCAGTCAAGCAGAAGCAGGAGAGGCAGACAGAGCAGGATAAGAAGGCGGCGGCAGGAATTGATGAGGCTGCACCCAAAATAGCTTCCAAAACTCCAAACGGCACCAGCAAGAGCACAAATACAAGCACAAGCACCAGCTCAAGTACTGGTTCCGGCACCAGCTCAAGTACCAGTGCAGACACCAGTCCTGTAAAAAGCCCAAGCCCAAGCGTGGCTAGTGCCCCGAGTATCAGCCAGAAGCAGAAGCAGCTGGTGGAGGCAGCCAACTGGGCAAAGGGAAGAAACTATCTGACAGTCAACGGCACAAGATTCAAAATGGACTGCTCCGGAGTGATCAGAGCTATATACTTTAAAGCGGGGATAGACCTGGCCAAGGATTTCAATAAATACAGGGGTGGCGGTACTCAGCGGATCCATGAGACTCTGCGGGTAAAAGGGCTCATATACAGGCCTACTGTCCCGGTGCCCGGTGATATCCTGTTCTGGGACAACACCTACGATGCCAACCATAACGGCCGGTCCGATGACATGCTGAGCCATATCGGCATGGTGGTCTCCTCCGATAAAAAGTCGGGAAATATAATCTATGTCCATCATCACGAGAAGAAGGGGATAGTCTTTGAGAAGATGAACCTGCTTCATCCCAACGATCCGTCCTATAACGCTATAATGCGCTCCCAGAGAGCCCGCAAGCTGCCTGGAAATAAATATCTGGCCTCCCATCTGTATAAGGATGCAGGCAAAGGTTATCTGATGAGGTAGTCAACTATGAATCTTGTAGTAGATCTTCATTCACATTCACCATACGCAGGGGCCTCGGGCAAATCGGACTTCAAGCGCCTCTCCTATGTCATGGGGATAAAGGGAATCAATATCTATGGCAGCGGAGACATACTCCTTAAGAAATGGGAGGATGAGCTTTGCGGCGAGTTCCCTTTCGACAAGCAGAAATCCATGTGGGTGATAAAGGGAGGGCAGTATCTTATGCCCCAGACCGAGATTATTGTCACCCTGCCATATGCCCAGAATCCGGCCAAGCGTAAGCTGTTTCATGTGGTGATACTCTTCGGCGACATGGAGAGCGTTTGCACAGTCCGGGCTATGATGGAGAAGAAGGGGTCCAAGCTGGGAATCGGCCGGCCCTTTGTCAAGTTTGAAAGCTACGTGGAGATGCAGGATTTCTTTATAGAGATGAAGAGAAGGGCCCGGGTGGCCATAGTGCCTGCCCATGTGGTTACTCCCGAGGGAATCTTGGGCGGCAAGAATCCGGTGGATTCTGTGACCGAGATATGGGGAGAGGCCTCCTCCTGCATAGACGCCCTGGAGACAGGCTTGAGCGCCGACCCGGAGATGCTGGGGGCGGTAGCCGGCGGCCTGGATGTCCCTCTGATTTCCTCAAGCGATGCCCACTCGGCCGCCTTCAACAGGTTGGGTCGGGAGTTTACCCTGCTGGATATGCAGGAGGAGTCTGCTTCCGGTGTCCTGGCGGCACTGGGGGCCAAGGCGGTGCTGAAGACAGCGGAGTTTCCGCCTTTCGAGGGGCGCTACTACCTGACAGGACACCGAGGGGACAGACCCGGCCACAAGGGACAGGAGGTTTGGTACCTGGATAACCCGCCGGAGGTCTGCCCCCTCTGCGGCAAGCCCTTTGTGGAAGGGGTGCGCCAGCGTATCAAGCGCATCTCCAGCGGGCTTGCCGTAAGGAAGCAGCCGTTTGTCTACCAGATGCCCCTTATCGAGATAATTGCCGCCAGCCTTGGCTGCGGCGCCGGCTCCAAGAAGGCATCTGATCTTTATATCAAGATTGCGGGCCAGGCCGGGAACGAGAGCAACCTCTGGTTCGGCGATGCTGACGGGGCTCTGCAGGGTGTTCCCGACGCAGTTTCAGAGGGAATAAGGGCAGTCAAGGAAAACAGATTCAAGATAAAATATGGATTTGACGGGCAGTATGGCCAGATTTTGCTGGCTTGACAGCCTGTTTTTACCATTGTAAGGTGGAAATATGGATAAATATGTTATTGAGGGTTCTTATCCGCTTAAGGGCAAGATCAAAGCCAGTGGAAACAAAAATGCGGCGCTTCCATGCCTTGCCGCAGCACTTCTTACAGACGAGGAAGTAATACTGGAGAACATTCCTGAGATCGAGGATGTGGCTGTGATGGTGAGGATTCTCAAGCAGTTGGGCTCCAAGGTCACCTGGATGGGAACCAATAAATATTCCATCAAGACAACAGATATAAAGAAGGCCGAGATTCCAGCCGCCGAGGCTAAGGCTGTCCGGGCCTCCATCCTGTTTGCAGGACCGCTTCTTGCAAGAACCGGCAGCGTCACTTTTCCACCTCCGGGTGGCGATGTAATTGGCCACAGAAGGCTTGATACCCACTTCCTTGCATTCACCGAGCTGGGTGCCCGGGTTTCTGCCGATGGCGTATACAAAGTCACTGCCAACAAGCTGGTGGGAGTTGATCTGTTTCTGGATGAGGCTTCTGTAACAGCTACCGAGAACGCTATTATGACAGCTGTGCTGGCCGAGGGTCAGACTGTTATTCAAAACGCCGCCTCCGAACCCCATGTGCAGGATCTCTGCAATATGCTGGTCTCCATGGGTGCTAAAATCGAGGGAATCGGCTCTAACATACTTAGAATCAAAGGTGTGTCAAAACTCCATGGCACCACTTTCCGCATAGGCTCTGACTTCATGGAGGTGGGCTCCTACATAGGTCTTGCGGCTGTTACCCACAGCAGGCTGGAGATAATCGATGCAGAGCCAAAGAACCTGCGTATGGCAAAAATTGCATTCGGCAAGCTGGGAATAAGCTGGGAGACCAGCGGCAATTCGATCCTTATCCGGCCCCGGCAGGAGCTTAGGGTAAAGCCTGATATGGGAGACCAGATTCCGTCCATAGACGATGCTCCATGGCCAGGATTCCCACCTGATCTGACCAGTATTGTGACTGTAGTTGCCACCCAGGTGAGCGGTACTGTCCTGATCCACGAAAAGATGTTCGAATCCAGGATGTTCTTCGTGGACAAGCTTATAGAGATGGGAGCCAAGATTGTGCTGTGCGATCCACACCGGGCTGTGGTGAGCGGTCCTGCCGCCCTCAAGGGCTCCAGCATGGTATCTCCTGATGTCCGGGCTGGTATGGCTATGGTAATTGCTGCGTTGTGTGCAGAGGGAAAGAGTACTATAAGCAATATCTACCAGATAGAGCGGGGCTACGAGAACCTGGCTGCCAAGCTTAAGAGCCTGGGTGCGAAAATAGAGCGGATCTCCGACTGATCACCGGCTTTCTATAAGATAACGATATCCCTGTTCTGTAAGGAACTTCTGCCTGTTTGCCGAGAATTCCTCCTCCACGGTGAACCTTGATGTAAGGGTGTAGAATGTGGAGTTCCTGTCTTTTGGTCTCAATATCCTTCCAAGCCTCTGGGCCTCTTCCTGCCTTGATCCGAAGCTTCCCGATATCTGTATCGCCATGGATGCGTCGGGCAGGTCTATGGCAAAGTTCGCCACCTTCGATACAATGATTACCCTTTCCTCGCCCCGGCGGAACCTGTTGTAGATCTCCTCTCTGGTCTTGTTGGGAGTCTGTCCTGTTATGAGTGGGACATTCAGCAGCTTCTTCACCTCTTTCAGCTGAGAAAGGTACTGCCCTATGATAAGGATAAAATCATCAGGATGGTTGTCTATAAGCTCTTTGATGATAGGGAGCTTCCGGGAATTCTCCGATGCAATGCGGAACTTCTCCCTCTTCCCTGCGATGGAGTAGGGGACTTTCATATCCTCCGGCAACTCCACCCGGATCTCGTGGCAGGATGCATCTGCAATCCACCCCTTGGCCTGCAGATCTTTCCATGGGCTGTCATACTTCTTGGGGCCTACCAGGGAGAAAAGATCTTTTTCCCTTCCGTCCTCCCTGATAAGTGTGGCGGTAAGGCCCACCCTGCTTATGGCCTGGATTTCCGCAGTTATCCTGAATACCGGCGCAGGGAGCAGGTGGACTTCGTCATAAATGATCAAGCCCCATTTGTTCTTCTTGAAAATCTCGAAGTGGGGGAAATGCTCTCTTTTATCAGGCCTCCAGGTGAGGATCTGGTAGGTTGCCACAGTGATGGGCTTTATCTCCTTCTTCTCGCCGCTGTATTCCCCGATATCCTCAGGCTTTGCGAAGGACTTGTCCCGAAGCTCCTCCATCCACTGGTGCACAGCCGCTATATTGGTGGTCAGTATCAAAGTCTGGGTCTGCATAAGCTCCATTATCTTCATGCCCACCATAGTCTTTCCAGACCCGCAGGCCATAACCACAGTGCCGTACCCATTGCCCGGGGCTCCCTTGCCGTAGAAGGCGTCGGCTGCCTCTGTCTGGTAATCCCGGATCACCAGCTTCTTGCCGCCTGCTGTGGTCTTCCGGAGCTTGAACTCCATTGGCGCACCGGCCCGCAGGGGAATGTTGTCCTTTACCGGATAGCCCAGGTTTATAAGCTCCTGCTTGACGGTGCCCCGGTCAAGGGTGTTCACAAAGAAGGCGTTTTCCTCGGGGGCGGGTATAAGGAGCTTCTCCAGTTTCTTCACTGCAAGAAGTGATTTGTACAGAATAATATTCTCAACCTTGAGCAGCAGGGTGTCGGGCTTATCAGTCTCCACCAGAACCAGCTTTCCGAAAAGGGAGCCGCTGTCCTCAATCTGGAACAGGACATTCTCGGGAATGGCGAACCTTGACCACTTCTTAAGCCGTTTTATCACCTGTTCAGTGGGGATACCGGCCGATGCGGCATTCCACAGGGAGATGGGAGAGATGGAGTATGTGTGTATATGCTCAGGGGATTTAACAAGCTCTGCAAAGACAGAGATGTCGTCCCGTGCCGCTTCGAATTTTGAGGAGTGGACATCCAGCAGAATGGTACCGTCGCTCTGGACTATGATAGGTTTTTCTTCTGACAAAGCCATTCAAAAATTGTAGGTTTAAAAAAAGGAACTGTCAACTGGTACGGCAATATGTTATAGTAAAAGCATGGGACAGATAAAGGAACATGTCAGACTGGACCGGCTTCTTGCAAACAGCGGGTATGGCTCCCGCAGCGATGTGAAGGCATTGATTCTTGACGGGCTGGTGACAGTGAATGGAGTGCCGGCAGAACGGGTTGATGTCCATGTGCATCTTTCCAAGGATAAAATCGAGGTGGATGGTCAGCCTCTCAAGGTTGCAATACATGCATATTACATGATGAACAAGCCTGCAGGCTATGTCTGTTCCTCAAAGGGAGGGGCCAATCCCACAGTATTCGACCTTCTGGATGATGAGGACAGGGGCAGGAGGCTGGGAGGGGAGCTTGGTATTGTAGGACGTCTTGACCTGGATACAGAGGGGCTTCTGATATTCACCACCGATGGAGATCTGAACCACAGATTGACTTCACCAAAATATCATGTTCCCAAAACCTATTTTGTACAGCTTGAGAATCCAGTCTCGGAGGCAGAGCAGAAGCAGTATGCAGAAGCTGTAGCTGCCGGTGTGGAGATACCGCCTGAGGACCACGAGCCAGGGGCTTTGTGCAGGGGCGGAAGGCTTGATTGGAAAAGCGATGACACCTGCCAGCTGACTATATACGAAGGTCTTTATCATGAGGTGAAGCGGATATTCACTGCTTTGG
>JAEEGJ010014915.1_pt1 | contig 18288 bp, 16 predicted proteins | sample 8958761 | NCBI WGS metagenome assembly JAEEGJ01 (sample SAMN16246546, study PRJNA631951) | gut metagenome | biome: gut microbiome; feature: rumen; material: RS-attached | host: Bos | place: Iran: Karaj | collected 2018-10
ATTATCATTTTTATATGAATAAAGTGTCGGTTTACGATTGTTCTTTTATAGAATTACCAAAAATTTCAGTGGAAACTCGGAAAGGTAATCTGACTCCTGTATATAATAATATTCATCTTCCATTCGAAATCAAGCGTGTGTTCTACACCTATGATATTCCTGGCGGAGAGTCTCGAGGTGCTCATGCTCATAAGGAATGTCATCAATTCTTGGTAGCTGCCAGTGGGAGCTTTGAGGTAATTATGGATGATGGTAATAATAAACGGACGGTATTGTTGAATAGGCCCTTTTACGGTCTTCATATTCCTCCAGGTATATGGGCTGCAGAACAAGGTTTTTCATCTGGTGCGATCTGTCTTGTGTTAGCGTCGGAAGAATATCGGGCGGATGATTATATTAGAGATTATATGGAATTTTTGGAATATAGGAATCATGGCTAACTTTATACATCCATTGGCAGATTGTAAATCAGATAATATTGGTGAAAATACCAATATCTGGCAGTTTTGTGTAATATTTAAGAATGCTCAAATTGGGAATAATTGTAATATCTGTGCTCATGTTTTGGTGGAGGATGATGTTATTATTGGAAATAATGTTACAGTAAAATCGGGTGTACAACTATGGAACGGTGTCCGTATTGGGGACAATGTCTTTATAGGGCCAAATGTCACTTTTACAAACGAGCACTTTTCGCGTTCCAAGCAGTATCCTGATAGATTTGAACAGACATTAGTAAAAGAATTTGCATCTTTGGGCGCAAACTGTACTGTCATTGCTGGGAATGTCATTGGCGAATACTCTTTGGTGGGTAGTGGGTGTGTGGTCACTAAAGATATTCCCCCGCATACTGTTTGGTATGGCAATCCTATCAGACAGCATGGCTATATTACGAAAAGTGGTATATTGCTTGACCTTAATTATTTGGATAAGAATGGAATTAAACATAATTTGGATGAATAAATGATAAAGTTTTTAGATCTGAAATTATTAAACGAGAAATATGAACTAGAAGTCCTTGACGCAGTAAAACGCGTTGTGAATAGTGGGTGGTATCTTCAGGGCAAAGAAAATGAGCTGTTTGAAAAGCATTATGCAGATTATATAGGGACGCAGTATTGTGTAGGATGTGCAAATGGATTGGATGCTCTTGTATGGATATTCCGAGCATATATTGAGCTAGGTGTAATGAAACCAGGTGACGAGGTGATTGTGCCTGCTAATACATATATTGCTACTATTCTTGCGATAACGGAAAATAAGTTAAAGCCTGTCTTGGTAGAACCCGACTCCGCAACTTTAGAACTTGATGATAGCAAAATCGAAGAAGCAATTACCGCTCGTACGAAAGCTATAGCATTGGTGCATTTGTATGGAAGAAATGCATATACAGATAGGATAGGTATGCTATGTGGCAAGTATAAGTTGAAATTAGTAGAGGATAATGCTCAGGCTCATGGCTGTAGAACTGCAGATGGAAAGATGACGGGATCCATCGGTGATGCTGCAGGGCATTCTTTTTATCCGGGTAAGAACTTGGGTGCCTTAGGTGATGGTGGTGCTGTTACAACGAATGACAAAGAGTTGGCTACGGTTATTCGTGCTTTGGCAAATTATGGAAGTCAGAAGAAATATGTGTTTAAGTATGCTGGGCGCAACAGTCGTATGGATGAAATTCAGGCTGCTATTCTTGATGTGAAATTGAAGCATTTAGAAGAGGATAATAAATACCGTAGGAAGGTGGCTAGGTATTATTATGAGCATATTAATAATCCGATGATAACATTGCCTAAATTGCTGCCAGATGAGCAGAATGTTTACCATTTGTTTCCTGTCTTAGTGTCAAACGGCAAACGCGATGATTTACAGACCTTTTTGAATAAATATGGAATACAGACACTTATTCATTATCCAATCCCCCCACATAAACAAGAGTGTTATAAAGAATGGAATAAATTGTCATTACCAATAACTGAGGAGATACATGCCCAAGAACTAAGCATGCCAATTAGCCAGGTAATAACACAACATGAAGTAATAGAGATTGTTGAACGACTTAATAAATTTGGAAAGTGAAATGAAGTTATCGGGTATTTTGTCGATTGTTTTACTGAGCTACTATTCTAGGGAGCGTATCATTAAGTCTTTTCAAGCGGTAAAGGATTTGTTGGATGGTGAAAGAATACCATTTGAGTTTATTGTGATAGATGACGGTTCTAAGGACGAATCATATCAAGTTGCTATCGATTTAGAACGTAATCAGGATAATGTACATGTTTATCAGCTTAGCAAAAATTATGGTAGTATGTATTCCATTTTTGCAGGCTTATCTGTTAGTAAAGGAGCTTGTGTCCTGCCTCTGGTCGATGATGAGCAACAACCTTATTCAACGATTGTTCAAATGTATCGTCTGTGGCAAACTGGAGAAAAAATCATTGTTCCTTACAGAACAAGAAGGGACGATCCCAAACTTTCACGTTTTTTCTCAAATGCCTTTTACAGAACAATGAATAGTATTTCAGATATTAAATACCCAATTGGAGGTGCAGATCTTGCGTTGATTGACCGTGAAGTTGTTGACATTTTAAATACTCGTATTCATCCTCGCAATACTATGTTTATTGCTGAAGTGCTTAATCTTGGATTTGATCCTTTTTTTCTACCTTATGAACGTCCTGCTGGTCTAAACAATGGTAAGTCAAGATGGACCTTCAAAAAGAAAATGAGATTGGCATTAGATACTTTATTTTCGAATACAACATTCCCTTTGAGAATTATTTCTTTTTTCGGAGGGATTATATCTTTATTTTCTTTCGCGGCATTATTATTTTATCTTTATATTGCGATATGGGGAAATAAGGAATTTTGGAATATCAAAGTTCCAGGCTGGATTTCGATTATATTGTTGATGTTTATGCTTGGCGGCTTTATCCTATTGGGGTTGGGTATAATCTCAGAATATCTTTGGCGAATATATGATGAAGTTAAAGATCGTCCTGGATATATTATCAAAAAGAAGTAAAATAATGAATGAATTTTGGATCTTTTATAATGATATTATAAAAAGGAAGAGGTTTTTCTTACCTGTTTCTTTTTTTGTAATTATAGGATACAGTTTTGCTATCTTTAATAGGACTATTAGTATAGATGATCTTCTTATCAATCATAGTTTGACTAATGGTGAGATGATATCTGGAAGATGGGGTATGTTTGTGTGGTTTCAATTGTTAGGATTAACAGAACAGATGCCATTTATATACAGATTTTTGTCTATGCTGTTTGTTGTCGCTTCAGCAGTTCTTTTTTGCTTTGTATTATACTCGATAGGAGGGAAAAAAGATGTTCTCCCATATACGGCAACGGCTTCTGCTTTTGTGACGTATCCTCTCATCAATGAAATATGGGAGTATGTTGTTGATTATGTCGTTGTTGGTAATCTTTGCCTTGTTTCCTTGTCTGCCATTGTAATGAGAATGAAGATACCCCTCATGAAAAGGCTATTCTGGGGGAGTGTATTTATGGTACTTCCTATGGCAAGTTATGAATCTGCTATTTTCTACTATATCTCCTTGGTATGTATTATTGCTTTCTACGAAAGTACGTTGGATGCAAATAAAACAGACAACTTTAGACGTTTTAAAAAATATTTATACTTTATAGTTCCTGTTATAGTCGCTTTCGTTGTCAGATTTACCATTTCTATTATAATTAACACATTATATGATTTACAATATAATAGTGGCGGCAACACCCAAATTGTATGGCAGAAGTATGACTTTGTTCCAACATTGAAAGGCTTAGTAGTAAGTAATCTTCTACATTATTTCGTTTATGGTTTGGTTTATCTTCCTATAACAGTGTTTGCATTGTCATTACTGTTTCTTATTTTTTACAATATATCTTTGAAGAATAAGAGACTTTTATGTATGTTTCTAAGCGTAATCCTAATTGCTTCACTCTTCCTACAAGCTGTTGTACAAGGAGATTTGCTGCAATATAGACATGCTCAAACCATTTCATTGTTCGTTGCTTTTATTGCCTATTTGTCATGTGTGTCCATAAAGGGTTATTGGCAAAACTGTCTATATGTGTTCTTGTTTGGTTTATGTTGGCATCAAGCTATTTTCATGAATAAGATTTCTGCATTAAATAATTTGCGTTCTGATAATGATTTGTCTGTTATTCGCCAATTAGGCAAACGTATTATTTCGCAATATGAAAAAAAACCAGTAGTTTTCGTTGGTGAAGATCCTGAACTTCCATATTGGATACGTCGTCAGGTGACAGTCAATGAATCCTCATGGAATGGACGCCTTTTCCGACGTATTATGATAGCTTTAGATGGTAGTTGCGATTTGAATATGAAATATGTTGGAACAAATGTAAATCCTGTTATGCCGGAGTATCTTCAATTACAAGATTTGTTTAGCTATTGTGGTTATGACATAACTGTAGTTCCAGATTATTTTTCAGGCGATAAAACAGCTAATATGGATAATATACGCAAAGAAGCAGCATATATAGCAGATAGAAGAGGGCTCGGTCCATACCAGATTATTGATAATGGAAAATATCTGATTGTTAATTTGGGTGGACAAATGAAAGGTGATACTGAATTCCTAAAATAGATTCAATTTATGGGAGACCTCAAAAAGAAGTCATTTAGTGGAATTGTTTGGAGCTATATAAATAATTTTGGCACACAGGTTATTGCTATTGTGCCAGCTATGATCTTAGCACGTCTTATACCACCTTCAGAGTATGGTCTTCTGGCTATGACTGCTGTTTTCACGGGTTTGGCGTATCAATTGGCGGATGGTGGATTCGGTAATGCCTTAGTACAGAAAAAAGATGCGGATCATCTGGATTTTTGTAGCGTTTTCTATTTTAATATTGGAATTTGCGGTTTTGTTTACGCAATTTTTTGGTTTATAGCTCCTCTGATTGCGAAATTTTTTGGTGAGCTTAGGCTTATTGAGATTGTTCGTGTTTCTACTTTGAACCTGATATTCGGAGCCTTAGGACAGATTCATGGCATTATTTTCAAGAAGGAAATAGAATATAGAAAGCCTGCAATACGTAATATTTTTGTGCAACTGTTTTCGGCTATCATTGCTGTAGCCTTGGCTTTTGCTGGCTATGGTGTGTGGGCATTGGTTGTGCAGGGATTATCACAGACAATACTCAATAGCATAGTTAACTGGATGATATCAACATGGCGCCCCACGCTATGTTTCTCGTTCATCCGTCTGCGTAGTCTTTTCAGCTTTGGATCGAAATTGATGGTTGAAAGTATGATTAGCTATTTATTTGGAAAAGGTTATGATATCGTGATAGGAAAGTACTATTCTCCAGCAAGTCTGGCATACTATAATCGCGGCAATTCTACGGCAGAATTGTTCAGTGGAACGTTTTTTGGTGTTTTTAGTGGTGTAACTTTTCCCATATTTGTCAAGATGCAAGATGACAACGAAAGGCTTTTGTTCAACATTCGTAGGTTTATGTCAGTGACAACCCTTGTACTATTTCCTGTGATGTTGCTAGTGCTTGTACTCGGGGAACCATTATTCAGGATGATGTATTCGTCGAAATGGGATGCTTCTATTCCTTTGTTTCAGCTGATATGTATTTCTACTCTTACATTACCTTTAATCTCCATTTGTGAGTCCATTTTGTGGGCGAAAGGTGAGTCTGGTAAATACCTTTTTATTTCCATTTTGAGGAAAGTTTTTGTTGTAGTTACAATCCTATTGACATGGCATATGGGAATTGAATATATGATTGCAGGACAGATCCTATGCAAAGTGTTAGAACTCGTTGTACTGACTTATTGTACAAATTATATAATTGGTTATGGTTTTTTTGATGTTATTAACGATATATGGAAGAATATTGTTGTGGCAATTTGTGTAGTGCTCCCAGTCTTCTTGTTCGATAGTTTTGTTTCCTCTCTTTGTATAGAATTTTTGTGTAGTGAATTGTTCTGTTCCTTTCTTCGCCTAATATGTGGTGGGGTGATTGCTGTTTCGGCCTTTTTGGTTATAAACAAATTTTGGGGATTCGGCAGTTATAGAGAATTGATACAGTTCCTTTCAGATGCTATTGGTGAAAAGAAAATATTAAAATGGTTAAGCCCCAAAGATATGACATAAAAGTATCGGTTATTATACCTATATATAATGTACAGGACTATCTGCAAGAATGCCTTGACGCTGTGTATAATCAGAATGGGGTAGATATGGAAGTCATTCTTATCAATGATGGTTCTTCTGACGATTCTTTATCAGTCTGCAAGGCATATGCTCAACGAGATCAAAATGTTATTATTATTGACAAAGAGAATGAGGGACTATCGGATGCACGTAATGTTGGAACAAAAGCTGCTACTGGTGATTATATCTATTACCTGGATAGTGATGACTGGTTGGCTCCTGATGCCATTAAATCGTTATATGAATTTGCTATAGAAAATGATTGCGAGATCGTACAAGGTGGATTTTATTATGCGTATGACGATTATTTGCTTTATGACAATAAATATAAGAAACCTTTCGTTCTGAACCGCCATGAGGCGATGCTGGAATTGATTAAGAATGATTATATTAAAAACTTTGCATGGGGGAAGTTGTATCGAGCAGATATCGTTAAGAAACACCCATTCCCAAAAGGGAAATATTATGAGGACTCTTATTGGCAACATTTGATAATACATAAATGTAAAAGATACGGTGTAGTGCCAACTCCACTCTATTATTATAGACAACGCAACTCTGGTATTTCTGGTGAGTTCTCCTTGAAAAATCTGGATTTGCTTCGTGGATATGAGGAACGTTTAACTTTTGTTCAGAGAATGTATCCTGAATATATCAAGCTAATGGTGTCTCTATTATGGCGTATGGGATATTCTATGGTTGAAATGGCAAAGAATACTAAGGATAAAAAGGTGCAAATAGAATATGAAAGCTATTGGATTGGGTTGAATCAAAGATATGCATCACTTATTAAACAAAATCTGACGTTTGATATTCAATATCTGACAGTTCATTACTTCCCAGTCTTAATGCCTGTTTATATCTTTTTTAGTAGAGTTGCAGGTAGAATCTTCCAGCAGCATAGATATTTAAGAAAGTCAATCAATGACGGAGATTGAAATTGAACGTTCAATATTTACCCAGAAGTTAATGAGTCGGCCTGATCTGGTGATGCAGATTTTATGGCCTAAATATGTAAAGAACCTGACCTCCACAAAAGTTGAGAGTTTATTAAAGAATCCTGAGGTGATAAACTGGACCCAGCGAGTGTTGACTAAAAATGCATTGCGTAATTTACTAATTCAGTTATATCTGATTAAGGATAATAATATTGAGAATTGTAAAAAGAACGTATCGAGGAGATTGAAGGAATTATGGGATAAATGTGGAGTGTGCTATTTCATATTAGTAGAACCGAGTGGAATACCTGTTGAACCGAAATCATCATTTCGTATAGAAAAGGCTGATGACATCATGATGGTTGTTAATAGTATTTGTTTCCCGAATTCTCTGCATTTTATTTTTAATGGCAATCCATTTAAGTATCCCAATACACTTTCTTCGATATTAAAATTTAGAGATTTGCTGAGTGTACAACATACTTGCATTGAGGACTATCTTGTTGATTCAAGTTCTGTTCTTTCTTTATATGGCATACGTCAGGCCAATGATTTGGATTATTTGACGACTTCTAGAGATAATATCGAGTCTGTGAAAGGAATAGATGAACATGGTGATGATCAAAAAATCTATTATTCAACACCAATTTCAGATTTGATTTATGATCATAGCCATCATTTTGGTTTCTGTAATATAAAGATCTTGTCATTACGTGACTTGCTTCTTTTTAAGCAGACCAGATATAAACAAAATGGTGACATAAAGGATCTCATTGACATAAAACTCATCCAGCTATTTTTGCAAGGTGCAAGCGGAATCCGACATAAATGGACATTATTAAGAATATGGTTGATTCTTTCTTTAGTGCGTATAAAGAATAATATTCAAACGTATGGATTTTAAATTACTTCAAGAACATACTGTACGTTTGTATGATTTGAAAAATCATCACTTTGAGATAAAAACGGTAAATGCTCGCGAGTTGCTGTCAGTTTATCGTTTTGACCTTTTTGCCAAGTTATTCTATGCTCGCCATCGAGATGAGAATCCCGAATTGGCAAGAGAGGTTTATTTGAGACATATTAAGGCATTTAATCCTGATGGTAGAGAGCCTGGACGTACGGATAAACAGTCTTTTAATGATTTTATTCAGGCTTATGATCGTTTATTGGATTACTTTAAAGACCATAACTTTGATGCGAGTAAATCTATCGTGCCTGTATCTTTTGATGGAATAATTCTTGATGGTGCTCATCGAGTAGCTGCATTGGCCTATTATGATAAGGAAGTAACGATTGCTAAGTTTGAAGACGTTGCTCCAGTGTGTCAATTTGATTATCTTTACTTTAAACAGAGAGGGTTGGCTCTGAAAATTTGTGATTCCATAGCTCGAGAGATATTGTATTGGAAACCATGTTGCTATGTTGCATGTCTGTGGCCTCGTATGGGGGCAGCTGATGAAAAAGAAAAAGCGAAAGAACTATTATATCAATTTGAACTCCCTTTTTATCATAGATCTTATGATGTAAACCTGAATTCCTTAACACTTTTCATTGCAAAAGTGTATCGAATGCAGCCTTGGGTGGGAAATGAAGCAGATCATTATGTTGGAGCAAAAGATAAAGCATTAAATTGCTATAAGAAAGGTAATAAACTTGATTTGTATTTCTTTACTTCTCTTAAATCTTTGGAGAATATTTTGAAGGTAAAAGATGATATTAGGCAGCTTTATCCTTATGGGAAGCATTCTATCCATATAACAGATAATGATGTTGAAACAGCAGATATCGCATTCTTCTCACTAACCCCTAAAGGTCAAGAACAGTGGTCGTATGTGGGAAAATGGAAAGGTTGGCAGCTTGTTAAACATAATTTTATGGAAAGATTATATATATATCGACATACATACTGGATTGATTTTAAAGTGCATGTAGCATCGTTCCTGGAAAAATTGAAATAGAATTGTTGATGAAAAAAAAGAAAATTCTATTTGTGATAGAATCTCTTGTGGCAGCAGGTGCAGAGAAAAGTTTGATTACTTTTCTAAGTGTTCTTGATAAGTCTAAATTTGAAATAGATCTTCAACTATTTGCATATGGTGGAGAATTTGAAAGGTATTTGCCATCAGAAGTGAATCTGCTTCCTCCCTTGGCTTATATGCGATTTGTACAATTGGATATCTTGCATCAGTTTTTGACTTTTGATGTCCATAAGATTCTTGCTCGATGGAAGTATTCATTTGCTATAAGGAAAAAAAACATAGGACATAGAGATAGAGCGCGTTTCTTTTGGAACTATGTTTCTAGTTGTATTCCTCAATCAAGAACAAACTATGATATTGCAGTAGCATATGCTCAGAATATTCCTACGCTTTATGTGGTTGATAAAGTTTCTGCTAAAATGAAACTTGCTTGGATAAATGCAATATATACCCCAGAAGGAGTTAATCGTGAATTTTATAGAAATTATTACTCTCAGATAAATCATATTGTTACAGTCTCTGATTCTTCTCAGGATGAGTTTGTTAAGGTCTATCCGTCTTTTAAGAATAAAACTGTTATTATCAGGGATATGCTAGACGCAAACTTTATTTCTTTGATGTCTTTAGAAAAACAAGAGATTCCATTTCAGTATGATGTACCTACGCTATTGACTGTTGCAAGGTTGGAAAGATATTCAAAAGGTTATGACATCACCTTAAATACATGCCGAATTTTAGTAGAGCGGGGCGTTAAATTCAAATGGTATGTGATAGGTAAGGGGGATTATCGTGAAGATATGGAAAGCTATATAGCAAAGCATCATCTTGATAGTGTATTTCTTTTCTTAGGGACAACTCCGAATCCTTACCCTTATATTAAAAATTGTACGATTTATGTTCAAACTTCCCGTCATGAAGGCTATGGCTTATCAATAGCAGAAGCTCGTATTCTGAATCGACCTGTTGTGACTACAGAATTTGATGCAGTATGGACTCAGATGGTTCAAGGAGAGAATGGCATAGTTGTTCCACAAGATCCTGTAGCCGTTGCAGATGCGATAGAGCATTTGTTGAAGGATGAAGAACTTTATGATCATATTGTGTCTTATCAAAAACAGGAGAAAAAGGGAAATACAGAAGAAATAGAAAAGTTTTATCAGCTTATAGGAGTGACATCTCATTCAAAATGAAAATATAATGAAGTTGTTTTCGATTTTTTTGGAATTTCTTAGAAAACCAATACTTGGGCATGTTGGTTTTATATGTGCAATTACATTGTTATTATGTATTCCTGATTTTTGGTTTTTTGTTAATGATGGAGAATCGCCAATTCTGGCAATATACCTCATATTTCAAGCTTACATTTGGGCTTATGGAATTTCAGGAATCATCTGTCTATTGAAAAATAGGTATCTTCAGTTGATGTTGAAGCTATTGGCTCTCTCATTTGTTAGTGTTGAATTTTTGTTGGAATCAACAAGCGTTTTTCAGCATGGTGAACGTTTCAACCCTGACTTCCTATATATTCTTTTGGGTACTAATGGGAATGAAGTAGAGGAATACATTGAGACTTTTGCAAGTCCGACCCATATCTTCTCTTTCATTTTTTCGATTTTATTGATAATTGCTAGTTTTTGGATCGTTATAAAGGAAAAGTATTGTCATTCTGTTGGGATTCAAAACATTTTTCTTTTGGTTCTTCTCTTAGGAGTTATTGTAATGATACGGAGGAACTCTATCACAGAATATAATTTATATTCGAAGATTGTATCATATACAGGATATAAAATCCCCCCTAATCTACGTACATTCTATAAAAATCCTGCTTTAATATTTGATGAAGAGGATTTACCCCAAAATGTGGTTGTGATATTTGGGGAATCTTTGACTAAATATCATTGTTCGTTATATGGCTATAATAAGGAAACAAATCCATTACTTTCTAAATTAAAAGACAGGGATTCCTTGATTGTATTTAATAATGTGACTTCTCCTGGGACATCTACGGTCCAATCCTTCCGTTATATGATGGGCACTCACAAAGAAAATGATGGACAGGAATGGTATGATTGTATCTTCATGTCAGAAGTTATTGAAAAGGCTGGCTATAAATCACATTGGATTTCTAATCAAGCTGCACTTGGTATGTATGATAATGTCATCAGAAGGTATGCCGAATTATGTTCAGATTTTTATTTTAATGGTGATTTGTTTACAGGGGGTAAACGCCAAAATACCTATGATGGTGATTTGATTGATATTGTTAAAAGTACTATAAAGAAAGATAGGGGGGGCAAGTTCTTTACGTTTATTAATTTGATGGGAAGCCATTTCAAATTCAACAGACGTTATCCACAGGAATATAATCATTTTAAAGCTGATGATTATTTAGATAAAAAGTCAACCCAACGTCAGACGCTTGCAGAGTATGATAACTCTGTACTCTATAATGACTACGTGGTTTATGAGATATTAAAAGCATATAATGATAAAGAGGCTATTGTTTTATATTTCCCTGATCACGGACTGGATTTGTATTACACAAAAGATGATCATGCGTCACATGCTTTAAATACTCCTGATTCTCAAAAATATGGTAAATCAATTCCGTTCTTAATATACACGACCTCTCGTTTCCAACATAAATTCCCAAATGTCGTAGATAGATTAAAAAAGTCAGCTGATAATGAATTCTGTACAGGAGATCTGATATATGCATTGATGGATATCATGGGTATTCGTTTTAAAAATAACAATGACGTAGAAACTTATTCACCTTTTTTCCATAATTAAATTAAAATGATTTCAGGCAGCAAAACAAATAAGGAAAGAAATTCAAACATAGAGCTTCTGCGTATATGCTGCATGTTGATGATTATTGCTGGTCATGTGATGATAAATCATAAGATCCAGTATTCTTTAACAAATGTTGATGAGATTATAAAACTATTCTTCAGAGGGGCTTTTTGTGTAGCTGTTAATGCTTTTGTGTTAATTTCTGGTTATTTTGGGATCCGATTTAAGAAGGATAGATTGATTCATCTTATCATTCAGACGTTCTTTTATTCTTCTACGTTTATGATTATAGCGGTTTTTTTAGGGTGGCATACAGTCAATCTTCGAACCGATTTCTTTGCTTTTATTCCTATCTTGACAAAACAATATTGGTTTATAACCTGTTATGTGGTATTATTCATTATCTCACCATGGCTTAACATATGGGTAAATAATCTTGAGCGATCAAATTTTAAGAGTTTTTTGTTCGTAGGATTCCTTATTGTGTATGTTTGGCCAACCTTTAGTTACTTGATTAATGCACCGCAGTTTATTGGTGATGCTGGATACGGTATCGTCAATTTTGTTTATTTATATATGTTAGGTAGATATTTTCGATTATATTATATTAGCAGACATACATCAATGTTTTTTTTGGGGGGGTATATTCTGTCTTCAATGGCTCTTTTCCTATGTCAATATAGCTTATCTTGGTTTTGGGGATTTGAGTTTACGTCTTGGATATCTTATAATACATTTTTCTGTTTCGTGGGTTCTGTATGCCTGTTTATGGCATTTCAGAGTATTTCATTTCAATCGTCAATCGTCAATTATTGGGCAAAGCCTTGCTTGGCTGTATATCTCATTCATATGGCTCCATTTGTTTTGGAAAAATTCTGTATTGTTGTGGGAGTGCAAGACTATCATGGCCTTTCTTATCTGGTGTTGATTTTTACTTTGCCATTTTTTGTTTATCTCCTGTGTGCAATCATTGAGATTTGCAGAACAAGAGTTTTGGGGGGTATAGAAAATAGAATCGTCTCTTGTTTTATCAGATGAAGAAACGTTTATTTATTTCGATGCATTATCTTGAGCTTGGTGGGGCAGAAACTGCTTTAATTGGACTTTTAAGTGCAATGGACTATAGATGTTATGAGGTGGATCTATTCCTTCATAGTCACCGAGGAGATATGATGTGTTTTATTCCTAAGGAAGTTCATCTCCTGCCTGAAATCAAAGAATACTCTATGATAGAGAAACCGATGATTGAAGTTTTGAGAAAAGGTTGTTTTCGAGTTTTGCTGGCAAGACTCAAAGCAAAATGGCAGTTTAAGCGATATTTGAAACAAAAGAGGCTTTCAGACAGTACTGCTATTTTTCAATATATTGGAGATGTTGTAACTCCCGTGTTACCATCTTTGGAATACCTTGGAGAGTACGACTTGGCTATCAGTTTTTTGAATCCTCATAATATTGTACGGGATAAAGTTAAGGCGAAGAAAAAGATTTGTTGGATTCACACAGATTATACACATATTGATGTAAATGCTGAGTTGGAATTGCCTATTTGGGCAAGTTATGATTATGTGATATCTATCTCACCCGATGTAACAAGGAATTATTTGCAGGTCTTCCCTTCATTGAAAGGGAAAATTGTGGAAATGGAGAATATACTTTCAACGGAGTTCGTTAGAAAACGTGCAGAGGAATTTGATGCAAGTGCAGAGTTAGTCGGAGATGGCGTGAAAGTTCTGTCTGTTGGTCGTTTCTGTGAGGCCAAAAACTATGATAATGTGCCAGATATCTGTCACCGTATCCGTGAACAAGGATTAAATATTCGTTGGTTCCTGATTGGTTATGGTGATGATTCTTTGATACGTCAGCGTATTCATAAGGCTGGTATGGAGGACTTTGTTATCATTTTGGGCAAACGCTCCAATCCCTATCCTTATATCAAAGCTTGTGATATTTATGCCCAGCCTTCTCGCTATGAAGGAAAGTCGGTAACGGTACGTGAGGCACAGATACTTCGCAAACCTGTAGTAGTAACTGATTATCCTACAGCAAAGAGCCAGATAAAGCATGGAGTAGATGGAGTGGTTGTGCCGATGGATAACGATAGTTGTGCTAAAGGTATGGCTGACTTTATTCAGAACAATCAGTTGCAGCGGCAGATTGTGGATTATCTGCAAACCCATGATTATGGAAATTTGAATGAGATTGAAAAATTGTATAATTTGATATGATACCTAAGATAATTCATTTGTGCTGGTTGTCTAGTGATGAATACCCTGACAGTATAAGAATGTGTCTGGATTCCTGGCATGAGCATTTACCTGATTATGAGATTTGGCTATGGGATACTAAACGTTTTGATATTCATAGCACGAAATGGACAGAACAAGCATATGAGTCAAAGAAATATGCCTTTGCTGCTGACTATATCCGTCTATATGCACTATATAATTATGGTGGTATATATATGGATTCTGATGTTTTGGTATATAAAAGTTTCAATGACCTTCTTGATTTACCTTATTTTATAGGTGAAGATGCTGTTCATTGCTTTGAACCTGCAATTATCGGCTCAGAATCACATCAAGAATGGATTAAGGCAGTGCTTGATAGGTATGAAGGATTAGATTTTATCAATTCAGATGGAAGTTATAATATGAGAGGACTGCCTGTTGTGTTTCATGACAGATTAGTTCAAAACTACAGATTCTGTCGTGTTAGAAAACCCATTGAGAGATCCGATTTTTATACAAACGTCATTAATATATTCCCATCATGTTATTTTAATTCTCGTGATTATGTTGGAGCAATTAATACCCCAGAAAGCTATTGCTCTCATAACTTTTATGGAAGTTGGCTTAATAAAGGAACGGGGTTAAAGAATTTTATTAAGAAATTGATTCCCCGCAGTATAGCAAACCTCTATTTTATGATATATTATTTATTTCACAAACATCAATTGGAGGTAATACAGATACCATTCGATAAGTAAATGAAATCGTTTTCGCATTCGACAACTCAAATTTGAGATCTTTTTGTTTAACCATCTGATTATAGAATGGAACTCTTAGCACCGTATTACTTTTTTGTTTATTGGTTTATCGTCATGTTATTGACGATATCATGTTTTAACGTGATGCGTCGTAGTTTGAGATATAAAGTGATAGAAAGCCGAGATATCTATCGGTCTCTTCTTATTTTTTCGGTCTTTTATATTTTCTTTTTTGGCTTTCGTCCTATCTCTGGTAAAAATTTTGGAGATACTCTTAATTATGCAGCATCATACCAGCTGCTAGTAGATTTCGGCGCATTTAACATGGAAGGATCAGAAGATGTTGGAGGTGATTGGCTATTTAATACGCTTATGTATTTATGTGCTCAAATTATGAATGTACATTTCTTCTTTGCCATCATTATGTTTTTTTATATTGTGATGATGTTTGGTGGATGTAAAAGAATAGATAATCAACATAGCGCTTTACTTATGCTGTTTTGTATTGGTGCCTTTTCTTTTTATCCTTATTCTGTTAATGGTATCCGTAATGGCGTGGCCTGTAGTTTTACTATTATGGCTGTGGCGTGTCTTTGCAAAGAGGAAAAGATTTGGGCTTTGTTATGGTCTTTTATAGCAATAGGCTTACATAAATCCGCAGCATTGCCAGTTGCTATGATGTTTTTTACTTATTATGTGAGTAAACCCAAGTATATGTATTTAGCATGGCTTGGTGCTATTGTCTTAAGTTTGTCTATTGGTGGGTATATTGATGTTTTTTTGTCATCGATAAGTTATGATGAACGTCTTGCTTCAGAATTGCAAGGAAGTGATGCTGATGGTCTGGTTTTAGAGCATCGATTCCGTTGGGACTTCTTGTTGTATAGTTCAATGCCAATTCTGTTGGGATGGTATACGATATTTAAACGGGGATTGTATAATAAAACTTATTTAATCCTTCTCGGAACATATATTTATGCGAATGCATTTTGGGTATTGGCTATTAGAGCTATGTTCTCAAACCGAATAGCTTATCTATCATGGTTTATTTATCCCATTGTTTTGGCATACCCATTGTTGAATTTCCCTGTATTTAAAAAACATCATTGCGAGAAGACCGCATGGATTCTTTTAGGACATTTTGGATTTACAACGATTTTGTGGCTATTAGGAAAATAAAAGATTATATATGAATCAACCTATACTTACTATTTTTACACCTACATATAATCGTGCACATACGATAACGCGAACGTATGAAAGTTTATGTTTGCAGACATGCAAGGACTTTGAGTGGTTGATTATTGATGATGGATCTTCTGACAATACGCGGGAACTTGTGGAGGGTTGGATAGCTGAAGATATAATACCAATCCGATATATCTACCAAAAAAATCAAGGTATGCATGGGGCACATAATACCGCCTATAAGAATATCAATACAGAATTAAATACATGTATAGATTCTGATGATTGGATGCCTGATGATGCAGTAGAGAAGATTGTTTCTTTTTGGAAGAAATATGGCTCTAAGGATGTCGCGGGATTTATGGGCCTTGATGCCACTGAGGATGGTAAGGTGATTGGGGATAGATTCCCTGATGGATTGAAGAAAACTACATTAAGAGGATATTATGAGGATCTGAAAGGATCTGGTGATAAGAAATTGGTGTATCGTACATCTGTTATTTGTAGTGTTCCTGAATATCCATTATTTCAAAATGAAAGATATGTAGGATTGATTTATAAATATCATATGATTGATGAGCTAATGCCGCTTCTTGTTTCTAATGATGTGTTTGTGATAGTAGATTATCAGGATGATGGCTCAAGTCGAGGCATGTGGCGACAATATTGGAATAATCCTCAAGGTTTTGCTTTCCTTAGAAAGTTTGATATGCAGCAAACTCATTCCTGGAAACGAAAAATGATGGATAATATCCATTTCGTGTCACATTCTTTTCGTAGCAGGAATTGGCGCTTTGTTCAAGAATCACCACAAACCATCATAACTATCTTATCAATCCTTCCTGGTTTTATTCTATTTTTATATACCAGACATAAAGTAAAGACATCACAACTCTATAAATGACGTATGAGAATTACAGTTGATCCACGCATCATGTACAATTATGCAACTTTTTATCTTCTTGGTTTGGAAAGGGTATATTCCAAAGTTGATATCAAGTATGACGTAAAGCCGTTTGTAGATATTCCTTATACGACAACAGAGCAATATCGCAGAGGTATGGCTTTATTGGTTGAAGATAAAAGTATAAGCTATAAGGTCTATATTGATTTTAGTGACCGTTGTGATATAATGGAGGCTCCATATGATTGGGCTCATTTGTACTGTAAGATAAATGTGAGAGAGGGCGATTTGTTGAAATTTGACAAACTGATGGTAATAGGACCGAGCTTCGCAGTTAGGAAGGATGCTGTTATGTCAGCATTATTCAGATGCTTGAGCAATATGAAACTTGCCAAAGGTAATGTGAATGTTCCCATGTCCTCTTACTTTCGGGATTATATTTATCCTATATATCGCCGAGAAAAGTATAAGAAATATGAGAAGGAAATAATTATTGATGATAATTATGTTTTCCATGCTTCAACTTTATGGTATGATAAGGATACTGATGCAACGACAAACCGATTTCGTGGAGATTTCCTGCAGTGTTGCAAGGACTTGAGCGTGGAAATTGGAGGAGGATTATTTTATATCGACGATCCTGTGGTGCTAAAGGAATTCCCCGACTATGCAAACTATTTGGAGAGATACAAGGACTTCTTATATAAAAAACGTATAAGCATGCAAGAGTATATTAATGAGACAAAACGATCCTTTGTTGTTTTTAATCCTCCCTCTGTTGCAGGATGCCATGGGTGGAAGTTACCGGAATACTTATGTATGGGTAAAGCCATTATTTCAACTCCCTTATCAAGAGAGATGCCAGGTGAGGGCCTTGTTCATGGGGTGAATATACATATAGTTAATTCTACGGAGGAAATACGTGAAGCCATTTCGCAGATTCGAGATGATAAGACATACCGTCAAAGATTGATGGAGGGAGCAAAGAAGTATTATGAAGATTACTTGGCACCAGAGGTCGTGATACAAAGAATCATTGACAGATGTGAACAATTATGAAAATTTTACAAGTAATCACCTCGCTGCAGACTGGTGGAGCAGAAAAACTAATTGTTGACATTGTTCCAAGACTACGGCAGAAAGGGCTGGAGGTGGATGTTTGTTTGTTTAATGGTAAGAATACACCATTTAAGTTGCAATTACAGTCATGTGGATGTAAGATTTATGATTTATCGAATAATGAACATTACTATAGCCCGATAAAGATTTTCAAGTTGTGGCG
>JAEEGJ010014918.1_pt1 | contig 18285 bp, 17 predicted proteins | sample 8958761 | NCBI WGS metagenome assembly JAEEGJ01 (sample SAMN16246546, study PRJNA631951) | gut metagenome | biome: gut microbiome; feature: rumen; material: RS-attached | host: Bos | place: Iran: Karaj | collected 2018-10
GATCAAGGTTGGCAAGAAGAAGGTTGCCGAGGCCATCGCCGACGTGACGTGGTCGATGCGCGACGTTGCCCTGAACTCGAAGGGTCAGCCCCTCTACGGAGCCAAGGCTGTCCGCGAGGCGAAGGCCGCCGCAGAGCAGGAGCCCTAACAGCCTCCCCCCGACCCCCTCCGAGCCTACCCCCGACCCCTCCCGAAGGGGAGGGGGGAAGCTGAGGGGGAGAGGGGTTACCCTAAGGGAGAATTGAAAAGCGGTAATCGGTCAGCCGATGGAGATGACCGAAGAGTAATTAACCATGAAGAACACATTGACATAGCATTATGAATAAGACAGTAAAGACTATCCTTCATTGGTTTGGCCAGCTGCTTCTGATCCTCACGGGAGGTGCGGCAGGCGGCGCAGCCGCCACGATGTGCTAAACGATATACGCCAAAACTATGACAGCTACCAAGAAGACACAATACATCTGCGCCGTTGCGCTTATCGTCACCTCAATAACAATGGTGGCCTATCAGGTGTTCACCATTCAAGACGTGGCCAACGGACTGCTCGTTTACGTCGCACAGGCGTTTCTTCTGGCTGGCTCCATATTTGGCTTGGACTACTACATCGACCGCATTGCGTCGATGGTGAACAAAGGCTAACTTTCGTTTTTTTAAGGTTTGATGATTTTCCAATGTGTCCCCGCCGCGTCGTGATGACGCGGCGGTTTTGAGTAGGGCTTCCGAAAGGTCATGGTAGGTTGTTGGGGTAAAATCGAAATGTCAATTTTTCCCAGAATCCTTTGGTGTCTTGTTTTTATTTCGTATCTTTGCAAACGTAATATGAATATGGAAACAGACAAAGGACAAATACTACTATATCAGACTCAAGATGGGGAGTCGCGCATTGAGGTGAGGCTGCAAGACGAGACGGTGTGGCTCAGCCTTGACCAGATGGCGGAATTGTTTCAACGTAATAAGTCTACCATCTCAAGACACATCAAGAATGTGTTTGAGGAGGGAGAACTCCTACAAGAAACGACAGTTGCAAAATTTGCAACCGTCGTAAATAGAGGAATAAGAGGCGAGGTGGAAGACCAAATAGCTTTTTACAACCTCGACATGATTATCAGCGTGGGTTATCGCGTCCATTCATATCGTGGCGTTCAGTTCCGCATGTGGGCTACACGTGTTCTGAAAGAGTATATCGTGAAAGGCTTTGCCCTGAACGATGACCTGCTGAAGCGGGCAGGTGGTGGCAACTATTTTGACGAGCTGTTAGCTCGCATCCGTGATATCCGTTCGTCGGAGAAGGTGTTTTACAGGAAAGTGCTCGAAATCTATGCCCTCAGTATTGACTATGACCCTCGAGTGGAGATGACGCAGGAGTTCTTCAAGACAGTACAGAACAAGATGCACTATTCTGTGCATGGGCATACGGCAGCAGAGATTATCTATGAACGGGCTGATGCACAGAAGGACTTCATGGGACTGACTACATGGATAGGTGCAATGCCAAAGAAGACGGATGCGGAGATAGCGAAGAACTATCTGTCGCAGGAGGAAATAACGACACTGAACCGCATCGTCAGCCTTTATCTTGATTTTGCTGAGTTGCAGGCAGAGGAGCATCGGCCTATGTATATGAAGGACTGGATTGCTATTCTGGACGATTTCCTGCGTATATCCAGAAAGGACATTCTAACTCATGCTGGCAGGATTTCTGCACAACTGGCTAAAGCCAAGGCCGATGCGGAATATGATAAGTTTAAGGAAAGAACAAAGAATGAATTGACACCAGTTGAAATCCATTTCCTCGAACAGTTTGAACGAGAGCAGAAGAAACTGACGGATAAAAAAGGTAATTAAGGAGATATGATTGACACGTCTGTTTTTCAAGGCAAGCGGGCAGCCTATTACACGTTGGGCTGTAAGCTGAACTTCTCTGAAACCTCCACCTTTGGCAAGATGCTCAGCGAACTGGGCGTGCTGACGGCCAAGAAGGGTGAGGCTGCGGATATATGTCTTATCAATACGTGTTCGGTGACTGACGTTGCCGACCATAAGTGTCGGCAGGCCATCCACCGCATGGTGCGCGAGAATCCTGAGGCGTTTGTCGTGGTTACCGGCTGCTATGCCCAGCTGGCTCCTGAACGCATTGCCAAGATAGACGGCGTTGATCTGATACTGGGTTCCAACGAGAAGGCTAACCTTGTCCAGTTTCTCTCTGACGGTTTCATAGCCCGTGATGCCGTCGCGTCAAACAGGACAGACGCTGAGACGGACGGCGGGACTGACGCTGAGACGGCCGGCGGGAAGCGGCGCGCCACCTGGCGAACGGTGAAGACGAAAGACATTAAGACGTTTGCGCCCAGCTGTTCGAGGGGCAACCGTACGCGCTACTTTTTGAAGGTTCAGGACGGCTGCGATTACTTCTGTACTTACTGCACCATCCCTTACGCACGTGGCTTCAGCCGCAATCCCAGCATTTCGTCGTTAGTGGCACAGGCTGAGGAGGCTGTCAGCGAGGGTGGCAAGGAGATTGTACTGACGGGTGTCAATATTGGCGACTTCGGCAAGACCACAGGCGAGAAGTTTCTCGATCTGGTGAAGGCGCTTGACCAGGTAGAGGGTATCAGTCGCTATCGTATCAGTAGTCTGGAACCCGACTTGCTGAGTGACGAGCTGATAGACTATTGTGCCCAGAGTCGCGCCTTCATGCCTCACTGGCACATCCCCCTGCAAAGTGGTAGTGACACGGTGTTGAAGCTGATGCACCGTCACTACGACCGTCAGCTGTTTGCCGACAAGATTCAGCGCATCAAGCAGGTGACACCTGACGCCTTTATTGGTGTCGACGTGATGGTGGGCTGTCGGGGTGAGACGCCGGAGTGCTTCGAGGAGACCTACGACTTCCTGCAAGGCCTGGACGTCACTCAGTTGCACGTGTTCCCTTACTCTGAACGGCCAGGGACGTCGGCACTCAGCATTCCATACGTGGTCTCCGATGCCGACAAACGTCAGCGCAGTCAGCGCCTGTTGGAACTCTCCGACCAGAAGACGCAGGCGTTTTATGCCCGTCATCGTGGGCAGGAGGCGGAGGTGCTTTTCGAAAAAGCCCCGCGAGGCAAGGCGATGCACGGCTTTACGCGGAACTACATCCGCGTGGAACTGTCTCCCTCGGAAGCTCGTGAGGAGTACGACAACCAGCTTATCAACGTCGTGCTGGGCGACTTCAATCACGACAAGTCTGCGCTCAGCGCGTTGCGCTTCGCTAAATAATAAATAATAAAGAATAAATAATAAAGTCCAATCAATTGTAAATTGTAAATCTAATGAAGGTTGCAATCGTCATACTGAACTGGAACGGGGCCAAGATGCTGAGCCAATATCTCCCTACGGTGCTGAATTACTCGCGTGACGAGGCAACGGTTTATGTGGCAGACAATGCCTCGACGGACAACTCCCTGGAATTGTTACGAAGCAGTTTCCCTGAGTGCAAGCTAATCCTTCTGGAGAAGAACTGGGGCTTTGCCGAGGGATATAACAAGGCGTTACGGCAGATAGATGCCGAATACTTCCTGCTGCTGAATTCCGACATCGAGGTGACGCACCACTGGCTGACGCCGCTCATCGAGTTTATGGACGCCCATCCAGAGGTTGCTGCCTGTCAGCCCAAACTGCTCTCTATATATAATAAGGATATGTTTGAGTATGCCGGAGCGAGTGGGGGATACCTTGACCGCTATGGATATCCCTTCTGTCGCGGACGCATTCTTGAGACCGTAGAGGCTGATAACGGACAGTACGACTACGCGACACCCATACTTTGGGCTACAGGTGCTGCGCTTATGATTCGGGCCAAGGACTATTGGGATGTCGGTGGCCTGGACGGTCGCTTTTTCGCGCATAACGAGGAGATAGACCTCTGTTGGAGACTGCGCATCAAAGGCCGCAAGCTCTACTGTCTGCCTGAGAGCTATGTCTATCATGTGGGGGGAGGTACGTTGCCCAAGTCGAATCCGATGAAGACCTACCTCAATTTCCGCAACAACCTGACGATGCTCTATAAGTGTCTGCCTGATGCAGAGCTGAAGCCTGTCATGCGCTGGCGTTGGTGGCTAGACTATCTGGCAGCCTGGGAGATGTTGCTGCTGAAGCGTAACTGGGGAGACTTCCGTGCCGTTTTCCGTGCCCGTAAGGCTTTCAAGCAATGGCGTAGCGACTTTGATGCCGATCGTCAGACCATCCAAGCCTCTCGCGTGGAAAAGGAAATACCAGAGCAACGGCATTTCTCCATGCTCTGGCAGTACTACGTTAAAGGCCGCAAACGCTTCAGCGACCTGCCCTAATCCACATCTTTCAATCCTGATTGCACGTACAGGCTGACCAAGGTCAGAGTTTCTTCAATTCAACCTTGACGGGACTCTCTACTTCTTTGCGCCAAGCCTTCAGGTAGTCGAACCACTCCTGAGCCGAATGGTAGCCGAAGGACTCGTTGGCCGACGTGTAGGTCACTTTGTACGACATGCTGTTGCCGTCGACTTTCAGCACGTAGGCGTAATTGTCCTTGTTGGCAGGCTCCTCGCTGACAATGTTTTTCTTTGGTACCAGCACAGCCAGCCCCACAGTCTCACGCTTCCACTTCAAGGTGTCGGTAGATGGATAGTCGGTGCCCCAGCAGGCGCGCAGACCTTGCTTGTCGCTAAACTCCACGGAACCCTTCACGTTGATAATGCCCGTCGAGAAGCGGTAGTCGCTGACGTCGCGGTTGAACAACACATTGACATCCGTGTCCCTGTGTCCAGCATACTGCGTGTAACGTAAAGTCATGTTAACTGTTGGCTTTGGGCTGTTAGCTGATGGCTGTTGGCTTTGAGCTGTTGGTGTTGGCAATTGCCAGCCGCGGTCTGTCACTTCAACGATGGTGCGTAGTGGACCATATGAGATGATACGCTGTGTGCGGGTACGTACTGGTTCTACATGGGTGGGCTTCTGACCGTCCCAGCCGCGGAAGGCTCCTAATCCGAAGGTCTGGCCAACCCACAGCACGTCGTCGCCGTAGCCTGCGGCCTTCTGCTCGTCGGTGGTGTAGAACTGCGTCTCTTTCAGCTCCAGCTGTTTCTTGAACTTGCCGTAGAGATCCAGCGTCTGGCGGGCATCGAAATAGATGCGTATGCCGTTCAGTTCACTCTCGAAATCTACTCCGTGATGGTGCTGAAGATTATAGGTGTAGGCGGCATCGCCACGAGCTGTAATTGACTCAATATAATTGTTTTGCTGATGTTTCTTTAAGGTTTTGTCCTTGGTATTGGCCATCACCATCTCAGCATAGACACGGGCAGGGTAGGAGCGGGGCTCACCCTCGTCAGACAGTATCACCGTATAGGTCTTCGTCTCCTTCTTGTCCAGGTCGGCCAGGAAGCACAGCTCGTCGAACTGTTCGTCCTGGTTCAGGTCGTCCAGCTGGCAAGGAACTTCCTTTCCGGCGGTAGTGACAAGAGCCGAGCGGATGTTGCCGTATTCGGCCAGACTGATGACTACCGGCTCGTCGGTGCGGGGCTGACTCATCGGGTTCGTGACAGTAAGGGTGATGGTTTGACCAGCCCATGAGGTTGCCAAAGCGGTGGTAAAGAGCAGTAAAAGCGTTGTTCTCTTCATGTTTTTAGTAGTTTAGTCGTTGCAAATTTCACACAAATAAACGAAAATGCACCTTAAAGCACACTTTTTTTTATCTTTTTTAGGTTAAAATTTGGTTTTTAAAATATTTTTTAGTAATTTTGCACCGGAATTTAACATTTGAGGTTGCCAACACGTGAAGAAATTCTATAGTATATTGGTTTTAGCGATGCTGATTTGTTTCAGCTGCGACTGGCAGCTTAAGCCTGCTGGCGACGCTTCCGCGGATGCGGAAGTAGTCATAGAACGCTATGACCGTATAGAAAATCTTTATCTGACGACTGGCGATTATTCGGCGCTTCAGCAGATGAATACCGACTACCCGATGCAGACGCGTATGCTGATAGAGGATATGTTGCGCATCGGTAAGGTGAATGACCCTGAGATCAACACGAAGTTTCTGCACTTTTTTCAGGACTCAACGCTTCAGATGTTGCTGGCTGACGTGCAGGAAGAGTTTGCCGATATCAGCGACCTGAATTCAGAACTCTCAAAAGCCTTTAGTCGTTTGCGCGAAGACTTCCCGAAAGTGGAGATTCCCCAGGTTTATACGCAGGTCGGCTCTTTTGATCAGAGTGTCGTCGTGGGAAACGGTACGTTGGGTATCAGTCTGGATAAATATCTTGGCGCCGACTATCCTTTCTATCAGTCGCACTATACGCCCGGTCAGCGACAGATGATGGCGCGCTCCATGATAGTCCCTGATTGTCTGGCTTTCTATCTGCTCAGCCTCTATCCCATACCTTCTGACTATCAGTACTCTCCGCTTGACCGTGACCGCCACATGGGAAAGATTCAATGGGTGGTCAATAGGCTGACGGGACGACAGGTTTTCACCAATGAGTTCGTGACTTATGTGGATAGCCAGATGAAGCGTAACAAGCATTTGACGATTGACCAAATGCTCCGCCAAGAAAATAAATAATCGATTTTATTTGGTTTTTTGTTCGCTTAATCGTATCTCTGATTCTTCGAATCGAAAATACTCTCGCTCAAAAAAACACAAATTAATTTGGTTTTTTCTTCGCTTAATCGTATCTTTGATTCTTCGAATCGAAAATACTCTCGCTCAAAAAAACACAAATAAATTTGGTTTTTTGTTCGCTTAATCGTATCTTTGCACTCCCAAATGCAAAAATACTATGCCTGAACAGTCGAATAACAATACTTCCGGCGGTGCACAGCGCCGTCAGCGCAGACAACAGCCTGCCGACACTACGTATGCCCACGTGCAACCACAGGCCACGGAGATAGAACGTGCCGTCTTGGGTGCCTTGATGATTGACAAGGACGCTTACGCCGTAGTTTGTGAGATACTCTATCCCGAGAGTTTCTATGAACCGCGAAACCAGAAGGTGTTCACCGCCATCCGGGAACTCTCCATGCATGAACTGCCAGTTGATGTGTGGACGGTAACCGAACAGCTGGCTAAGCAGGGAGACCTTGAGGATGTTGGCGGGCCTGGCTATGTGACGGATCTTTCAAGCCGCGTAGCCTCTTCGGCCAACATCGAGTATCATGCCCGTATTATTGCCCAGAAGTCACTGGCGCGCCAGCTCATCTCTTTCTCCAGCAATATCCAGACGAAGGCCTTCGACGAGACCATCGACGTGGACGACCTGATGCAGGAGGCCGAGGGTAGCCTCTTCGAGTTAGGCCAGCGCAACATGAAAAAGGACTACACACAGATAGACCCTGTCATCAAGAATGCCGTCGATGTCATCCAGAAGGCAGCCGCCAACAAGGACGGTTTGACGGGTGTTCCCACGGGCTATCACAAGCTGGATGATATCACCAGCGGCTGGCAGGCCTCAGACCTGGTCATTATTGCCGGGCGTCCTGCAATGGGTAAGACGTCGTTTGCCCTGTCGATGGCCAAGAACATTGCTGCCGACTACAAAGTGCCGATGGCTTTCTTCTCGCTGGAAATGTCGAACGTGCAGTTGGTGAACAGACTGATTTCTAACTGTTGCGAGATACAAGGTTCGAAGATTCTGAACGGTCAGCTGCATCCTGACGAGTGGGACCGTTTAGACAAGCGCTTGAACAACCTCTTGGGTGCCCCATTGTATATCGACGACACGCCAGGACTCTCCGTCTTTGAGTTGCGCACCAAGGCCCGTCGACTGGTACGTGAGCATGGGGTGAAGATCATCATGATAGACTACTTGCAGCTGATGAATGCCAACGGCATGCGCTTCTCCAGCCGTCAGGAAGAGGTCTCTACCATCTCGCGTTCACTAAAAGGTCTGGCCAAGGAACTGGACATTCCCATCCTTGCTCTCTCGCAGTTGAATCGTGGTGTAGAAAGCCGTGAAGGATTAGAGGGTAAGCGGCCGCAACTCAGTGACTTACGAGAGTCAGGAGCTATCGAGCAAGATGCCGATATGGTGCTCTTTGTCCACCGTCCGGAGTACTATCACATCTATCAGGACGACAACGGGCGCGACTTGCACGGTATGGCACAGATCATCATCGCCAAGCATCGTAAGGGTGCTACAGGCGACGTGTTGTTGACGTTCCGCGGCGAGTTTACGCGTTTCGAGAATCCTGAGGACCGCCGCTTAGGACCCCGTTCACAGGATGACAACTCGGGCGAGATTCTGAGTAGTAAGATAAATACTGAACAGCCACAAGGCGATTCACCCTTTGTAGGCTATAGTGAGCAGGACGGTCCCATGCCGTTCTAAGAATAAAAGATTATAAGAATAAAATAATAAAAAGGGGAAGTCAAGCTTCCCCTTTTGCCTATAATAAACAAAAATATTAAGTTGACAGAAGCTGTCTGATTAACAGAGCTTGCGGGAGCCGTCGCCAATAACGACGTCATAGACCTTAGGCTCGTGGCCATACTTATCGTTAAACTTCTGCTTGGCTGTTGCGATGAAGTTCTTGTAAAGGTCGTTGCGCACGAGATTGATGGTGCAGCCTCCGAAACCACCACCCATGATACGGCTACCTGTGACGCCGCACTCCTTGGCGATGTCGTTCAGGAAGTCAAGCTCTTCGCAGCTGACCTCATAGTCCTTAGACAGACCTTCGTGCGTCTGGTACATCAGTTCACCGACCTTCTCGTAGTCACCTTCGTTCAGGGCTTCACAAACGCCCAGCACGCGGTCTTTCTCACCCAGCACGAACTTAGCACGCTTGTAGTCCTCTTCGCCAACTTCGGCACGGACTTCGTCGAGCTGTTCCCAGGTGCAGTCGCGCAGGGTCTCGAACTTGCCCTCCGGGTGCTTGGCCTGAATGTGCTTCACTACGTTCTCGCACGAGTTGCGGCGGTCGTTATAGGGCGAACCTGCCAGCTGGTGTTTGACAACGCTGTCGAGCAGTACGAGGCGGTAACCGTCAGGCTTGAAGGGGAAATACTCGAACTCACGACTGCGGCAGTCGAGGCGCATCAGACAGCCAGCCTTACCGAAGACTGAGGCAAACTGGTCCATGATGCCGCAGTTGACGCCACAGTAGTTGTGCTCGGTAGCCTGTCCGGCTAATACCATATCCCACTGAGAAACCTTGTTCTCGCCGAAGATGTCGTTCAGACCGCATGCAAAGCAACTCTCCATAGCAGCAGAAGACGACATACCGGCGCCCAGGGGGACATCACCAGCAAAGGCAATATTGAAACCCTTGACGGGAACGCCCAGCTTCTTCATCTCCAGCGCGATGCCGTAAATGTAGCGAGCCCATGAGGCACGGGGGCCATCGGGATCGGAGAGCTTGAAGTCTACACGGTCCTTCAGATCGATGGCGTAGGCCATAACGGTGTCCTCAGTGCCATTGGCACGCATTTCGGCCATGATACCCTTGTCCACAGCTCCGGGGAACACAAACCCACCATTGTAGTCGGTGTGCTCACCAATGAGGTTGATACGGCCTGGAGAGGCATATACGTTGCCGGTCTTGCCATCAAAGTGCTTGATGAACCTTGACCTTACGAAATCTATTTCCATCATAAATATTTCAATTTTAATTCTTAATCACCAAAGGTGATCATTCTTAATTCTTAATTCCTAACTCCTAATTTATTCCACCGGAATGTCCTTGTTGACGTTCTTGCAGCCAATGAGGGCGTAATAGAACATGTAGGCCATAGCCAGCAGGTAGACGAAGTAACTTGGCATGTAACCCATGAAGTCAGCAAAGAAACTCTGAACCACAGGCAGTACACCACCACCGACAACCATCATCATAAAGATACCTGATGCCTGAGCTGTATATTTGCCAAGACCCTCAGTAGCGAGGTTGAAAATAGAAGCCCACATCACAGAGGTGCAAAGTCCGCAGAGAACTAATAGCAGAGCACTCATCGGAACTGTTGTCATTTCTACGGTACCTTCCAGAATCTTCACTAATGGCATGCTGACAGTGACATCCTTCGGTGTCAGAATGGCTGCAATGATGAGCAACATTCCCACAGCCGTTGTGGCAAGCATCAACTGACGAGAGGACACCTTGCCTGCAATGGCGCTGGACACCAGACGTCCTATAAGCATCAGCAACCAATACATTGCTGCTACAGCACCACCGATCGTGGCAGCATTGAGCACTGCCTCAGGATTCACCCATCCACCATTGGCGCTGGTATCGGAGAGATAGAAGTTCAGTCCACCAGGAATACCAACCTCAACACCCACATAGACAAAGATAGCGATAACACCTAAGGTGCAATGGCGGAACGACCAAGGAGTGTGCTCGAACTTCGTGGCGGCAGTCACCTTACCCATATCGGGATCCTTGATGGGGATGAAGGCCAGCACGCAGAATGCAGCAGCGAAGACTGCCATTGCAATGTAGAGCACAAGGTTGATCTGTACGAAGTCTGTTTCACGGGTCACCTGACCAATGAGCGCACCGACTAACATGGGGGTCAATGTGCCAGACAACGAGTTCAGCGTACCACCGATCATGTTCAGCTGGTTACCACGGTTACCACCGCCGCCGAGCAAGTTCAGCATGGGGTTGACCACTGTGTTCAGCATACAAACGGAGAGACCTGACACAAAGGCACCGGTTAGATAAACAACGTTGTCGGTGTAGCCTTCCAGTGCCTCGAAGCCCGAGATAAACTGGATGAGCACACCGATGAAGCCGACTAAGATACCCAGCATGGCGGTTTTCTTGTAGCCGATGCGTGTCAGCATCTTACCAGCGGGAATACCCATGAACAGGTAGGCGAAGAAGTTCATGAAGTTACCTAACATGGCGAGCATATTAGAACCGCCCACCTCGGGATCGTTTTTCATCACCACGCCGATAGGAGCGCCAAGATTGGTGACGAATGCAATCATTGCATAAAGGAACATCATCGTCACAATGGCGATGATGCTACCGTTTTTCTTTTGATTACTCATAAATTAAAAGTCTAATTAGTAGTCAATGAAAGATTACTCAACTACACCAAAGCGATAGATAGTCTTGTGCTTGTACTGCTCGCCCGGGTTCAGCACTACAGAGGGGAAGTAGGGGCGGTTGGGACTATCGGGGAAGTGTTGGGTCTCTAGACATACGGCACTTCTGTAGGGGAATGTGCAACCGTTGGCGCCCTTATAACCCGTGGCGAAGTTAGCAGTATAAAGCTGCATGCCAGGTTCTGTGGTGTAGCACTCCAGAGTACGGCCGCTCTTCGGCTCGGTAATGCGGGCAGCGAAGCTCAGCTCGCCTTCTTCCTTCTTGTTCAGCACGTAGTTGTGGTCGAAGCCGTGACCGAACTTAATCTGTTCGTGGTCGGCGTTGATGTCCTTACCGAAAGCCTTCGGGGTGCGGAAGTCGAAGGGAGTGCCCTCAACCTTCAGAATCTCACCGGTAGGAATAGCGGTGTCGTCCGTAGGCAGATAGAAGTCGGCGTTGATCTCGCAAATCTGGTCCTCAATCGTCGGAGTGGGATCTGCTGTGCCTGCGAGGCTGAAGAAGGCGTGGTGTGTCAGGTTGACGATAGTCTTCTTGTTGGTGGTGGCGAGATACTCGATGACGAGCTCGTTCTGGTCGGTAAAGGTGTATTCCACCGTGACGTCCAACTCGCCGGTATAGCCTTCCTCACCATAGGATGAGATGCGGTGCAGGGCCAGTGAGCGGGGACCCATCTGACGGGCATCCCATACTTTGCAGTTGAAGCCCTTCAATCCACCGTGAAGATGGTTGGGACCATCGTTGAGTGCAAGCTGGTAGTCCTTGCCGTTCAGGGTAAACTGACCTTTGCAGATGCGGTTGCCCCAACGTCCAATCAATGTTGAGAGGTAAGGCTCTTTGCCGCTCATGAGTTGCTCGATGCTGGCATGGCCCTGGATGACGTTAGCCACCTTGCCGTCCTTATCGGGCACCATGATAGCAACAATGGCACCACCGTAGTTAGACACTGCTACTTCGTAGCCTTTACGGTTCTTCAGGATGTAAAGATCCGTCTTCTTACCTTTCACTGTGGCCTGGAAATCCTTACGATTCAGACCGCACAAATTCGCTGTTTCCGTTGTATTTGCCATAATTATTTGTTTTTAGTTACAAATCTACCTGCAAAGTAACGGAAAAAAAACGAGAACAACGAAAGAAAGACTTAAAAAATCGTTTACGTGGTGTTAAAAACACCTAAAAGGAGAATTAAAAACACCTAAAAGGAGAATTTTAGGAAGTCGCCAACGACGTAGCTACTGCCTCCGACGAAGATAAAATCATCTTTCTGGGCGTTCTTGTATGCTGCCTCGAAGGCTTCTCTGACGGTAGGAAATGATTGCCCTTCAATACCGTGCTTTAGTGCCAGGGTGCGGACGACCTGTTCGTTGAGGGCGCGGCTGGAGTTGGCTTTAGTGAAATAGTATGTGGCATTCTTAGGCAAGAGTTCCATCACGCCGTTGATGTCTTTGTCGCCGACCATACCGAAGATGATATGCATCTGATGGCAGGACACCTGCTGAAGCTGCTGACTGAGATACTGCCATCCTCCGACATTGTGGCCGGTGTCGCAGACCACTCGCGGATTCTCTTTGACTATCTGCCATCTTCCCAGCAGACCGGTTTTCTCGATAACGTGGCTAATGCCTTCTTCTAATTCGTAAAGTCCCTTCTCCTTGCTTTCCGGGGTAGGGCACTCGCTCAGGTAGCCTTGCTTACCGATGGCATATAGGGCAAATAAGGCCGTGTTTAGGTTTTCCTTCTGATAAATGCCGCCAAGGTCACCATTGAGGGTGCCGAAGAATGTCGTCTTGTAATGCATGCCTCCCTCTGGACGTGGCTCAGCCTGGATGACGCAAGGTTCGTCCTCGGCAAAAACGATGGGAGCCTCCATCTCGCGGGCTTTTGCTTCGAAGACGGGACGGGTTTCTGCGTCAGCATGTCCTATAACCACGGGTACACCTTTCTTTATAATACCGGCTTTCTCTGCTGCAATCTTGGCTAACGTGTCGCCTAACAACTGCGTGTGGTCATAGCTGATGTTGGTAATGACGCTGACCAGCGGGGTAATGATGTTGGTGCAGTCCAGCCGTCCTCCCAGTCCCACTTCTATGACGGCAATGTCTACGTTGTTGTCCTTGAAGTACTTGAAGGCCATTGCCGTGGTTACCTCAAAGAAGGAAGGGTGGAGTGGCTCGAAGAAGGCGCGTTCGTTGTCAACGAAATTGACGACGTAGTCTTGACTGATGGGTGTTCCGTTGATGCGGATGCGCTCGCTGAAGTCGGCCAGATGTGGTGACGTGTAAAGTCCCACACGATAGCCGCACTCCTGCAGTACGGAAGCGATAGAGTGTGACACAGAGCCCTTGCCGTTGGTGCCTGCCACATGAATGGTGGCATACGAAAGGTGCGGATGGCCAAAATGCTCATCCAGCGCCAACGTGTTGTCCAATCCTTCTTTGTAACCACTGATACCTTGTTGTTCAAACATCGGTGTCTGGTTATACAAATACTCGCAGGTCTCTCTGTAGTTCACCTCTTTATATATTAAGGATTATTGAATTTCAATTCTCAATTTTCAATTCAATTGAAGTAGTTCTTGAATTTCTGGAAGATGCTCTGTTTGGTAGCAGCGTCGCCTTTGAAGTTGTCGCTCTGGCGGAACTGCTCAATGGCTGTCTTTTCCTCTTTGGTCAACGTCTTGGGGATGTACACGCTGACGTTGACAATCAAGTCGCCCTTGCCACTTCCATAGCCCTTGACGGAAGGCAGACCTTTGCCTCGCAGTCGGAGGGTTCTGCCAGGTTGCGTACCAGGATCCATCTTCACTTTCAGGCGTGTTCCCTCTATGGTCGGAATCTCCACGTCGCCTCCAAGTGCTGCTGTCGGGAAGTCAAGTAACAGGTTATATATCAAGTTATTATCGTCGCGAACGAAGGTCTCGTTTTCCTCTTCCTCGACAAATACCTGTATGTCGCCATTGACGCCTTTGTGATAGCCGGCATTACCCTTGCCAGGCACGTTGACGATCATGCCCTCGGCGACGCCAGCAGGGATTTTTATCTCAACCACTTCCTCGCCTTTCTCGACACCCGTGCCGCCACAATGCGGACATTTGTTCTTGATGATGCTGCCCTCGCCGTTACACGTAGGACAAACGCCCTGCGTCTGCATCATGCCGAAGATGCTCTGGGTGGTATGGGTGATGACGCCGCTACCGTGACAGGTCGGACATTGTTCGTTGGTACTTCCGCTCTCGGCTCCACTTCCGTGACAATGAGAACAGGTCAGGTCTTTGCGGACTTTAAACTTCTTGGTGACGCCTGTGGCAATTTCCTGGAGCGAGAGACGGACCTTTAGGCGGAGGTCAGAGCCACGGTGTACCTTAGGACCGCGCTTGCCGGCACCGCCTCCGAAACCTCCGAAACCGGCATGTCCGCCGAAGATGTCGCCGAACATAGAGAAGATGTCGTCCATGTTCATCGAAGTTCCGCCGAATGGGTCGAAGCCTGCTCCGCCACCTCCGCTGAAACCAAAGGTGTCGTACTGCTGGCGCTTCTGCGGGTCGTGCAGCACATCGTAAGCCTCGGCAGCCTCCTTGAACTTTTCTTCGGCTTCCTTGTTTCCCGGGTTACGGTCGGGGTGATATTTGATGGCGATGGTGCGGTACGCCTTCTTTATCTGGTCTTCGGTAGCGTTTTTGTCAACGCCAAGCACCTCGTAATAGTCGCGTTTTTGTGCCATTTATTTATTATTTTTCACTTCTCTGTTTTCACTTATCATGATTTCACTATTCACTTTTCACTATTCATTAGCGAAACGTTTCACTGTCCGACAGCTACTTTTGCGTGGCGTATCACCTTGTCGTTCAGCTGGTAACCAGCCTGCAGACAGTCTATCACCTTGCCTTTCTTGTCGTCGCCCATGCCAGGAACCATTGCTACGGCCTCGTGGACGTCGGTGTCGAAGTCGGCATTCTCGGTGTCAATCTTCTTGACACCAAGGCCTTCCAGAGCCTTCATCATCTTGTTGTATATCAGCTCCATGCCTTCGCGCAGCACGTCAGGGTCGTCGGTTTTGGCACCATTCTCTATGGCACGCTCCATGTCGTCGATAACGGGCAGGATGGTACTGACGGCTTTCTCGCCACCGTTCAGTATCAGTTCAGCCTTCTCCTTCAGGGTGCGCTTACGGTAGTTGTCAAACTCGGCAGTCTTATAGAGAATCTGCGTCTTCAGCTCTTCAATTTCGGCCTGGGCAGCAGTCAGAGGGTCTTTCTCCTCTTCCTCTGTCTCCTCAACGTCGGCTCCCTCTGCCTCCGTCTCGTCAGCAGCAGCGCCTTCTACTTCTGTTTCTTCGGCGAAAGATTCTTCTAAAGTCTCTTCCGTATTCTTTATTTCTTCTTCTTTCATAATCTTAAATGTTTTTCAGGTCACACAGCAAATATCATGCCAATTTTCAATTAGCATAAAGCTCTGCCTTCTTCTCCTTGATGCTCTCGTCGTAGATATAGTCATCGTAAGTCATCAGCTTGTCGATAGTACCCTTCGGCGTGAGTTCGATGATGCGGTCGGCCACGGTGTTGATAAACTCATGGTCGTGCGAGGCAAACAAGATGTTGCCCTTGAACGACACCAGGTTGTTGTTGAAGGCCTGGATAGACTCCAAATCCAAGTGGTTCGTCGGGGTGTCGAGAATCAGGCAGTTGGCATTCTTCAACTGCATGCGGGCTATCATACAACGCATCTTCTCGCCACCAGAGAGCACGCAGACCTTCTTCTGGATGTCTTCGTCCTTAAACAACATGCGGCCAAGGAACGACTTCATCATCACCTCGTTGCCAGTGCCATACTGCGACAGCCAGTCAACCAGGTTCATCTCCGACTGGAAGAAACTGGTGTTGTCCAACGGCAGGTAGGCGGTTGTGATGGTGACGCCCCACTTATAGGTGCCGGCATTGGCTTCGCGATTGCCGTTGATAATCTCAAACAGCGCCGTCATAGCCTTGGGGTTATGTGACAGGAAGACAGTCTTCTGGCCTTTCTCAATGGTAAACGACACATTGTCGAAGAGCACCGTGCCGTCGGCATCGACAGCCTTCAGACCCTCCACCTCTAATATCTGCGTACCAGGCTCGCGCTCCATCGAGAAGATGATGCCTGGATACTTACGTGTCGAAGGCGTGATTTCCTCGACGTTCAGCTTCTCCAGCATCTTCTTGCGAGACGTGGTCTGCTTCGACTTTGCCACATTGGCAGAGAAGCGGCGGATGAACTCCTCCAACTGCTTGCGCTTCTCGTCAGCCTTCAGCTTTTGGTTCTGCTGCTGGCGCAGGGCAAGCTGTGAAGACTCATACCAGAACGAGTAGTTACCCGAGAACAGCGTCACCTTGCCGAAGTCGATGTCGACGGTCTGTGTCGAGACAGCATCCAGGAAGTGACGGTCGTGACTCACCACCAGCACACACTGCTCCAGGTTCGACAGATACTCCTCCAACCACTGGACGGTATCCAGGTCCAGGTCGTTCGTCGGCTCGTCCAGCAACAGGTTGTCGGGATGTCCGAACAGCGCCTTGGCCAGCATCACGCGGACCTTCTCGTTGTTCGAGATGTCGCTCATCTGCTTGTAGTGCTGACCCTCGGCAACGCCCAGGTTCTGCAACAGCTGAGCAGCCTCGCTCTCGGCTTCGTAGCCGTTCATCTCGGCGAAAGCCATCTCCAGGTCAGCGGCGCGGTTGCCGTCCTCCTCCGTCATCTCAGGCTTGGAGTACAGGGCCTCGCGCTCCTTCATGTTGTCCCACATGGGCTTGTGACCCATCAGCACCGTGTCCATCACCGTAAACTCATCATATTTGAAGTGATCCTGTTCCAGCACCGACAGACGTTCGCCAGGCTGCATCTCCACCGTACCCTTGTTAGGCTCCAGTTCGCCGCTGATGGCGCGGAGGAGGGTAGACTTGCCAGCGCCGTTGGCACCGATGATACCATAGATGTTTCCACTCGTAAACTTCAGGTTGACGTCCTTGTAAAGGGTCTTCTTGCCAAACTGAATAGCCAGATTTGTGACTGTTATCATGCTTCTTTCTTTACCTTATTTATTTGTTGTCTACAACTTATTTTATGCTCAGCCTATACCTTAATTATATAATAGCGGCTGCAAAGGTACGAAGAATAATTGAGAATTGGTAATTGAAAATTGAAAATTATTTGTTTTCCGAGCATCTTCTTGCAAAGAGTAAAGAATTAACAAGCCAAAATACCTTATTTAGTATAAATTGTTTGGTGATGTGCCAAAGATTGACTACCTTTGCCATCGATTATATGTTTTTTTGACGAATATGACACAACTGACAGTTTCAATAGATAATGTTTCCATGGATCGCGCCATCGACGACATCAAGCATGGCCGCGTCTATGAAGCTAGCAGCGTTGAGGATTTGATAAAACAGTGCAAGTCCTATTGGCTTAATCCGTAAAGACAGCTGATTTAGAACAGACAAAAAGTGCTCAGCGGAACCTTTACTGTGATCTTCATATTATCTGTTGTCGTAAAGTACTAGCAACAAGAAAACCGCATCAGAGGAAGCAAGAGCCTCTGGTGCGGTCTTATTTTTTTATTGCCTTACAGCATTACAAAGCAAATTCAGCATCTACTTCGTTATTAGCCTCATGTACAGTGCCATAGAGTTGGTCACCAGAAGCAGCAAGGAAGTGGTTGACTTGTATCTTCACTATAACAAGCTGCGGTACAGTATAATCTTTTCGTTTCATATTACCATCATTTTATAATTACTTTCTTACCATTGACAATATTCAGACCCTTTTGCAGACCCGTCATCCTTTGACCGTTCAGGTTGTAGATAACAGCACCCTCCTGCACGTTAAGAGTATGCTGCTCTTCAAGCACTTTAATATCCGTAGTCTCTCCGTCGTCGAAGAAAAATGCTATTCTGGCACTTGCAGGGAGGTCAGCAGTTTTGAGGGGCAAATAAGCTTTATTGGCTTTCAACGTGGAGCCGTCAGTGACAGCATAGAAGCCAACTTCACCATCCTTCTTTGCAAGGATATAATTTGTATAGTCGCCTACCACCTTATTCAAAACAGTATTTTCGGTCACCCCAACCAACATATTTGATGCCGTCGAACCTCCATTGCCAAGAGAAATATCATAATTGCCCGTACTACCCATCACAACAAGTCCAGTGTTGGGTGTAGTCTTATAAACGCGGTTCAGTGTCACTTG
>JAEEGJ010014919.1_pt1 | contig 18285 bp, 10 predicted proteins | sample 8958761 | NCBI WGS metagenome assembly JAEEGJ01 (sample SAMN16246546, study PRJNA631951) | gut metagenome | biome: gut microbiome; feature: rumen; material: RS-attached | host: Bos | place: Iran: Karaj | collected 2018-10
CATCGATAGCGAGCACCTGTCAACATGCGACGAGACAGACAAGAAATACCTGGAGGAAATCTGCCAAGCTATACAGTAGTCTTTTTCTCAGGGAAATTTGGAGATGCTAAAATACAGATGTACCTTTGCAGTTCATTTAATTAGCTATTATGGATAATTTTGAAGAGATATTAAGGAAAGACCTGCATCAGTACCTGCTGAGCATGAAGGAAGTGGACGAGAGAATGCCGGAATGCCCGGATGTTGAGGAAAAATGGGAAGAGATAGCCAAGGCTTACCTGCCAGACGGCATACGCGAGTTCCAAGGCTACCCTACTACATCGCTTGGCTGGATGATGTACATTGGTATGGCGGTAGCTAAGTTCTGGGATTCTACAGAATGGGAAAGCTATTCTAATCTGCCTGACCTCTATGCCAGCCTAAGAAACAAAAGGGGGTACGACGAGATGGACGAATACATCCGACAGGAAGTTCTGATGCTGGAAGGTAATGACTACACTGCCCTGGAGAAACTGGTAGGCGAATGTGCCTCACGCGTCAACAATGCGCTACGACATCAGCCTTTTGAGCCAGGCACCAAGGAAGCCTTCAACGGATATGTAGCCAGCTTGCACCAGCTCTACCTGATGGGTGTCGCCATACAGCTGAAGCGTATGGACTATCACATGACAAAGTTGAACTAAATAAAATAAGGAGGAAGAAGGCATGGCACAGAAAAGATTCCATCGTCACTTTGCGACTCCAGGATTAAGCCTCTATTGGATAATCATCGCATACATCATCATCGGGTGGTTCTATCCCGTTATAGGACTCATAGCCATAATCTGTATGATTGGTCCCGTACTGACCAGCATCTGGAAGGGACGTTGGTGGTGCGGACATGTATGTCCACGTGGTAATATGTACGACCGTCTGCTGTCTAAATACTCACCACACCGTCACATTCCTGCCTTCGTGCGTACCTTCGGCTTCCGCCTCTTCATGGTGTTATTCATCTTCAGCATGTTCGGACTTCAGTTGACATTCACCGTCCCCTGGAGCGAGGGCGGTTTAGCTATGTGGAGCGGTATCGGACGAGTATTCTGGACTATCATTGTAGTAACCACCATTGTGGGTGTAGTCCTCTCATTCATCTACGCACCACGCACCTGGTGTTCGTTCTGCCCTATGGGAACACTCTCTAACTGGGTTGCCCCCAAGAAGACTCCGCTACCCAAACCTTTTACCAACATACATGTGGCCAGTAGCTGCCAGATGAAGTGCAAGAGCTGTGCCCGTGTCTGCCCTATGCAGCTGACGCCCTATGACAGCCGTGGACAGGAGAGTGGCTACCTGCATCCCGACTGTATCAAATGCAGCAAATGTACATTGGCTTGTCCCACTAAGATAATGGAATTGAAATAATGGACCCCTCCCCAGCCCTCCCGAGGGAGGGGGAGATGGCCGCTAAAAATAAATCGTAATAACGTTATAACGTCATAACGATATGTCGAAACAGCGGCCATAATCGGTTAGCAAACAACTTGTCAACTCGTCAACTTGTTAACTCGTCAACTAAATTATAAATTAAATAAGATGAAACAGATTGAATACATAACACAGGGAACATGTTCTAAACTGATTACAGTATCAGTAGATGAGAACGACGTAATTCAGCAGGTATCCTTCTTAGGCGGTTGCCATGGCAACCTACAGGGAATCAGCCGCATGGTGAAGGGCCAAAAGGTAGAGGATGTAATAGAACGCTTGGAAGGAATACGCTGCGGCGCCAAGTCCACTTCCTGTCCCGACCAGCTCTGCCAGGCGTTGAAGGAACTGAAAATTAGAGGTTAGGGGTTAGAGGTTAGAGGTTAGAGGTTAGCGGTTAGAGGTAAGGGGTTAGAGATTAGGGATTAGCGGTTAGAGGTTAGAGGTAAGCGGTTAGAGATAAGAGAAATTTTGAATTTTGAATTATAGGTGTATAACTATCCCTTGCCCCTTGCCCCAAAAATTCAATAGCCTATTAAATCACTAAGCTAATAAGCACCCCAACTTGTCCCAATATATCAATTTTGCAGAAGATTATTTGCGCATTTTGCTAATGTTTTGTACTTTTGTAGCGCAAAAACTATAAAAGTACGTATATTTTTAACCTAATGCTTCAAAAAGTGAAACTAAAAAGCATCATTTTTGGTAGTCTTCTGCTATCTACATCATTGGCAAGTGCCAAGAACTATTCTGTATTTACCGAAGGATTAATAAAGGATATTACACCCAAAGGCTGGCTGTTGGAATACCTGCAACGTATGAAAGAGGGTATGACAGGTCACCCCGAGGCGCTCTCCTACCCTTACAACACCTGCCTGTGGGCAGGAGATATTCCACGCAATGGCAACTATGGTCAAGACTGGTGGCGATATGAGCAGACTGCCTATTACACCGACGGCCTACTGCGTCTGGGCTATCTGTTGAAGGACCAGGAGCTGATAAACAAAGGCGAAGAAGGTATTCAATACACGCTGAACCATCCGCAGAGCAATGGCAGACTAGGTAACGGAGTGATATCCAGCCTCTGGCCACAGGCCGTATTCTTCCGTGCCCTGAAAGCCTACTACGAGGTAACAGGCGACCGCAAGGTGCGTACCGCCCTGACCAACAACTATAACTCTATGACAACCACCGACCTGTGTAACGGTCGACGCCACATTGTTAATATAGAAGGTATGATGTGGCTGTACGGCCAGCAGCCACAGAGCGCTTTGCTGACAAAGGCCAAGACAGCCTATAAGAACGGAGGCTTTGAACTGGACAGCAAGGTGGCAGGTGCCGAAGATTTCCTGTACATACATGGTGTAACGTACAGCGAGATGCTGAAGATTCCCATGCTGCTCTATGCCTATACAGGCGATAAATCATATCTGAATCTGGCATTGAATGCCGAAAGACGCTTAGAGCGCGACCATCTGCTGCCCGATGGTGTGCCCAGCAGTGAGGAATATACCGTTGGTAACGACATAGATCAGGTACACGAGACGTGCGACATTATAGATTATACTTGGTCGTTGGGCTACTTTCTGACCGCTACAGGTGAGGCCGAATGGGCCGACCGCATAGAGCGTGCCATCTTTAATGCAGGACCTGCCTGCCACACCAAGGATTTCCGTTCTCTGCAGTACTTCTCGGGTCTGAACCAGATACTCTGCACAGGCAATTCAGACAACACCTACTTCAAGCGCGGCTCTACCTGGCAGGCTTACCGTCCTACCCACGAGACGGAGTGCTGCGCCGGTAACATACACCGTCTGATGCCTAACTTTGCCAGTCGGATGTGGCTGCGTGGCGAGAACAACGCCATTGTAGCTGCCATGTACAGCCCCTCGGAGATTGCCTTCAAGGTAGGAAATGACAGCGTACGTATCGCAGAAGAGACCCACTACCCCTTCAGCGGGCATATCGACTTCCGCTTCAGTATGAAGAATGCAACGGAGTTCCCCTTCCAGTTTCGTATTCCAAGCTGGTGCAAAAACTATACTGTAAAGGTAAACGGAGAAACTGTAAATGTTGACGCCATGCCTCAGACCTTTGCAACGCTGAACCGTCAGTTCCAGGACGGCGATATAGTAAGCATCGACCTTGAGATGAAACCCCAGATGCGTACGCTGAACGCCGACCAGGGTCAATACGTAGAATGCGGTCCCCTGCTCTACTGCTATGCAATACCGCAGACCATGACAGAGGATACCAATGTCTATAGTAATATGGCAGGCAAGGTACCTGAGAATCCCGACTTCAAGTGCTGGAGCATCACACCTTCAGGCAAATGGAACTATGGCATGAAGCAGGGCGAGCAGCAACTTACTCTCGTTACCGACGAGAACCTGCTAAATAGCGCTTATCCCTTCGACAAAGAGACGGCTCCCGTATCCATAGAGGTAGATGTGACGCCTGTCAAATGGACCATACTGGACAACCGTTACAACCCTGTAACGCCAAGCACCAACACAACGGTAGCAAATGGTTCGGCACAGAAGATACGCCTTATCCCCTACGGATGTACAGAACTGAGACTTACGGTCTTCCCTACACTGCCGAAGAGTAGCGAGAAGACACTTACAGAGCAGCTGTTGGTGAACCCCGACTTTGAGCAGACCTCAGCCAATGCCTTCAACCATGGCGGCGTAGAGAAAAAAGCATATCTTCCTTACGGATGGAAGGTCAGGGGAACGCTCAGCGGCTCCAGCTACGGTATCAACAGAGATGCCGTGAACCATCATGGCGAGAATGTTTGTTGGTACAATACCATCCCCTTCCCTGCCGACTTCCAACTCTATCAGACCATACCCGCCAGCAAACTGAAGGCAGGTACCTACCGCATTACTTGTCAGCTGTGGGTTGCCAGTAGCAAGAAGGGCATTACCCGTCTGTTTGCCAACAACAATGTGGCATACTTCGGACGCGAGAGCGATTACAAGAACTGCTTCACAGAAGGAGAAGAAGCCACCTTCGCCGGTTATGCAGGAGATACTGGCGGTTCACCGTTCATTCTGAAGGATATGGAGGTAACAGCCCATATCTCAGCTGGCGAATCATTGACCTTGGGAATCCGTAGTGGCAATATGAAGAGCGACGGTACCGTCACAACCACAAACGACGGCACAGGATGGTTCAAGGTAGATAACTTCCGCATAGAACTCATCGAGGATGATGCAACGGCCATCCAAAATTCAAAATTAGAAATTCAAAATTCAAAATTTGGAGGGATTTACGACCTTAGCGGTCGTAGAGTTGCGCAGCAATTCAAAATTCAAAATTCAAAAAGCAAGGAGCAAGAGGGTTCTTCATTCTTCACTCTTCATTCTTCACTTAAGAAGGGGCTTTGCATCGTGAATGGTAAGAAAGTAGCGTTTTAGTGCATAGTGCATAATTCATAGTGCATAGTGCATAGTTTAAACTAAACAATAAGCCAACCCATAATTCGCTAACCACTAACCGCTAAACGCTAACCACAATAAAAATGAGATATACATTTCTTCTCCTTATTTTCATATTTAATACGCTATGTACACCTGTTTGTGCGCAGGAAATGATGTATGAGGATACCAGTCGTATTGGTCTGCCATACGCCAAGGACCCTCATGTAGTGAAGTTCAAAGGCCGTTATCTGATGTACTACTCCATTCCACCCAGACAATGGAACGGCATGGAGGGTTGGAACATCGGCATTGCCGAAAGCCATGATTTGGTAAACTGGAAACGTGTAGGCGAGATAACACCACAAGCGGGGTTGGAATACGAGAAGAAAGGACTCTGCGCCCCTGGGGCTATCGTAAGGAAAGGACGTGTTCATTTGTTCTATCAGACTTACGGGAACGGACCTAAGGATGCCATCTGCCATGCTGTATCTAAGGACGGTATCAACTTCGAGCGCGACAAGACGAATCCTATCTTCCACCCTGAACCGTCCGACTGGACTTGCGGCAGGGCCATAGATGCAGAAGTGGCATACTTCAAGGGCAAGTACTACCTCTACTTCGCCACACGCGACCCAGCCTATAAGATTCAGAAGTTAGGTGTTGCCGTTGCTGACAAGAAGACAGATTTCTCACGTAACTCATGGAGGCTGGCAGCCAACAAGAGCATCCTGTTCCCAGAACAGCCTTGGGAAGGAGAATGTATAGAGGGTGCCAGCATCTGCATTAAGGACGGCAAGATGTGGCTATTCTATGCCGGCGCCTACAACAACAGCCCCCAGCAGATAGGTGTTGCCTACAGTCAGGATGGTATCAACTTCACTCGTCTGAGTGAAAAGCCTTTCAAACCCAACGGCAAGCCAGGGGAATGGAACAGCAGCGAGAGCGGTCATCCCCATCTGTTCACAGACAAGAACGGACGCACCTATCTCTTCTATCAGGGCAATCCAGACAATGGCAAGACATGGCGCATCACCCAGGAAGAGGTGCATTGGAGCAACAAAACCCCACACTTGTAACTGTTTCATTATGAATTTTGAAGATTTCTCACAAGAAAGTATAGTTATTCCAATCTAATATTATATTTTTGCGTTCGAGAAACAACACAATATGAAAAAGTACCGCACCGCTATTATCCTGTTTATAGTGTTTGAGACCATAGCCCTTTGGCTGTGGCAGGCTACGGGTAATCTTTTCTTTCTGCTTAACTTTTCTTATATAGGTACCTCCATTGGTGCAGGATTGGCCTTGATTGCTGCAGGCTGGAAGTACGGTAGGGAACTGGTTCAGTTCCTGGTAGGCTCCTACATGCTGGTATTCCTGGGCCTGATATGTCACGAGAATATGCAGATTGAGGGTTTCTGGCTCTATCTGGCAGCCGGTATCTGGGGCGGAGCCACACTCCATTATCTCATTGCCAAGATATTTGGTCCCCTACTCTTTGGCCGTGGCTGGTGCGGCTATGCCTGCTGGACGGCAATGATTCTGGACCTCCTGCCCTATAAGAACAGTTCAGGAAGGCGTAAGTTGGGATTCATCCGCTATATCATGTTTTTACTGTCAATTGCCACGGTGGGACTGCTTATCTGGCTTAAGAAGACAGATGCCAACACTCTATATATCCTCTTTCTGGTAGGCAACATATTCTATTATGTTGTGGGAATAACGCTTGCCATTCTGTTCAGAGACAACCGTGCATTCTGCAAGTACATCTGCCCTATAACAGTCCTGCTGAAGCCCATGAGCTTCTTCTCGCTGCTTCGTATCAGGTGTGACGAGAGTAAGTGCACCAAGTGCGGCAAGTGCCTAAAGGAATGTCCGATGGATGTAGAGGTGTGCAACAACTCCCGCAATCGCAAGAATGCAACAGAATGTATCACTTGTCTAAGATGCACAAAGGTTTGCCCTAAGAAAGCGCTGAAGTATTAAACGCATAGATATAAAACACACAAGATGAAATTACTTTATTATGCATTAGTCGTTTTGCTTTGCACAACAGCCTGTACGCATAAAGATGACAAAGAAATATTGGCTCATGCCGATGAGATAGAGAAGCAGGTACTGCCCCTGGATACAACCGTCCGCACCGGTGTGCTCAGTAACGGCCTGACCTATTATGTCTGTCCGAATACCGAACCTGAACAGAAAGCCTATTTCCGTCTGGTGGTCAAGGCCGGTTCCCTTGTGGAGGAAGAGAATGAACGGGGCATCGCCCATTTTGTGGAGCATATGATGCTCAAGGGCAGCAAGCATTTCCCTACCTCAGACGATCTGCACGGTTTCATGAGGCGTAATGGATTTCCCCTGGGCGACGACAGCAATGCATACACTTGGCATGAATATACTGAATATGTGTTTAATGCAATTCCGTCTGATAACAAACAGCTGATGGACTCCTGCCTGCTGTTCTTGCATGATGTTGCAGGAAGAGATGCCTTCATCCGTGATGCTGACGTAGAGTCGGAACGGAATGTTATTGTAGAGGAATGGCGCTACAGATTCTCCAATAGCAGTTCAGTTTATATGAATAAGCAGTTATTCAACGACTCGTTATATGCAAATCGTAAGCCCATTGGCGATATGAATATCATCCGTAACTGTCCGCCCTCGGTTCTGCGCGACTTCTACAAACGTTGGTATCAGCCTCAGAATATGGCAGTCATAGTTGTGGGAGATATCGATGCTACCGAAATGGAAAAGAAGATACGCAATCTGTTTGGCGACCTGAAACGTGGTGAGACCGTAGTACCGCCATTGCCTAAGATATCAGATACTGAGGCCCCCAAATTCTATACACTCAGCGAGCCTACAGCATCTCTTGCTGATATATGTATCAGAATCAGACTGCCTTACCATTGGCATAAGCAACAACTTACCGTAGCAAACATAAAGGAATTAAGGATGCAGGAAGACTTGCGGAGAATCTTCAAAAAGAATCTAATCTACCTTAAAAACAATTACGATGCGGTTTACAATTGTAATTATGAGATATACCATTTGGGGTGGTCAAGAAACAGACAATTCCTTTCATTTTATGCAATAACAGCAGAGGAAGATTGGGAAGAAGGCCTACGGCTACTGTTCCAGCAGATAGAGAAGAGACGCAGGGAGGGCTTTGAGGAAGATGAGATTACTCGGCCCTATTCTGATGTATCCGTCTATAACAAGGACTGTTCTGCTCTTAATTTCAATGCTCCTCTCTCCTATTGGGATCATACTAATTCCGTCCGCACCAGTGCACAATGGGTGGATAAACTGATTGCCCACTTCATGGGCGAGGATGCCATTACATCTAACAAATCTGAAATGATTGCCTGCAAATTCACAACTGACACATACTCTAAGGACGAACTTAACGATATGTTCTGCAATCTTACAGACGGACGGAATATGTATGTCTATACCACTTTCCCATCAAACGCCAAACTGCCGGAAGCCGGGAAACTGGAAGAGATATACAAAGAGGTGAAGAATATGACAGACGAAGAATTGAAAGCATCTGAAGTACCTGAACATAAGCCTCTGGGTGCTTTAAGGCTGGATTCCCTCAAGATTAACCCTGTCCCTGGTACTATCAAGAAGACCATTGTCCGCAACGACAGCATCACAGAGGCCCGTCTTTCCAATGGCGTTAGGGTTATCTTCTGGAAGAAAAAGAAAAAAGGCAGCGGCATTAGAATAAAGTTTGTTCGCCCTGGCGGTTACTCCGTTCTCAGCAACAAAGATTATTTCTATCGTAACATGTACACCGAAACAGGTTCTCTTAGAGAAATCATACCTCATGATGGTTTTCCCGAAACAACAGGACTTGTAAGGGAATGGCAGGACGACATGTTATATACACCAGTAGATGATACCAATAGCCTTAAGCATGCACTGAAGTACTTCTACGTTAGGTTAACGCCCTCCGAGATTGACCCCTGCGGGTTCAACCAAACGCGCAAACATATTATTGAACAGGCTTTGATACATGCCACACCTCGTCAGCAGGCCATAGACAGAGTAAATAATGTATATAGTGCCGACCCTCGGCGATGGCAATCTCCTACGCCGGAAGAGGCCAAAGCCTTAAATACAAAGCATTTCATGGAGTTGGTGAGGGAGCACACCTCTAACTACAATGGTTCCCTGTTTGTAATCCAGGGATATTACAACATCAAAGACATCATGCCAGCTGTACTGAAGTACATCGGTTCCCTGCCTTCCAAGCCTAAGCCGGCACATTACAAGGTATGGCCAGCTGACCATTATAAGACCACCAATACAATCATCGTGGAGAAATACCAGAACAGTATGCCCAAGTGCGGGACTGTTATGGACTATACGTGGGAGGTAGGTTATAAATACACACCAGAGACAAATGCTCATAATGATGTACTATGTGGCGTACTCAATAACCTGCTTTTCAATACCACCCGATTGCAGAACAGCGATGTCTATACATCATCATTGTTCATATATGACGACTATGTTCCCATTAACAAAATGAGGTGCCACATCTACTTCAGTTGCAATCCCAAGGAACGCGAACGCATTGCAGGCGATGTGGACCGTCTGATGCACCAGATAGCAGAAGGTAATCTGATTACGCAGGAGTTGATAGACGGTTGCATCAAGGAGCGTGAAAGGACGAAGCAAGAAGACAAATATAATGATATTAATACATTCGTCAACCAGGAACTCTACGGCATGCCGATGGATAAGACCGACCTCTCTTACATTCGTAAGGTAACGCCCCAGTCTCTGAAGGCCCATCTGAAGCGCCTCTTGAAGGAGGGTAATCTGCACATCGGGTATTATACAACGGAATAAGAATAAAATGCTACTGCCAGCGTAGCAGGTCGCCACAGATTTCTTCTGAGCGCTTGACCCTGTTCCATACCGTCTGAATCTTGGCATCCATCACACGGGCTATCTGTATGGGCTTCAGACCAATCTTCAGCAGGCAGATTGTATAGAGCAAGGGCTCGCGCAACTGTCTGTGCATCCTACCCTGCACTGCCTCCAGGAATCCCGGGTACAGAGTTTCTATTGCCACCATCAGCTCCTTCCATGAATTGGGCTTAAGAGCCGACTGTCCCTGTGCAACCTTGCGGAAGAACTCTATGATGTCCTCTGCCTTGTCCGTGGCATTACTCATAAGGGCCATTCGGGTCAGCTCCTTGTTGATCATTGTTCTCTGCTCCAGATCCCTCATGGTATTCTCAAGCTGTGCCTTAGAGGCTGCTATTGTCTTCTCCGCATCATCCAGCTGGTTGCCCAACTGTTCAATCTCCTGTTTCTTCTGCCCCAGTTCCTGTGTTCTACGCAGTATCTCTTCTTTTTCCAACTTCAGCATCCTGTCCTTGCCTATAATCTCCTCCATGAAACGCTTCTTCCTGAAGTAATAATATGCTACCAGCCCCATTACAATACTTGTTAAGGCAAGGACAGAGATAACGGACACGAACTTGATGCGCTCATCACGTTGGATGATGGCCTGTTCCTCCTCTTTGTCGCGATGATAGATATAGGCATCCCTGGCTCTCTGTGTCTGCTCAAATGCACGTTGCGATATAATGCTGTCGTTAGCCTGGTACAGACGGCTGCCCCACTCGGCTGCCTGACGGTAATCGCCCTTCTGCATATAGCAGCGTTGCAAGCCGGCAGATGCCTCGTACCTTCCGGATACACTACTTACCTTATTTATATATGATCTGTAATGCTGAATGGCCAAGTCCATCTGGTTGGTCTTCTCATAGAACATTGCCAGAGCCAGTTCATAGTTATGCGGACGCTGGTCCTCTGGGAGCTGCAACAGATGCTGCAATAGGGTATCTACCTTCTCGGAATGATTGAATTTGGCATATTTAGCCAGCATGTGAGACAGAACACCGCTATACGCTGCAGGAAAACCCTCCTTTTGGATGACCTGATACGAACTATCACAGTACTGAATACAGCGTAACGTATCATTCATGTTGTCATACGCTACGGCAACATCCATCAGGTACCATCCCAAGTACTTACCTGTATGTTTGGCCAGCTCAGTGCTCTGCAGTGCCACGTTCAATTCCTCCTCATAATTAAGCTGCATCAAATATAGGAATGTCAGTTGCGACAGGGAGTACTGCCATATCAGCGTATCCGCGCTCTTGCTCTGAGTGGCTACATCTACAGCATTCAGGAAATGAGCCACAGCACGCGGATAGTCCTTCAGGTCGCGATAGACACTACCCATATAATAATAGGCACGTTCCCGGTCAATGGCATCCTTCCTATCACCAAAGAATGTCATAACCTGCAAGGCAGAATCAGGCGAAGAGGGAATGATATGGTTCTTGTCTCGTAGGCGTATGCTTAGCAGGTTAAACTTCTGCCTAACGTATTCAGAAGACCATCTGACAGAATCCCTCAACCTGTCAACACGTACACTTGCATCAGGCAGAGAAGTCTCACATTGCTGCCAAGTCTCCTCTATAGCGTCCAACAACTGCTGCTCTTCCTTACTCCCATCACAGGAATAAAACAAGGGTGTCAAGCATAAAACCAGAAAGAATAATCTGATATTTCCCATATTTTGTGTATTTTTGTTTAGCAAAATTATATTTTTAATTTAAAACGCACAAAAATTCTCTTCTAAAAATGAATTATTCTTAAAAAACATCCCATTTTACTCCCATTTACTCCCAACTTGTATAATTTCAGAATTGTTTCAGAATACTACATAATATACTGGTATATAATCAGATAGACCACACACTAGGTATTGTTAATACTTTTTAACAAAAAGTTGGGAGTGGTCGAGAGTAAAATAATTTGGCAAGCCTACCAACATGGAGTAATTTTGCATCAGCGAAAAAAAAGTTAACGCTTAAACTTTAAAAACAAAACATTATGAAAAAGAATTTTCTACTTCTGGTCTTGATGCTTCTAATGGGGGCACAGATTAATGTTAAAGCTGATGACGGCGGCTTCTATTACATTATAGAAAGCTCTGGCGCAAATTTAGTTTTCTGTGATATCGAAGAAGGAGACGTAGTTATACCATCAGAACTGATTCACAATGGGAAAATCTACCCAGTAACAACCATCAGCGGTGCTTTCCAAGATCATTACAGTCTGACTTCAATTACCATCCCAAGCAGTGTAACCACCATCCAAGCCGATGCATTCAAAGGTTGCTATTTTAGCGCACCTAATTTTATTAACAATTCGACACTAACCAGTAGTGATAATTGGGGAGCAATTTTTTTCGATGAAGAAACAAGTGACGGACTAATAATAAAAGATAACGTCGTGGTATCATGCAGAGATTGGGCGACATCTGTCACCATTCCTGAAAATATCACCAGCATCGGGAATAAGGCATTCCATAGTCACAAGAACTTAACATCAATCACAATCCCAAACAGCGTAAAGACAATAGGAAATTATGCGTTTTCTGGCTGCACCAACCTAACAAGCGTCAATATACCTGATAGCATTACTAAAATCGAGTATGGAACTTTTCAGAATTGCAGCAGTTTAACGAACGTCACTATTCCTGAAGGTGTAACATACATAGATGAAAACACTTTCGATGGCTGTGAGAACCTTGCCAAAATCATTATTCCAAGTAGCGTAACCATCATTAATTATAACGCATTTAGGGGCTGTTGTAATCTTAAAGAATGCTATTGTAAAGCGGAGACAATCCCTTACGCAGTCGGTAGATGGGACAGTCCATCAATCTTCGATACAAAAGTGGAATCAGCAACGCTTTATGTACCTGTTGGTTGCATCAATCTTTACAAAAACAATCCCAAATGGAATCTATTTGGAAGTTATAAACATATTCCATTAGAAATGGCACAAAGCATGCCTGTATCCAGCATTCAGAACAGCGGATGCTTAGGTGAAACGGATGGTTCAAGTGTTTCAACAATCACCCTGCTTAAGGAAGGCAATATCCTGACAGTAAATCTACTCAACTACACAAGTCCCTGTGGGACTCAAGATTTCGGAATTACTTCCATGGTTGGTAATTGCGTAGGCGATAACCCATGTTCCGTTTATATTGATGTAAAACCCATCTATGAAGAAGAGGCAGATTGTATATGTCCCTACAACGTTTCATTCACCATTCATAATCTGGAATCCAACAAATTCATTCTCTCATGCTGGTGGTTTGAGGGTGAGGTTACCCTTACGGATGGCGAAATGTTGAAATTGGATGATGCCCCAGAAGAAATCAGCATAGACAATATAAAATATACCATAGACAAAAAGAATCTTACTGCCCAACTAACATACGGAAAGGAATGTGAAGGTGATGTTATCATACCATCAGAATTGGAGTATAAAGGTTTCAAATACACCGTGACGAGTATAGGTGACTATGCTTTTAGAGGAGGAGGAGGAATTACCTCTGTAATTATTCCTGAGAGTGTCACTTCAATAGGAGTATATGCATTTAATAAATGCGGAGGACTAACATCCATCAATATACCTGATGGAGTTAAAGTCCTTAAAGAGACCTTTGAGGACTGCGGCCAACTTACTTCGGTTACAGTTGGTAGGGGCATATTAAAAATTGATAACGCTTTTAATAATTGTGCTGGCATAAAATCCTTCTATTGTTATGCAGAAATAGTCCCAGAGCTAATTGTACATGGTCGTGCAAACTTTGGCGAAAGCCATAATATGACGCTATATGTTCCGGCCCAATCCGTAGATTTGTATAAAAAAGCGTTTCAATGGCCTAAAAGATTCGAATATATCAAGGCTTTGCCTCAACCAATTAACTTCACCGAGAATCAGATGGCAACCATTATTCTGCCCACAGAACCGGACACTGAACTTGGAAGATACTACAAGTTGGACAGACGTCAGGAAAACCTGATTGTCTTTGAGGAAGAACATGCTCCCAAAGCCGACACACCTTATATCATCATACCCAAGAAGGATTTCATTGTTGACCTGAGCACATTGGATCTGAATAACAGCCATAGCAACGTGGTATCTGTTCAGGGAATTTCATTTATAGGTTCATACACACGTGAAGAATTATATTGCCCGGACGGGTGTTATATTGACATTATAGACCGTACACCGGATTGCATAGAGGCCCCATCCTACAAAAACAAGAATATAATAGGTGCGCTGCATGCCTATTTGAGAGTATCATGGGAGGATCCTTTGAATCCTGGCGGTACAAGAAGTGGAGGTGAGCCTAAGAAACTGAGTATTGTGCTACATAACAATCCCAACGGAACAACAGGAATAGGTGGAATTCAAAATTCAAAAATCAAAACTCAAGATGATGCTATTTACGACCTTAGCGGTCGTAGAATTACGTGGCAAGGAGCAAGGAGCAAGGGGCAAGAGAATAGCAATCAGCTTGTTAACTCGTCAACTCGTCAACTTGTCAACTCCTTGAAGAAGGGCATATATATTATAGACGGCAAACAGGTTTTAGTTAAGTAAAAAAATTCTAATGAAGGGAAGGCCTGCTATCCTATTGGGTAGCGGGCTTTCTTGTCAAAATTTCAGAAGATAAACAAACAACTGGACATTATTCTCACTCTTTATAGCAAGGACCCGCCCCAGAACACCTTCTGAGGTGGGTTCTTAGCAATATGGCATTTCACTCTTAGTAAAACGGCTTTTCGCTCCGAGCAAAAATAGTTTTCGCAAGTGGCAAAAATAGTTTTCGACACGTGCAAGAATAGTGTTTGCACAGGGCATTATACAACTATATCATGAATTGTAAGATATTTTCATTTAACACTAAAGCCGATCTCTTTACTTTCAGACACTTCAAAAATATGCAATAGTTAATACTTCTGATATTATGAAATCTGTAGCCTGCGACAGCGGCTAACGGGGATTCGTGAAATAACCAGGTAAATCCTCAGTACAATTCCCAAAATACGCAGGAATTGTTTAAAAAATGTGAAAAATTGATATGGAGAGGCATCCAGATGTTGAAAATTTGTAAAAAATCATATACCTTAGCATTAAAATACCGAAAAAAATAAACGAACTAATACCAAATTATCAAATGGAAACCTAAATAACTAAGCATTTTTATATTAACACTCATATATCATGAAAATGAAATCAATTAAATGGACTTTGATGCTTAGCACCGTTGCTGGGCTTGTGTCTTGTGGCGTAGATATGCCCAAAGAGACACAGTCGTCGTTCGAGACAATAAAAGTAGAGAAATCAGACATTGAACTGCCTTATAAGTTCAGTGCTAGGATGAAAGGTCAGAATGACGTAACAATAATACCACAGGTAAGTGGACAGTTGATGAAGATTTGTGTAACCGAAGGCCAGCAGGTGAAAAAGGGGCAGACACTCTTTATCATAGACCAACGCAATGCACAACTGGAATTGGAGGCTGCGCAAGCTAACCTTCAGGCAGCCTTGGCTCAGGAGAACTCTGCAAAACTGGAGTACGAGTCTAACAAGAACCTGTTTGACAAGAAGATTGTAAGCAGCTATATGCTCAGCAACTCTGAAAACTCCTACAAGCAGGCTCAGGCTGCAGTAGCTCAGGCCCGTGCATCGGTAAACCGTGCGAAGGTGAACCTTGGTTTCTGTACAATCACAGCTTCCGTATCCGGAATAATAGGTGAGATTCCCGTTCGCATCGGTGACCAAGTGTCGCCAATGACACAGCTAACCATGCTGAGCGGCAACACAATAATGTATGCTGAGTTCTCCGTGACAGAAGGCATTGTAGAGGCCATGGTGCAGGAGGGAATGAATGCTACCGATGTGGAAAAATACATAGCTAACCTACCAGAAGCGACGTTTGTTATGAAGAATGGTACGGAGTATCCTCACAAGGGGCGTGTCATCAGCCTGACTGGTATCGTGAATGCTGCTACTGGATCACTTACCTGTAAGGTATCATTCCCTAATCCCGACGGTCATCTGTACTCCGGCATACAGGGTACAGTATTGATGCACTTCGCCGAAAAGGATGTGATTGTCATTCCCCAGAATGCTGTGGTACGCCTTCAAGACAAGTCACAGGTCTATAAGGTCAAGGCTGACAGTACAGCCACTGCTATTGAAGTGACAACAGAAGATGCTGGCAATGGTAAGGATTTCATCGTAACCAGCGGACTGAAAACAGGCGATCAGATTGTGACCACAGGTGCCAACAATGTGACAGAGGGACAGAAGGTGCTCTTTTAAAGTGAAGAGTGAAGAGTGAAGAATGAAGAGGCGGCCATGAAAAGACCATCGTAATAACGGTATGACGTTATAACGAAAAAGCCGCCCATCGAAATATCGAAGCAATGAAAAACAATATATTCATTAATAAATACGTGATGGCATGTGCCATCTCTATTGTGATAGCGCTGGTGGGCTATATATCTATGAGCACACTGGCAGTTGAGCAATACCCAGACATAGCACCGCCTACGGTAAATATCAGCACGAGTTATACCGGTGCTGACGAGAACACGGTAATGAAGTCGGTCATCCAGCCACTCGAAGAGGCTGTCAACGGCGTGACGGACATGACTTACATGACCTCCAAAGCCTCATCGAACGGTGATGTAGAGATCAATGTATATTTCCGGCAGGGCGTCGATCCAGATATGGCAGCGGTGAACGTACAGAACCGCGTGACACGTGCCCAGGCGCTGCTGCCTGCCGACGTGAACAAGGTAGGTGTAAAGGTGGAGAAACGACAGAACAACATCCTGCGCATCTTTGCTGTGAAAAGTGCCGACGGCAAGTACGATGAGGACTTCGTGTCGAACTATATCGATATTAACATCACGCCGAAACTAATGCGTGTCACCGGTGTGGGTAACGTCCAGAGTCTGGGTAACACATACGCCCTGCGCATCTGGCTGAAACCCGACGTGATGGCACAGTACGGACTGACTCCTAACGACATCTTCGCAGCTATCGGCGGACAGAGCTTCGTGGCTGGTGTGGGTTCCTTGGGTGAACAGTCAGAGAACTCCTACCAGTACTCGATGCAGTACAAGGGTACCCTGAAGACAATCGAAGAGTTCAACAACATCGTGCTACGCACCAGTGGCGGTGGCATACTGCACCTGAACGACATGGCTGAGGTGAAGATTGGTGCCATGAGCTACAACTTCACATCGAACATCCAAGACAAACCGGGTGCCCTCTGCATGGTGTTCGCTGCTCCTGGTGCCAACGCAACTCAGGTGAATGCCAGCATCAACAAAACGTTTGAGGAGATGAAGGCAACGATGCCGGCCGGACTGGAGTTTGTGACCTTGATGACCAGTGACGACTTCCTGTTCGCTGCAATCCACAATGTGGTTGAGACGTTGGTAATCGCTATCATCCTCGTCATCTTGGTAGTGTTCTTCTTCCTGCAGAACTTCAAGGCTACCATCATCCCCTCTATCTCTATTATCGTGTCACTGTTGGGTACCTTTGCCATCGTTTCGCTGGCAGGCTTCTCACTCAACATCCTGACACTGTTTGCCCTGGTGCTTGCCATCGGTACGGTGGTGGATGATGCCATTGTTGTGGTAGAAGCCGTCATGGCGAAAATGGAGAATGGAATCAGCGATGCGCGTGAAGCAACCCGACAGGCCATGAGCGAGGTATCGGTAGCCGTGGTATCATGTACCTTGGTATTTATGGCCGTGTTTATCCCTGTGACCTTCATGCCCGGCACCTCAGGAACGTTCTTCACCCAGTTCGGTGTGACGATTGCCTCTTCTGTAGGTCTGTCGTGCGTATCAGCCCTCACACTCTGTCCTGCTCTCTGTGCCATCATGATGAAGGCCTCCCCCGCCCCCTCCCAAGGAGGGGAGATGGTTTCCGACATGCTCAAGCCCTCTGGTAACCATGCCGACAATGTGCGCTTCACCTACGATGAGGCAACAGGAAAGTGGACTGGCAGTTATCAGATATATTGGAAGGATAAGACTACCCCCATAGATGCATACGGTTACTATCCATTCGATGCCGAGCTGACGAGCACCATTGCCTATCCCTTCAGCGTACAACAGAATCAGCGCGATCCTATGAAGACGGGACGCAAACTTAGTGGCTATGAACAGAGCGATTTCCTATGGGCGAAGAGAGAGGGTGTTCTCCCCACAGCAGGTGCTATTACATTGCAACACCATCATTTAATGACAGGCATTAAGGTTATCCTAAAAGAAGGTGAATACTTCGAAGATGGAGAATGGAACAATTTGGAAAAGACCGTCCTCGTTGAGAACACTATCACAGAGAGTACCATTAATTTACAAACGGGAACAGTAGATGTACTCAGTGCTTCTTCCGCGAAGACAATTACACCCCTTGCCCTCGGGAGAGGGGTTGGGGGTGAGGCTTCTTTCCGTGCCAT
>JAEEGJ010014921.1_pt1 | contig 18284 bp, 14 predicted proteins | sample 8958761 | NCBI WGS metagenome assembly JAEEGJ01 (sample SAMN16246546, study PRJNA631951) | gut metagenome | biome: gut microbiome; feature: rumen; material: RS-attached | host: Bos | place: Iran: Karaj | collected 2018-10
ACATGGCTACGATCCGACTTCGCAATCATACTATATTTTATAATATGTAAATATGTTCGGCCCATTCGAGGCCGATTCAAATATTCTTTCCAAATAAATAAAGCGAGTTGACCATGAATTTCAAACGGTTCTTCATCATCCTGCCGATCGTCGTACTGACGGGCTGCGCAACCGTGCGCGAGGCCAGAAAAGTCCAGAGAGGAGAAGATAGCCCCTTCGGCGAACGCACGCCGACCGCCGCCGAACTTGGCCTGACATCGGATAAGGCCGCCGATCTCGCATTACTGGAACAAATCGCCCTGCAGGCCAACCCCGCCATCCGCAAAGCCGTCAATGGCGTGAACATGGCTTATCTCGCCATCAAAATCAAAAAGGCGGATTTCCTGCCCATGATCTCCGGAAGCGTCGGCCATTCCCGTACAACGCAGAACACTAACAAGCATAACTACGACTACGACACCGTCGGCACATGGAATGGCGCGCTCAATCTCGATCTGCTGATTTTTGATTTCGGCAAGACGAATGCCGCCGTCAAGCAGTCGTTGGAAGAATACAAGGAAGCCATCCAGAACCTCCGCAGCGTCGAAAACAGCGTCATTTTCGCCGTGCGCACTGCTTATTTCGCCCTGCTCCGCGCCGTTGAATTGGACAAAGTCGCGAAAGAAACCGTTGAACAGTATAAAGAGCATTTGGATCACGTCCAAATCAAGAACGATGTCGGTTCAGGCACGCCGTTTGATTTGACGAAGGCGAAAGTTGACTACAACAACGCCGTTCTGAAAGCCAACAGCACGGCAAACAACGTATCCATCGGCTGGACGAATCTCGTCAGCGCCATCGGTCTTGCGGAAAGCACGTCGTTCTCCATCTCCACCGTCAAGCTTCATGAATACGAGCTTGATCTTGAGAAACTTATGAATCTTGCTCGTCTTTCCGAGCCTGGCCTAGCGGCCCTTCTCACGGCAGAAAAGGCCGCTATCCTCAACGTTGAAAAATCCATCAAAGACCTCTATCCGTCGCTCAACCTCAACCTCGGCGTCCTCCTGTCCGGCCATGATCCGTCGCTGCCGTTGCTTTGGAACGCTTCTGGCGCCGCCGCCCTTTCCGGTACGCTGTTCACGGGCGGCAAAAAGGAAAACGCCATCAAACTGGCGGTCCTGCAGTTAAAGAACTCGCGCGCATCAATCGTCGCCTATGAACAGGAGCTGTACAAGAAACTTAGCACGGCGATTCTGAACGCGGAGCTCGCGCAAAAGCAATTGCAAGTCGCGCAATTGACGGAAAGCCAAGCGCAGGAATATTTCGACATCGTCAACGAACAGTACAATGTCGGCAAAGCCTCCTCCTTGGAGCGGACGGATGCGCAGGTTGCCCTCTCGGACGCAAAAGCCAAGGCGGTTTCCGCCATCTATGACTATCAGGACGCCATGGCCCTAATCGCCAACTTGATTGGCGACTTCCCTGCGGGGGAACACGAAGAAATCCAGAAGCCTGATTTTGATTAATCAGCCGCTTCGCGGAGCTAAAAGCTAAGGCATAAGCCTTTTTCTATCTGTCGCTTATGTCGCTTTAGTCTCTTTCTCCTTAGCCATTGGCCATAAGCCATCAGCCATTAGCCATTAGCACTGTCCGAAGGACAGTTACTGTCGCGGCGCATGATGGCCGACCGGCGGGTCGGCCTTGCCAAGAGCCTTTTTGAAATGGTATGTCAGCGCTTGTAGTTCGCGCGGATAGCGGTCGAGCACTTCGAAAATCCCATCGACGGTGCGCATTTTTGGCGCGCCATGCAGGCGAACGAGCGCCCCGCACTGCTCCATCATGTTGCTGACCCAGTTCAATTCCTCCTCATGATCCTGCGTGAACTCCAACGTCCAATCCCATCCGGCGGGCAATTTCTTCTTCCAATCCGCCTCATTGGTCATCGTTTTCGCTTTTGAAACAAGACGGCGGACAACACTCGCAAGATTCTCGAAATCAGTCTTGTAGCGATAGATATTCAGATTGTCCTGCGGCCGCATCGCGGATTTTGCAACATATCCCCAGCTGGCTCGCGCATGGTCGTACGCAAGCTCGACCTCCACGTTCATCATTTCGCCGACCGTCAGCGGACGCGACGGAATGATACTGGCGGAGCAGAACACATGGTCTTTAAAATCCGGATGTTCGAAAAACACATACGTATCCGCGACAGATCGAATCTTCATCTGCCACGTGACGCCTTCCAACTCTTTTGCGATTTGCTCACGACGTTCGTCGTTCTGCAACATTTTCCGACTGTAAACCATAAATCCAATCCTTACTCTGAAAGCAGTACCACTTCCAGTTTTCCTTCTTTTCCGCGCATCAACCGCGCCTTGCCGTTTGCCGCATCTGTATCGACGGCAAAGACATACGTCTGGCCATCCGCAAACACGGCCTTCAACTCAACAGCAGCGCCATTGCGCGTCAACGTCACATCCGCAGGCTTCAGATCATCGGCTGGCTGACCGATTTGGAACGCGCCGCCGAACAACGCCGATTTGCCGTTGATCCGCGACAACACGAACGGCGGTTTCACCGTCGCCGGATTGCCCATGCCGATGGCTGTGCGCGTTTCACCTTCCGGCTGTTGTTTCAACGACAACGCCAATTTCACTTTATCCTGTGTCCACACAAAGTCCTGAACGGCAGCCGTTTTCAACAGCTTCCAGTCCTTTGCCCACTTGTATCCGTCGCCTTGCGGTTCATCGGTCGCAGCGCCTTCCTGCGCGGCGGCAAGCGTTCCACGGGCATGGAACGCATATTCATACTGATGCTCCGCGTCCGAATCCGCCCACAGCATGTCGAAGACATAGTCGCCAATCATCGCAACGGCGCGATATGCCTTCACGCCTTTGTAAATTGGCCCCGCATCGGCGACGCACAGTGCCGCTTCCGGCATCGCGGCGAACGCCAAACAATGGCCTGTCGCGGCGGCTTGGCTCTTGCCATCAACAACCAACGTGTTGTGACTCACCGTCTGCCGATACCATCCGCCATGCGCGGGATTGCCGTAGGCAATGCAACCAGGATCTTCCGCAATCAATTGATTATGAGCATATAGCACATAATTCAACTTATCCGGATGGCCATGGCCGCCACCATGTTCACCATAGTCCAACGCGATGAAATTCGACGGAATCAATGCGGCGGAAAGTTTCGGCGACTGCGTCCGCAGAACAGCGACGCCCGCGTCATGATAGTCTTCCGACTTGAACGTCGAACCGCTCGTTTGAATATCCGCGACACCGAACAATGTAGCTTCCAACGAGTTGCGTTTTCCCGACTTCACGATTTCACCATGGATGGGATCCCGCCAAGCGGTGTATGCTCCTTCATACCAGCCGGAAAAACTTGCGAAATTGAAGCCGACGCGCGCTGAGTCATGGAATGCAGGCAGCTGATAGGTCGGTGTCAAGAATTTCAGCGGCGCGTCGTACATCAGCTTGTAGCGCTTCGGCAGTTCGATGATTTTCGTGTTCTGAATCGCCTCTTCAAGCGGCCGCATCGCGCTCATCGTGTAGAAATGGTAGCCCCATGCACGTTCATACCATGGTCCGTCATCCGTGACGCCCTTTTCCACCTGCGCGAGGAAGCCCTTCGGACCGAAAATCGCGCCATACACCAAATCGCTCTTCCCCAACGTCAACCCAGCGAGACCATAGGCGGAATTATGCCAGCAGCAGATGTTGTGGATGCCCCATTGGTGCTTTTTAATATGGTATGCGCACGGCAACAGCATCTTCTCCGATATGAACGCGATGTCTTCGGCGGACAACTGCTCTTTCACACAGTCGAAGCCCTGTATGAGCGGAATGCTCCACGTCGATTCATCCAACGTTTGCGGCGTCACATGGCCGCCGCCGCCCGATGGTTTGCCATGAATGTCATGCAACGGATAGTTCAGATAACGCTCCGCATAGCCCATGAGAATCTCACGGGCCTTCGCCGCATACCGCGCATCCTTCGTCAGTTGATAGACGAGGCCCAAATTACGCACGGCGTAGGCCAAATTGTGATGGTCGCGGTCCAATACGACATCGTCATACGGCCAGCCCGAATAAACCTTCTTGCAGACAGGGCAGACATGCTTCGTCGGCCCTTCCGTCTTCAACGACACGCCGCATTTTTCGCACGTGTACCAATGCCACCACTGGCCGCCACGCGGCGGGAATTCAGGCGTCTTTTCCAGCCATTCATTGGCCGTCTTCAACATGCCTTCCCACCATTCCTTCGCCGCGTCCGTTTCACGGATACGCCGCAACACTTCGGGAATCATCGCTTTCGTAATCAACAGGCAAGGCGATTCCATCGGCGTCATGGGAACATAGCCAACTGTTTGGACACGAGCGAGTTCCACATCCGGCTGCTCTGGTTGGAAGATAGTCGTGACCGTCGAAATCTCGCTGATTTCAGGAACGGAATCCGCCAATTTGAAATGGATCGTCTCCGTCACGTTACCATTGGCGGGAATATTAATCTGCTGTTCCGCAGGCTCGAACAAGACGCCATCCGTCCCGCTCGACTTCAGCGACAATTTCACCGCTTCCGCCTGACGGTTGATCAGCTTGACGGCAAAACTCCCTTCACGCTTCCCGCTCCATTTCACGGGATTCTCTTCATCTACCAGTTCGCAACGAAGCATTTTCTTCACAAGTGTCACGTTTGCAATTTGCAGAATCAACGGATCCTTCTTGTCTTCATGGCTGATGCGGAACGTCACAAAACGCGCGTCCGACGGCTTGGCGCCCCACCGCCACATCGGCTTGTGAAGCTCCACACTGCCCTTCTGCCATTCTTTGTCCGCATTCTGCGGGACGCTCAACTGCCATGTCGCCTGCCAGCCTTCTGCCAACGGCTTGTCGCAAACTTTCACGCCAAACCAGTCTTTCGGATTGGACAGCTTGTAGTCGAAACGCAATTCGTCCCATTCGTCGAACTTAGGCGCCCAGTCTTCAAGCAACAAATCAACACCGCCCGGAACGCTGTTCGGAGCGAAACGCATCGTAACGACAGCCCCCTTCTCGGGATCTTCGCCATATGTGACAGGCGTCCTCCAACGTTCGGGATGAGAGGACGTAAGTGCATCCAGCTTATACGTTTCGAGCATGGCTTGAGCAGACAGGATCGCAGACATTCCAAGCAGAAGCGGCAGGATTTTCATTAGTTGTCCTTTAGTTTAGGATTAAGCGAAACGCGCGATGATGGACTTGATATCATCAGCGGTGTCTTTCAGCGACGCAAGGCTCGGCGAGACTTCCGAAACCAGCGGGCCGTCGTAGCCAGCCTTCTTCAGTTCGCACATGATGGCTTTGAAATCGCACGCGCCTTCACCAAGACGTGTCCACTGACCGTTCAACGGGCCCCCCTTCCAATCTTTCATGTGGACACGCTTCACGAGTTTGCCCAACGCGCGCACCCAGTGTTGCGGATATTGGAAGACCGCCATGTTGCCCGGATCAAAATAGAAACCAACGTGGCTACTGCCAACTTCGTTCAGGAAGTTGCGCATTTCCAACGGGCTGAACAAAAATCCGCTCCACACGAATTCGACGGACAGCGCAACGTTCAGTTTTTCGCACAACGGCGCCAACGTCTTCAAATTCGCAACGGCGTTTTTGTAAGCGTCTTCATAATACAGTTCAGGCGTGAAACGGCCCAGCGTGTGCAACGCCGCCGTCGCGCCGAGCTTCGCCGCGCATTCCAGCGCCCACGCCGTCTCATCGATACATTCCTTCGCGTCGGCAGGAGCCAACACGAGATTGCCCTTCGAATTGGAAATGGTGATCGATTCAATCGGCAGACCTTTTTCATCGGAAAGCGCTTTAAACGCCTTCAAATCCGCATCCGTCGTGTTGTAGTTGAATGCCGGACTCTTCGGCTGAAGACTCAACTCAACTGCTTCATAGCCAGCATCTTTCACTTGGCTGAAAAAATCCTGCATGGCGAGATTCGACAAAACCAACTGTGATATGGAACTATGCATGCTGTTTCCTCCTATCTTGTTGTTGATCAGTTACGGTTACGCAGGAGCGTGACCCTCCCGAAATTATTTTTCAATAGAATAGATCGCCGTCATCGCATGGCTTTCACCAGGCTGGATCGTGCGGGCGTCCTCCAACGCGTTGCACGTCTCCACACAGACCATCGTCTTGTACGCGTCCGGCGTGTAGTCCGATAACGTCTTCGACTTCTCAATCCACGGATTCCAACAGACGGCGGAATCACTGCCGGCCGTCGCCACATGAATTGTGCGGCCCGCCTTCGGGTCGAGAATCTGGAACGGGCCTGGAGCATGCTTATAAACACCATCAATTTCGCCATTGATGCGGATCATGCCGTCGTTATGACGTAAATCGTTCGCGCCACCGACTTTATTGAAGTAGTCTTTGTCTTCAAAGCCGAGAATCGTGATGGCGCTGATGTCACTGATCAAGAAATACGTATGGATGGCCTGCGAAATCGTGAACGCGCGGCTGTCCGTGTTCGTCGTCTTCAGCGTCATCGTCAATTTGTCGGCGACAACAACTTCCAGTTCCAATTCAAAATCATACGGCCAGAAGGCTTTTGTCTCGTCAGAGCTTTTCAGCGTCAACGTCACCGCCGTGCAATTTGCGCAAGCGCTTTTCACGCCGCCGAACTCCCACATCAATTGACGAGCGAAACCATGCATCGGCTTGTCACCGCCGTCTGGATGTTTGCCGAACCACGGCCAGCAGATTGGTGCGCCGCCGCGAATCGGAACGCCCTTTACATAACGGGTGGCGGGACTTACGAAAATCATCTCGCTGTCTTTTTTCGGAATGTAGGAAATCAGATGGCCGCCCATCAGCGAAATTTCCGCCGTCGCGGCATCGTTCTCAATCTTGACCGTCGGCAATCCGCCGCGCCCTGAAACAACTTCACATGAACCCATGGTTGTCACCTTGTAAGTGTTTTATTTTAAATATTTTTCTCAATATCCTTCAAGAAATTATCCGAATCGACTATCAGCGCAGCAGGCTTCTTCAGAAGTTCGTACAGCGACGATAGATAGCGCGCCATCGCTCTGGGCGGCCGATGCAGGACAAGACGGCGCGGCGCGATCAGCGACAATGCGCCGCACATGCCGCCGACTTTCATGATCATCGGCTGGAACGACATCGGCTGCAACCACGCTTCTGGCGTATCCTCCACACCGTTCAGATTCAACACGACGGCTTTCAGAGGCTCCGCCAAAGCGGCGGCAACCGCCGCCGCACGAGCCGCTTCACCAATACCGACCAGCGTGATCCGTTCACAGCCCTGCTCCTTCAACAGCGCAAGACATGTCAGAATGTCCTGCACACGCATGGAGAACAGCGACGGATTGAACGCGAAGAACAACGGATCGCTTTCATCACGCGGCGATTTCGCAGGCATTTCCTCTGTTTCGCCGCAACCCATGATGTCAATGGCCAAAGCTTCGCAGCCGCGTTCCATCAACAGCTGCAACACAGCATGACGGTCGCCGCCTTCGAAGAAATCGGCCTTGCCTTTGTCTGAAACCAATAGGCACATACCGCCTTTCTGCGACGGTCTGTCCGGCTTAACCCACACGGCGGGAATAACATCGCCTTCTTCACGACGCGAAATCAGGCAACCATGCGCCATGCCGCCGTCGATTTTCCATTTCGGGAATGTGACGCGCATTGCGATGTCCGCCAATTCCAAATCGTTGTTGACGATTTCGCCCAGCAACGGAATGCGTTCCGCCTGGTATTCGGAAAACATTTCCGCATCAACCAATTGCGGCAACGCGTCTTCGCAGACATGCGCCTTCACTTTTTCCAACGCGGGCTTCGTCGTCTGAATCGTCGCCTGGAACGGCTTATCTGAATGCAAAAGCATCGACAGCGGAGGCATTTGGATCTTGTCCTCCGGAATCGTCTCCCGTAGCGATTGATTCAACAGCCAATGTGTAAACCATGGATAGACATGCTCACGCGTTTCCTGCGAATAATTATGCTCCGCATCCGCATGGAAACCGCCGATTGCGTCCTCCGCGTCGAACAGCTGATAGACGCGTTTCAACGCCTCGAATTCATATATTGGATTCAACACCGTCCAGTCGCGTGTGACCGACGGCAGGAAGACAGGCCGCGGCGCACAGGCGGACAGTACGTCGAACGATGTCACGCCGTTCAGCCGCATCAACGGCCCCTCTTCGCACATGCAGCCGCCTTGATAATGCGACGACAGCATGCAGACTGGCGCCAAAACTTTAATTCGTTCGTCCAACGCCGCCAACGTCCATGTCTGCGACGCTCCGCCGGACGCTCCCGTGCAGCCAATCCGATCCGCATCAACTTCTGGCAAATCACACAGGAAGTCCAACGCGCGCAACGAGTTCCACGTCTGCAAACCAAACGGACTCACGCCATACAGAGCTGCTTCACGCTGCAAATCGGCCGGCCAACGATGGATGATTTGATCATTGTCGCAATAACCAATCATGTCGTATGAGAAAACGACGAAACCCAACCGCGCAAACATGATGCAACGCAACGGGACAGAACCGAGCTCCTCATGGTTCACACGCCCTTGCTGCCAATGGCCATGCGGACACAAAATGCCAGGCGCCGAACCTTTCAGTTTGGCAGGCAGATACAGGTTGCCTGTACAGACCAAACCAGGCATCGTTTCGATCCGAACTTTCCGAATGACAACGCCCCAATAATTCGCATTATCCCACACATCCGCTTTCAGTTCAGGCATTTCCGGCATCGGCGACAATCCCGCCGCCAACGCCAGTTGGCTCCGTGTGAAGTCGCGCTGCTCTTCCCATTCCTCCAACGTATCCGGCGGTGTCGCACGCCATGCGAATTCGTTGTGGCGGACGGTCAGCAACCGCTGATCCATCCAGTATGACTGTTTCGGCAGTATGTTGGGAATCTTTTTTTCCATGGCGTTCTCTTTTCAGTTCCGTTACTTAGCCGCGAATTCCGTGATGATATTCTTAACTGTCTCGTACTCAGTCGCTACAGGAAATTGCGGAAATTCGCGCTTCACATTTTCGGACGGACGGAACAAAATGCCCACACCCGCTTCGGCGAGCATCGATGTGTCGTTGTAGGAATCCCCCATTGCCACGACGTCGAAATTCAGCTGTTTGAATGCCAACACCGCATGGCGTTTTCCATCCTTGAGCCGCAGCTTGTAATCCACGACGTTGTTCTCCGCATCCGTCACAATCGAATTGCAGAACAGCGTCGGCCAGCCGAGCTTACGCATAAGCGGCGAGGCAAATTCATAGAACGTGTCCGAAAGAATCACACCCTGATAGCGTTCACGCAGCCACGCCATGTATTCCACGGCACCAGGCAACGGATCCATTGTGTCGATGACCGCCTGTATGTCACGCAGTTTTAAGTTGTTCTGTTTCAATATTTCAAGACGATGCTTCATCAGCGCATCGTAATCGGAGATATCACGCGTCGTCAAACGCAGTTCGGGAATGCCCGTCTTTTCGGCAAATGAAATCCACACTTCCGGCACCAAAACGCCTTCCAGATCCATCGCCACGATAATCGGTCTTTTTGCCATCGTTCACTTCGTTCTTTTCTAGATTCTTGTATATTCACGGAAACGGCTTGAAAACGCCGTTTCCGCACGTAGTCCGCAAATCGTCAGTAATTGATCATAATGCCGTAATCGTTCGCCAGATGACGGCATTCGCGGTCCAATGCCTGACGGCGTTTCGCATCCGTGCAAAGCGTGATTTCCGCACGCGTATGCATGATTTTCTGTGCCGCCCAATGCTGTTTCATCAGCTCGGGGCCTTCGCCACATTCATCGTAGCGACGGCGGAAGACAAGATCGCGATGCTGGTTTTTCGCGTCATAGCCTGAAAGCGTCAACACCAATTCCGTATCATCCGGATCGAAACGGCCATAGATCGCAAGCGTTTCATGGCGGTACAGATGCGGGAGATGGCGCGGATAGATGTTCTTGCTCACCTTGCCCTCCGCCAAGTAGCGCATGTCGCGCACGATCAAATTCGAATAGCTGCTGATATAGTTCACCAAATGCGAACGGAAATCTTTCAAATCATCGACATGGTAATTGTGGCCGCGGTTCAGATAACCCATGAAATCCAACAGCGCACGATTCGCATTTTTGCCCGCGCTAAATGGATAAATCGATACGTTACCGGGATTTACGCCGACCATTGCCCGCTGGAATTCGTCCGTTTCATGATTGTGGATCGTACGGTCGCCCATCTGATGAATGTCGATGGTGGACTGACCATCTGTCAGCACGAAGATGTTCATCGGACGATCCAGATTGCCGTTGCCCTTCCGGACGAACGGGCCGATGCCGCCGAACACGTCCGTCTGGCCGCCACGAACGAGCCGCTGGATGTACAGCGACGCTGTCTCGCGGTTCTGCTCCGTCGCCGCTACAAGATTTGGATACAACGCCTGTGCTTTGCTCGTGAAGGAGACCACGTTGAAGCGGTCGTTCGGATTCAGATAACTCAGCGATTCAATCGCGCCCGCCTTGAACTGCGACAATTTCGTCGGCGAAATACTGGCGGAATGGTCGATAATGAGAAGCGTGTCTTTTGGAATATCGCCCATGCTGTCGCTCAGTTCGTTCGCCTTGATGGACACTTTGAAATAGCCCTGACCCTTGCGGTCACGATACACTTTCACATCGATGTTCACGAATTCATCCAACGCGACAACTTTCGGGAGGATCGCCGTATCATCCGTCAATTTGCCAAGCGTGTCCGAAAGCGCAGGAAGTGAAGTGGCGGTGGGCAACGGCGTCAGGCCATTCAATGGATCCATGTCCGGCGTCATCGGCACATCCAGGCCAGCGCCCTTTCCCAACCCTTTGGGAATACCGAACTTCGGACGCGCTCCAAGATTCAGCCCCGTGCTGTATGTCACGCCCGTGTCCGCCGTCATTTCACCATGAGGCAGGAGGCTCGGCACGTTCGTGTTTGGGACATCGACGCGTTCCATCTGCGGAACCGTCGTCCGCTGGATGGCCTGTCGTTCCAATGGCAGTTCACTCATCTTGATTTCCACAACCTTCGGCCGTGGCGCCGTCGCAATCACCTTTGCAGGAAGTGTCTGCGGCAATTTCGGCTGCAGCACGGCACGTTCGATTTTCACGCCTTCAAAGCGTAGTTCGGGAGCCGGTGGCGGCTTCACAAGATCTTCATTGCGAAACACATCCCGCATCACCCGTGTCGCTTCATCCGTCAAATCCTGTACCGTCCCTTCAGCGGCCTCCTCACGTAGAATTTCTTTGATCTCCTCCTGTTCGGATTCGCGTTTCGTCAATTCCTCCAGCGTGAACTCCTGCACCTTCACATTGACTGGAAGGATGTCCCGCCTATGAGGCGGCGACACCATGGACGCAGGCGCGGGAAACGACATGCGTTCCAAAAAGATCAGCAACGACGCATGCAAGATCAGCGACAGTAGCACTGAAACCAATATGTAGAATGGTAGATTTTTCATCGTAGTAATTTTATCAAAAAAGTATTCTCGCTTTTTCTATAATGTAATACCATTTTTCAAGCTTTACAGTATATTAAAGGGGAAGGCAGGAAGGATTTTTCCGAAATATACCATAAAAAACACCAGAAAACACACATTTGAGAGGGAGGAGTTGTATCATGTCTAAATCTAAATCATTGTCGTCCAAGGTATTGGTCAATATGATCAGTATTTTCGCCAGCCGCGTCTTCGGTCTGGCCCGCGATATTGCCTGTTCATCGTACTGGGGCGCCACGGAAGGCCCGCAGGCGGCGTTCAACACTGCCTTCGCCATTCCGAACATGCTCCGCATGCTTTTCGGCGAAGGCGCCTTCAACGCGGCCTTCGTGCCGATGATCGCAGGAAAACTGAAAGACGGGCAGAAAAAGGAAGCAGAGGATCTCGCCTCCAAAACCATTTCATTGCAAGCACTTATCCTAGCCGTCATCGTCATCGTGGGAGCGGCCGTCTCCGCTATCGTTTCCATGAACCTTCCAGAGATGGGGCAGGACAATCAACATGTCACCTTGACGTTCCGCATCCTTCCGTTGTTGCTTCCATACGCCATCTTCATCTGCCTGGCAGGCTCCTTCGGAGCCATTCTCAACTGCCTTGGCAAATTCGCGGCGCCATCACTCAACCCTGTGCTATTCAACGCGATCCAAATCGCATCCATCGTCATTCTCTATTTTTCCAGCTCCACGCGGCAGGATTTCGGCTCCCTGCTTTTCTTCTGCACCATGGTCTTCGTCGCGGGCATCGTCCAGATGGCCCTTCTGTTTTTCATCTGCCGCCGCAACGGCTTCAACATCCGCTTCGAACCGCTATGGCGAACCATCAATGGACAGCGCGTCATGCTTTGGCAGGACGCGGAGGTTAAAACGCTCTGTGGACGAATCCTGCCCGGTCTCATTGGCGCGGGAGCCTTTCAGCTGAACGCGTTAGTCGATAAAATCATTGCTGTCTATATCGGTGCGTTCGCTGTCGGCTCACTCGTCTATTGCCAACATCTGGTCTATCTGCCGATTGGTATTTTCGGCGTCGCCATCGGCATGGTCTGCCTGCCCAAGATGTCCAATGCCAAGGAAGAAGAAATGGCCGATTGTCTGGACTACGCTCTGCGGCAAGTCCTGTTCATGACACTTCCCTGCATGACGCTTCTGGCCGTCCTCTCGGAAGAGGCCATCGTCGTTCTCTATCAACGAGATGCATTCAATGAAACCGCTGTCAAGGAAACCCTTTGGGCCATGCGTTTCCTCCTACCCGGTCTCCCCGCCTTCTGCTGCGCGAAGGTCGCTGTCACGACTCATCACGGCCGCAAAGACACCAAGACGCCCGTCAAAGTCTCCTTGTGTTGCATCCTTCTCAATCTCATCCTGAATCTGTCATTGTTCCCCTTCCTCCGCCAAGGCGGTCTAGCCCTCGCAACTGCCGTCTGCTCATGGGTTAACGTCTTAACGCTTCTCGCCATAGACACCCGTAAGCTGCCTAACTGGAATTGGCGGCGGACGCTTGCCGGCGCCATCCGCCTCACGGTCTTCGCCATCGCGGCGGCTGTGGCCGCCGCCGCCACCGCCCGCTGGCTCGCTCCGCAACTCTCTAACGTCGGTCATTTCCTACGTTATTTGACCGTTCTTGTCGCGTCAGGTTGCATCGGCGGAATTGTTTATCTGTTGGTTTGCGTCATTTTCCGCTCCCCCGAACTGACGGATCTGCTCTCTCCGCTCTTACGCCGCGTCAAAAAGGCATAGCCTCAATTTTCTTCACAACCACTTCGCATGAAATCGCTTATGAAAAAAATTCTGCAAAAGATCCAATCCGTAAAAGTCGCCGTTATCGGCGACTTCTGCCTCGATGTTTATTGGACTGCAGACATGACGAAAAGCGAATTGTCACGCGAAACGCCGCAATTTCCGTTACCCATCGTGGACGAACGCATGAGCCCGGGCGGAGCGGGAAATGTCGTTTGCAACCTCTGTGCGCTCTGCCCTGCAAGCGTCCGTTGCATAGGTGATTTCGGAAAAGATTGGCGCGGCAATGTTTTGGTCCGTCTGTTACAGGAAGCGGGAGCCAAAACGGATGGCATTTTCATCAGTGATCAACGGAAAACGAACACCTATATCAAACCGCTGAAGAAAGGCTTCAGCGATATCGTCTATGAAGCGCCACGTCTTGATTTCACGAATTATGAAGGACTTCCGCAAGAAGCGGAACAGTTTATAATCCGCCAATTGGATGCCGTCGCAAAAGAAATCGACGTCCTCTGCGTCTGTGACCAAATGCCGTACGGCTGCATTACACCCGCCGTTCGTCAGAAAATCATCGAGCTCGGACGTGGAGGACTGACGGTCATCGTCGATAGCCGCGACCGCATCGGCCTTTACGAAGATGTCATCGTCAAGCCGAACGACATCGAAGCATGCCGCGCCCTCAACGTCGAACATGTGACGACGCCTGACGAACTGCTGCCGCTCGTCCGCCAATTGTCGGCCAAAACGCGCCGCCCCGCCGTCATCACGGCGGGCGAGGCGGGATGCGTTGTGTCATCGGATGGAGTTGAAGCAGAACATGTTCCGGCTGTGAAAGTCACAGGGGAAACGGATATCTGCGGCGCAGGCGACACGTTCCTTTCCGCCTTCGCCTGCGCCACCGCCGCAGGCGTCCCGCTGAAGAAAGCCGCCGCATTCGCCTGCAAGGCGTCCTCCATCGTCGTCAAAAAGCTCAAGATGACGGGAACCGCCTCACCGGAAGAGCTTCTAGGCTTCTAGGATTCTAGGCTTCTAGACTTCTAGGCTTCTAGACTTCTAGGATTCTAGAGCCGCTGGAGCTTCTAGTATTATTCATATCCCAAATTCCCGTGCAAGCTCCGCATCAACTTCATCTGCGGAGTAAAGCTTGCCATCTTTTATTGAATCAATTCCCTTTGAAAGCTCTTTATCTAATTGCTTTCTAGGCATTTGCCCAATGGCTACCGGCTTCTTAAACTTTGATTTACTGTGGGCATGTAAAGTAGTTGTATTTACTTTCATATCTTTTCTGCCTTACTACCTAGTTAAATTCCACCCACAAATCCAGCAGGGCAATCGCCAAAGCCGCCTCCACAACGGGAACAGCCCGTGGTGCAATGCACGGATCATGGCGCCCAGGCACACTAAGTTTCGCATTTTCATGCGTTTGCATGTTCACCGTATCCTGCTCCTTCACAATGGATGGCGTCGGTTTCACCGCCACTTTCACGATGATCGGCATGCCGCTTGTAATGCCACCCAAAATACCGCCGTGGTTGTTCGTTTTCGTGACAATCTGGCCATTTTCATCAATAGTGAACGGATCGTTGTGCTCCGAACCGCGTAGCGCAGCGGCTCCCATGCCGTAACCAAATTCAATGCCGCGGATGGCCGGAATGCCGAACATCAACGATGCAATACGGTTCTCCACACCACCGAACATTGGATCGCCCCATCCTGCAGGAACGCCAATCACCGCTGCCTCGATTCGTCCTCCAACAGAATCACCGGCCGTCCGCGCTGTTTCGATTTCTTCCATCATCCGTTGCCCAGCCTCTTCGTCCATGACTGGAAACGCTTTTTTTCCAGCCTGTAACAGTTCGTCCACCGTCAACCCGACATGGTTATATTCACATTCCCAAACACTTCCGACGCTTAAAAGATGCGCTCCGACGAAAATTCCACGACGTGCCAAAATCTGCTTTGCGATGCCGCCTGCAACACATAATGGAGCCGTCAAACGGCCGGAAAAATGGCCGCCGCCACGCGTATCCTGCGCACCGTTGTAGCGTACTTCTGCCGTATAATCCGCATGGCCAGGCCGCGGCAACCACCGCATTGCCGAATAATCTTTGCTGCGTGTGTCACCATTGCGGATCAATGCCGCCAGCGGCGCTCCCGTCGTATGGCCATCCAGCAGTCCAGACAAAATTTCAGGAGCATCAGCCTCCTTCCGCGTCGTCGCATACGCTCCCTGACCAGGAGCCCGCCGTGCCATAAATGCTTGCAATTCATCAAGATCAATCGTTTCACCGGACGGCATGCCGTCCATGACTACACCGATGCCGCCGCCATGTGATTCACCGAATATCTGAATGCGAATGGAATTGCCCCAAGATGATGACATGTTACTTCTCCAATTTTCGATAATCTTCCATGAACGTCGGATAAGACTTATTGATGGCCTGGAATCCGTCAAATTCCACAGGCGTTTCAGAGATAGTGGAAGCCAACACCGCCGCCATGACAAGACGATGGTCGTTCGCCACGTCGCAAACGCCGCCCTTCAAGCGTCGTCCGCCCGTCACAGCCAGCCAATCTGACCCTTCTTCTACTTTGCCGCCCAATGATTTAAGCAATGCAGCGACCGATGCCAATCGGTCGCTTTCCTTCAACCGCAAACGTCCCGCGTTCACAAAACGCGTCTCGCCTTCCGCCGCCGCCGCAACGATGGACAGCACAGGCAGAAGATCAGGAATATCCGGCATGTCTATTTCGATGCCCTTCAAGCTTCCATTGCAAACTGTTACGGTATCGCCTTCAACAGTCACGACAGAACCAAACCGCCGCAATATGTCCACTATCGCCTTGTCGCCCTGCGCACTGTCCATATCCAACCCTGTCACCTTCACAGGCCCGAACAAGGCACCAGCCGCCAGCCACATCGCCGCATTGGACCAATCGCCACCAACCGTTATCTCCCCAGGCGAATGATAAATCTGTCCACCTTTCACAATGCCTTCCGCCTGAACGCCGAATGATGACAGCGTCTTTTTCGTTATATTCACGTATCCCGTCGATTCCAACGGCGTCGTCAAGCGGATTTCGCTGTTGCCGCGTAACAATGGCAACGCGAACATCAGTCCTGTGACATATTGCGAACTGACATTGCCCGGAAGCTCGTAAATGCCTGATATCAGCTCTCCTGTGATGTCAAACGGCACTCTGTCGCCGTCGATCACGGCACCATGCGCACGCAAAACGCGTAGCAAATCTTCCATAGGGCGTTCGGGCAGCCGCCCGCCGCCCGTCACATGAACAGTGCTTTTTCCATGCACAAGTGCCGATATGACAGGAACTAGGAAACGCAACGTTGAACCGCTTTCGCCACAATCCACCGTTGCCGTCGGCGGCACATCGCGAATCGGATTCATCAGAATGGCGTCACCATTCATTTCATACGACGCGCCCAAAGCGCACAGTGCCTCCAACGTCGCACGGATGTCGTTGGACAAATGCGACAGATTTTTCACAAGCGTCGGCTTGTCCGCCAACGCCGCCGCAATCAAGGCGCGATGCGCTTCCGCCTTCGCGGGAATCGCCGCCACAGTTCCGAATAATGTCTTCGGTTCGAAAATCGTCATGTTTTTATAAGAATATTGATTGGTTCAATTTGAAAACTGCCTGTTACATTATATCATATTTAAACTAAAAAACAAACAACCGTAACATGATTTATGCAATACGACGGCGAGGACGCCGCCGACACACCAAATACGACGGCGAGGACGCCGCCGACACACTAAAAGGACATCACATGAAAGCCGAATGGAACACCTTCCCGCATCTCTGCCACACGCCGAACGGCGATATCAGCATCAGAGTCTATTGCTATCTCCCTAAAGGGCAGACAAATGAACTGCCTATCTTGTTCTATGTCCATGGTTTAGGTGGCGGAAACAAAGACAAGGGCAATGGCGCTGAATGGCTTGGAACATTCGCGGAAGAGCACCACCATGTCATCGTCGCCCCCGCATTCCCGCGAGATGAGTTCCCCAGCGAATTCTATCAACTCGGCACCATTTCCGCTTCCATGGATTCGTATGTTCCTGTCCCTGAGGAATTTTGGGTTTACAATAACATCGAGCAACTCTTTGATCGCGTGAAAGGCATGCTCGCTTCCAAATGCGAAACCTACAAGATTTTCGGCCATTCCGCCGGCGGACAGTTCGTCCACCGCTTCCTCAACGCCATGCCGGACGCACGCGTCTCCCGCGCCGTCGCCGCCAATCCAGGCTCGTGGACCTTCCCTGTCGCCGACGGAAAAATCGACGACACGGGAAATGTCTACGGCTGGCCCGCGACCGTGAAGGACACGCCGCTCGCGGAAGACCGCCGTCTCAAATCCTTCTTCGCGCGCAAGATGCTCGTCGAACTCGGCGAAGCGGACGTCAAGAGCCTGAAGGAAACATACGCCACTGGTTCCGGCGGCACGGGCTTCATGACGCTCCCGGGCATGTGCGCACAGGGCGACTGCCGCCTCGACCGCGGCATGACCTACTGGAAACGCGCCCACGAATACGCCGCGTCCCGCGGTTTCGACTGCAACTGGGAGCTTCTCCGCGTTCCGGAAGTCGCCCATGAAGGCAAGAAGATGTTCGCCGCCGCCATCGACTGGCTTCTTTCCAATTAACGCACTAAGAAACAAAGCAAAAACAAAACGCTTCGCGAAGCCAAAGGCTAACGTCAAATGCCTTGTGCGCGCGAAGCGTTATGTCCATTTGTGTCACTTGTTGATTTGAATAAGCAATTTATCCAGATTTTTGAGCACAGTTCGGTAATCCACCTTCACACAATCATCGTACCAATGAACATATTGACCGGTCAGGTAATCAGGTATGAGGGCCGTGTACTCCCTTAACGCATGGCGTGCCTCGCAAAGATGCTTTTGAATGGTTTCATCATCGCCTTTGTGGAATGCGCACAACGCCAATTGACACTCCTGTTCACAGCGGCAAAAACATCT
>JAEEGJ010014923.1_pt1 | contig 18282 bp, 12 predicted proteins | sample 8958761 | NCBI WGS metagenome assembly JAEEGJ01 (sample SAMN16246546, study PRJNA631951) | gut metagenome | biome: gut microbiome; feature: rumen; material: RS-attached | host: Bos | place: Iran: Karaj | collected 2018-10
TTACATCAAGGCCAAAGCCGATGACCTCATTAACAAAATGGCGGAAATCTTTGGCAAAGACAAAACACCTGTTTGTGAAGCAGTGATTAGAAAGTTGGCTAATAATAGTTAATATGGCAAGAAGAAGAGTAAGAATGTCACGAAAAGAGAGACTTTATAGGTCCATTGGACTTATGAGTGCTTTCTTCATGCTCATTACTTGCTTTGCTTTAATGTCTATTTTAGTTATGGATATTATTGGTATTAATCCTACAGAAAGAGAAGAAGGCGCTAGAACATACGAAATATCTTTCTGGACAGAGGAAAGAGAATTAAACCGCTTTAGATATCAACGCGGTGAAAAAATCTCTATTCCAGGCACACCAACACATGCTGAAGATGAATATTTTAAATATACATTTAGAGGCTGGGATATTACTGGTGATAATAAACCAGATATCGTTCCAACTCGTGCCTATTTTGAATTTGATGCTGTGGCAGTTTATCAAAAAACACAAATTAAGCCACTTCCAAAATCATCCAGCGAACCAGAAGAACCAGGTGAAGGCTCTTCTAGTGAAGCTACTTATTACGCTGGCGCAATTATTTTAAATGAGGAACTAGTCTATGGCGCGTAGAAGAAGAGTAGTGGGCAAAGGCCATCCTCGTTTATTTAAATACCTCACCATCTTTGGCGCTACTTTAGGTATCCTTTCATCTACGACATTCGCTGTCGTGATGGGTGTAGACGCCGCGAAAGGCGATTTAATTACCGATACTTTAAGAGAATATACCGCGACCTTCTCTAGTGAAGGAACTATTCTCCATCAAAAAACATATAAACGTGGTGAACTATTAGAAATTCCAGAAAACCCAGAACATGAAATTGATGGTGAAAATAACTACTTCTTCATCGGTTGGGACACTAATGGTAATGGTTTCCCTGATGTTGTTCCTACTAGAGCCTATTATGACTTTAACGCAGAAGCAGTTTACTTCAAAACCGGTAAATTTGATCTTAACTTCTTAGATTTATTAAATATGGATCTAGAAGACCTTCTCAAGTTATTACAAGACCTTAACATTGACTGGGAACAATTCATGTCCATGTTTAACATTGACCCAGAAACATTGATGCAGTGGTTAATGGGCCAAACCGTTTTAACTTTTGAAACTGATCCTGCACCAAGTGATTATCCAACATATTTCCGTAGCACTAGCTATGGTGAGTTTGACTACTCTAAAAAATCATTTAAGAATCCAGATTACTTTGAATCCGAGAAATATATCAGCGCTAATTCAATTAATCCACTTAGCTATACCGCTTATAAATTAAGGACATTAGTGGATGCTGGTTTAGTGCCATATAACTTTGCATTTACAGATTATGATATTACATTCAACGCAGTTGAAGACTATTATCCTGTCCCGGATTGTGAATATTCTAATGATATGGGTGAAATAGTGGATTCTGACGCCCACTATTTAAAGAAACCAATTGGTAATCAATATCATACCAGTGCGGCTTATATCCCGGCTACCTGTCGTTTTATTGATGCTTTAAGCGCTATTCCTTTACCAGGTGTTATTGGTAGAGATGAAAGAACCTATTATAAGTATGCTCTTGAGCATTACACAAGCATTCCTCAAGAATATGAAAAAGTGATTGATAAAATGATCATTGAACAGGACTGGTATGAAGAAGATCTTGGCCAAGTCGATGCTATCGCGGGCTATGTTAGCAGTCTTGGTGAAAGTGCATTATTTAACGATGAAGGTGGCGTTGACGTTAACAGTTATTTAAACAGCCAAAAGAAAAGTAAAGACCCCGTGATGGATTTAATCAATAACAAGAAGGGCACTGACCTTGATTTTAGTACAACCGCAGTAATGATTTTTAGAAGATTACGCATCCCAGCGCGTTTAGTTAAAGGTTACGTTTCTGTTGGCTCCCAAAGAGGGGAAAACTCTATCAGTTTATTTAATCAACATTATTGGACCGAGATTTATGTTAAAGGCACCGGCTGGATGATTTGTGAATGCATGAATTTAGAGCAAGTATTGGGTACTAACCCATACAAAGGCTTAAATGAATCAAGTTCACCTTTAGATAACAATCATATTTTAGAAAGAATTACTGTTAAGCCTCCAACGGAAACTAAACATTATTTAGGCGAAACTTTAAAGACCGCTGGTGGCTATATTACTGCTTATTTCTCTGATGGCACTAATTCAAAAGTGAATTTATCAACAGGCACAGCAGGTGTGAAGATTACTGGTTATGACCGCAATCAACTTGGCGAACAATATATCGATGTTTCATATACTTATGAAGGAGTTACTAAGTATAGTGGTTTTAAAGTAACTGTCGTGGAGCAAAATGCCAAGCTCTTAAGTGTTGATTGGGACACAACTTATGCCAAGAAATCATATTTTCAAGGCGAGACTTTCTCGTTAGAAAATATTACAGCGATGGGTCATTATGGTGATGATTCGATTAGAGACATTTCTGATAAGATTACTCTCTATAACTATAATGGTACAGATATGATAGGTGGTCCATATGACGCTACTATTTCTGTCACTGATACGGGTGAAACATTTATGGAGACCTTCCAATATTACGTTACTGAACGTATACCAGTTTCTTTAAATATTATTTCTCCACCAATTAAACTAACTTACTATGTCGGTGAAAGATTGAATGTCACTGGCTTACAAACTCAAGTCGAATATAAAAATGGTTCTATCGTAAATTATTCCTTTGAAGGATTTGCTAGTGATGTGAGCCCTGATTTAGCGGAATTCTCACATGTTAAATTTGATTATGTTAATGAACATCAAGAAGTACAAGTTAAATTATGGAACTCTGAACTTGGTCAATATGTCTATGACACATTTGAAGTCAATGTCGTTGAAAACGATTTATTAGGCGCTGAAGGCTATGGCTTTAAAGAAGATTACTATGTCGGTGAATATTTTGACGTCAACGAATTTAAGCAAAATGGTTATATTGTCGCCCACATGCAAAACGGCTATACAGTTAGATTTGCTGAGAATGAGTACTATTATTACGATGATAATTCTGGTAATTACGACATGACAATCATCACTCCGTTTACTGTTGATGCGCCTACTTTAGATGTGGCCACCAATACAAAGAGTGCAACTGTGCATTTCGAATATAACGCTGTCACATACGATGTGCCAGTACCAATTGTTATTAAGGCTTATGATGCTGATTTATATGTTTTTGCTGAGAACGTTGGCATCACCGCTGGTCCAGGTAGTACTGGTTTCGTCAATGAACAATTATTCACCTTCTCAACTTCATATGTTGGCACGATGTATTTCCGCTGCTCTAGTTATGAAGAATATACTCCAAGAGGCTGGGAATATTACAATGATTATTTAGGCTACAGTCCAAACAGCTTTGTTTATGATAAAGCAAAGCAAGTCTATAACACTGAGAATGTCTCTATTACTTATTCTAGAGATATGCCACATGGTGTCATTCCAATGTATTCATCTTCTTCGGGTGGAGATGATTATGAATCTAGTACGGATAAAAAAGTTGGTGATACAAGCAATTACAGTTTTGTTAACTTTGAATTAACGCAAGAAAATGCTAGAAGATTAACAAGCTCTGTTATTCCATATACAGGCAATAATGCCACCTATGCATCAAACTATAGGAACAATTATCTTTCTAGATATAGAAACGATGGTTCAAATGCCTCTGATCTCATCAATTCTTATATTAATTTAGCAAGTCATAGATACTATAACTACTCCATTAGTTCTGCTTCTGGCAAAGTTAACGTTATTAATAAAGTAAAAGAGGATTTATATAACGAATTTGTCTTTAATCCTGGTTATAAATACGCAAATTCTAATGTTGATCCACTAAGATCATTCTTTACTCAAGGTGTTGGTGGTAGTAAATCATTTGCAACCGCGGCTACAATGATCTTCCGTCATTTAGGTATGGAAGCAAGATATGTCACTGGCTTTGGTGCCTATAGTAATGGTAGTGGTTCTACTTCCGTCACCACAAGAAACTTACACGCTTGGTGTGAAGTTTGGTTTGATGGCGCTGGTTGGATGATTGTGGACCCAACATACTTTGATACAGGCTTAATTAGAGGTACAGTGGGCCAATATGGCGCTGGCTTTGGTGGTTCTGGTTTATATAACTTTGATAAACCATCTTATTCTGGCACGGTGTCTCTATCTTATGATTACTCCAGTCAATTTGAAGAAGATGATACTGTTCCAGTAGACGACCCATCTAGATGGTATGCCGTTTATGATGATAAAGATCATACAAGAATCTATACCATTACTCTTGATCCAGGTTCACAACAATTACCATCATATCTAGAATATCGTGTTGTATTCACTTGGTATCGTAATGACGTCTATATTGGTGAATCTAATGGTTCCGATCCTAATGAATTAGTGCCGACAGTTAGTTATGGTCAATATCGATTAGTCCCACGCTTAGAAATCTATGATAAAGCGGCGCAGTGCTATGTCACTAGTGAGCATGATTATGCCCTTGCCCCTGGCTATGAAGATATGCAGTTCTTCATCTCACCATGTTTCGTCTATGTCTATGTATATGGCACTAAAGATAGCTATTCAATGAATGGTACAGGCACCGTTATTTTATATACCCATACTTCTGGCGTTGCCCCTGATCTTGCTTATAGATTAGATATCCCAGAAGATCTTCCAGAAAAAGATTTCTATAGTGAATTACCAGAAACAATTCAGCTATATCTTAATGGTTACTTTGAATACTCTGGTGAAGGTGGCACAATTGTCATTTCACCTGATAATATCACCTGTGATCCAGTTGGTTCTTCTTATACTGGTCAATACCATTGGGATGATTATAACGTCATTACCATTATTTACTACGGAGAGGTGGTTATCACTCCATGAGGTACCAGCAATATAAAAACAAGATGCTGAAAGTTAGAAAAGTCATCGACTTCTTCTATCGTTTTCGTTTTGTTTTTGCGGGCGCCATCACCGCGATTGTAGCCGCTTCTATTACTTTAGACGTGACTAGAGGTAATATTGTTCAAACTTCTGAATTTAAAATGACTTACATGTATGGAGAGGAAATCGATTGTTCTGGTTCCGCTTTCTTAGGTAATGTCACCTATGAATTTAGAAGAAAAGGCGATAAGGAGTGGAGCGAAGAAAAACCAATCTACCCAGGCGAATATGAAGCCAGAGCGAAATCTCAAGGTAGCCATGGCTATAAATATTCTGATGAATCCTCTTTTGAAATCAAACCATGTGAAACAGTCTTTAAAATTAAAGATGGTTTAATTAAATTTGGTAACGATTCTCCAGAATTAGTTTATGAATTATTACCAGGTGATCGTTTAGAAGAAAATTATCGCGTTAACTACGCAGATAAAACCGTTAAACAAACAACCGCCTCGATTGATGTCAATTCTTTAAGAATCTACAACAAAGATAATGTTGATGTGACTGCGTGCTACTCTATTACCGCAATTGATAATGAAATAGAGTTTATTCCAGAACAATTAACATTTACTTTCAATAATCCAGGTGCTTTTACCTTTAATGGTGATGAAGCTCATCCATTTAGCTGTGATGATTATTCTCTTTCAGGTAGCCTATATTACGATGCACAACCCGTTATTACAGGTGGAGTAAGAAGAAGCGCTGTTGGTAGTGAGCAAAATCATCATAATATCGCTATTGTGGATGCCGAAGGTAATGACTATACCGCTAACTACACAATTACCACTAAAGAAAACACGATTACTGTTAATAAAGCGGCAGCCATTACTATTGAATCTTCCTCTATGGAAAAGACATACGATGATGAGCCATTCGCGGAAAATCAATTCTCCCTCACTAAAGTCGAAGGTCTTTTAAGTAATATCCATGAAATTAAAGATGTTGTTTATAACAACATCGATGTCAAAAACTGCGCTGATGCCACCAATATTGCTAACTCATTTACTTATAAAATCGTTGATAAACGCACTAACGCAGAAATCAATCCTCTTGATTATTATCAAGGCGTTACTGTTAAATACGGCACAATTAATATTAAAAAAGTGCCAATTAAGATTACTACACCAACTATCAATCACACCTTTGATAACAAACCTGTCGAAGGTTATCATCCTGGGGATGAAGTCAATTATACAGGCAATTTAGTGGGTGATGATTTCATTGGAGTGGATGAATACCCAACTAAAAACGAACCAGGTGTCTACGCTAATAGATATGTTTGTCATGTTTACCGCAAAATGATGGTTGGTAGTGTCCTTCAAGATGTTGATGTAACTAGTAACTACAACATTTCTTATGCTACTGGCAATATCAATATTGAGGTGGAACCAATTGTTATTAAATTTGATGGTCGTTCAGTAGATTATACTGGTGGACCACATAATGTTTATCAAAATAGTAACCAAGGCTATATCACTAGTGGTCAACTTCCAACTGGTTGGACTTTTAACGCCACTGTTTATGATAGTCTTTCGACTCGTAATCCATTTACCATGACTAACGCCTTAACAGATAGTCAATCCTACTACGCGAATGAAAGACAAGTCGAAACAACCATTTGGGATGAATATGGTAACCCAATGACTGATTATTTTAGAATCGACACTGATCCAAGTCATTCTAACGATGCTAACTGTGATGTGACATTTGTTTTTGAAGAATCACGTATTAATAAAGTTGATTTAGCTATTACAATTACTGACTTTGATCCGATTGAATATAACCAAAAGACTTTAGAAGAAAACCTTGATTTAGCTAGCCGTGTCACTAGTGTGGGCTTAAAAGGTGACGATGTTATTGAAGTCTCTTATTTAAACGATAACCAAAAGACTATTAAAAACGCTAGAACCACTCCATATTCTGTGAGTTTAAATATCCAAGTCATTAATTCTACGACTGGTCTAGGTAGTGGTGGTAACTATAACACTACTTATAATCGCCCAGGAAACATTGCGACATCTGTGCAAATTAATAAAAAGAAAGTAAAGATTTATACGCCTGATATTACGATGGTCTATTGTGACTCTAATGTCATCCCACAAAAGAACCTCAAGTTCGATAATGTCATTGTTTATGATGAAGATGATAATCCAATCGATAATCTAAAAGTTTCATTTGATAAATCTAAACAATATGTTGCTCCTAGTGAAGAGGCCGGTACTTATAATTATGTTTCCTTTGAGGAATCAGACCTTATTATTAGTGATAAGTATACTGGTGAAGTTTATCATCAAGCGGGAGTGCACGATAACTATACTATTGATTTACAAGAAACCGGCATGATTGAGATCACCAAACGTCCAATTGAAATATATCAAGTTGATGATGAAAGCAAAGACTACATCTTCTATGACGGAAACTATCATGGTGTTTTAAACGGCTCACGGGAAGTGAAATATACAGTTCAACAAAACAATAACGATGATACTGGTTTAGTAACCACTGCACTACACGTTCTAACTTTCACCAATTCTAAGCCTTACAGCACTCCTAATGAAGATGGTAACCCAAGGCTAGTGGGCGATGGTGTCGCGGATAAAGTGGAATATTATGGTGTCAAGATTTGGCGAAATAATGATCCTGAACAAGATGTGACTTCTAATTACGATATCACTTTCACTGATGACTACATTAGAATCAATATCATTAGAAAGAAGATTGATATTTATTCAGGTTCAGATAAGAAAGTCTTTGATGGCGATGCCTTTGATTTATGTTCCGAATATGGAGAAGATCAATGGGTCAATATCGATGATATGAAAGCCGCACAATTTGAATACACGGTCACAAGATATGATGATCATATTGATGGCTATGTTAACGCCTATCTTGATGAAGGTGATGTTTTACAAGTTAAAAAGGCTACTTCAAGTATTTTAGAAGATAGTAAGAATGTTGGTTATCATTCTAATGAGTTTGATTGGCAAATTGTTGATAAAAACGGCAATGTTAAAAATCGTAGTTTCTATAATGTAAACGAACATCCAGGTACATTAGAAGTTAAGAAGTTAAATATCGATTTAATTATCGACCATAGAGAAAAAGAATATGACTCTAGTAATATTACTTTCCCTAACGGCTATCCTATTGAATCGGGATTTGATGGTTATCAAGTCAACGTTAGCGAAGACTCTAGAGAACAAGGTGTTTGTTTAGATTATCGTCCTGTTTATGATACATATGGACCAGATCCTAGCAAAATTATTTCCTTTAATAAAACCGCTTTTGAGAAGAATTTCTCAGTCTTAGCGACAATTTATAAAGGCACTTATTCTAAATTCTATCTCGCGGGAGATTATGCCTTTGATATTTATGCTTTTATTCACACTAAAGACACAGATCAACTTTATGATGATACCTCTAATGTGGAATTAAGCTTCGATCATGCTGTTTTAAACTATCACGTTGTTAAACCGAGAATCGAATTACAAAGAACCGCTATTACTACAACGTTAGAACTTAGAATTCTTATTGGTACATTAAAAGCTAATGACGTCTTATATTTTGGTACAGAGAAATATACCACTCAGTTAGGTAGAAAACCACGAACATGGGGTTCAGACTTTATTAGATCCAATGTTCACATTTATAGAAATGATAATCCTGAGGATGAAGTAACAGATTGTTACAACATCGTCATGTAAATATATTAAGGTAAAGGAGTATATTATGAAAAAGTATCGTTGCCCCAATTGTAAAGAAGTGTTCGTAGGCACCCAAGAAGTATGTCCAAAGTGTGGTGTCAAACTTCGCTATGCTGACAAAGAAAAAGAAAAGAAACCAGTCGTGGAAGAAGCCACTACAGTTTCAAACTTCGTCTTTAGCGACCCAGATGTTGTTAAACACGAAGAAAAATTTGTCCCAGTTACCACATTAGATAGTCCAGATGCCCCAAATGAACAAGATGCTGTACAAGCACCTTTAGGTGTGCAGCCATTAATGTTTGGTCCACAAGGTGAATCATTCTTTGATGGTAAGGCTTTACCTCGTATAGGTGTGCGTCTTGCAGCGCTCCTATTATTTATCATTACTTTAGGCTTTGGAACTATGTGGGCAATTTGCAATGTTTATAAATGGGACATTAAACATACAGTGGTCCAAGGACACCGTTTAAAATTCGTCGGTAAACCTGGTAAGCTCTTTGGCCGCTATCTACTTTGGTTATTACTTATTCCTTTAACACTTGGTATTATATTAATATACGCGCAAATATTTGTTAGACGTTGGCTAGTTAAATATACTGAATTTGCAGATTAAAAGGAGATTTTATCTATGAAGAAGAAAATTATTTTATTACCATTATTAGCCTTAATGCTTACCGCTTGCGACCTCAGTTCTTTAATGAACAATGGTGGTGGCGATAAAGAACCAGCACAATCACAAGAAAGATCAGCCATTAGCCCAAACGATCTCGCTATTAAGATTGCAGATTTCGTGAGTGTCTTCCCAGAAATTGGTGATGAACTCGATATGAGCGAATACATTTCATTTGATACTGGTACAGATTACAAACTTTCTGATTTCACATTCACATCTAAAAATCCTGATGTCATTAGCATTAATAACTATCATGCTACTTGCTTAAAGAAGGGCTATGCCGCTATTGAAGTGACTGGTCGTGGTATCAATAAACCAGTAGAGATTAGTTTTTACGTTGGTTCTATCGCTGGTAGTTACACAATTGATTCCTCCTCTTTCAAAGATGTTGTCAAATTAGACATCGTTGAAGGCACAGATGGTTATAACTTCAATCTTACAGTGACCCCAAACGGCAAGAAATTTAATAAGAGAGATGTTATGCCATATCAAGGTGGTGGTTCCTTAATTAAGAACATTTCCCCATTCCTTCCTATGGAATTCGATGGTGCGGCTCCAAGCACATTTGAACCAGTTGGTAATTTCTTAATCGATTTAGTCGGTGAACAAAACATGGGTGAATTCAAAGACTTAACAAGTGATGTTTATGGCTTTATGTCCGCTGATCCAAGCGATGGAGTCATCATCAAAATGCGTTTCAATGAATCATTCATCGATCTCATCGCTGAATAATTGCATTAACTTTTGTAAAAATATATAGATTTTTATATAAGAATTGGCTATCCTTATACTCCTGCAAAGGAAAAGGTAGCCTTTTTTAATGAATAGATTCAAAGTTCATAACGAAAACACATTAGTTAATCTCTCCAATAGTATCCTTAAACACTTTGGGGCTAATTCTTTTCATGAAAGTATTCCTGAAATAGATAACTTATTAAAAGGTCATGATAAAGTAGTGGCGGTTCTTTTTGATGGCATGGGTCAAAATATTACTAGACTCCATTTAAAAGAAAAATCATATATTAGAAGTAATTACGTAACGACAATTAATTCTACTTTCCCTCCAACAACCGCTGCGGCGACAACTGCCTTTTTAACTGGTAAATATCCCGTTGAAACAGGTTGGCTTGGCTGGACTGAATATTTTAAAGATTATGATAGAAATATCATTCTATTTACTAGTACTGACTATAACACTGGCGAAGAGTTAGAAAGTGATAGATCTAAATGTATCGCAGAGAAATATTTCCCCACTCAAAAGATCTTCTCTTTAATCGAAGAAAATAATAAAGATGTGCGTGCCTTTAATTTATCAAGATATCCCATTCAAAAAGATGGTCCAAAACATCTATTATTTGATGGAGTATCTAAACTTAGAAAAATCTTAAAAGAAAACGATAAATGCTTTGTTTATTTCTACTGGGATTCTCCAGATAGAGAAATGCATGAAAAAGGTATTGATAGTTTGACTACTCATTATCAAGTCAAAAAAGCTCAAAGATTCATTAAGAAAGTGACTAAACAAAATCCCGATACTTTATTCATCTTACTTGCTGACCATGGTCATATTAACGTCAAGTTTGATGATATATGTAAACACGAAGATTTATATTCATTATTAAATAAACCAATGACTTTAGAAAAAAGAACCCCTTCATTCTTTGTTAAAAGTGGTAAAGAAAAAGAGTTCGAAGAGTTATTTAATAAATACTATGGAGAACATTTTGAACTAGTTAGTAAAGAAGAAGCATTTAAGAATAATCTTTTTGGTGAAGGAAAGGCCGCTAGAGGGGCGGAAGATGCTTTAGGCAACTATATAGCCATCTCTCTTGATGAATACTCTCTATTCGCCTCTAAAGAATTAAAACACATGGATTTATTTAAAGGTCACCACGCTGGAGGGACTAAAGAAGAAAGATTAATTGATATTTCTGTCTTTAATAAATAAATTGATTTTTAGCCTAATAAACTCTAATATTATTAGGCAATGGGTTCATAGCTCAGTTGGGAGAGCGCCTCGTTCGCAACGAGGAGGTCGGGGGTTCGAATCCCCTTGAATCCACCAGAACAGTTTAATAGATCTACTTAATGTAGATCTTTTTTATTTATTAAACCAACACTTATATTTCTATCCTTAGCCATAGGGAAACCTGGTTATATTGATTTTATTTTCAATACAAGTTATTGTAATAAAATCACAGATACTTATTTATATGAAAAAAGAAAAGGTGGCTAAAACCGATAAGAAAAAGATTACTTTGAGCAAAAAACAAAAAGATATTCTTTTTGGTGTTACTTCCTTTGGTGTTTCTTTTATCGTTACTTTATTTATCATTCTTACTTTTGCGGTCTTTATTCCTCAAGGAAAAAATAACGAGCAGAAGAGAAAATATAACAATGCTGTTTCATTGCTTGATAACGGAAATTATGAAGAAGCGGCTTCTTACTTTAAAAACCTAAGTTATGAAGATTCGACAAACCTATATTATGTTGCGCAAGCCGGTCAATATTTTAATAACGGGGATTATGAATCAGGTATTCAAAGCATCCATGATGCCGGTGGTAATGTTAGCGTTAATTATGACGCTAATGGTGGTGCTATCTCAAATAGCAAAGAAGTATTAGGCATCAAAAAGAAATGGGTCGAAACCAAACCAACTAGAAATGGCTATGACTTTATAAAATGGAATCTTTCTTCGTTTACTTTGTCTTATAACGCAAAAAACTATAAGGCCAATTTAAATCTTTTAGCGTCATGGAACATTATTAATTATTCAATCACCTATAATCTCAATGGCGGTTCTATAAGCAATCTTCCTAGTACCTATAATGTTGATACGCAAACCATTGTGTTTGGCTCACCCACTAAAAAAGGCTACACATTTACTGGCTGGTCAGGAACAGGTATTGATGGAACCACTATGAATGTTTCTATTGAACAAGGTTCTACTGGTAATAGATCTTATGTTGCTAACTATGAAGCCAATCAATATATGATTACCTATATCTATGGTTATGATGATTTAAGCGATTGCCAAGAAGTAACATATGATGCTTACTTTTCTTTAATAGAGCCATCAAGAGAGGGTTATACGTTTGATGGTTGGTATTATAACGATCAAAAAATAGAAAACGGCAAATGGAACATTGATAACGATGTCGCTTTATTAGCCAAATGGTCTATGAATCATTATTCCATTAATTATCATCTTAATGGTGGCACCAATAATAGTGGTAATCCTAATACTTTCACTTATTTTGATGAGGTTATTCTTAAGGATCCACAAAAAGCGGGTTATACGTTTGATGGTTGGTATACCGGTAACACAAAAATAGACACAATACCTTCTGGTAGGAGTGAAGGAATAACATTAGAAGCCAGATGGACACCTGTATTAAATAATCTGACTGTTGTTAGCGGAGACACCAACTGTGGAACAGTCACCATTCTATCTGGAACTGGTTATACCGGTGAAGAGATTGTTGTTAAGGCCGAACCATTATATGGTTGCACATTTTTAGGTTGGTATGACGATACATCGATTTTCAGCAATCAAGCGACATTATCTTTTATCATGCCACCACACGATTATTCTTTAACCGCTCGCTTTTTAAATAATTCCGATATTGATTTAGGTGTTATTCCAGTCGTTGAACATAAAACAATTGCTTATGGCTTATATCCGCAGACACATGTTAGAGATGCTTCGTTAATTACTGAATTAGAAGCTGCGCCTATTGATCCAATTACCGGTTGGGTTTTATATAATAATGCCTATTATTGTAAAGCCGAGTCCTCATATAGAAACGGTAATTTTAATGATGGAGATGAGATTGTTATTAGAACATCATATTGGTTTAAATGTGAAACAATAAAATGGGATGTCTTGTCCTTTGATGATCATGGTGCTTATGTCATGTCCCATGAATTATTAGATGTAGGCACATTTAGAGGAAACCAAGCTTCTAGCACCATTTATAAGGCAGATTATGAAGAATCAGATATTAGAGAATGGCTGAATAATGATTTCTATAATACTGCTTTTGCGTTGAATAATACTTATATCCAAACAACGGAAGTAGATAATAGTCCTTCTACAACCGATGCGATTGATAACATGAACTGCTGTAACAACACTTTTGATAATGTTTATTTAGGAAGTTTCCAAGATTTCTATAGGTTAGGACCAGATTCAGACAGAATGTGTCGCCTAAGTGATTACGCATGTATTAGAGGCTATGTTAATTGCGAATATATAGTTATGAAGGATGGGAATGGGAAACCAGACGGATATTATGCTCAATATTTAACTCGTTCACCATATTCTAATGATAATATGAACGGGTTTCAGTTTTGGTACGTAGATACTCGAGGGGCTCTTGCTACGTCTCATACCACCGTATCTATGGGTATTCGTCCATGCGTCTATATTACATTAGACGGCAGCATTAGGACTTGATATGGATTGAATCCACCATAAATACCCGCTACCCAAAAACCTTACAATCGTAGAAGGAAAAGAGCCGGCTTGTCCATACCAAGTAATTGAATTGGATAAGAAAACAGGCAAGAGGAAAGTTTATAAATCCACTGTATATGTGTGATAACCGACACATCAAAAAGAGTACTTTTAATAACATATTTACTCTTTTTATTTGTTTGTGACAAAATAAGGATGCAGAGAATAAATAGTGTTTAGGCGGTAAATATATGAAACATTTTTTATTGAAAACAATTTTACCAGCATTCTTATTATTAGGAGCGGCTTCTCTAACCGCGTGTAATAAACTTCCATCATCAAATTATGAAAAAGTAAAATTCGCTTTTACTGGTGTTGAAAAAACATTCAAGGACCCTAAAACCGCGAAGAAGTCGCTTCCATTAGCTAAAAGAGAACGTTTAGGTGGTTCTAATACTGATGCAGGTTTATCGACAATCTTTAATCTTTATACCCAAGAAGATAAACGCAATGACTTTTTAGAAGACGTTGAATATAATCAACCCCCAATGATTCAATTCCAATACTTGAAAAAGGTCTTGGAAAAAGTAGGGGACGGTTATGAATTTGGTACGAAATACTTTGATACAGTCACAGGCGATGTCTATTTAGATATCGCTACAGGTCTTAAATCAAACAACGAAAATGATAAGTTTGCTTATACATTTGGCTTAGCTATGGATATTAATATCGATAGTAATGATTTAATCACCGCTGATGTATCATTTGATATCAAGATTGCTAGAGGTCAAGAAGAATACAACACCAAATGGTATGTGGCTATTGAACTTGACTATGATATGCAAAATAAAACACCAAATTATGAAATGACCATGGTCACTGAGAATAATGAGTCTGAATTACCTTATTATCAGCATTACACATATGAATATGACTATGTCAAAGTTAAAGACAGTGCCATTAGTGAGTGGCGGAAGTTCTGCATGGATAATAACAATAGATTAGTTAAAGATGCCGCTCATCCAAATTTTGAATCTTATACACAAGGCGACGCTAAATATAAAGTGGATGCCTGCTCATGGTTTAAAGACGGTGTTTATTATAAAAATAAAAGAACGAGAGAGTTAAATGGTAATGAAGCTAAAATCGTTGGTGAAGCCCTTTATAACGATTTAGGATTAAACGCTAATGAAATTAACGCTGACGTTTTCTTTAATAAAAGCAGCACCCCAAATAGTGTTCTTAAAACTTGCTATCAAGAATTCTGCAATATCGCTAAGGAAGATATTATCTATAGTTTATTAACTAGAGAAGAACAAGGCGGAGATCAACAGAAACAAAGATCCGCTATTAGAGCCATGAATGGTGATTTAACTGGCGGAGCGGAAAACTATCTTATTCCAAAAGAAACCACAGTCGGTCAAATCTTTAATGGCTTCATTGATGGATATGGGGAAAAGACCGTTGTTGTTTTATACTATGTTGATCAAGATGGTGGCTTAATGGAAGAAATTAGAGACTTAAATTCCTTGACCTTCTTCTTTAAATTAAGAAATAAAAGTTTTTCTGTGATGTTTGATAGCACTGGTGAAACTTTAGAAACTGCCTATAACAGGTTAATTGAAAACTATGAAATTAGTGAAAATGATGTGCAGCGTGAATGCGAAATCGTTTTTACTAGCAATGAAAATCCAGAAATTAAAGGTGCAATGCCAATTACTTATTCTGGTGATTTACCAAGTGTCTATACAAAACCAGAATGGCCTGAAGCTTTTAAGAGTTTAGGCGTTCCTGAATATGATGGTGAAAAAGTGGAATACACCTACTATGGTAATGACTCATATTTAGAAGGCAACAAGAAATACCTAAATATCAAAAATTCTACTTATGAAGAAGGCGAAGCATATTGCACTAAATTATTAAAAAACGGGTTTGAATGGTGCAATGAATTTGGTCTTTTGCAGAATGAAGTGGCGTTTAAAAAAGCTATTTCTGACCAATATAATCTTTATGTTGTTTTCTATTTCGGAAAGAATATGGATAGTTTCACGTTAACAGTGTGGAGAGAAGAAGTGCAAGTTAATCCACCTGTACCAGAACAACCATTCCATGTCTATGTAATTGGTGACTTCAACAATTGGGGTAAGAATACTCCTGATGAATTTGAGGCTTCTTACGCTGATGAACAATGGATATTTACTCTAGAGGACTTCCATGTCAACGCTGGTGAAACATTCGCGTTTGTCACTAACGTACAAGATCCAGGGCAACAATACTTTGGTCTTGATCAGATGGTCGATAGCAATTTCGATGGCTTCTTAATGCATAATTTTGATAAAGGTCCATTTGCGATGAAAGCTTTATGCGATTTTACTGTGACATTTGTTATTTACGGTGATCAAACACTCCGTGCTGATTTTGCTACTGCCACTGTTGGTATCAGTTATTTAACAATCGTTGGTAGCTTCAATAGTTGGAGTGAAACTGATGGTGTCATCGAAATGACGAAGAATGGGGATAGATTTGAAGCACGTGTTAGTTTAGATGCCCAAATGGAATTCAAGGTCATGCAAAACCACTCCTGGGCCATTAATTATGGCTATAACGAAATTATGGCGGGTCAAGACGCAAATCTAAAAGAATACTTCACCTTTAATAGTGAATTCGGTAACATGGTCACTCTTAAAGCAGTGACATTCATGATAACCGCCGTTAATGATGGCACAGGTCATGCCGCTTTCAAAATTAACATTCTAGGCTAGATAAACTTATAGAACTAAGAGACCAGGGGATAAAATCCTGGTCTTTTTTATTCCCGAATGAATAAAAACACGGCATAATGCGAATAGGCGAATTTAGACAAAACAGAATAAGTGAACGTGTACAATGACAATTTTCACTTAGGTTTAAAACTATTGAAAATATGGTGTAAATACCATAATATATTAATGAAGAAAGAAGATCATTTCATGCCTACCATTAGTATCTTTTATGGAATCATTATTTCAATGCATTTGAGAAGTAAGGAACATAATCCTCCTCATATTCATGCATCGTATGGGAAAGAGGCTGCGACATTTTATATTTCTAATGGTGAAATATATGAAGGAAGTTTACCTAGAAGGGCAAAGAAAATGGTCAAAGAGTTTGTCTTAAAGTATCAAGAAGAATTATTTGAAATGTGGGAAACAGAAAAATATAGAAAATTAGAGGGGTTAGATTAATATGCATTACATGGCGTTAAGTGTTAGATTTTTGGAAGATGTAACATTAGAAATGACTTTTCAAGATGGAAAAGTAATAAGATATGATATGTCACAAATGTTTTCTAAGTATCCTCAACTAGAGGAATTAAGAAGAAATAGAAAACTATTTGAAAGTGGCCATCTTGACTTAACTGGTTTTGCTGTCATTTGGAATGATGAACTTGATTTTGATGCTAGTAGTGTCTATGACGATGGTGAAGTGGTTGGTTTTAAAGAAACAAACTTAACACAACAAATTGGTTTTCTTTTGGCAAAAACTAGAGATGAAATGAATGTTACTCAAAGTGAATTAGCCAAAAAATCTCATATTGATCAAGGCGATATATCTAGAATAGAAAGAGGTGTAGGCAATCCAACGGTTGCGAAAATTAATAAACTATTCAATGCTCTTGGGAAAAGTGTCTCCTTAAAAGTGCTTTGACAGACTAATAAAGCATAAAAAAAGTCGTCCTTCTGGGCGACTTTCTTATATTTAATAATTACTTATTTTCTGGCAAATAATCCGAAGATACCACCAAGGATGTAGAAAATATTAGAACCAAGAACACCAAGGATGATGAATAAGACATCCCATCCTTTACTTGTGCCTTTGGCTTTTGCTCTTCTAACCATGGCAATAATAATGATCGCTGCGATTAAGACAACGATGAAGTAGGCAAGCGTACCAAAGCCTAAACCGTTAGCAGCGGCTTCTGGAACGACACCAACGCCACCTAAGATAGAAAATACGATACCAACAATAGCAACAATGAGCATAATCCAGTTAAAGATGTTAGCGATGCTATACATTACTGCTGAAGCTTTTCCCATAATATAAATCTCCTTTATGGAAATAATTATAAATTGCTTTTGCGATAAGTATTAGTGATAAACACTTATAATATAGATAGAGGGAAATATCATGAACGAAAATGAATATGTAATTGCCTATACTTGGAGAGGCCAAAGAAGATATGAACATATCTTTGCTAGAAGTCCAGAAGAGGCAAAAGATTTATTTAGAGGGCGTCACACAGAACGCATCGATAGTGTTGCTCTTGCTAAATACTCCACACACAAGCTATAAAAAAACCGAGGTTAATTGAAGTGAACCCCAAAGCGAACACACTTCATAAAAACCGGTTAAAGACAGGAATCAACTAAGGTTCCTGTTTTTTAATCTCGTTGAGTTATAGAAAGTAATCCATTCTTCT